>Ga0209723_1004060_pt1 | contig 16833 bp, 10 predicted proteins | sample BiotimSIPDNA_2_FD_185750 | JGI IMG/M metagenome (GOLD analysis project Ga0209723, IMG submission 185750) | Anaerobic biogas reactor microbial communites from Washington, USA - Biogas_R2 time_0 SIP DNA (SPAdes) (version 2) | ecosystem: Engineered > Bioreactor > Anaerobic > Unclassified | place... | reverse complement strand
GTGCTGTTTTTTGGGTCGTCCCCGTTTCTTCTCCGCTTTCTTTTTTGACATATACGTGGGAGCACAGCCCTGCGGCACATCGAAGCCAAAGGCTTTACAGATATCTAACTGGGAGCCCACGAAAGGGGTGATGAACCTGGCCTTTTCCTTGTGCTCGATGCAGCGTATCGAACGCATCTCGTCCAGCATCTCATGGGTGGAGCTGAAAGTGTCTTTCAGGTTGGTTGTCTTCCAGATATGCCTGATGTAAGAACTGATGATCAATGCCGTGAAGAGCACGAAAAGCCGACCTGTCTTGCCTTCTTCCGACCAACAGCGCTGCTTGTCAAATCCCATCTGTCCTTTCATCTGCTGGAAGTATTTCTCCTGCTCATCACGCAGCCCGTACGCATCAAGGGCCTGCATCGGACCCATCTCAACCCCGAGGGTCATGTTAGCGAAGAATCCCGAGGCACGCCTGGCATTATCCACCTTTTTCCCGTTGACCGTGAAAGCGACAAGGGTTCGGTCAGAGGCGTCGTATTCGATATGGAACCAGTTGTAGTTTTTCTTGATTGTCACATCATCATCCAGGGGTTCCCCTGCATCCTTGATAGCCTGAAGGGCAGCCCGCTGCGATTCTATCGCGATGTCCAGGCTGGTAAGCTCTTCCCCTCGACGCACGGCATCGAAGTAAAGGTTGAGCTTGAGGCGGTCAGCCTTGATGATGGTTCCGCCCTTGCCTGATACATCATACGCCATCTCATATTGCTTATGGTAGATTCTGGTTCCAGCGTCGATCCTCATCCCGTCAGGCCTGCCGGCGAAGGGACCCAGTTCAAGGATCTTCTCCATGACCAGCCTCTGGTGCACCTTGACGAACATGATCATCGGCTGCTTGCGCAGGATGTAGCGCTCCAGGTTGGCCAGCGACTCGTATCCCCTGTCCGTGATCAGGATCACCTTCGGGAACCCGGCGTGGTTCAGGTCGGTGAGTATCGTTTCCACACTCCTGGAGTCGGGGATGTTGCCGGGGAATGTCCTGTAATAGATCGGCATATGGCTGTCCAGGGAGTACACCACTACTTCGAGGGTCTGTTCCAGAGGCAACCTGTCCTTGTTCCTTCCCCACTTGATATCAGCCAGGGAGTCTCCATAGGCGGAGCGGCTCGTGGAGTCCACGGCACAAAGCTCGCCCTCCTCCAGCCTGCCGGCCCTCAAGCGGAACAACTCCATCCGCTCTGATTCAGTGATGGATTGCGTCAGACGGGTGATCATGGTTGGTGTCAGTTCCGCCCGGGAAGGTGTCCTGGCTATCCGTTGCCAGCGTGCGAGCCGGTTGTAGGTGTAACCGGTCAGGTAGGGGAAGAAAGCCAGGGTAAGGATGTCGTTCACCATCTCCGCGTTACCTTCGAAAACGGTCGACAGGTCCTGGCGGATGCCCGTCTTAAGGGCCACCTGCTCCAAAAGCCATACATCGCCGTAGAAGCGGTTGACATCGTCCCCCTGGTACGCGGGTCGACCCTGACTGCGCTTGCCGGACAACTTGTCGGCCAGGCTCATGTCCCAGCCTTCAGGAAATATCAGTTTTGAACGTTCCTCAAGACTTGCATAGATGTAACGCGGACCTGGAACAAACTTCAGGTTCTGGTCAACGGTACCCCAATGAAGGATTGAATACCTCCTCTTTCCTTCAGGCGTCATAGTGTAAGAATGTGTGGATGCGTACATGTAGCCTCCGTTCTTATGGATTGAAATCCTGTTGATGCTGTCTTCTCTTGTTGGTCTTGCCATGGTATTGCCATATTAATTATACAAATGTATAATTAATATCTCACAAAAACAAGACCTTTGTGATATTTATTCTGTTAATTATCTGGCTCCTGAAGCAAGCTTGCTTAATTAGTTGTACAATTTATTGAAAAAATCACGACAATTAATGCAAAAAAAAGGAAGTGAAAACATATGGCCCTCACGTACATGGAATTACCCTGCTAACCAAAAAAATATGAATTAAGGATTCATAACATTTTCAATTTTTACCACGACCTTTTTTAGCGGTTTTTTATAAAGCAAACGGCTTTTAGCATAAGCCGGTATGTGAAGGTTTTTGGGAAAAAAAATAAAAATGTATGGCTTTGATGCTTTTTGCCTTATCACTTTCACCTTGCTGGATCTGAAAAAAGCATTGTCTGTTGCAGGGTCATACGGTACAATAACTTTGGAGTCTTCCACTGTACTTGTTCCCCAGAGCACTGTGCCTGTGCTGATTTGTATATCAATGAAATTTTGATGGCCTTCCAAACGGATATTATCTGCACTTTTGGGTGTATATTCAGACACGATCATATGGCATCTGCCCTTAACAATCTCTTTTTTACCACTTTCAGTGAACGTAGACAAGTCTTTATCTGCTCCGGCTATTGCCCTGAAAGCCGCATCCCACAAATCTTTGTTTGCCTGATATTGTTTTTTGAATTCCACAAAATCCACCGAGGGATGTATGTCCATTTCCAGGCCCTGGGGAGCCCAAGCCCCGGATCTGAACCATTGTCTTGCTTCTCGTAAAAGGATTCTGTCGGCTTTTTGTGCAAAGAGGTCGTTGAAGGAGCCCAGCAGGAGGGCAAAAAAGAGTATCCGTTTCATAATTGGTTCACATCGTTAATGAATTGATCAATGGCCCTTTCTCCGTCCAGTATATCTACCCTGACATCAAAATCTGCTGATTTTTGAGGCATAAGATAGTCCATGGTGCCTTCTTCCTGTGCCTTTTCCCTACCAGTCATTTTGCAGCTGGCGGGCTCAATTCCAAGCACATAATCCCCTTTGGCAAACTGCTTCCATTGTATAGTGTATGGGAAATCTTTGGTGCTATAACTTAATATAACGCCCGTTCTCAAGGTTTTATTATCCAAACCCACGCTTGTCTGACCATTAGCCTTTGATTTAAGCCGGTGGAAGTACACTTGCTCCCGATACCGGGAAACAGGTTCATTTATGGATTCATACGAAGTGAGACCGGCACGGGCGTCCTTATCCCGAGGTTCAATTTCCGCGGAAGGAAGTACAAGCATGGCATCTGGACTAAGCAGGGGATATCCGAAATTCATGTGAAGCATAAACATGAATTGTTCAGCCACAAAACCCATGTTCATGATCTTGTTCCTGATAATAAAATGGTTCTGGCCTACCGGAATCTCGTAGGAGCGACGTAATATGAGGTTTTCCCTGAAAATTCTGGCTTCCCGCATGATCCCTGACACCCGTATCACTTTATTTCCATCGGTCTCGTCCACACAGGCTGTAGTTTCCTCGGCGGGAATACCGGATATGCTGCCGTGCAGACCAAAAGATTCCCCGTCTGCCGTACAGGGAGCCCCGATATGGCGAAGACCGCAAGTGGTAAGGAAGCCCACAAAAAAACTTTGCAGGAACTCATAGCCTGTCTTGTCGTAATATTCGGGGCCTACTATTCCGCATTTTGAAAGATAGGACAAATTGATTCCCTTGTAGGAAAGATGGGAAATATCAAGACACCTGTCTTCCAGAATATTCACCTCCAGTCCTGCCCCGTTTTTTACGGCAATTGCTTTCACCCCCTTTGCCTTGCCCTGGGCGTACTGGTAAGGGACAGCCCCATACAGCTGATGGGGATGGCCAATGTAATCAAGTGAGTAGTTCATACAATCATTCAATGATAAATGAAAAACTGTTGTAAGGCGCCGTATCAACTGCCAGATGCTTTGTTCTTGGGGAAAAAGCGAACAGGGGGGAATACGTGATTACATGCACTGTTTTCCCATCGGGCATAAATTCCAGGACACGCAGCCATCCATCCCCCCCGTTCCCGCTCAATCCTCTCCCCAAGGCCTGGGTATTGAACATCATCTGGAAAACATCGTTTCCTGCCTTGTTCTTGTCTGTACGGAATCCCACATTGTCGGCAAAGCTTTCGTTTGCCTCGGCATAATGACCACAGATAAGCAGACAAATATTGTCCGTTTGGGAAAGGAGCTTTTCCCAGATGTCTTTTCCCCCGTTAAGCGGTGTCATTTTATAATGGTCTTTCCCCAGAAGCGGGGCATTGTCTCCGGATCCCATATAGGAATGTAAGAGCACTATGACCTTGTGATCTCGGAATTTTTCGCTCCCGCACAATTCTTTGGCCCATTGCAACACTTGGTCGCGGGCTCCGTATTCCAGGGCAATCACCAGTATTTTACCCCAATGTTTCTCTGTAAAGGCATAGGCGGCGTTTTCGAGCGTGGGCACTCCCAACCGGTTATTATACACCGCCACCAGGCAATTTGAAAATTGGTTATTTCTTTCTACGGTGAAATGCTCAGGAAAATGGGATTCAGGGGTCTCGGCCCGTGTATAGCCGTAGTCGTGGTTGCCTGTACTGATAATGTAAGGGAGGATGTTATCTAGGCGATTGAAAGCACGTGAAACAAATTCCCATTGCTGTGTACTGGTCTGGTTGCCGAATCGGGGAAACGGCGGAACCAGGCATTCATTTTGATCTACCAGATCTCCGGTGCATAACGCGGCTTTGATGTTCAGGTTGTTTACATTGTCTGCAATCCAGGCGGTTAAAAGTTCAAGTACCGGCTGGTTATAATCGTATTTGACATAATTCTGCACATCGGGCAAAAGCACAAAGGAAAACGAGGAGCTGTCCTTCAGGGACAGGATGTGCGCTTTTTGTTGTCCATTGCTTAATTGAACAACGAATAACAACAGTAGCAATAAGACCAGTTTTTTCATAACAATTTATTTCTGGGGGTATTCATTACAAAGATAATGCAGAATGGGCGCGTCTTCATCAATGGCGGAAAAGCGGCCCCTTTCCTCCAGAAAGCGGTTATCCGTCTTATCATCATTCACAGAAGACACTTCTCCTACCAGACAATTCCCTCCCTCTGCCCAGAAGGTATGGTATAAGTAAGGTATATAACAAATACTCTGTCCCGGTTTGAGGCATATTTTTTCTCCGGATCGGATTGTGGTAGTAATACTGTCTATTTTCACTTCCAGTAATCCTTCCGACAAGCTGCCATCCGGTGCACTATTCCACAGCTTCATGCAAAGAAGACCTCCTGTGCGGTTGATGATGTCTTCCGTCTTTAGGACATGATAATGCGGGGGAGTAACCTGACTATTGCGCACCAGCATGATTTTCTCACAGTACTGCTTGGAGGGCGTGACCAGATTCCCATTACGCAAGGTTACCAGGGTCAAACCTGTATTAATAAAGTCCCCGGATCCAAAATCGGTTATGTCCCATCCCAGTCCATTTTCAAATATTTCTTCACACCGATCCTTCATTTGCTCCCAGTCGGAAGGTGTCCAATAAGCCCAGGGGGGAAGGCAGAACTTGTTTTCGGCCATGAATTTCATGGCAAAATCAATGTATTGGTTCACTTCACTTCTTTTCATAGCTTTTTTATGATTTCTTCAATTTCTATAGTCAGGAATATCAAATTTGCACCGCTTCCCTCGTACAATATGCCTATCGTGTCATTATCCACACTGGTAATACAGGAATAGCCGTTCCCATTGTTCTGATCTATCAGGGTCCACAATACATCTGGCCATGTCAGGCCGTCATTGGTACTACATTTCAGGGTGAAATTGTTTCTGGCAATTTTTGAATCCGGATTGAAAAAAAACAACAGATCCTGTTTATCCCCGTTTTGATTGACATAGGTGTGTTTGTGGAGGGATGCCATGCAGGCAGGTTCAATCAGGGCATTGCGAGAGGTGGGATGTTCTGTCCATGTATTGCCCAGGTTTTTTGTCACGGTAACTGCACGACCGTTGCCTTCCAGGCGGCCACGGTTGCTGCGCTCGCGCATATTGAGCATGAGACTGCCATCGGACAGCTGGACCACCATGCATTCATTCGTATTGGTATAGGCCGGATTCCCCGGGTGCCAATTGGCACCTTCATCCTTGCTATAAATGATGGTAGATATCTGCAATCCGGTTTCCGTGCGACCTTCTGCCGGAAAAACAAGCGTTCCGTCTTCCAGTGTGATCCCATGGCCAGGAGCAGGTGCCATAAGCCACCAGCTTTCGGGTTTTACCTGTTGTGTAATGTTGACCGGCTCGCTCCAGGTAAGCCCGTCATCCTCACTTTTTGATATAAGGAACTGCGAGGTCTGCTTAACATCATACCCGGGTTGTGAACCAAAATTGCGCCATTGGTGGTTCCATTCAGTCGAAGCCTCATTAAGGTTCTTCACCCATTTCCCGTTTTCCGGATCCAGAATACCGTGCATCCACAGGCCAGCTACATAAAGTTGACCTGTTTTTTCATCTGTTAGGATACAACCGTCGCTTACCCCGTTATAACGTTCGGGCAGATTGCCCCAGTTGCCCATATCCAGTACTTTCTGCATGGGACTCCAGGTTTTTCCGCCATCTGTGCTTCGGTTAATACAGATATCAATATCTCCCTGAAGATCCCTTTCACTTTCCCAACGGGCATCATAAAGGGCAATCAGAGTTCCCTTTGTGGTTGTGGTGAGTCCCGGAATACGGGAGGTATGCACCCCATCCTGCATTTTCTGACGCAATGCAATACCAACGCGTAATACAGCCGGTGACCGGAGAGCTGTGGTAACTATTCCTTCAGATGTATTGATGGTGACCTTTTCCAGCTGAATCCTGTTTGATAAATCAATGGTGTCTTTCAAGGTTATATGGATGTCTAGGCTCAGCGAATCGGTATTAACCGGCAGATTCAGGTCTACCGTTAAAGAATGCCTGCTTTTTTCTGTTTCCGGAACAATAAACCCAAGTTCCCGGTCTTTCTGATAAACCGAGACTTTGGTGATATCGCTCAGATTATGGGTGCCCTTAAGCATTACCCTCATGGACTTGACTGTATAGGGCATGGTCCCGTGATTCACAAGATTCAGCTGTGCTATCTTGTTGGTTCGTTTGAATGCCAGTACCGGAACCACAGGAACATCAACCGTTGCAGAAAAATGTTTGGCCGACGGCCTGCAGGAACAGACCGTCAGCAAACATAAAACCATATAGAGTAAAACTCTTTTCATAAATTATTCCTTAATGTTGGGATTAGTGTTAATGGAAGAGGAAGATATGGGCCACAGTAAAATATTCTCTTCATTTTCACGTCCCTTCAGGGATTCTATCCGGGTGAAAGCCTGTCCCATACGCACCAGTGTCCACCAACTCTTGGCTTCAGAGACAAATTCTTTTAGTATCTCGTCCACAATGGCATTATCAATGGCTTGTCTGCTCATATTGGCAGTATACCGGGATGTCGTTTTGTATGCGCGTTTCTCTATCTTGACCAGCTCGGCCACTGCACCGGCTGTGTTGGAAAGGGCATTCTCAATTTCGGCTTTCATTAGGATCGCTTCGGCAAAACGATATATTATGATATCAGACGAGAAAAAACGCGTTTCGTTAATCCATTCTCCTTTAAATTTATTGATCCAACGCCAGCGAATGGTTCCGTCAGGGAATATCTGGAAGGTAACCGGGATTCTTTTGTCATCCGGATCGGAGCCCAGAAAAGCCTCATATTCATTTGTGATGGATACATATTGCTGGTGACTGCCTACAGGAAGCGGATTGTTAATGAATTCTTTATTTTCTACATACTGTTCCGGAATCAGGTAATAGGAAGGATATCCACCCACATATTCATTACGTTCATAGTTGATAGAGAAAATTATCTCTTTGCTGTCCTCGTTCTCAACTCCGAAAACCTTGGCAAAATCATCTTCAAGGCCGTAACTGGCATTGTTCAGCACTTTGTTGACTGCAGTTTTTGCGCTTTCAAGTGCAGCATTTCCTCCCCCCAGCATCTTGGCTTTCCACAGATAATAATCTGCCATGAGCATGCTGATTGCGGCAGGAGAAGCTTTATGTTTCTCTTTCACGGTGGCAGGCATTAACTTGTCGGCTTCTGCCAGGTCACTTTCAACTTGTGCATAGATCTCAGATGCGGGGGTGCGGACCGGATACATATCATCTTGTCTGTCCGACTCAAAGCCTGTGGTCAACAGGGGAGCATCACCCCATACCCGGGCAATCATAAAGTAACAGTAAGCCCTGATGAAATAAGCATTCGCCATGATTTCATTCTTTTTGCTTTCCTGTGAAAAAGTAATCGTGGGGGAATATTTAAGAATCAGGTTGCAGGTGTTTATGGTAGTATAGAAACTGGTCCAGTCTGTTCCTTCCATATCACGGGCAAGCACATTGACAGCCATTTTGTCATAATCTGTAACACTCATCATTCCTCCCCCGTACAATGCAGACCTGTAGTCCCCATATACGGGCAGGCTGGTAGCCAGGGTTGTTCTCAGTTGGTGAAAAGCGCCATTTACGGCACTGGCGGCATCTGCTTCTGATGTCCACATGGACAAAGAGGTAAATTCACTTGGCTGCTCGACATTCAGATCACCATGACAACCCGGCAGAAAAGCGAACAACAATAATGTAGTTATGTATAATATCTTTTTCATACGATTTGTATATTTTTTGTTCTCCATAGTTCTAGAAAGTTACCTTCAGTCCAAATGATATACGGCGGATGGGTGGATAGGTGTAAAATCCGGTGCTGTAAGCATCGGATGTACCTGTTTCCGGAGACATTCCTATAACGGAGGTGAAATAATGCAGGTTATTCCCGGACAAGGTAAAGGTTATGTTTTCAATCATTGCCTTTTTCAGTGCGGCATTTGAAAGTACGTATGACAGGGTGACATCGCGCAGGCAAAGGTAATCGCCCCTGGTCGTAAAGACATTGGAAGCCGGTCTGTAGTTTTTGTTCAGATCGTCCGAATCGTTTCCTCCAAAACGGGCATATGTGGCTTCAGACACGTCTTGTCCCGATTCAGGGTCCCAGGCTTTTCTTATTTCTGTGGGCAGGCTGGTGTTATTGGCAAAAAAATTACACATCTGGCGTTGCAGCAGGTTATTGCTTATGGAATGACCTACGGCCCAGTCCATAAAGATATACAACGAAAAATTCTTATAGGTTAAGGTGTTCCCGAAACCTCCGGTAAAAGTGGGAATGGTATTTCCCAGAAGGTACATGTCGGATCCGTTGATAATCCCGTCGCCGTTAAGGTCTTTCCATTCATAGTCGCCAATGGCCTTTTTGCCGATACTGGTACCGCTCTTACCGGTAACATAGTTTTTCTTTGTCCAGTCCCATCCACGTGACTGTGAGTCATATAAGGCATTGTCTGCCTGTTCCTGGGTAGCAATAATGTAATCTGTCATATACCCATAGAAACGTCCTAACGGTTCTCCTTCTGCTGTCCCTCCGAATTCAAGTTTAGATCCATCAGCCATTGTTACGGAATAACCGCCAATGCGGTTTTTGTCCCGTCCGTTGTCAGGTAACTCAAGCACAATATTTTTCACATAGCTCATCACGAGTTTGGATGACCATGAGAAATCATTTCTGACCACATTTCTGGTGTTGATTTCCAGGTCAAATCCATAGAATCTTACTTTTCCCAGGTTGGTAAGAATACTTGAGAATCCTGACGTATTGGGGAGCACCTTGCTGGTAATCAGGTTGTCGGTCACCTTATTGAAATAGTCGGCTGTTACCTGGACCCGGTTGTTGAACATGCCCAGATCAAAGCCAAGGTCCAGCTGGGTAGAGGATTCCCAGGTCAGCCCTTTATTAGGCATGGTTGAAGGAACAATCGAGGCTTCTCCCTGGTACATGGTAGAGATGGCATACCGGCCCAGCGCATCATAGTAACCCACATAATTGTTTCCGGTCTGTCCGTAACTCGCCCTGATTTTCAAATTGTTCACAGCCTTAAGGCTTTTGAAGAAATTTTCTTCCGAAATCACCCAGCCGGCAGAAGCACCCGGAAAAAAACCCCATTGTTGCCCCTGTACGAATTTTGAGGAACCGTCTTCACGGAAGGTAAGCATTAAAAGGTATTTCTTCTTGTAATCATAGGTAAAACGTCCAAAGTAACCAATCATGACTTCGGCGTTTTTAATGGTGGTGGCATCTGTCTTGGTAGGTCCGGCATTTAGCGTCGGAATTTTGTCCGATGCGGCGTCTGAAGCGGCAGCCCTTAGATATTTATAATCGTACCTTTGGTATGAATAGCCGGCCAAAGCTGAAAATGAATGTTCTTTTACTGATTTGTTGTAGGATGCATAGACTTCTACTTTTTGTCTTTCATTATTAGTCAGAGTAGAAGAAGACGGCCTGGTCCCGTTGAAGATGTTGGCCCGCATAAAAGTATCGCCGGTCAGATATTGGTTGAAGAGGGATACCTGCGCAACGGCCTTAAGTCCTTCAACAATATTGTATTCAAGGATTCCGTTAACACCCACTTTGCTTTCTTTCTGGGCATTATCGTTGTAATAGGCATAAAAGACAGGAGTTGGTGAAGATGCATTGTATCCCGGGGTAGGAGTACCGGCATACTGTCCTTCATCGTAATACAGTTTCTGTGTAGTAGGGGTCATAAGACCTCTTGTGATTACCTGGTATTGGCTCGCATAGTAATTGGTATTCATCTTATTGAAATCGAAACCACCCTTGAACGTAAGCTTCTTGCTTATCTTTACATCCAGGTTTGCCCTTGCGCTGATCCGGTCGAAATTCGTTCCCACAGCCACGCCTCCGTCATTTGTATAACCTACGCTGGCAAGGTATTTAATAGTTTCGGTCCCGCCATCTATCCCCACATAATAGTTCTGCCAGATAGCGGTTCTGAATGATTCATTAATCCAGCTGTTGTCCTGAAAAATAAGCGTAGTCCCCGGATTGATGGGGTCATCCATTGACAGGTAACCATCGGGAACACTTTCTCCCGACGTTAAAGCCCTGAGAGAATATTTGGACGAGGTCAGGTTTCCCGAGCTGTAAGCGTAGTTGTTGGCATAGGCATAATTTGGGTGAGGGCCCTGGATCAAACGTTTTCTCATCAGGGTAATGGCTTCTTCCGATCCCAGATATTCCATGTTGCGTTCAGTGGATTCTACAGCTACATCTGCCTCAAAAGTTATCCTGGGCGCGCTGTTATTGTTCCCCTTTTTTGTGGTGACAAGGAGAACACCGTTTGAAGCCCTGGAACCGTAAATTGCTGACGAGGCAGCATCTTTCAGCACTTCCATTGATTCAATGTCATTGGGATTTATACCCGACAGATCACGTTCAATTCCGTCAACAAGAATGAGCGGGTCATTATTTCCCGAGATGGAAGATCCCCCCCTGATGAGAATGGTGGGTTCAGCTCCAGGAGTGTTGTTGGAGGAGAATATCCGGGCTCCGGCCACTCTCCCCTTCAAAGCATCTGTGGCTGAAGTTACCGTTGAATTACGGATTTCATCCCCCGACACCTTTGCTATAGACGAAGTAACCGTTCGCTTGGTTTGAGAGCCATAACCAATGACCAGCAGCTCTTCTACATTAAACACTTCCTCCTCCAGGATAATATCGATCACCTTCTGCGTGGCCACAGTAACTTCCCTGGTAACGAAGCCAATAGCAGTAAAAGTAATGATCTGTGAAGGATTGGCTGAAATGGAATACGTACCGTCGTTGTTGCTGACAGTATAGGTTGAAGTCCCTTTTAGAAAAACAGTAACCCCTTGAAGAGGCTGCCCTGAAACGTCCGTCACTTTCCCGGTTATTTCTTGAGTCTGCGCACTGACACTGACTGAAAAAAGCAACGCACCTGCAAAGAGTAAATAGTGGATAATTCGTTTCATACAAATGATTATTATTAGTTAAATCCTGTTGTTTGTTATGTTAAAGAATGTGGTGTTTTGCAATTCTTTTTTTATGTCTTCCATTTCCTCGTCGGAAACAGGTGAGATGGGCAGGCGGCATTGGCCACAGTCAATTCCGGCCAGTTTCATAAGTGCTTTCCCTCCCCGTACACCACCTCCATGTCTGATAACTACATCCAGTATCTTTACCGATTCATACTGTAGTCTGCGAGCTTCGGCAATGTCATTTCTCTGCATGGCCTGCATGATTCCCTTATAGATCTGGGGAATGTAATTATAAGTGCTGCCTACAGCACCCTTTACCCCTATAGAGAGACCGGTAATTAGTATCTCATCAAATCCATGGAGTATATCAAATTCGCCATTGTTCAGCTGTACGCATTGCTGCATTTCCATAAGGTTATTATGGGTGAACTTAACACCACGCAGGGTGGGTATTACCTGGGCCCCGCGTTTGAGAAATTCCGGGACAGGCAGGGAAACGCCAGAAATGGAAGGCATATTGTAATAATAAAATGGCAGACGGTTTGCTGCGGCTGCAATCGGCCGGAAATATTGAACCAGATCTTCTATGCTGGCCGGTTTAAAAAAGAACGGTGCAATGGAGGCTATGGCACTGGCTCCAATATCCTGTGCATGTCTGGCCAGTTCTTCCGACTGGCATATGGAAGTTCCTCCAACATGTACAATAATTTTCAGCCTGCCTCCGGCATGACTGATCCAGGTTTCTGCGATCTTTTCCCTTTCTGCAGTGGTAAGTGAAGCCGATTCACCGGTTGTGCCGCATATAAAAACGCCATTTACGCACTCAGAGGCAATAACATAATCTGCGAAATCCTTAATTCTTTCATAGTGAATGCTCCCGTCGGGGTGCATAGGGGTAAACGAAGCCGAGATCAACCCGGTAAGTTTTGGTGTGTTAATCATACAATAGTCTTATTTGTTTTAAAGAAATAACTTGCCAGATAGCCAACCACAAAGCATGTAATGAAGCCTACAGTGGTATAAAGAAGCAGGTGTACCGGGGTATAGTTGGCAACAACAATCTGTACGGCAATGCTCACTGCCATGCCAATCAAAGCCCCGGGGGCATTTGCTTTCCTGGTTACCATGCCCAATAAGAACAGTCCGCCCATGCTTCCCAAAATGAGCCCTAAAATTTTATTGAACTCATCCCACAAAGAGCTTATGTTCCAGGTAGCCATAAAAATCGCAAAGCACAAACTCAGCGCTCCTGCTATAAGTGTGGCCCTGCGGGCCACTTTCAGATCGGCTGTCGGTTTTTTTCTCATGAGTTTTGGGCGGATATCCACCACATAGGCAGTAGCTGCAGAATTCATACTCCCGCTCAATGTGGACATAGCGGCAGAAAAAATACCTGCAATGAGCAGTCCCACGATCCCTGCCGGCAACCTGGTATAGATATACAATGGGAAAATGGCATCGTTACTGTCCAGTATCGGGGTGACGTGAGCGGGATTGTTTTTGTAATACACAAATAACGCCGTCCCAATAAAGAAGAAAATTATTGTAGACGGTATGACCAAAAGGGCATTTGTCATGATGCTTTTCCTGGCGGCTTTTTGTGACGACGTCGTCAGGTATCGCTGTACCATACTCTGATCTGTGCCGTATGTGGTGAGATTGGTAAAGAAAGTGGCTATGAGTACGGTCCACATAGTAGAGTCGGAAAGATCAAAGACAGTGCTTCCAAAGCTCATCTTGCCATTTGAACAGGCAATAGAAATTGTTTCAGTCCATCCCCCCGGAATTTGTGCGACTATGTGGAAAATCGCAAAAAGTGCCCCTCCCAGAAGAATGACCACCTGCAGTGCATCGGTCCAGACAACAGCCTCGATACCACCCATGCGCGTATAAATTATGCTAAAAACCCCCATTAGGATGATACAGAGAAATATGTCAAAACCAGTAACCACATTAATGGCTATAGCAGGCAATAAAAGAATGATTCCCATTCTGCCTATCTGAAACACAATAAAAGCCAGACTGCATATTACTCTGATAAGGCTGTTGAACCGGACCTCAAGATATTCGTATGCAGTGGTAATATTTAATTTCCGGAAGAAAGGGATGAATACAAACATAATGATGGGAGCGACCATCAGAATACCCCCGTTAAAGAGCATATAACTCCAGTTGGTGGCAAAAGATTTGGCTGGTATAGCCATGAACGTTATAGCACTCAAAGCCGTACCAAAAAGACTCAGACCTGCAGCCCACCATGGGATCCTTTGTCCGCCCCGGAAATAATCATCTGAATTTTTCTGCCTTTTGGAAAAATAGTAACCAATAAAGACCAGGACTCCAAAATAGAGTATAAGAACAATGATGTCAATGGCAGAAAAACCATTTTTCACCTTCTCCACAAATAAATTCCTCAGTTCTAAAGACTGGCCTGACTCATCATAATAAACGGCCGATACCTTGTTGTTTGAAATCTGAACTCCCATGAACACACCCTCTGCAGGTTGGATCCGCATTTCATAAAAAGTATCTGTCACTGTATTGAACAGATTTATGGCCTGCCCGTCATTATGTGGGAAAATAATATGAGCCGCTCCCTTTCCAAAAGCGGAGGAAGTCTGCTCTATTGGCTGTGTATCAATCTCTTTTCTGGTCCAATGACCTGATCTTAAGTTATAACACAAAATACCGCTTCCCTTTATAAATACATAGAGGCAATTGTCTGTACCATTGGATTGAACAGACATAATGAAGCCGTTATCTGAACCGAGGCCTGTATGTGTTAAGATTTCCCATTGGTTAACCGGCGCGCCATTCCTGTTCAGACTATAAACCATCAGGGTGTCCTGTACCGATGCCCCAAGGAATAATACTCCATTATTTTCGATGATGGAGATTTGGGTATTGCTAATGTCTATAGGAAAATCCGGCAGTCTTTCAATTTTCAGAAATGTATTCTCTATTGTGAGCAGATAAGATCCCTTACTTAAGGAGTCGGTCAGCAACAGACCATTTTGAAGAGGATAGCTCCTGATTGTTTTCTGATCAAGATCCACCTCAATATTTTGTTTATCTGACAGTTCGCTATAATAAAGCAATGAATTGTCTGTATTGTTGCGGAAAATCAGGGCCTTATCAACGATTCCCAGAAGGGTAAGGTCATTAAGCTGTTCATGAATAATATTCATGCTCAGCACTTTGCTTTCTGTCAGGCGGTCATATCCGGGTGAGTTCCGGATCATAGCAGTATTATTTCCAGAGCAGGCAGGTAACAGCAGCCAAAGGCTTACAATGCTCACTATTACAATTATCCTGTTTTGTTTGGTCATATTTGTCTTATTTGTCTGACAATTGTTTTGAAAAAAATTAACCGTTTCTTTCTTGCAGGAATATTTTATACGGCATAAAGTGATTTTCCAGTGACTTCCTGAATCCTGCCTTATCCCGGAACTTAAGATAAGTAAGCAGATCTGAGTGGGTCACTATCAGACCTTTTTCTTCCAATTGCTTGTTTATGGGTTTAAAATTCTCTTCAAAATGGCTTTTAATAAAACCAATTACCGGGTGAATCAGATCCTGGAACATAATAAACGCCGAGTTCCCGGTAATTTCATACAGTTTGGAGTGAAAACTAATTTCGCTTATTCCTTCATACAAATTGTTCTCCAGCACTGTGCTTACATTTACTATCCTGGTGAGCTCTTCTATATGCTTATCGTTTATATGGCTAAAAATTTCATCCACCATGCCAAGCTCTAAAGTGACCCGGAGCCCCAGAATATCGTACATTGTTTTCTCTCCCCACAGGTTTAGCTGCATCACTTTTTTCATGGGGGAGAAGATGGACGGTTCACGTAGAACCATTCCGTGACGGGGACGCGACTCAATCAATCCGTACATCTTTAAGCGGCTTAGCGCTTCACGTAATACACTTCTTGCAACACCCAGACTTTTGGCCAGTTCCGTTTCGCTTGGAAGGTAATCGTCTACTTTAAGATGATTCTGCTTGATATAGTTAATCAAAGAACTTTCTACGATATCAACAAGGGTGACTTTACCAATGTCTTCTATTTTTTTGCACTCTGCCATAAGCTGGATTTTCGATTTGTCTGATTAATCATATCAATTGTAAAGATACAAATATTTTCATATATGCAAATTTTTTTTCATTTTTTTGGATCCCGGCCTGACTTATCTTAGAATCCACTCATGTCCAATGCATTCAAAAGCTTGCAGCGACTGCATATTTTCCTTCTGTTTAAAACCATACCGGACTCTGGCTTTGCATCTATGAAACCGGAGAAATTTTTGACCAAGCCGGGGCGCCAACTCTTCCGTTGTTACCACAAACGTTCGCAGACCCATTAAGAACCGGGTGCTTTTTTGGAACGCCGAGACTTCAACCTTTCCTGCAGGCGGTCGTCTGAGTGCCAAGAACGGAGTGCTTTTTCTTTTAAGCCGAGGTATTAACCTTTTCCTTAATACAACAAATGGTCGCTTCCACCACAAGATCGGGAAGCTTTTTTCTTTTTGCCAAGGCTTCCCTTACCTTATGGTGGAAGCAACCTTGCAGTTATGCGTATTGTTGCCCCGACAACTGCCTGTTGGTCTTCAAAGGCGGTGCGCCAAAGGCCTTTGGCGCTCATAACAGGTTGCTTCGCAGCACCACTCTGATTTGCAGCGGTTTTTGCTCCAACCGGTCAGTGAAAACCTCCGGTTTCTTTTGGCGTCAGTCTTTCTTCCGGTAAAATCACAGCGCCATCCACACATGGGGTGTTCTATCCATCAAAATAGTTAATCCCTGGCAGTACCGCGTACACTTGATTCATTGTGCTGGATATCTGCATTATAACAGAAGAGCTCCCCAAGGGAGCTCTTCTGTTAATCACCTGTTAGATAGGGTAATACATCAAGTGTACGCGGTACTACCGCTCCTGGCGGGAGGTCGCTGACACAGTAAAAGCACAGAGCGCCGGGGCTTGCCCCGGCTAAGCCCTCCCTACGGCCAGGGAGGGTTTGGGTGGGTGTTCGTTGTGGTGGCGGCACAGCCGACGCCCTTAAACGACAAAACCCCTGGCCTTTTTTTGGTCAGGGGTTCGTTTTCCG
>Ga0209723_1004059_pt1 | contig 16834 bp, 16 predicted proteins | sample BiotimSIPDNA_2_FD_185750 | JGI IMG/M metagenome (GOLD analysis project Ga0209723, IMG submission 185750) | Anaerobic biogas reactor microbial communites from Washington, USA - Biogas_R2 time_0 SIP DNA (SPAdes) (version 2) | ecosystem: Engineered > Bioreactor > Anaerobic > Unclassified | place... | reverse complement strand
GCCAGTCGAAGGAAGTTTACTTTTCGCAGAAAAAACTTCAGTCCTTATCTGAAACCTGCCTTACTTGTGCCTATTCAAATATCAATTCTAGGAAATTATCCGACATTCTGATCTTGAAGTTACCCTTTTTCAGAAAGTTAAGACCATCTACAGCTGATCCATATGAGAATTTATTGAATTGCCAATATATAAGAAGTTAAGTCTTATAATGGGTTTTAGAGAATAACTCACCCAACCTCGTCATAGAATTAAAAGGAAAAAACATGCAGAAAAAATATAGTGACTTTCCGAAACTATTCTTACTTGTGTTATTCCTATTAACAGCATGCGGCCATCCAACTGGATTAGTCTTTGAAGAACATGCAATTAGAACGATGGATTGGGAAGGAGAAAGTCTCACTTTTACGCCTGTGCAGGGCAGTCGTGAGGCAATCCTGGCAAAAAACGAAGCTGAGCGGGACAAGCCAGCCCCAATTTTTACCCTTCCCGTTAGCCTGGAAAAAGACGAATTGGATGTGGCAGAAAACTACCAGGGTAGCCAGGTGTCGGTGGATGTAACCCGCAATGGAGAACCGGCGTTAACCATTGAGGCAGGCGTCATCAGCCCGATTAATAACTTCAGGGGGCTGTTGGTGGTAGACGGGCACTGGTTCCTTGAAGTGGCGCATGTCGAAGAAGACCCAAACGACCCCAACGCAGCCTTCATCATTTGGGGTGAGGTATTCAAGGATGGCGAGTCCCTCAACCAGCAATTCGGTTATGATGAGGCCTTCAATTTTCAAATCCTGGGTGATAAACCTTTCTATTTCATTAAAAAGGGTGACCAAATGGGGTATGGTTATGATGGGGTTGAAACCTGGCTGCCATACACCCACATTCCTCACTACTTGTGCTGCAGTGCATCAGCTTTTAACCCCTTGGCGTCTGAAAATATGGTTTCATTTTTTGCTGAAAAGTCTGATTCAAAATTTTATATTGAATTGGGTTTATTTGAATGATGAAAAAACCAATTTAGATTCATTTTTCAGCTTTTGATGTATTTAATATATAATTAATCATCAGCTTGGCGTATAAGTTGTGACCCTTTCTTATCATCGTAGTAAAGGAGCAAACAATGGCCCATTTTTCAATCAAATCCTTTAGATTTTCTGTAATTATCGTGCTGCTGGTATTGTCTACGATAGCATGCGGCATCACAACCGATGACGACCCACAAGAGGACATCGCCATTCAACTCACCACGATTGCCCTGCAGCAAACCCAAACAGCTGTGGTGCTTCCGCCTACTTCTGCGCCGCCTGCGCAGGAAGAAGTGCCTACGCAGCCAACCCTGCCACCAACAGACATCCCAACCCCAGATGTCGACTTCCAGGGTATCAGCTTCTCATTTGATGACAGCATTGCTTCAGGTGTCTCACCCGCCATCATCCCCGCCCAAAACATGGGGGAAGAGTACATGCCCATGGAAACCTACCCAGAGCATTACCAATTTGAATTGAATGGCTATGCCCTTTCAGATACCTTCCATGACCCAATCATCCGTGTTTACCCGGTGCAAGCCTATCTGGATATCAGCCAGCAAGCTGCAGATAACTTCCTCATATTAGAGACCTTGTTGGCTAACCGCAACCTGTCCACATACGACGGCTACTTCCCCTTTCTGCCAATCTGGAATGCTGCCATGATTTTTCATACAAAAACAGATTACGTCGCTTTTCAGAACGGGGATGGCATCCGCTTCCTGACCATGTTTGGCCAAGCGCTGTACCCCCTTGATAACACAAATGTCTTTTACACCTATCAAGGCCTGACGAATGATGGTAATTATTACATCAGTGCGGTGCTGCCCATATCCAACCCGATCCTGCCCGATAATGGCGATTACTTGATGGAAGATTATATGGCTTTTCAAGACAATTGGGATAACTATCTTGCAGAGACACTGCAATTATTAAATGCGCAACCTTTGGCAAGTTTTGGTCCTCGCATTGATATATTAGACCAGATGATCAATTCGATATCCATTAACAAATAAGCCTTCCACAATTTATGCGACCTAAAAGATTAATAAGATCGCTTGCGATATGGTTATCCATGGGTATTGCCTTGCTGGCTTGCGGCTTCCCTGTTGTGCCCGACCTAGGCGAACTGGACACCCTGCAGCAGACCAAAGCCAGTCTGCGCCAAACCCAAACAGAAATAGCAGCCACACCGACTAGCCCTCCTACAGCTACAGGTATCCCAAGCGTAACTGCCACGGAAAAATTGCCAATTATTACCTTTGAGGGTATCTCTTTCAGCTTTGACCCTGTCATTGCGGATAGTGCTGCGGGAGAGATCATCCCCCTGCAGGACAAAGAAAATTACGGCACCTTAGGCGATACTTACCCAACCCACATCCAGGTGCATTTCTCAGGCTATGCCCTAGCCCAGGCATACCATGAACCGACTCTTTACGTTTACCCCGTGGCAGAATACGAGGCTATCAACGAATGGGTCAGCGGCACCTTTGACGACCTGCGCAGTATCTTGGAAAACCGCCCAGACCTGGGCGAAAACATGGAGGGCTTGTTTGCACCCTTCCTGCCAATGTGGAACGCCGGCCAGTTCTTCACGGTCAAACCAGCCTACCTGGATTTCCAAAATGGCTCAGGCATTCGCTACCTGACCATGTTCGGGCAAGCGGTTCACCCGGTGGATAACCAGCGCCTGCTTTATACCTACCAGGGCTTGACCGCTGACGGGTCTTATTACGTCAGCTTTGTCCTGCCGGTTGCGCACCCACTTTTACCTTACGACGCTGCAGCAAGCGTCACCGATTGGGAGGCCTTTTCTGCCAACTGGGATGCTTATTTGAATGAAACAAAAGCCAACCTGAATGAATTGCCGCTGGAACAATTTTCTCCCCCGCTGCACCTCGTTGACCAGATGGTAGAGTCGCTTGCAGTCAGACCGTGATGGAGGATTGCTTTTTATGAAGAGTCATCGCAAAGAATTATGGTTCAATATCCCCACCCGCCGCGCTTTCATCAACATCACCCCACAGGTCAATGAAGCCCTGCGCGAAAGTGGAATCCAAGAAGGCTTGCTGCTGGTCAATGCCATGCATATCACCGCCTCAGTCTTCATCAATGATGATGAATCCGGGCTGCACCATGACTACGAAACCTGGCTGGAGAAGCTGGCACCGCACGCTCCCATCAGCCAATACCAACACAACCGCACTGGTGAAGATAACGCTGATGCACATATGAAGCGCCAGGTGATGGGGCGCGAAGTGGTCGTTGCGATTACAAATGGCCGCTTGGACTTAGGCCCCTGGGAGCAAATCTTTTACGGTGAGTTTGACGGCGGGCGTCGTAAACGCGCCTTAATCAAAATTATCGGCGAATAAAATTAATTTAATGGGCGAGCTTAAAGCTTTCTTGCCCGTCTCTATGGCTCGCTTGCTTAGTCCTGGTGTGGTTCTACATCGATGATGTCTTCAGGATTCATCGATTCAGGGGTGTAAACAGGTTGCTCACTTGGGTTGCCCATTTTTTCTTTTTCTAAAAGGTAATAAGCCAGTGCACCCAAACCCACCAATCCGATCAACTTGCGGAAGTTTGATTTAAACACATTTATCTTTTTAGTCATTTCTATCTCCTTGTTTTATTCTACATTAACAGTTTAGCCGATTTTTTAGAGGGATACCATAGATTTTATAAGGATTTTAAAGAATTAAGCTCTTGCATAAGCAAATGGCTATGAATTTAAGCAAATAAGGTAAGATTAAGTTATGTTCATCCCAACCACTGCCGAAGAACTGGCTAAGTTAGGCTGGCAATCTCTGGATGTGATCCTAATTTCTGGTGACACCTATATTGACAGCCCCTATAACGGCGTAGCGCTGATTGGCAAGCAGCTGCTGAAAGCCGGTTACAAGGTTGGCATTATTGCCCAGCCGGATATCAACAGCCCTGATGATATCACCCGCCTGGGCGAGCCGCGCCTCTTTTGGGGCATCAGCGCTGGCTGCATGGATTCGATGGTCGCAAACACCACCGCGCTGGGCAAACCACGCCGGCAGGATGACCACACCCCGGGCGGTGAAAACAACCGCCGGCCTAACCGCGCCACCATCGTCTACAGCAACCTGGTCCGCCGTTACTTCAAAGCCACCGTGCCTATCGTTTTGGGCGGTGTAGAAGCCAGCCTGCGCCGGGTAGCACATTATGACTTCTGGTCCGATAGCATCCGCCGGGCAGTCCTCTTCGATGCCAAAGCCGATTACCTGCTTTACGGCATGGCCGACCTATCCGTGTTAGCTTTGGCAGAAGCCCTCGATCAAGGCCAAGACCCCACCACGCTGCGTGGCCTCAGTTACATTGCCAAAACTCCGCCCCAGGGTTACCTTGAACTGCCTGATTACGAGCAAGTTGTGAAAGATAAACTGGCATTCATAGAGATGTTCCATACCTTTTACAAAAACAACGATCCCATCACAGCCCAAGGCCTGGTTCAGCAGCATGCCGAGCGTTACCTGGTGCAAAACCCGCCCGCCCCAATTCTCACCCAAGCTGAGTTGGATGCTGTTTACAGCCTCGATTTTGAACATGCCGTGCATCCTTACTACGCCACCCAAGGCGAGGTGCGCGCGCTGGAGACGATCCGCTTCAGCATTCCCACCCACCGCGGCTGTTATGGCGAGTGCAATTTCTGCGCGATTGCCGTGCACGAGGGCAGGACAGTCACCTGGCGTTCACAGGATTCCATCCTCAAAGAAGCCCAAGAGATGACCCAGCGGCCGGGCTTTAAAGGCATCATCCAAGACCTTTCCGGGCCAACCGCCAATATGTACGGCTTTGAATGTGCTGCTAAGTTGACCAGGGGCGCCTGCCCTGAGAAGCGCTGCCTTTACCCATCTATTTGCCCGCTCTTAGGCGTCAACCATACCCCGCAAACAGAGCTGCTGCAGTCACTGCGGAAGTTGGAAGGGGTGCGTAAAGTCTTCATCGGCTCGGGCATCAGGCACGACCTGGTTTTGGAGGACGGCAATCACGGCGAAGCCTACTTGCAAGAACTAGTGCGGCACCACGTTTCCGGACAACTGAAGTTAGCGCCCGAACACACCCAGCCAGGCGTACTCAAGCTAATGGGCAAACCCAGCATCAATTCGACACTGGCGTTCAAGCGCCGCTACGATGCCATCAACCAGGCAGCTGGCAAAAAGCAATTCCTGACCTATTACCTGATTGCCGCGCACCCGGGCTGTAACGACGCAGATATGCAAGCCCTCAAGCACTTCTTCAGCGAAAAATTAGCCCTGCTGCCCGAACAGGTGCAAATCTTCACCCCCACGCCTAGCACTTATGCCAGCTTGATGTATTACACCGAAATGGACCCTTTCACGGGTGCGCCACTCTTTGTGGAGAAAGACCTGACCCGCAAAATGCGCCAGAAAGCAATCGTAACCGGGCGTCCAAAGAAAACCTTTACCAAACCTAGTAAACCAAGCCAACGATAAAAAGGATGTGCAGACTATGTTCACCCTCCAAGTACTTCCCCTGGTATTCTTGATGTTCGCGCTGCTGCTGGCAGCTAATTGGATCATTTCACTCATCAAGAAAGACCGCATTAAAAAGGAACAGCCCCAGCAAGCTGAAGCGCACCGACCTTTCCCTCAGCACGTGTCTTATCCTGCTAAGGCCTTAAAACCAGATCACCTCAGCCAGGAAGATATGGACCGCAGCGTCCGCCTGGCGTACGGCGAATGGCTGGCAGCATACATGCTGCCTGATATCGAGGCTGGTCGGGCTTTTCTGCGCATGGGCGTGGACAAAAGACGCATGCGCTACTTTGTTTATGCCACCTCGATCGGGCAAGGTCTTGCCATGTGGATCAGCACACTCATCGCCGGCGATGACCTCAACGCCCAGGGACGCTTTGACCGCTTGTTTGCCTTCTGCCAAGCCCGCCCCAGCCGCAACCAGTTTGCCCTAGCAAGCGGCTACAGCATGCCTGATGTCGTGCCCAGCCTGCCTTCGGCCTCCCGCAGCCAGGGGGATATGCTGATCGCCTACAGCCTGCTCATGGCTGACAAGCAATGGGGATCGATTGGCCAAATTAACTACCGCGCTGAAGCTCAAAAGGTTTTGCAGGCATTGCATGAGACCTGCATTCACCCTGAAAGCCTGCATGTGCTGCAGGGCAATGAAGTATCCGCCGATGATGAGGTCCAATATACAAGCACCCTCAGTGTGGATTATGCCCCAGCCATGTTTGACGCCTTCAGCACCGCCAAACTAGACCCAACCTGGCCGGCAGTTTCTGCGCGCATGGCAGAGTTAGTCCATGAAACCCTGAGGGATGGCAATTTATTCCCTCCCCCCAGCATCAGCACAACAACCCAAGAAACGCCAGGCATATCCCAAACCTTTACACCAGAGAACGCGGCATTCCTGCTCAACCTTAGTTTAGCCATGCTGTGCTGCCCCAAACCTGAAATTGAAGCGGTTTTGGAGACAATTAACCACAAAATCCTTGAATCCTGTGGCGGTGACCCTGGCAAAATAGTCAGTGCCTACAGCCTGAAAGGCGAACCCCTCTCGCAAGAGCCCAGCCTGGCAATGACAGCCGCCTTTGCCATGGCATCCATCTGGCAGCCTGGGCAGGCTTGGGTCAATGCACTTTGGGATCACCTTGCCGCCAGTAAAATTGACCGTGAAGACACCTTTGGGGCAACGATGCGTCTGCTGGTTTTAATGACCCTGAGTGGTAACTTGTGGCATCCCAATAGCAAAGCAAACCAAATTGCAGGTTAAGACTGTACACGAAAGCAAATTAATCACACGCAGATAATATTATTGCTATACTTATAATATGGGCGAATTAAACACCAAAGAAAGCTACATTGTGGATGAAAACGGCCAACGCATAGGGGTTGTGCTGAGCCTTTCTGCCTATAATGCGCTGATTAACCGCCTAAATGAGCTGGAAGCCTTTCGAGCTGCAAACGATCTAGACGTGATGGATGCTCTTATCAAGGAAGATAAACCGCTTTCATCCCCCACGCTCCTGCCGCCAATGCGTCAACGCCGCGGGCCGGGCGGGATGATTGTTATCTAATATTTCAAATCCTAAAACTTGTAAATTTTTAAGATAAGCTGATCAATTCCCCATCACATTAATCAACCTGACATCCACCCTCGGCATCATCGCCATCACATCCGCGTATGATATCTGGCTGATACCTTCCTGCATCACAGAGGTCGTGCCGGCAGCGACTCCCCAACGGGCAATTTCAGTTGTGGGTAAGTCTTGCGAGATTGCGGCTACCAAGCCTGCCATGAGCGAATCGCCTGCACCGGTCACGTTGCGCACCGGCACCTTGGGCGGCACCGCCAAAACCATTTCTTGTTGTGTGGCAAGCAGTAGACCCAGGTTGCCAATGGTCAGCGCCACAGTTTGAATGCCCATGCGCAGGAATGGTAACACCGCTCGTTTACCATCTTCATGGTTCTTAATCTGAAAGCCAACGAATGCTTCCGCCTCATCAGCGTTGGGTTTCACCAGGAAAGGCCCCTCCATACATCCCAATTTCAAAGCCTGCTCGTTGGCGTCAAAAAAGACTTTGACGCGTTTTTCATTAAGCAGTCTGATCAGGCGGGCGTAAAAATCATCTGGCATATCCTGTGAAAGGCTGCCACATACCACCCAGATATCTCCCTCATGGGCATAGGAAAGCGCTTTTTCAAACAAATCCACAATGGTTTCCTCTGGCACATGCGGACCAGGTTCATTAAGCTTGATGTACCACTCACCGCCCTCTTCCAGTACGATTGTATTGGTGCGGGTCTCTTCTTCCAACCACACAAAATCCGTCTGGATCCCCAGCTTATTTAAACCATCCTCCACCATGATGCCTGCCCCACCCCCAACCAAGCCCAGCGCCAGGGAATCATGTCCCAGTACACGCAGCGAGCGCGAAACATTAAAACCCTTACCGCCCCAATCCAAACGTACTTTATTAGTACGCAGCACCTCATTAAAACGGATTTGCGGAATGGTGATGGTCCGATCGACGCTGGGGTTTGGGGTGAGTGTGACGATCATGGCGTGGACTTACTGTAGCGCTTCTTGAGAGTCTGTCTCAATTTGGTCGGCTTCAGCTTCAAATGGCTCTGGTTCAAATGCCTGCTCTTCCAAGTGTTCTTCAACATCTTCCAGTGCTTCTTCAACAGGCTCAATAATTTCCGCTTCTACCTGCTCAACCGAGGCTTCAACTGGAGGAACTTCGGGAACAACCGGCATGGGTTTGCGGCGCGGTTTAAAGAAACTGCGCAGGAAGATCAGGTAGATGCCAAATAAAATCAAAGCACCTGCCAGGAGAATGTTTACGCCAGCTTTATTCTGAGAGATGTGGAAAATGTACTCAAACACACCACCCAGGATGAGGAATAAGAGCAAACCTAAGCCAATCAACACCCCTGCCCAAGGATAAAGCGCCCTTTGGCGGATGGCACAGCCAAGGATGAGCAGTCCCAATCCCAGGGCGGAGATTAACAAGGTCCAGATATATGCCCAGCTGGTCCATAAATCCAGCATGTTTTGCATCAGCAGGATCAGCCCTAAGGTGATCAGCAGGCTGCCTGGCACGGCTAAGATTGCTACAGCAGTGCGATTACCAATGACCGCCAAAATAAGCGGTAGACCTAAAAGCACCAAACCAACTGGCCAATATTTTGTGAATAAATTTAATTCAAAGATCAAATCTGCCAGGAAAGCTAAACCCAGCAAAACAATCACCACCCCCAACCAAACCAAAACATTAAAGCCTTTTTTATTTTTCATCACGGCCTCCTTGCTCAGCTTAATTGTATCAAATTGTTCCCGATGTTGATAATATGTGCGGCTGGCATTTATTTGTAAATTCATAAATAGGGTTGTTTCATACTATAATAAGCAAGACCCGTTCTCAAATGGGTTTGAGAGCAGACCTGAGTGAATATTCAAAACGATGCATTTTAGTAATAATGATCATTTAATGAAAAAAACAACCCGCAGCAAGTTTCTGATAGTGATTGGTCTTACAATCCTGGAGTCTCTTGCAGCGTTGCTCTGGCTGAACCAGGTTATTGGTAGCGCCCCTGAAGTATTCCAGAGAAAAATTTCCTTTAACCCCGCGCTTTTACAATTATTCCCGCTTGCCCTAATCATCCTTTTCGGTTTTGCTCTCTTCCAATTGGTTAAGAATACTGCACTATCTCAAAAAGCAATTAAATGGTTTGATGCTCTAAACTTGCCGCCCTTTGTTGGTGCCCTGCTGGTGTTATTTATTTTAGATCTAAGCGCACTGACAATCTATGGTGCCCAAATCGGCAGTTACAAGGTTTATTACTACAAGCCCTTAATAACAATCCTTCTTCTTTTCCTGGTCAAAGTTGAAATCCTCTTCCGTTTGAAAAGTAATCACATAACCAATCAGAGCCAAAAAAAGGTTGGGTCACGGTGGCTTGTTTTCTCTTTAATCATTATCCTGGTTCTTGGGCTGCTCCAAACCAATCTTCAACCAGTATTAGACGCCTCTTTTGATTCCAGCATTGGGGCACCCATCTTCCTAATTCAATGCCTTATTGTTATAAATGCAGTTGTTTTAGTTTGGGTGATTTCAAAAGCACTTAGCAAAAAACCTGGAAAATTAATTATCTTAGATTATTTGCTCGCTTTTCTTATTTTCATTTTTGCAGTGGCCCTCTGGTCTGCAACCCCAACCCCAACCAATCACTATTTACATGACTCGAACCTCGAGGAAGGTGTTTACTTTCCATATTCAGATGCGCGTGATTACGATATCAATGCCCAATTTATGCTGAATGGTTATGGTTTGGCAGGCGGCAAAGCACTGCAACGGCCACTGTTAAGCTTCTTTCTGGGTATCTTGCACCTGCTGGCAGGGCAGAATTACTCAAGTGTCATTAACGCCCAAATTCTCTTTTACAGCCTGATACCCATAGGCCTATATCTTTTAGGAAAGCGCATCAACCAGCGTGAGGCTGGCTTAATGATGGCGCTGCTCTTTATCTTTAGGGAGACCAACCAGGTTGTACTGAGCGGGCAGCTGACCTTATCCAGCGTGCGCCTGTTAATGTCTGAATTGTTCATGACTATTTTCCTCGTCATGCTGACATTTATAGGAAGCAAGTGGCTGCAAAAACCTGGCTCAAAGACCTATGCATTATTCACCGGGTTAACCCTAGGCTTAGCAACTTTAGTGCGTTTACAAGTGGTTGTATTAGCGCCTTTAATTGTCCTTTACCTACTCATCCTGGCGATTAATAACAAACCTGCACTTTTTCGCGGATTGATTTGGTTTTCGGCAGGTTTATTGATCATCATGGTGTTTTGGATAGGGCGCAATGGCATCCGGTCTGGTGAATTTATCTTTGAAAACAGCTCCTACTTTTCTTACCATTTAGATCGCTTCGGCAGCTTAGTCAATTCTGAAGAAACTATCCCTGAGGCACCTGCTGCTCAGCCTGTAGGTTTTTTCCGGCAAGCCCTGGCACATGCCACGAACAGCGCTTTTAGTTCGCTTTATCAATTCCCCTGGAATTTAGACTTTGAACAAACAATTGATCCAAATAAGATCACGGATATAGAAAACGGCTTTTACCCCAACCTTGGCCTCCAGCTCAGCGAATGGGTCTGGATTGGCATCCACACCATATTCATCAGCCTCGGCATTATCAAAGCTTACCTTAAAAAAAGCTGGATTGGATTACTGCCAGCAGGTGTTTATCTTTTCTATAATGGATTTGCAGCTGCAATGGGCTTTTCCGGATGGCGTTTCACCCAGCCTGTTGATTGGGTTGTTCTCTTTTACTGGTCCATCGGTATTCTAGGACTTATCCACCGCACAGCAAATATTTCAATGATCCAACAGGCTGATGCCGAAAGCATTAATAACATCAACATCCGGGAATGGAAAACCGCTCCGCTTATTCTTTTATCCATAATGGCAGGTTTGTTTTTACCCATCGGTGAATCACTGTTTTCAAAGCTCCCTGCGGAAACTGATAAAGGCGTTTTACTCGAATCCATCAATATTTCTAGCAAAACTACTGAGGTGGAAAGACTTCTAACCTTAGCCTCATCAGACAATGCTTATGTGTTTGAAGGCAAAATGATGTATCCCGTTTACTTAGAGATTGAAAGAGATTTTTTCCTGCATAAACTGCAAGAAACTGAAGCATCTGGGTTAAGGCCGGTGCTTGCCTTTGACGTTTTTTCAGGTCCAAACCGCTACTCTTTTTACCTGCCAATTACAGAAAAACCGGGTTTTATACCCCATGACCTGCCCATTATTGTGATTGGTTGCCCCTCCGATAAGCACGCACGGGCCTATGGCGTGTACTTTCAAGGGGATGAACCAGCTTGGCTGCTGACCAATACAAACATTCCCAGCCAGTGCCAGCAGGATTAAACCACATAAGAGTACCAACGATATTTTTGCTTTGTGCCAAATGTCCATAGGGTTAGTTTCTTTTTTCTAAAATTCAAGCTGCTTAGTTCCAATGCTGCTCTTTCCTCATGTTATACTTTCACAAAATCAGCACGAAGGACTAGCCTATGTCGTTACGCGATTACTTAAAGGTTCTGGATCAGCGGGGTGAGCTACTTCACATTAGTAAGCCCATTTCTAAAAACTTGCAGCTGGCTGGTGTTTTAAAAGCCTGCGAACCTCAACGGGTCTTATTTGAGCAGGTGCAAGGCTCTGATTTTCCCGTCATGGGTAACCTGGTTTGCAGCAAAGCCCACTTGGCAGACTACCTCGGCATCCCTATCCAACAAATAATCCCAGCCTTGGCGAACGCCATTGAAAACCCTTCCAAGCCTGGGATGACCCACAACGCACCCTGCCAGGAAGTGGTCATGGAAAAGCCTGACTTGGATCTGCTGCCAATCCCACTACACTTTCCTGCTGATGGCGGCCCTTACATCAGCGCTGGCGTGATGGTTGCTGGCCACCCGCAGCATGGCCAAAACCTCGACTTTCACCGCTTGATGCAGATCTCCAAAACCGAGATGGCTGTGCGGGTGGTCAAAGGACGACACTTCGACGCCTTCTTGGAAGAATTAGGCCAGGTGAGCGTCGCGATTTGTATCGGCATCAGCCCCAATGTGCTGATTGCCGCCGCCACTTCGGTCACCCTCGGGCAGAATGAGCTGGAAATTGCCAACACCCTCGAGCCCATCCAGGTTACCCAAGCGCTCACCTCCGACTTGCTCATCCCGGCTGAGTCTGAGTTCGTGATTGAAGGCATAATTTACCGCGATAGGCGCCATGCCGAAGGTCCCTTTGTAGACCTGACCGAGACCCAGGATGTGGTGCGCAATGAACCGGTGCTGGTGGTAAGTGCCATCAGCCACCGCAAGGATGCCATTTGGCATGCGCTTTTACCCGGTGCGCTGGAACACAAATTGCTGATGGGCAGCCCGCGCGAGCCAACCATCTTGCGCGAGATCAGCAAGGTCTGCGACTGCCTGGACGTGCATATCAACCCAGGTGGCTGTTCCTGGCTGCATGCCGTTGTGCAGATCAGGAAAAAGCATGCTGACGACGGTAAACGCGCCATTGAGGCAGCCTTTCGCGGGCATCGCTCCTGCAAACATGTCTTCGTGGTAGATGAGGATATTGATATTTACGACCCCCTGGCAGTTGAGTGGGCAATGGCAACCCGCTTCCAGGCCGACCAAGACTTGTATACTTTCCCGCGCGAGCCCGGATCCAGCTTGGACCCCAGCGCCGAAGCAGGCACGCACACCACCTGCCGGGCAGGCTTTGACCTGACCAAACCCCTGGAGGTAGCCGGTAAAGGCTTTGATAAGGTACCCTACCCACCTGTAAATCTTAACGATTTCTTGGAGGGGTAATATTAAATGAAACTAACTCATGAACAGCAAGCCATGTTGGATAGCAAACAAGGTCTTGCCACCCATAAAGCTATGCAGATTTTGGCCACCCTGGGCCGTATTTACGGCGCAGCTGAAATGCTGCCGGTCAGTTCTGTGCAGATATCCGGCGTCAGTTACGATAACCTAGGTGAGGCTGGTTTGGCTTGGCTGGCAGAGATGGCAGCAGGCGGGGGCAGGGTGAAGGTGCTCACCACCCTCAACCCGGCTGGCATGGATATCGAAAACTGGCAGGCATTGGGAATTTCAGCTGAGTTTGCTGAAGCACAGCTGCGTGTCATTGCTGCCTTTGAGCAGATGGGCGTGGTAACGACCTGCTCATGTACTCCTTACTTGTTTGGTAACCTGCCCGAGTTTGGCCAGCATATTGCCTGGGCTGAAAGCAGCGCGGTGTGTTACGCAAACAGCGTGCTGGGTGCGCGCACAAACCGTGAAGGCGGACCCTCTGCCCTGGCAGCTGCCCTGACTGGCTTTACACCTGCTTATGGATACCACCTCGATAAGCAGCGTAAGCCCACCCTGACCGTTGAGGTCACTGCCAAGGTCTGTGGCACGCATTACTTTGGCGCACTGGGTAAAGCCATCGGAGACAGGTTGCAGGGCAAAGGCCAGGTGGCGTATGTCCGCGGCGTCACAAGTGCCAACCTGGAAGAACTTAAGTCATTTTGTGCCAGCCTGGCTACTTATGGTGGGGCTGCTTTGTTTCACATGCAGGGTGTCACCCCCGAATCAACCCTCTTTGAAGCACCCGAAGAGACTATCCGCATCGATGGAAATCACCTGGCACTAGCAGAGCAGCAACTGAATACCGCTAGACCTGAAGAGGTGGACTTTGTTAGCCTGGGCTGCCCGCACCTTTCCCTCAGGGAAGTGGCGCGCATTGCCCAACTCTTAAACGGCCGGCAGGTCAAGAAAGAATTCTGGATCACCACATCGCGCCCGGTAAAAAAGCTAGCAGACCAAGCCGGTTATAGCCAGGTCATTGAAGCTGCTGGTGCTAAGTTTGCCGTGGACACTTGCTGCGTGGTAGCGCCAATCAAGGGACGCTTCCATGCCATGCTAAGCGATTCCGCTAAAGCCTGCTACTACGCCCAGGCTAAAAATCAATTCAAGGTGCGCATGCTGCCCTTTGATGAAGTAGTGCAGGAGGCTTGCCAATGATCCTGCAAGGACGTGAAATCTACCCGGGGCTTGCCAGTGGGCAGACCTTGGTCTCAAAGATGGGCATCAGTTTCTATGGCGGCGTAGACCCTGAGAGCGGTCTGGTCGTTGAAAAAGGCCACGACCTGGAGGGTCAGTGCATAGAGGGCAAAATCCTGGTCTTCCCCACTGGAAAAGGCTCGACTGTTGGCTCTTACACGCTTTTCCGCTTGGCAAAAAACAGGCGTGCCCCAGCTGCCATCGTCAATAGCGCTTGCGAGACCATCACCGCCGTGGGCTGTATCATTGCCGAAATTCCCTGCATTGATTCACTTCCCATTGAACGCATACCCGATGGCGCATATGCCAAAGTGGATGCCAAGCAAGGCACAATTTCCTTTACAGACCCGGACTGAACCTTCATGATCAAAATTCGTCTTGACGGGCTGACCTTCTCTTACCCTTCCCTGCCAATCCTGCAAAACGTGCAGTGTGAACTACACGAGCAGACCGTTTATGGCATCGTTGGCGCTAATGGCAGCGGTAAGACCACCCTTCTCAAGCTCATTCTAGGAGACCTCAAACCCGATAGCGGTTCGGTGCTGCGCGACAAAACAGACACTTTGGCTTACATGGCCCAGGATGTAGACCTCAACCCACAGCAGAGTGCCTTTGAAGCAGTGCGCAGCGGTGCAGGGCAGGTTTTAAAATTGGAAGCAGAGCTTTCCCAAGCCGAAGCGCGCTTTGCCGACCCTGCAATTGCCCAAGATTCAAAAAAGCTGACCCGCCTCATCGAACACCAAGCTGCCCTGCTGGAAAAATTTTCCCAACTAGGCGGACCAGGCTTGGACGGCCAGGCACTCAGCCTGCTGCGCAACCTGGGTTTTAAAGAGCATGAGCTCAACCTGCCCTTGGGTAAATTAAGCGGCGGTCAAAAAAAGCTAGTTGGCCTGGCACGCATCCTAATCGCCAAACCGAGTGTGCTGCTGCTGGATGAGCCTGATAATCATCTCGACTTAGAAGGCAAGCTGATGCTGGAGCAGATGATCAAAAATTTTTCCGGGGTGGTGGTGATCGTTTCGCATGACCGCTACTTTTTGGATATGGTTGTGGATGCCATCATAGAAATTGAAAACGGGCAGCTGACCACCTTCAGCGGTTCCTATTCAGAATACATCTTTGAAAAGCAACTACGCCAGGCCAGGCAGGCACAATTGTACCAAGCCCAGCATAAAGAGATCCTGCGCTTGGAACTTGCGGCAAAAAGGCTGCTGACCTGGGGCAAGATTTACGACAACGAAAAATTTTCCAAACGCGGCGCAGCCATTCTCAAACGCCTTGAGCGTGTGGAGCGCATCGAAAAACCAGACACAGAGAGCAAGCCTTTGGAGATCAACTTGGGCGGTTGGGCTGGCAGCCGCAAGGTTTTAGAGATATCCAACCTCAGCAAAGGCTTTACTGATGCACCATCAGGGGTGCATCAAATGGTTCTGCAAGATATCAACCTCTACCTAGGCTACGGCGAGCGAGTCGGGCTGATCGGTCCCAATGGCGCAGGAAAGTCCTTGCTCAGCAGGGTCATTTTAGGCCAGCTGCAACCCGACCAGGGCGAGGTTTATCTCGGTCCCAGCGTGCGGGTTGGCCACTATGCCCAGGAGTTTGAAACCCTCGACCCCCAGCTGACCCTGATTGACACTGTCTCCAAGGCCGGAAACTTCAACCAGAGCCGAGCAGTAGCCTTCCTGCTCAAGTTTGGCTTTGACTACCGTCAGAAAGATACCCGTGTGGGCAGCCTATCCGGTGGGGAACGTGCACGCCTGCAGATTGCCCTGATCACGCTTTCAGGTGCCAACTTCTTACTCCTGGACGAACCTACTAACCATCTGGACATCCCCTCTTGTGAAGTGCTGGAAGATGCCCTGCTGGACTTTGAAGGCAGCCTGCTGGCAATCTCGCACGACCGCTACTTCTTAGATAGGATTGCAACCCGAATTATCTCTCTCAGTAGTGCAGGCCTCGAATCATTCCCTGGGAATTACTCAGAATACCAGGCTCGGCAGAAAGGAGTATTCAAGCGATGAGTAAAAAGAAACGCATTATATTAGGTATCTCTGGCGCGAGTGGTGCCATTTACGGCGTACGTACCTTACACCTACTGCACGCATTGGGGGTCGAAACCCACCTGGTTATCAGCCGCAGTGCACATACCATCCTATCGCAGGAGTTAGGCCTCCGGGCTGAGGACTTGTACGCAAAAGCAGATAAAGTCTATAATCCTGACGACTTGAGCGCGCCCTTAGCCTCAGGCTCATTTCATACCGATGGCATGCTGGTCGCACCATGTTCAATTAACACCCTCTCAGGCATTGCCAATAGCTACGCCGAAAACCTGCTCCAACGCGCTGCAGATGTGTGCCTGAAGGAAGGCCACCCGCTGCTCCTGGCAGTCCGTGAGACGCCCCTGCACGTTGGTCACCTACGCCTGATGAGCCTGGCATCCCAAGCTGGTGCCATCATCTTCCCGCCTATCCCAGCTTTCTATTCCAAACCACAAAGCTTAGAGCAGCTGGTGGACCAGACCGTTGGGCGCATGTTAGCGCGGTTGGGGATTCTCAATGACTTTTACCAGGCATGGGGAGAAGACCAAGCAAACCTGGATACTAGGTTAATTTAATTTTGTTAGTATATTACTATTTTTGTTGATTGTTGCACTTTTGTGAATGTTGGATAGGATTAAGCA
>Ga0209723_1004057_pt1 | contig 16843 bp, 12 predicted proteins | sample BiotimSIPDNA_2_FD_185750 | JGI IMG/M metagenome (GOLD analysis project Ga0209723, IMG submission 185750) | Anaerobic biogas reactor microbial communites from Washington, USA - Biogas_R2 time_0 SIP DNA (SPAdes) (version 2) | ecosystem: Engineered > Bioreactor > Anaerobic > Unclassified | place... | reverse complement strand
GGAAACCGGAACCGGGGTTGTGTCTTGCTGCTCCGGGTTCACCGGCTCCGGGGATAATTGACTTTGAGCTGAAGCCGGTTCTTCCTGCGGGGCGGCAGGGGGGTCCGGGTCCTGCGGCGCCGGTTCTCCGGCCCCGGCCGTCCGGCCGGCGGATATGGAGCTGTCCGGTTGTTGGTTCGCCGGCTCCGGACTGGTTTTTTCACCCAGACAGCCGGACAAAAGGGCTGTTCCCAGTACAAGCAAGCCAAGGATGATCCAGGTTTTCAGGCTTTTTTCCATGCTCAGGTTTTGCTTCTCAGCCATAAAAGACACCCTCCTCTTTATTCCTCCCTTGAAAATTCCAGCTGAGCGCCCCAGCGGGGCAGCTCTTCACGCATTTAAGACAGCGGATGCATTCCGGGTGGTTCACTACCGGGGCGGGGGCCGGCCCCAGATAACACACTTCGTTACACTGTCCGCAATGCCGGCAAATCTGCTCATTACGACTGATGGTGAAAAAACTGATGTGGTTGAACAGGGACAGGATAGCTCCCAGCGGGCAGAAGACCCGGCAAAAGGCCCGCCGGACCGCCAGGCAGAAGAGCAGGATCAGAAAAAGCCAGGTCAGCCGCCAGGCAAAAAGCGCTCCCAGGGCGCCGCGGATGCCGGGCTCCAGGAGGGCCAGGGGGATGGCGGCCTCCAGCGTTCCCGCAGGGCAGAGCCACTTGCAGAAATAAGGCGTGCCCAGGCCGAAGGCGTCCAGGGCGAAGGCGGGCAGCACAAGGACAAAGAGACCCGCTACCAGGTATTTGACATACCGGGTCCAGAGGGGCAGGCAGAACTTGATAAAGGGAATGCGGTACAATAAATCCTGGATCAGGCCGAAGGGGCACAGCCAGCCGCAGGAAAACCGTCCTCCCAGCACACCGCTCATGGCGATGATCCCCGCCACGTAAAAGGAAAAATTAAAAGCAACGCCGGAAGCCAGGGCCTGGAGAGAGCCGATGGGACAGGAAGTAACGGCGCCGGGACAGGAGTAGCAGTTCAGCACCGGAACACAGACCTGCTTGAGAGGGCCCCTGTAGATGGTGCCCTGGACAAAACCTCCGGCATAGCTGTTTAAAGTCACGGCAGAAATGAGTTGAACGAGCTTTCGCTTAAGATCAACCAATACCGATACACTCCAGACATAGATTAATGGCTTTAAGCAAAACCTCAGGCACCTCGCCGCGATAGATGCCGTAGGTCATGGAGGCGACTGCCGCAGCCAGCAGGGCTGCCCTTATACTATTATGGAACATTTCTCCACCCGCCACACTGGGATTTTAGATTTCGAACAAAACCGGATCCCGGGCAAAACATGTTAAATTTGGGCCAACCCCTAACATTCTACCTCATAGACCTGATTTCCTGCTTCAACCTCCCGGACCGGACACCGCTTAAAGCATTGTTTGGAGCTATCCCCTCACTGATTTCCCACTACCCAAAGCGCTGCAAAGGGTTGTCAAGCAGCCGGACAAAGCAAACTTCTTAAAACCGGTTAATTCCCAATTCCGGGTACTTCCCAAAAAACGGTTAATTCCAAATAAGCGAGGCGAGGTCTGCCGGGTGTCAATTTGCGATGTTAGCTTTCCTTCAGTATAATTAACTAATATGGGTGTGAGTCCTGATCAAGTTGATGCGGCCCCCTGGCCGCAGGTAGATATTCTCTGCATCATTCAAAAAATAGAAAGAATGCAGCAGCCGGGCGGCGGATCATTATGCCACAAAGCCGGGTTTTGACAGCTGCGTCTTCAGGTTATGCTTGTAGATCCCTTTTACTCCGTTTCCGGGATCAGCACTGACTCGCAGTCCCGCTTTGACGCGCCAGAGGGAAGGTTCTTGTGGTGTCCCTTCAGGTAATGCTCATAGATCCCTTTTAGCACGGGAAAATTTTTCGAGCGCTTTAAGCAAAAGGAGGTGCCGGCTTGCAGCACCAGGAAGCAATTATCCAGACGATCCTGAAAGGCAAACTTGAAGATGTTCAAAGCTCCATCCTCAAAGCCCTGGGGGACGGTTTCAGTCCCGAAGAACTCCTGAATCAGGTACTTCTCCCGGCGATGGAAACAGTATCCCAAAAATTTTCCAGCCATACATTTTTTGTAGCCGACGTGCTGATCTCGGCCAGGGCTATTCAGTGGGGGATTGATATCCTCAAGCCCATGTTTCGCTCGCCTGTGGAGCAGGAGGAGCAGGATGTTATCGTTCTGGGCACGGTTGAAGGGGACATCCATGATATTGGTAAAAATTTATTAGCCTTAACTTTGAAAGGAGCCGGTTTTAAGGTTGTCGACCTTGGCGTCGATGTATCCCACGAACGCTTTGTTGAGGCAATTATACGCTATAAACCCAGGGTTGTGGGTATCTCGGCGCTGCTGACGGTAACCATGGTCCGCATGGCTGAAACCATAAACGTGATAAAAGAAGCAGGATTGCGGGACAAGGTTCTCATAGCCGTAGGGGGAAGTCCTGTTACGGCGGCATTTGCCAAAGAAATAGGAGCCGACTATTATTTCCCGGAAGCTTCCGGCGCGGCCAGGGCTCTGGCCAGGGATTTAAAGGAACTCCGTGTCCGGCAGACCCTCAACCCGTCGAATCTGACCCTGGGAAGCTGGCTGGATGACGGGGAACTGGAACAATTAAGTAATAATTTTACTGAAGCAACTGGTTTGCGGGTTGTTTTTTTAGATGAAAGGAATCAGCATATCGGCCCTCCCTCGTTAATGGAGGCGTTCTTGGAGCAATGCCGGGGCTGCAGGTGGCCAAGCAAAGAAAACATCTTAAATCAGCTCGGAAAAACACCTTTACTCAATAATAATCCCCCCGCAGCCGAGCCCTTCGCTTATTTTTGCCCTGCCGGGCTTGTGGAAATGACGTCCCCCCTGATTTACGAGAACCTGCGGATCGGCAACATCCTTTGCGGGCACTTCTATCTTGCGGAAAACCTGGATGAACAGCCCTGGCACCTGCACCGGCTGAATATCAAAGTTCTGGACAAAGAGCAGGTTGAATCCACACGGGGGCTGCTCAAGTTAATGGGGGACTACGTTGTAAAGATGGCCTATGCCAATCAGAATGAGACCAGGGTCAAGGAGCAGCAGCATTCCCTGCTGCACGCCCTGAAAGCCAAAATGGAACTGGAAAAGGCCCTGCGGAAAGCGGAACTGCTGGCCCTGCAATCCCAGGTCAACCCCCACTTTCTCTTTAATACTTTGAATACCATCGCCCGCCTGGCCTTTTTGGAAGGGGCGCATACGACAGAAAAGACGGTGCACAGTCTGGCCCGTGTTCTCCGTTATAACTTGCGGCGGTCTAAGGATGCCTTGACCATCGAAGAGGAAATGAGAACAATTAAGGATTACCTTTTTATCCAGCAGACCCGTTTCGCCGGCAGACTTGAGGTAAACATCGATGTAGAGGAGAAGATCCTGGAGGCCAGGGTTCCCTGCCTGTCCCTCCAGCCCATCGTGGAAAACGCCATAGTGCACGGGATTGAGCCGTCCACGGAGAAGGGTCTTATTTCTATTCGCGGTTACGATAAGGACGGCGGTATTGTTTTCGAAGTGGAGGACAACGGCATCGGCATGAGCCAGGATGAAATAGATTTAATATTTAGCCTGGAGAAACGTCCCAGCGGCAAGGGACATACAACGGGGTTCGGGCTTTACAATATTCAAAAACGGATGCAGACATTTTTCAGGGGAAACTGCGCCCTGCAGATTAAAAGCACCATCGGCAAAGGTTGCAAAGTGCAGCTCTTTTTCCCCAGGCTGGTATGACGAACTGTACCATAAAGCCGGTAAACCCAATAACCTAATAACTTAATAACTTAGTTTCCCGGTACCGGAGGTGATTTTTTATGAAGGTTGTTATAGCGGATGACGAGAGCATAGAGCGGATGTTTATCAGAAAACTGCTGGAGCGGCATTTTCCAGTGTTTGACCAGGTCGAGGAGGCGGAGAACGGGCTTGAAGCCCTGGATTTAATCAGAGGCTTAAAGCCTCACCTGTGCCTCATCGATATTCGCATGCCCGGCCTGGACGGCCTTAAGGTAATCGAGGAAATCCGGGAGGCCGGGCTGGCTGCCCGGGTTATTATTATCTCGGCGCACGATGAATTCCAGTACGCCCAGAAAGCCGTTCAACTGGGAGCAGCCGCCTACCTGCTCAAGCCAGTGGAATCCGATTTAATGATCCGGGTAATCAGCGAGGTTTTGGCTGAAATTGAACATGAGCAAAACGAAACTGCCGGGCAAAAACGGCTCAAGGAATTGTTGGAGAATACCATTCCGGTCTTGCGTTTGAACTTTTTCTCGGAGATTATCCATGGAAGCAAAGAAACCTCCGAAGTTCTTCTGGAAAGGGCCCGCGCCCTGGGGATTGAGCGCTTTCCCGGCGGGGTCCTATGCGCCGGCCTGGAAATTGCCGGGAGCGGCCGCACGGAAGCAAGCAACCAGCGGATTCTAGGCGAGGTTTACCATCTTGTGCAAGGGCTGCTGGGACCCCATGACGTGCTCCTGGCTCCTTCCGGGGGGCTGGAATTTGTTGTTCTTGTTTGCATTGATCCCCTGGAAAAAGATCCTGACTTGCAGTTATTCAGAATTGCCGAAAATTTGCGGGTGATGACGGAGAAGACGGGCTGGGCCTGCCTGACGGTGGGAGTAGGCCGGGCCTGTTCCGAACCAGCAGAACTGTACCGTTCCTACTGTCAGGCCCGGAAGGCAATTAATCACCGGCTGACCCTCGGGAGCAATCAGGTTATTCCTTATAGCAGAATTGCCGGGTTAAAATTGGAAAACTCCTATCCTGCTCATCTTGAAAAGGAACTGCTGGCCAGAATCGAGCTGGGAGATGTGTCGAAGGTCAAGGAGTTGACCGGGACCATTGCCGGAGAGGTGGCCCTGGGGGGCGATCCTGAGCAGATGCGAAACCGTCTAATTGAGCTGCTGGTACTTGCTTCCCGGACCTCACAAATTCCCCTCGGCGCCCGCTGGTGGCAGGCTCTGGAACGCCACCACACCAAAGAACTTCTGGTTTCCTGGGCCTGTCAAAAAATTGTCGCTATGGCTGAAGCTGTGGCCGGGCGCAAGGAGCGGCAGAATAACAGAATCATTAATCAAATCCAGCAATATCTCAACGATTTTTATTATCAGGAGCTGAGCCTGGAAGCAGTGGCCCACAAGTTTTTCTTAAGTCCCAGTTACCTCAGCCGTATTTTCAAGAATGAAACCGGAAGGAATTTCATTGAATATGTAACCATGGTAAGGATGCGCAAGGCCGAACAATTTTTGAGCAGGCCGGAAGATTCCATAGCCGGCATAGCTGAAAAGGTGGGTTATCATGATGTGAAGTATTTTGCGCGGGTATTCAAAAAACACAAAGGAGTTACGCCCGGGGAATACCGCAGGCTAACCTGCAGTCCGGCAGGCGCTGCCGGGAGAACAGATGATGAGTACGGGTTATAAACATAAGTCCGGACCTGTTTGTTTGGCTTGCGCGTCGTTGAAAGAAGAGATCGAAAGTCTGGCTCCGGAAAACTTGATGCTCAAGTTTTACCCCATTGGTTTACATGAATCGCCGGCCCTTTTAAACCAGGCCCTGCAGCGGGGGATCCTACAGGAAGGCAGCGGCCGGGATGTCATTCTGGCCTACGGGCTCTGTTCCAGGTCCACCGTTGGTTTGTTTAATCCCGGAGGCAAACTTGTCCTGCCCAGGTCCCATGACTGCATCCGGCTGCTTCGGGGGACCGGGGAGGCGCAGGCCGGCAGCTATTTTCTTTCTCCCAGCTGGGTTCGTTACGGGCGGACACCCCTGCAGGAACGCGAGAAATTAATCAAAAAATACGGCAAGGAAACAGGCGCCTGGGTTTTTGAGAACATGTTCCGCCACTACAGGCGAATTATCTTCATTAAGACCCTGGACTCCGGGGAAAGTGTTAAGGAAACCCTGGTTCTGGCACGGGAAACCGCCAGGCAACTCCAGTGGGATTTTATGGTGGAGCGGGGATCAACCGGCCTTCTGGAACGCCTGCTGCAATGTTATTGGGACTCCCGGGATTTCCTGGTTTTGGCCCCGGGCCAAAGGGTAGAGGAAAGCATGTTTTTTAGATCATAAAGGGTCAAATTTATGATTAAAAGTAAAAAAAGTCACCTATGTGCCCAATGGTCAACATTTGGCACTTTTTTTTTGATAAATAAGTGCCGCAAATCACAAATCCTTAGAGTTTCCCGTCTGGAGCAGCTCGATTTACAATAAAAGAAAACCCTGTATAACTCAGTGGAGTTGCCGGCATACCGGGTTAGTGAATAAATGCTCATAGATCAGATTTACTTTATTGTGCCGGGTTAGTTAATAAATAATCCGGCCGTGTATTTTATAAGTACCACAAAACAAGGGGGGCAGGTGCGGGCCTCAACGGGTTCAACCAGGTGTCATCAGGGGTAAGCGGAAGAAGTAAGGATGAAGCAGGTTTTTCCACAGGCAATTGGTTTTTAGTTATGTTCAGCAAAGGGAACCTTTACTAAAAAACTAATTAAGGAGATGATTTTGTGAACGGCATCACAGAGCGGGTCCACAGGCTGCAAGAAAGGTATCTGGCTACACCTCCGGCCATAGACGCGGAGCGTGCAGTAATTATCACCAGGTCTTACCAGGAAACAGAGGGTGAACCGATGATCCTCAGAAGGGCCAAAGCCCTTAAAAAGTTGTTAAATGAGATGACCATCTGGATTGCTGAAGATGAATTAATCGTCGGGAACCAGGCTAAAGTTGCACGGTCGGCGCCCATTTTCCCCGAGTTTTCCTACGACTGGATCCTGGAAGAAATGGAAAAGGAACCCTTTGAAAAAAGAGATGCGGACAGGTTTTTAATTGATGAAGAGACCAAAGAAACCCTCAGAGGTCTTTATGATTACTGGAAAGGTAAAAAAGTCAACGACATTATCCTGAGGATGCTCCCGGAAGAATCCAAAAAAGCCATCGAGACTTCGGGAGTGTATACCTTTGGTATCCCGGAAGTGGCCATCTCGGGCGTGGGGCACTACAGTCCTAATTACAGGACCATTCTGGAAAAGGGGTTCTCAGGAGTCAAAAAAGATGCCCTCGATCAGCTGGAACAGCTGGGAATACCCAGGGACGGCAGGGACATTGAAAAGTATCATTTCTGGAACGCCATCGTCATGGTTTGTGACGCCGCATCGGACTTCGCCAGAAGGTATGCGAAGCTGGCCAGGGAACTGGCAGCCGCTGAGAAAAACCCATACCGGAAAACAGAACTGCTGCATATTGCCGGGAACTGCGATTGGGTTCCGGAAAAACCGGCCAGGACATTCTGGGAAGCCTGCCAGTCATTCTGGTTCTTCCAGTTGCTGATCCAGCTTGAATCCAGCGGCCACTCCGTTTCTCCGGGCAGGTTCGACCAGTACATGTATCCCTTTTACGCAAAGGACGTCCAGGAGGGACTGATTAAAAAAGAATTTGTCCAGGAGTTAGTAGAGTGTTTGTGGATTAAACTTTCGGAAATCAACAAAATAAGGCCCATCGGCGCCACCAGGGCCTTCGGCGGCTATCCCATGTTCCAGAACCTCTGTGTGGGCGGCCAGACCAGGGACGGCCGGGACGCAACCAACGAACTCTCCTATATCTGCCTGGACGCCACTGCCAACGTCAAACTGCACCAGCCCTCCCTTTCGATCAGGATCTGGAACGGCACACCGGACGAGTTATGGGTCAAGGCCATCGAAGTGAAGAAGCAGGGCCTGGGGATGCCGGCGTTTTACAATGATGAAGTAATCATTCCGGCCTTGTTGAACAGGGGCAGGGAACTGGCGGACGCGCGGGATTACGCCATTGTAGGCTGTGTTGAGCCGGGCTGCCAGGGCTTTGAGTACGGCTGGTCCGGGGGCACCGGCGACGCGCCCTTTTTCAGCCTGCCCGCTTGTCTGGAACTGGCCATCAACAACGGCGTCAATCTCTTAACCGGCGAGCAGGCAGGGCCGGCTACGGGGGATCTGGCAAGCTTCAAATCCTTCGAGGAGGTTAAAGAGGCTTATGTCAAGCAGACCCAGTACTTTGTTGATCATTTCGCTGTAATTACAAACGTTGTTGACCTGGCCCACATGCAGCTGGCGCCGCTCCCAATTCTTTCCTGCGGCATGGAGCCCTGTGTCAAGAGGGGTGTGGACGTGGCCGCCGGCGGCGCCAAGTACAATTCCACGGGCACCGCGGGAGTGGGGGTCAGCAACACGGCTGACGCCCTGGCAGCCATCAAGAAATTTGTATTTGACGACAAAAAATACAGCGGAGCCGAACTCTTGAGCGCGTTGAAGACCAACTGGGAAGGCAGGGAAGCGCTGCGCAGCGAGATTATTGCCGGCACCCCCGGCTACGGCAACGACGACCCCTATGTTGATGAACTGGCCAGATGGGCGGCAGGCGTCTATTGCAAGCTCACGGAAGAGTGCACCGGACCCAGGGGGCCGTACAGCCCGGGACTCTACCCGGTATCGGCCAACATCCCCATGGGTTACGGCCGGGGCGCCTCCTTAGACGGGAGAAGGGCCGGCGAAGCGCTGGCTGACGGGATTTCGCCCATGCACGGCAAGGATAAAAACGGCCCCACGGCAACACTCAATTCCGCCGCCATGGTGGATCACCTGATTAACTCCAACGGGACCCTGCTCAACCTGAAATTCCACCCCAGCGCGGTGGAAGGCGAGAGCGGCACCAGAAACTTAATCTCGGCAATCAAGACTTACTTCGATAACAAGGGATTACACCTTCAATTCAACGTCGTGAGCTCGAAAACCCTGCGGGACGCCCAGAAAAACCCGAATAAGTACAGGGGCCTGGTAGTACGGGTGGCGGGTTACAGCGCCCTCTTCGTAGGACTGGACCCGGCGCTTCAGGAGGACATTATTGAAAGAACGGAAATCACCGAAATGGCTTAGTTGACGGAGCATTAAGGCGGAGCTCAATCCTCCGCCGCCTTCTCCCCGCCGGCCGGCGGCAGCCTGCCGGCGGGCAGTACACTTTAAGGCCCGCCTGGCCTTGAAGTGCACTGCCGGTCTCCGTCTTAGAATTTTTTCCGCCGGAGAATACCTGAATATTCGGGAGGCCTGTTAATGGAAAACGTGCAAACAGGGAAAATTATTGATATCCAGAGATACACGGTGCATGACGGACCAGGGATCAGAACGGAGGTTTTTCTAAAGGGCTGCCCCCTGAGGTGTTTGTGGTGTCACAGCCCGGATTCCCAGGCTGCGGAGGACGAAATAGCCTGGTTTGAAATTAAATGTATCGGTGTGGACAGCTGTGGAAAATGCCTGGAAGTATGCCCCACGGGAGCTCTGACCAAGGGCCGGAGGTTCTATTCCAGGTTCGAAAAAAAAGAAATTCAAGTCATCGAACTCAACAGGGATGCCTGCAACAACTGTGGCCGGTGTGCCGGGGTTTGCTGGCCGAAGGCGCTCTACCTTACCGGAAGAGACGCGTCTCTTTCTGAAATAATGAGAATAATCGACAGGGACAGGTTATACTACCGGAAATCAAAGGGCGGGGTTACGGTTTCCGGCGGTGAACCAATGGTCCAGTATAAATTCGTCAAAGCGTTATTACAACAATGTAAAGCCAGGGGGCTGCATGTCTGCCTGGATACCTGCGGCTACGCCGAGTGGGAGCATTACAAAGAAGTCCTGGACTATGTGGATCTCGTTCTCTACGACCTGAAACATATGGACACTGTACAGTCACAGCGCTTAACCGGAGTTCCCAATGAATTAATCCTGGAAAACGCCAGGAAAATGGCCGAAGAGGGAGTGGCCCTGCAAATCAGGATCCCCATTATTCCAGGCTGTAACGATTCCGAAGAAAACATCCGGGCTACGGGCGCCTTTTGCGCCGGTTTGGGCCCATCTGTCAGTCTTGTGCAAATCCTGCCCTACCACCGCCTGGGTTCCGCCAAATATGAAAGACTGGGTAAAGAATATCAACTGGCGGAGCTTAAACCGCCTGATCAAAAACAGATGAAGAAGTGCAGGGGGATCCTGGAATCTTACGGCTTAAAAGTGGTCACCGGCTGACTGCGGATTTGTTTGAAAAATAATTTAAAGCGGGGTAAAATCATCTTTGAGGAAGGACATCTTCTCCTGGCGCCGCGGAGTATTTACAGGGCTCTTTAGATTTTTCGCGGCTCCGGACGAAAAAACAGGGTTGCTTTAAAGTCTGCACAGCAGTTTTAAGGGTCTGGTACCGGTACTGCCCGGAATCTGCCGGACCGGGAGCCTGCAGTTGAGTGACGGGGTGTTGTCTGTGGAATTAACGCCGCGGGAGCGGGTATTAACTGCTTTATTAGGCAAGGGTGAGCCCGACCGGGTTCCCTGGTTGGAACACGAGGTGCAGCACCAACTGCAGCTAAAACTGATGGGACGCCCGGACTTCACCCCCGGGGAACTTGCGGCTTATTTGGGCCTGGACGGTTTCGGCTTTTCCTACCCCAGTGGCGTAAGCTTCGATTTTTATCCGCCACTGATGGTTACGCGAAGCAAAGTAGATGGTGTGCAGATGATCGGCAAAGGCCTGCTCACAGGCGTTGACCGGTTGAATGACCTGAACCTGCCGGACCCGGACCGGCTCCAAATCTACCGGCAGGTGCGGGAGTGGCTAAAGGCCTTCAAGGGGGACTATGCTGTTTATGCCAGAATCCGTTCGGGTATTGCCCCCACTTATCTGGGAATGGGTCTGGAAGGATTCTCTTACAATCTGGTTGACAACCCGGATTTTGTCCATGAAGTGATCCACCGTTACTCCGGCTGGACAATCAGGGTGCTGGAACATATCAATGAGCTGGACTTTGATTTTTACTGGGTAACCGACGACCTGGCCTGCAATACCGGACCTCTTTTTTCCCCCGGTGTTTTTCAGGAGTTCTTCCTGCCTTACCTTGTCAAGGTAGTCAAAGCCATGCATAAACCCTGGATTTTACACAGTGACGGCAACCTGGAAGCCCTCCTGCCCCAGCTTTTGCCGCTGGGATTCCAGGGGCTTCATCCCATAGATCCTTCCGGGATGGACATTGTCGAGATGAAGCAGAAATACGGTGATAAAATATGCCTTCTGGGCAACATCGACCTGCGGCATACTTTAACGAGGGGAACGCTGCGGGACGTCAAGCAGGAAGTCAAAAACCGCATCGCCCGGGTGGCCCCGGGAGGCCGGTATATCATAACCAGCGCCAACAGCCTTACAAACTACTGTAAACCGCAAAATGTCCTGGCCATGGGGCGCTATATCAAAGAATACGGCAATTATCCCATTCAAATTTAACTGCGCCCGTTTGTTTTCCGGTTCCGGTCAAAACCGGACTTTTTAATGGGGAACAAGTCTAAGGGGTTGAAAAAGTGACCACTGGGAAGGTATTTTTTAAGCTGCAGGAAAGAAAAGTAGAGGTCCCTGCCGGGACGGACCTGCTTCAGGCGGCGGCCCTGGCAGGCGTGCCCATTGAGGGGGACTGCGGGGGGAAAGGGATTTGCGGCAAATGCAGGGTCAGAGTTCTGTCCGGCGGTCCCGGAAAAATAACGCCTGCTGAAAAAGGGTGCCTTTCTCCCGGTGAACTGGCCGGGGGCTGGGTTCTGGCCTGCCGGCAAAAAGTAACGGGAAACCTCGTCATCGAGACCCCGGTCCCAGGGGATGATGACAGAAGTAAAACCAGGCTGAAACTGCTGAAACGGCAGGAGCCGGGAGCAGCCCTCGATCCGCCCGTCAGGAAATATTTCCTGAAACTGAATTTGCCTTCCCTGGAGGACCGGACGCCGGACCTGGAACGGCTGATCAACAGCCTGCCCGGGGGGGAAATTGAAGCAGACCTGGGGATAGTGGCCGGACTGCCCCGGCTTTTGCGGGGGGCCGGCTTTCAAGTTACAGCGGTCCTGGCCGGCAACAGAATTGTGGCGGTGGAGCCCGGAAACACCACCGGGCGCGCCTACGGCCTGGCCCTGGATCTGGGCACGACCACCCTGGCGGGCTATCTGGTCGACCTTGTCAGGGGAGAAGTGGCGGCTGTTTCTGTTACCCGCAATCCCCAGTCTGTATTCGGCGCTGACGTTATCTCGAGGATCCGGCACGCCTCATACAATGAGGACGGCCTTCATCAATTGCAGGAGAAAGTGCTGGAAGCCGTCAACGAAGTTATCCGCCGCCTGCTGGCCCGGGCAGCGGTCCAAAAGGAAGAAGTCTACGAAGCGGTAGTGGTGGGCAATACCACCATGGTCCATCTTTTCCTGGGCGTAGAACCTTCCAACCTGGCCCTGACACCCTTCATTCCCGCCTTTAACCGTTCCCTGGAACTGCGTTCTGCCGAATTGGGGCTGCACCTTCCTGCTTCCGGCAGGATCCTGGTTTTACCCGGTGTTGCCGGCTTTGTTGGTTCGGACACCGTGGCCATGCTCCTGGCGGCCGGCCTGGACCGGCGGGAGAGCGCCTGTCTGGCGGTAGATATCGGAACCAACGGGGAAGTGGTGCTGGCTGCCCGGGACAGGATCCTGGTTTGCTCTTCGGCTGCCGGGCCTGCCTTTGAGGGATACCATATAGAATTTGGGATGCGCGCCGTTGAAGGAGCTATTGACTCTGTGGTTTTCGGGCAGGATGTTCAACTGGGGGTTATCGCCAGCGCAGCTCCCCGGGGCATCTGCGGTTCCGGTTTAATCGACGCCGTGGCCGGGATGCTTAAGGCAGGGATCATAGATCCCGCCGGCCGCTTTGTGGAATCTGAACCAGACAGGGCCAGGCTGCGTCCCCGGCTTCGCTCCAGGCTGGTCAAGAACGGCTCCGGCGCCGGGTTCCTGCTGGCGCCGGGCAGGCTCACGGCTACGGGCAAGGACATCGTCATAACCCAAAGGGATATCAAAGAGCTGCAGCTGGCCAAGGCGGCTATCTCTGCCGGTGTCCGGATCCTCCTGGAGGAAATGGGTATCGGCGCTGAAAGCATAGAGCAGATCCTGCTGGCGGGCGCCTTCGGCGGCCACGTTAGAAAAGAAAGCGCCCTGGCCATCGGGCTTTTACCTCCCGTGCCCCCGGACCGGATCAAGTCCATCGGCAATGCCGCCGGGGACGGGGCGATCCTCTGCCTGCTCTCCAGGGCCGCAAGGACCCGGGCCCTTGCTCTGGGTTCCAGGGTTGAACATATCGAACTCTCGTCAAGAGCGGATTTTTACGATAGATTTGTGGACGCGCTCCCTTTTCCGGACCTGGCGGACTAGCAAAGCGTGTTCTTTAACGGGCGTGTTCTTCAGGTGTTCTTGAAATTTTGCGGAAACGGGGGTTTCCCGGCTGCAGGGCGGCTGTTTTCCTTGGAAAGTTGTCTTGACTCGGCTAAAAAATAATAGTATATTAGTATCCGTGGAGGTTTTCCGTTCCTCGATAGCTCAACGGTAGAGCAACCGGCTGTTAACCGGTAGGTTGTAGGTTCGAATCCTACTCGGGGAGCCAAAATTTAAAATAAAGGAACCGTGCTTTTTGCCGGTTTCTTTTTTTATGAATTTTTAAGGATTACCCCGGGGTTTTGTTGGTAAAAATATTAAAAAGTATTGTAATTCTACTAAATTCATTTATAATATAGTTAAGGTTAGTCAAGGTCAAATAGTTTTTGGCGGGAGGGGGTGGTTCCGGAAATGTCAAACATCTCCGATTTAATCGAAAGCTATCTTAAAAAACTCATCTCAGACAGCCCGGAAGAATCTGTAGAAATCCAGCGCAGCGAGCTTGCTGTACGCTTCAGCTGCGTCCCTTCCCAGATTAATTATGTTTTAACCACCCGTTTTTCCACTGGACACGGGTACATTGTGGAAAGCAGAAGGGGAGGGGGCGGCTATATCCGGATTGTCAGAATTCCCCTGGACAAGCGGAAGGGATTAATTCTGACCATCAGCGAGTTAATTGGAGATTCGATTACCCAGCAGGAAGCCGAAGGTTTAATTAATCGCCTGCTGGAGGAAAAACTGATTACCATGCGGGAGGCGCGGATCATGATCGCAGCTGTCAGCGGCGATACCCTGTTCCATGGCCTGCCCTCCCGGGAAGCGTTGAGAGCGTTGATTTTGAAGGCGATGGTTACGTCGGTTTTAAGAGACTGACGCTGCCGGCCGGGATAGCAGGGTTCCCCCTGCTGCATAAAGGAGGAATATATATGTTGTGTGATCGTTGCGGGCAGCGGCAGGCAACAGTGCATCTGACTGAGATTACCAACGGGCACAAAAATGAAACCCACCTTTGCCAGGTTTGTGCCAATGAAATCCAGCCCCAGGGGTTTCAGCCCCAGGGGTTTGGCTTCGCTCCGCAGTTGAATCTTCACCACTTTCTGGCCGGCCTTTTAAACCACGAACTGGGCGGAGCAGGTTTCGGACAGCAGCATGCCGCCGGTGATAAATGCACCAGGTGCGGCATGGCCGAGGGGCAAATTATGAAACACGGGCTTCTGGGCTGCGGAGACTGCTACACCCATTTCGAAGAAAAAATGCAGCCCCTGTTGCGCAGGATTCACGGCAATACCCGGCATACCGGCAAGGTACCCGGACGGACCGGAGGCCGTGCGCGGCTGGTGAAGGAGATAGAAAAACTAAAAAGCCAGCTCCGGGAAGCCGTAAGCCGCGAGGAATTTGAGCGGGCCGCCCAGTTCCGGGACGCCATCCGGGATTTGGAAAAAAGCCTGGAAGAGGGGGGTGAGGCCTGATGCCCATTAAAGAAATTGTAAACCGTTCCCACAGCCACTGGATGGACGCTACAGGGGCGGATTCGGATATTGTCATCAGCAGCAGGATGAGGGTAGCGCGAAATCTGGCCGGGATACCCTTCCCGCACCTCTTGAACAGGGAAAAGTCCGGTGAAGTTATCCATGCCCTGCGCCTGGCCATTAAAAATCAGGAGGCGGCTGAACTTCTCGGCAGCCTTGAGCTGTGCGAGTTAAGCGAATTAACGCCGTTGGAAAGACAGATACTAGTGGATAAACACTTGATCAGTCCTGAATTCTTGAACAACCCGGAGTCCAGGGCGGTTGTCCTGCGGGACGACGAAGTTGTCAGCATCATGGTCAACGAGGAAGACCACCTGCGGATTCAGTGCCTGTTGCCGGGCCTGGCGCTGAAGGAAGCCTGGAATATCATCGACAAAATCGATGATGGCCTGGAAAAAACCCTGGATTATGCCTTTTGCGAAAAGCTGGGCTATCTTACTTCCTGCCCCACCAACGTGGGCACCGGCATGCGGGCGTCGGTCATGCTGCACCTGCCCGCTTTGAAACTGACCAAACAGCTTTACGGGGTCCTGAACGCCATCGGCAAACTGGGTCTGACCGTGCGGGGACTATACGGGGAAGGAACCGAAGCTCTGGGGGATCTGTATCAAATTTCCAATCAAATTACCCTGGGGCAGTCGGAGGAGGACATTACCAACAACCTTATTTCCAGCACCTGCCAGATCCTGTCCCAGGAAAGAGCTGCGCGGCAGATCCTTTACCAGAAGAGCACGCAAGCCGTCGAGGACCGTGTCTACCGCGCTTACGGGACCTTGAAATACGCCAGGCTCCTCTCATCGGAGGAGGCCATGCGGCTTATCTCGGACTTGAGGCTTGGTGTTGCCCTGAATATCATTCCGGGAATCCGGGTTAGTCTGTTAAATGAATTAATGGTCAAAATAAGGCCTGCTTTTTTGAATAAAATATCCGGACAAGAAATGATGCCCCCCGAGAGGAAGGTTTACCGGGCCGGGCTGGTCCGCAAAGAACTGGGAGGGGTACCCTGTTAGAAATCTTGGCAGGACCGGGGGAAACCCTGGCCCCTCCGGAAAGACTTGAGCGTTTGGGTGCGGAAGATGGTTTCGGCCTGTTCCTGCTTGAGCGTTTGTCCTTCCCCCTGCAGGGGGAGCGGTGTCCTGTGTTTGCAGATGCTTGCAGACCGGCGCCATATGTCTTAAAACTAGGAAGGGCAAAAAAAGGGGCCTGCCTCCTTCGGAGAAATGTCCCCGGTTGACCCTTTTAGGTTGTTCCCTTTTATATGGAGGTGAAAATTATGTTTGGAAGATTTACCGAACGGGCTCAAAAAGCTCTTTTATTCGCCAAGGAAGAAGCAAAAAAAACAGCCTATCCTTATATCGGAACGGAGCACCTCTTGATTGGCCTTATTCTGGAGGGCCAGGGTATTGCAGCAAAGGTTTTGAACGCTGTGGGTATGGACGCCGACAAGGTCAGGGCGGCCGTCACCCAGATGGTTGAACCGGCCGGCGGGCAAACTGTGCCGGAGCCGGCTCTGACCTCCAGGGCCAAAAAAGTGCTGGAGTTATCCGTGGATGAGGCCCGGGGCATGGGCCATAATTACGTCGGGCCGGAGCACCTGCTCCTGGGCTTGATCCGGGAAGGTGAAGGGGTTGCGGCTCAGATTCTGAACGCCTACGGGGCGGATTACCGCAAGGTGCGGGCTACAGTTGCCCATTTGCAGGGCGGGCAGACGGTCCAGGGGGACGGTCCTGCAGCGGGTTCCGACAAGGCCGGCGCAACTCCAACCCTGGACCAGTACGGCCGGGATCTCACCGCCATGGCCGGGGAGGATAAGCTGGACCCCGTGGTGGGCCGGGAAAAGGAAATTGAACGGGTGCTCCAGGTTTTAAGCAGGCGCACCAAGAACAACCCGGTCCTGATCGGAGACCCCGGTGTGGGCAAGACCGCCATTGCCGAGGGACTGGCCCAGCGGATCACCAAGGGCAACGTTCCCGAAATTCTGGCCGGCAAGCGGGTTATCACCCTGGACATGGGCACCCTGGTGGCCGGGACCAAATACCGGGGT
>Ga0209723_1004052_pt1 | contig 16867 bp, 19 predicted proteins | sample BiotimSIPDNA_2_FD_185750 | JGI IMG/M metagenome (GOLD analysis project Ga0209723, IMG submission 185750) | Anaerobic biogas reactor microbial communites from Washington, USA - Biogas_R2 time_0 SIP DNA (SPAdes) (version 2) | ecosystem: Engineered > Bioreactor > Anaerobic > Unclassified | place... | reverse complement strand
CTGATCCAGCGAAAGAAGACCCGTCCAAAAAATCACCTGCTGCAGCAATCGATGATCCATAATTCAGTACTCCGAGGTTGGGCAAAAACTCTACGGAGTACATCCCTCGCGGACCTTGATCCAGTGCTCAGCCTTCGCGAGGGAATTTTTTCGCGCCCATCAGGCAACTTGCGCAGATTCTGCCGGTTATCCCGCCCTGATCTCGCCCACGCTCAATTTCCGCGCCGTCGTTGATGGTCCATTGGGGCGGTGTGGCTATCTGTTTGTCGTTATTGCCCGCCAAGACGCAGGGCGCGCCCCATAAGACGCTGAACATACTACAGAGTAGGAAACTTTGTTGTTTCATGCTTATCCTACTTGTTCGAAGGGACATAGACCGTTTCTCATCGGGTTGATCGAGTGGTATTGGAAAAGCCCTAACGGGCGGACGAGGCCAGGGGTCCGGACGTGCGACCCGGCGGCGGCGCCGCGTCGTAGAGCGCATCAAGCATCGCCACCGCCTGGTCGACCATGGCCTGGCCGGTGCCGACCTCCAGCTTGCTGTGCCGGCCCATCCAAGTCTGATAACCGCCATCGGCGTACGCCTTGCGGTCGGGAATGTAGCCGATGTTCTCGTTGGCTAGCCCGATGATGCACGTGTGGCGAAACGGTGATCGCCGCCGCAGTTCCAGCCCCAGGCGGGCGAACATCTCGCCCGGCACGCCGACGAATACGATGTCCCCCAGCCGGATGACCTGAAGACGTGTTTGGCGCGCCTCGCCCTGCTGCGGCGCCAGTTCTTCGCGCATCTTGCGGAACCAATCGTCTTGGCTGGCGGCGCGTTGCGGCGCATACTTCTCCAGGTACGACTTCACTGCAAGAGCCTCCTTCGTCTCGTCGAAGCGGCGTATGTGGTACGTGAACTGTCGATTGAGCACCCGGACGGGGCCGGGCAGCGCCGGCCGCAGCCGCGAGAGCGCCTCTTCGATCGCATCGACGACACGGCGCACGCTCTCCGCCGCGGGGACGCCGCTGTTCTTGCAGGTGACATTGTGCGAGGAGCCGAACGCTCCGGGCAGAAACAGAGTCGTGGTACCGTGCCGCCGCTCGACCTCCAACGCCGCCAGTCCGTAGAAGCAGGGCGACAGACAGTCTTGACGGATGTGACCGATGTTATGCACCGAATGGTTGAACGCCAATCCGCCATACCTGCCATCCGCACGCCGCAGGGCCAGGACGTACAGGTCGGGGTCGTAGGGCCCCGTGGGGCGGACCACGTCCTGCTCCTCGTAGCCATCCCAGCCGATACAGCCATCCTTGAGCAGCAAGCGGCTGTTGCGTCCCACGGTGGCTTCCTGGCTCTGCCCGAATTGCACGGTCGCCTGGCCGCCGGGCCCAGCGGCATCGATCGCCGCAACCGCCTTGATGGCGGCCTGAACGCTTCCCTCCTCCAAGCGGCGCACGAACTCCGCGCCCGCCGGCCCGGGGGTTTCGCCCATGAACAGGCCGCGATGGGTGTGCGTGGCGCAGATCAGGATGTTGTCTTCCGGGATGCCCGTAGCGACCGCGATTCGCGCGGCCGCCGATCGCGTCATGGGCAACATGGGGTTCAAGGCGTCCAGCGATACCACACAGATCCGCTGCTCCGCATCCAGGACCAGTGCGTTGGCCCGGAATTCCCCCTCCCAGGGGCGACTGAAGATCTTCTGCTGGGCCTTCAGTTCCGCCATGTTGTCATCCGTCAGCCTGACGGATGCCGAGGCGGCGCGCACCGTAGTGGTCGTGTTCTTCACGGCTTGACCCGCTTGACCGACTGCCCGATAGGAGTTTGCCAAGACGCCGAATCCGCCGGTTACGGCGGCGCGCACAACAGTGCGTCGTGTGAACGTGCTCATCATCCATCTCCTCGTTCGACCCTTGATCCATACGCCAACCAGATATGCACAGGACGGCTACGATACACAAGGCCGCCGTCAAGGGTCTGCCGGGCGCGCGGCCGGCTCGAGCCATTTCCAAAACGCCTCCTGCTGCTCGCCTTGGAAACGACTGTAGTCGTCGGGTGTCTGGTACGTCAAATTCGCCGGGGCGCGGCCGACGCTCCAGGCGGCACGAACCGCCGCGATCATTCGATCGACATCGGCCGCGTCGGCGTCGCGATCGTGGCGCGGCGCGACCACCAGGCAGGGTCGCGGGGCCACCAGGCGAAGCAGGTCGTCGAAGTCGTAGGGCAATTCACACTCCCGCCCCTGGAACAGGCCCAGTTGTGGTTGCAGCGCGTGCCACTGCCAGAACCGCCGCAGGCCGCCGGTAGGCTTGGACTCGGTGTCGGTGCGCATGGGCGTGAAGCCGGCGAAACAGGCCACGCCGGCGACCCGCGAGTCGAGCGCCGCCGCGTGCAGGGCTACCGTGCCGCCCAACGAGTAGCCCAAAAGATAGATCCGCTCGGCGTCGATGGGCGGCACGTCCTTGAGCTTGTCCTCGGGTCGCCCCGCGCCTTCCGGCCGGCCGGCCAGGGTCAGCAGGTCTACGGCCGCCCGCACGTCGCGGACCATCTTTCCCAGACGCGACCATCGCGGATAGCGGTCGTAGAAACGCTGGGCCTCGTGGAGGCGCGAACCGAAGCCGATCTGGTCGAAAGCCAGCACGGCCACACCCTTCTGCGGCAGGAACTGCTGGAGGCGCGGGCCGACCATGTACGCCCCGTTGTAGCCCAGGTTGTAGCTGTAGGGGTGAAGCCAGACGACGACCGGCAGCGGCCCCTTGACGGCCTTGGGAAAGTACAGGTCGCCGGCAACGTATTCGCCAAAGTTCAGCGCCACGCAAGCCACCTTTTCGCTTGCCAAGCCCCGCTCGAGCATTGCGGAAACATGAGCCGCAGCGCGGCCGTACGTGCCCCCGGCCGCAACCTGCCGCGGCGGCTCCTCGCCCAGTCCCCAGGCGATGCGCTGGCGCACCTCCGCGTCGCGCGGCGGAGCAGCGGCCGGTGCCTGGCGGCGCCAAGCGTCCCAGTCGAAGTGGTGGATCAGCTCCTCTGGCAAGCCCGCGCGCGACCGGCCGAAGGCGAAGTCGCACCAATCGAGATATCTTTCGATCACCTCGGCGCACGTTTCGTGTCCGCCAGGGCGCCACGCGATCCGCAGTGCCTCGGGACGGCCCAGGAATCGGTACACCTCGCGCGCGGCGAGGTAGGACTGCTCGGCCGAGAAGCTCTGGTCGCAGCCGTCGTTGTAGGCCGTGGAGATCAGGCAGTGCCGCGGGGCAATCAGGCCCAGCAGGGCGTGATTGTCGGTCGGCAGCTTGTTCTCGCGGCCGGTGAACCACCGCAGGCGCTGGCTGAACCAGGTGCCGGTGGTCCGGTTGCGGGTCATGAACTCGACGCTTTCGTCGAACGCGCGCTCGCTGCCGAAGCGGTAGGCAACCGCCCCGCCCACGCCCGAGCTGCTGGAGATGACGGCGGTGAATCGCTCATCCATGGCCGCGGCGATCAGCGATTGCTTGCCGTTGCGCGAATGGCCCGTGATCGCCACGTGCTGCCGGTCGACCTCGGGCAGGGTCAGCACGTAGTCCAGCGCGCGGCTGGCCGTCCACGCGCGCCTCAGCAGCCGGGCCCAATCGCACTGTGGATAGACCGCAAGAAACTTGTCCGACTGGTCGTCGATGTCGGCGCCGGGATAGATACACACCATGTAACCCCGCGCCAGCGCGATCAACCCCCAGCGGCGGTGATTGGTCTGCGTGAACAGCACGGGAAACGGTCCCCGCCCGTCGGGCGAGAGGATCTCGACGGTAAACGACACCGCGGGGGTGGTGCCCAATGTCAGCTCGACGAGGCGCGACACCGACGAGCCTTGACGCGTCTGGGCAACGATCCTGGCCTGCTTGCACGGCGGGGCCTGCCTGGGGGGCGTGCCGAGGAAGTACTCGTAGAGCAGCCGGCGCAGTTCCGCCTTGCGCTCAAGCCACTGGTCGGACGTGCGCACCGCACGCCCGTCGTAAAACTCCAGCAGCGGCGGCAGGCCGGCGAAGGTCCGCAAGGCCTGGAAGTCGGGGCGGGGGAGAGCGAACCGCGTCTGCCACTCGGTGAACATGGGCGTCGGCTCGGCCAGCATGCGATCGGAATCGGCCGGCGCGGCGACTGAACGGCCGGAGAAAGAAACGAGGACCACACTGAAAGCAACGAGCAGCCGGCATTTCATAGAAGCCTCCTTCCGTGCGGAGCGGTAATCACTCTCCCAGCTTAACGCAGCAGGACGGTCATATCCAGCGCCGCGCCGAAGCTGGCGTCGGAGCCCGCCGGACGTACGACCGGCCGGGCGAACACGCCGCTGATGATCTGCAGGTGCCGGGGAAGTGAGAAAGGGAAAAGGGACGAAGGTTGAGGGGCTGGCACGGCTCGATTTTGCCCCGACGATGGTCTGACGGGAAGGCCTTGGGTCGTGCAGAAGGTGTCTCCGTCAGGACTCACCAGGGGATGGGAACGAGCTGTTTTCCCGGTGGCGGTGTTCAGCCGCTCATCGCGAAATGTCACCGATACCGCTTCCTTCGTCCTTTCGACAAACGACGGATGGCTTCTGGACTTATCGCTCTGGGCTGTCGAGTGGAGATCTGAGCGTTTTCTGAACGGCCACGGTCAGGGTCGAGAGCTTGAGCCGTTCGGCGGGCAACGTCGTCGCGGCAAGCCGCGCCGTCCCGGGACTGGGGACAAACTGGGGACAGGGTTGGCCATGTAAGCCCAACTTGGTTACAATTCAAACCACGCGTCAGTTTCTTGTATCCGACACACTGGCAGGAACTTGCAGCACATCATCCACGCAAAGGCGACCCAGCCCCAACGCCGTTAAGTAGCCTTAGGATCCAGTCCCGAAAGGGGTGCAGGTTCAAATCCTGTCTCTCGCATCTTGTTACGAAAAAAGGACTTGCGGCACAAAACCGCAAGTCCTCCGTTCTTTCTTGGGCCAAAGTTCTACATCGAGTTCTACATTTCTCCTCCAGGGCTAGGCTTTCCAGCGTCGCCGGAAGTCTGTTGAGTCGATGCGTCTCCATTCGCGGGCTTGTCGGCATCCGGCGTACCGTCCTCCAGTCGGACCGTGCGGGCATTAGCCGCAGCTCGGAGAGCTGGCTTTGTGTTAATGTAGTACGTCTCGGTGGTGGCCACGCTCTGATGGCCAAGGAAGTCCTTGACGACAACGGTCGGAACATTCGCGGCGATCAAAGCCGAGGCACAGGTCGACCGGCAGTTCTTCGGCACGTAATGTTCACCGTCTGGAATTCCCGCTGCCTTCATGATGAGGTGCCAGTCGTCGTAAAGCTGGCGGTAATTGTCGTACGGCCACGGGAGCACAGCGTCGTTGGCTCCAGGATTCCCCTGCTCGCTACGCCACTGCTGCAAGACTCCGGCTAGGTCCGGTGCCATGGGAACGACCCGCTCCTTTCGTCCCTTCGAGGTCGGTGCCAGCACGCGGACTTCCAACATGTCGAAGGAAACCTTGGTCCACGTCAACCCTAGAATTTCACCGCGACGAAGTCCGAGGTAGTACGCCAAATAGAGGAACATTCGCCACCAGCCCGCTGGGCGTCGGACGAGCTTCAGATCTGGACTCCGGAGTGACTTGATAATCGCGACGAAGTCCTGTTCCGGCATCACGACCGGCTGCTTGCGATCCTCCCGGATGAAGACTTCCTTGAAGTCCGGGACGGAGGACAGGTACCCGCGACGCATCGCCCAACGCAGGGCGGCACGCAGATGCCGCAGATCCCTGTTGACAGTCGCCACGGCCTTCCCTTCATTTAGTCGCCAGTCGGCAAAGTCTTCCAGAACACCGTGATCGACCTTTTCGAGGACGGTGGGCATCCCGAACTTGGTGAACGCGTTCAGGCTGTGCCGGTAAAGACCCATCGTGGTCGCCGGCTTTCGGGAAGCGTGCTTCTCCAGGAACTCCTCAACAAAACTATCCCAAGTCAAGTTCCGCTCCGCCTGCCGGGCCGACTCCAGTTTACGTTCCAGGTTCCGTCGCTGCCGTTCCGCTTCCTTTCTCACTTGGGTCCGAGTGGACCGCCATCTTTCCCGCCATGTCCGTCCGTTCGCCTTCAATTCCCACCAGCGAAGATACCAGTTTGGCGACCTGCCGTTCGGGTGCTTCAGAATCTCGACTTTGCGTACTTGCTGATCCATGTTGGGTGCTCCCCACATCGAGGCTTTGATCGACTTGACCGCTGAGACTGCGGGACAGTGTCTCTGCGTACCCCGACGAACGCTCGTGTGCTGTGGTTTTCGGGTGGTTTTCGACTCCAAGATCGAAGGAGTTTAACCGGTGTATCGGCACCGCCTTCGTCTTCGTCGACGAACGCGTCGGGCAGATTCGCTGTAACGCCACGCCTAGCCTTCTGGTGCCGAGAAAAAAAATCTGGATTTTTCCTAAGTCCTATTGACAGCAGTCCCGGAGTCCATCGAACTCCGCCGCTCTGCGGTTTTCAGCGATCGCCAAGTCGAGGCGGTAGGGATTCTGCCCGACAAGGGCTTCGCAGCCCGATGGCCACGCTTCCCTAGCTGACTTGCTTTGGGCGTTTGTTACACTGATGCGGTATCCGGTGGCTGGGCCGAGGGGCCAGCCGTGTGACTTGTGGTGTTTGACCAGGAGGAACTTTCGAATCCGGGCAGCGGATCGCAGCCCGGCTGACAACTTGAATTGACGCGTGTGCGTCAAGAACTGCTTCCAGACGAAACCGCCAACCTGGACCTTCGGGTTCTTGTATTCAGCAGAAGCAGAACTTGCTGCCACGCCCCCGCTTGGGGGCGTCGGCCAGGTTCTGTTCTGCTGCGCCCCTTGGCGGGGGCCGTCTGGAGCAGGCTTGGTTCGGCGTCCCCTTTTTCGTTGGAACGTCGAAAGGTTCACCACCAGATCGGCACGCTGACCCACCCGTGTCAGCCGGCTCACGTACGTTTGGAAACGCGTCAAGGAGCCGCTGTCAGTGAACAACGCAGTTCTCCCCGTCCTACAAAACGATGCTCTTACTCAGGTGAAAGGACCAGACGATGCCATCCTACCCGCGATATCTCAGCGAGGAATTCCTGAACCTGTTGGTTCCAGGGGGCCCACTCAACTTCTTGGTGTCTGACTACCCCCAGTCAGCGATCCCAGATCGCTACGCACTCGACGTGCAACTTCGTGACGGGAACACGCTTCAGTATTACCACGGGACGAACTCCCTGATTCGAATCGCCTTTAACGGCACATCTCTCCAGGCAGATGCGGCGAACACTTATCGGAGTCTGCCCGGCTTCGACGATCTATTCATGCCCTGCCCGCTCGAACCTGTTGCCCTGCAGGAGTACAAACGCCGGTTACCTAGCTATCTTGCTGCCGCCTTTTCCGCGGCCGATCCAAGGTGGTACGGTAACAAGAGCGAGGGCTACTGGCAGAATCGTCTGTCAATTTGCTTCGGACGTGATTGGCGTCCGGGGATGGACTGGCTAGTGCTGGATCGCGAAGCCTGCATCGCCTTCGAGAGCAGGACAGCACAGGAGCAACTGTTGAACCCACACCGGGCAAAACTTCTCGCGATACGTCAACAACTCCGGTCAGAAGCCCCGATTCTTTGGGGAACGCCTGCAGCGGACGATTCCTTGGGCGGCAAACTCGATTTCCTGGCCCTAGGGCCGGACAAGGAACTGATCTGCGTCGAACTCAAGCACGGGGCGAACGCAAGTGGAACATACTGGGGGCCGCTCCAGGCATGTGCCTACCGCGAGGATTTTCGACTCGTCATCGATCACGTGACGGAAGACATCAAACGCCTAGTCCGACAAAAGATCATGCTGGGCCTGCTTCCTGCTGAGGCAGCTAACCGGATTCCGGTCGAGAAGTTCCGGGGGGTCGAATGCGTTCTGGCCGTAGCTGCACCGAACGACGACAGTTCGTGCTGGGACCGGCTACGAGACGTGATGTTACGGTACCCGGAGACAAGGCTCCCGGTCGTTCAAGTGCGGTCGTACGAGGATCTCGGCCTAGTGCTGAAAGCGTTCTAGGGTGATCGGCGGCCATCATCGCGGGCGTCCAGACTGCCAAACAGCGACGCGTCACCCTCAACCTGATCAGGGAGCCATCACGCGATCCAGCCGTTCCCGTAGTTCCTGCACGTCGCGGGGATTGCCGGCCACCAGGTCCTGCATTGCAGCCCGGTAAACCCATGCTGCCTGCTCGTGGTCGCCAAGAATGATGGCCCCGGACAGCATCTGCTGGGCCTTTCCGACTCGAACCGGGAGTTTCGGGCGTCGTGGCCGACGCTTCTTTGCGGTGACCAACTTCGGTTTGCGGGGTTTCTTCGGCCAGAATTCGATGGTCATGGGCGGCCCGTCCTTTCGCAGAAGCAACCAGGGACATCCATGCCTACCCGAGGGACGGGCGAGGGGCGTTGCTGGCGACGCCGAGATGGCATGCCAATTGGATTCAGGCAGCCAAGGGCGGACGGGGTTCAGCCGACAGGCGATTGGGCACAGGATGCAACGGTCGTTCCGGGACCGAGCGGCCTCACGAGACCGTCGTGATAGGGCCCTGGCGAGCGGTCACTAAGCGATATTCCAGGGTTCCCCGTCGTCCATGAACCGTACATTCTCGACGACTTTCGAGAATCGTTCCGGCTCGAATGTGTGAACCGGAACCACGGTCCCCGGCTTCAATCTTCGCACGAATTCGACGATGTCGTCGGCAAAGATGTGACCGCTGGTGTGGGCCTGGACAAGATCACTGCCGGTCGCCGCCAGGGCAGCCTTCACGGGCTGCCAGTCAGGCCGGTCCAAGTAGCCTGGCCACCGGGAGTAGACGCAACGCGTGCCTTGGGGAAGGTTGTTCCCGAAGTCGCTCTCCAACATGCTCGGCCGGAAGAGCATCAGGTATCGGGACGGTTCTCGGCGAACTTCATCCAGCCCAATCCGGACCGGGGAAAACAAAAAATAAACTTCTTTCAGTCGCTTCCGCTCGAAACTTTCCTCGAAGAACCGCGGATAGAAAACCTTGATCCACTCGGTTTTGTCCGGGGGCGGGATTTTGACATCCGACCTGATCAAGTGCATCACGTAAGCGGTGTAGGCGTCAGCCACAAACACGCGGCCAGTGTTCTGGGCTGTCTTGAGGAAGGCCACCAGGCGATCAACGTGCTGCGGCGAAAACGACGCCAGCACCAGTCCGGGGGCTGATTTGACGTGGTCGAGAATTTCATCCTGGAGTTCGTACTCGTTGGGCCCACGGACTCCGGGATGTGCGATGTGGGTTCCCTCCATCAGCAGCACGTCCAGACTCCGGTCGGCGAAGGCGGCATACAAATCCCGAGTCATCCCGGGTTTTCGTCCGTGCAGTCGCAGGTCACCGGAATAGAGCAGGCTCTTGCCCTGGGCTTCGATCAGGAACGCCTGACTACCGTAGATCGAGTGGTCAACGGCGAACGGAGTGACCTGCATTTCACCAATTTGAACGGGAACCTTCGATGTGACCTCCCGATGTCGATCCCCCGGCAAGAATGGCTGGCCGGCGAACCGGGAACCTGCATTCATCATCTTGCTGGTTCCGCGGCTGGCATAGATCGGGATTTCAGAAGGGGAGTGCCTGAGCAACCCCGTGTGATCTTCGTGGGCATGCGACAAGAGGATCGCATCGGGTCGAGGGCCATCATCAAAAAGTCCCCGCACTCGCGGAAGAAATCCCAGTTCCTTCAATTCTTCCCGACTCTGTCGGCGTAAGTTTCCCGTGTCCAGGGGTTCAAAGTCGGCATCGAACAGCGGCATCCCCACATCCAGGATGATCCTCGTGGAACCTGCTTCCACTTCGATGCAAGTTCCCCCGACCTCGTGTGTTCCCCGGTGGATGATGATCCGCATTTTTGAACCTGATCCGCTTTCTCGAATTTCTGTTGTCATTTCACCGTGACCCACAACGGGACTATGGTCACAGCACTTCGGCCAGCCGCCGGTTCAACTGATGGGCCGCCGAAACCCGATCCATCCGGGAGACATCGCACCAGTCGTCGAATTTGCCTGCAAGACGTGACAGAAGTCCCAGTCGAGCAGCCTGGCGTTCCGGACATGCTGCCGAATCCGCCTCAACGCACCCGAACAGCACGTGCGTGGGGAGTCCGTCCTGGCTCTGGAAATCAAGCCCATCCGGGACGAGAAACAGCCACCAGTCCACCAATCCGTTCTGCGTGGTGACTGCTTGCGTGAAACCGAGCGGCTGGAACTGATGGATGAAGCCGCAGTGCCTCCAGCCGCCCATAGCGACGCCAAGGTCTTCTCGGGCCGCCAGTCGCGTTGCCCAGTCTTCGAAGTGATCCGGGACACGGTAGTACCGCGTCAGCCTGCTCGTGGTCCAGAGGATGTAGTCCAGTTTATCCTTGGAGAAGTGGCTCGTGCCGCCGTAGCCACGCAGCAACAGGCGTTCCTTCAGATCGGGAAACGGTCCAGCATGGAAGCGACCATCGCTGACGAGGACCCGTTCAGGCCAGAATGGATGTAGCCCACGGTCTCGATCTTGTGTGGATCTTGGAACTCCAAGTAGTTCAACTTCGACTCCGGCCAAGTTCTCGTCGAAATCCTCGGAGCCGAACTTCGATTTTGGCTGGTGCGATGTCGAGGCCGATGCCAATCCGCCGACTACGTTCATTCCGACCGTCAGCGAACAGCCAGCAGCACCGTACAGGAATCTTCGTCGGTCAATCATCTCGAATTCCCCCCTTGTTCTCCATCACCCCGGTTCTCGGCCGACAAAATTCGGTCCAGTGCCTGGCTGGCTGCATCCCTCACGCCGGCGTCATCATCCAGCAGGGCTTCGGTCAAGGCGGGCACAGCAGTAGCAGCACTGGGGCCGACTGCCTCCAAGGCGAAGGCCGTCCATTCACGCACGTACGATTCCGGGTCCTTCAAAGTCTCGATCAAGGCCGGCACTGCCGCCTGGGCGTGCTCCCCCGCCAAGCACAACGCCTGAACCGCACGCAGGCGAACCGAACTTTCCGTGTCTCGGAGTGCTTCGATGAGTGCGGGAATGATGTCGGTGATCAATCGTCGACGCTGACTTGCAGGTCCGCCCAGCCATGTCGCGGCCTCATGCCGGACCATCGGCTGGTCATGCTGCAGGGCATCAATCACGTCGTTCAGGACGATTGGCCCGATTTGCTGTAGTGCTTTCCTCGCCCCAGCACGGACCGCGGCATCATCATCCGCCCAAGCTCCGATCAGAGCAGGAACCGCGTAGAACCCGATCGCTTGCAAGCCCTCAACCGCCTCACTCCAACACGTATCGCCGATGTCGGTGGATCGAAGCTGAACGATCCAGCGAGCGGCCGTGTCGGCGGGGGTCACAGGCTCATCGGACATGCTCGGCCTCATACTCGAATGGTCCAGGACACACAATTCAGGATACCCCCTCTACGGGCCAAGTTCGTACATGGGATGGGGACGATCGTGGCCTGCGGGCAAAGGCGTTCGAGTCTGCGGAAAGCCTTTTCGTCTTGGTGGACACCGTACGCCGGCAACAGGATCAGATCTCCAACGCGAAGAAAATTGACGTAATTCCCCACCGCCGAGTCAATTCCGTCCGTGCGTCGCCGCTCATCGAAGAATGGCAGCCGTTCCACGTGTAACCCGGATTTCCGGAGAATCGTCCGGAGTTTCCGACCGTAGACAGGGTCGATCTTCGAGTAGTCGTTGACCACAACCAGGTCCTTCGTCAGGAACCGGACCAAGCCGTCACTATGCCCGAATGGATCGTCATCCTCGGGGATGAAAATACACCGGTCCACCTCCAAAAGTTCCGCCAGTTGTCCTTCGAGTTTGGAGGCATTCCGGTGCGGATTCTCCCGGAAAACCTTGTCGGTCAAGACAACCTCGCTCTCGGCTGCCACCACATTTCCGCCGTCGAGGATGATCTTTGATTTGCGGCAGTCCCCCAAGTCCGTCAACTGTGTGCAGACTCCGTCGCCGGTGATCAAGTTTTCGTACGGCCCGCGAAGGTAATCAGGGTAGTAGCGGAACTTCACGAACCGACCCGCATCCACCTGGATCGGGCAGTAGTCACGTGCCCAAATGTCAGCCGTTCCTTCCAACGAACGAACCGGGACAGCGTGCTGGTGCAGAACGGTCGTCAACTGCTGGAAGAGCGAGCGGTGACGTTTCGCCATGATCGACGAAAAACAGACAGTGTTGGTCTTCCAATCTACGATCATCGCTTGCCGATCACCGCCGCCAGCCATCTCGTCGGGTGTGCGAACCTGCGGCTTCTCGCACACATTCCGGCCCCCGGCCCGCGGTCACTCCTGTACCTGGATACTCCAATCCCCCACAACTCCCACCCAGGTGAGATTGTACTCCAGGACCTTGGTCAGCGGTGTATCGGCGGCCGAAATGAAATCCACGTCAGCGACCACCCGGAACGCCGGACCGTAGTCGCTTCCCGCTGCCTCGGGGTGTCTCGCGATCAACTCCACCGGGAGTTTCTTCTCCGTCGGGACCACGGTGCGAATCTTGTAGCTCACGGGCGGCTTGGCCCGGCTCAGCCGCCAGTCCATTGTCGTCGCCTTGCATTCAGTGCCCGCAACCCAGTTGTCCAGTTCCTTCTTGATCTTCTGGCGGGCCGAAGCCTCGGTCGGCCCGTTGGCTGAGCACCCGGGCAAGCTGGCAAGAACCGCCAAAACAAGGATCACGACTGCTTTACGACTTCGGTTCGACTGCATGGTGTCCTCCAATGTGTGGTGATGAAAGTGTCCACCGCTCACGGTTGCTGAGCGGCTGCTGACCAACTTGATACCTGATGGAAGTGACAGCAGTGGGTCAGAGCTTGGATTTTCGGAGGACATCAAAGGAGTCTGGCTCTCGCCTGGCCCGGACGAACCGGCCGATATCCAATGAAGGCTCGGCAGCGTTTGCAGTGGGTGCGGATTCGGCCGCCGGACGCCGGCTCATCCTGCCAGTTCTTCGATTCGTTGTGGGAGTGGTCTCGTGTGACCTTGGGAACCCTTCAGATCGAAGTTAGCCGGAACAATGGCTGGCTGGTCCAGCATTCGGAGCGTCTTGAATCGGGCTACCCGGTAGGTCCTGACTTCCGTCGAGTCGCTGGTTCGGCCGATGATGTACCAGGCGTTCTTGATCAGGCAAAGCCTGAACGGGTGTATCCTTCCGCAGCCAGCCACGAAAGTCAGTGATGTCCCTGACGGTGACACGACCCACCGCGAACGGTTCCTTGTTTGCGGTCGTGAACCAGGATGCGAATTTCCGCAGGTCGTTGGTGAACGCACGGCGAGTGTTGGGACTGAAATCGTGACCGTTGAGAAACCCCTCGACAAGGGCTGCTTGCCCGTCCGCGACAGGGATATTCTGAAAAACATTATCGCCCGAATTCTTCATGGCTTATCTCCAACAATTGGACACGAAGTAGACACCGAAACCCGCTAACTGGGCGGATAATGGTTACTATCACCGCACGTTATCAGCCGCATTCTGACGCCTGATTTGAAGGAAAACCGACCGCAAGACATCACCTTGAGCCACGTCATCCAACCCGTTGGGGTATAGCGTGCTGACGGCTGATTCCACCTGTGCGGCGGATACATCTAAACCCAAAGCAGCGATACCAGCGATCAGGCTCGCGTGGTTGTTGTTGGGCTTGGATGGTGAACGCTTGGTCACGTTGCGTTGTGGCTTCGTGGTCGTCGTCGAAACACGCCGTGAATAGAACAACAACGGCTTGCCGTCGATGCCACAGTTGCGTTTCCGCACGTCCAGGCAGACGGCCTGCAACTCGTCATCGTAAAACGGGCGGCGTGTGGCAACGTCATAAATCGGCCACGGGAAGGTTGTCCCCAAAAGCTGATAGAAACGCGCCCTGGAGAGCGAACACATAGCGGCCATTTGCGTGATGCTCACATTCATGGACACCAACTCCTCACGATTTGGACATCAACTGAACATGTTCGCGACCCTGCTGGGTCAATTGCCGCCGACCTTGATCGTCCTTGGCGACGAGACCCGCACGAATCAAAAACGCTTCGGTCACTTGGCTCACCGTCCGCGTGGGCAGACCCAACGTCGAAGCAATCACGTTTAATCGCGTCGGGCCAGCGGCCAGGATCGCCAGATACTTTTGCTCGGTCGGTCCCAAGCCCGCGCCGTCGATGCCTTCCAGATCGCAAGCGGTCTCCAGGTGCTTCAGCTTTATCGTCTGACCACCCTGGCTGCGGCAGACGCGACGTGCAGCCTGGAGCAAACGCAGGGCGAGGCGTGGCGTGCCGCGAGCGCGTTGGGCGATCATTGGGAACGCCGTTTCTTCGACATCCCAACCCAGACCCTTCGCACGTTGCACAACCACCGTGGTCAATTCTTCGACGCTGTAAAAGTCGAACCTCAAAAGCAACTTCATGCGGTCACGCAGCGGCTGCAAAAGGCAGTATTCATCCGTGGTGGACAGCAGCAAAGTAAAGTCGGCCAGCGGCAAACTGATCGGTGGCGCACCAGCGGCGCTGAGGACCACGAGTGTCTGTTTGTCCATCGCGAGGTATAAGCTCGTTTGGTATTCCTTCTTTAGCTCGTGGCACTCGTCGATGTGAATCACGTCCTTGGGCTTGGCCGCGAGCAGCAAAGCATTCAAATCGGCAGGCGACTTGATGCTCTGGCCCAGGACTTCGTGAAAATCGCTGGCCATCTCGGCGGCGATGACTGCGGCTAAGGCCGACTTGCCCACCCCTGGAGGTCCGACAAGCAGGGCCGAATCGAAACGGCGGGCGTCAGCGAACGCTGCGTCGAGTGCGACACTGACTTGTTTGACAACGGACGACTGGCCAACAATGTGGCGGATCGAGCTTGGCCGAATGTCATTGACTTCGTGGCAAGTATCCACGGCGGTACTCCTTCAGTTGTTAGCTGGCCTTGCTCCATTGGGCGGCGAGCCAGTGCCTGCGTTCGTGCATCACACTTGTCGCCCGTTGCTGTACGTTCAGGTGATAGCCCCGCCGCTCCAACTCCACGAAAAGGTCACGGTACTCATCGGGCTTGGCAGGGCGGCTGTGGGCGATGCAATGCTGGTAATCACCGCTGCCGTGACCGCCGACGTGGACGAAGGACGTGCAGTAGTAGCCCAGGTTGTCGGCGGGCAGTTCGGGAAACAAGGCGAAGACGGTGCTTTCGTCATCCACGCGGAAGATTACGGTCGTCGTGTCCATCGTCGGGCCTTTCAGGTTTTGCGGCGGCGTTGTTTCCGCAGCAGCTTGCGGCGTTCGGCTTGAGCCAAGTGAACGTCGTAGTACATGACCGCATCACGGCTTCGCTCACTCCAACTTAAACGGGTCCAATACCTTCCCTGGTCGTCGATAAGCACAAAGCGGGCGAACTTTTTGCCGAAGATGGTCACGTTGATTTCTTTTGGTCGTGGCATGGGTGTGGCTCCGTGCCGAAGAACTTCTTCCTGACGGTCGACGAGTTCCAGAACTACCGCACCGGCAGCTTTGCCTCGATCCTGAGCGAGGCTCGCAAGTACCGTTTGTGCCTGACGGTGGCGCACCAGTACCTGAAGCAACTCGACGAAGAAACATCCAATGCCGTGTTCGGCAACGTCGGGTCGCTGGTCAGCTTCCAAGTGACCGGGGACGACGCGGAGATCCTGGCCCGCAGCCTCAGCCAGTTCCCCGGCCAGGTACGGCCGGCGGATCTGGCCAACCTGCCGAAGTACACCGCCTACGCCCGTGTGCTGATCGACGGCATGCCCAGCCGGCCGTTTTCGCTACAGACTCTTCCGCCACCGACCCTGCAAACGCCGGAGGACCGCCGGCGAATCGTACGTGAAGCGTCTGGACGCCGGCATGCGGCCCCAGCAGAGCGGGTCCATGCGGAAATCCGCAAGGCTTTCGAGAATCTGTGATCAATTGCGGCGGGCGTGGAACCGCGTCTCCGAGAGGCGCGGCTGCGTGGACTGCTCGCCGCACTTGCGCGTCGGACTTGGGTTTCGCTACGCTGGGCAGCAATGCGCGACGTGACGGGCCAGAATTTTGGGTTGTTAATCGCCTACGTGCTGCCGGGGCTGACCGCTCTGTGGGGCCTCAGCTTTTTTTCAGACACGGTTCGCGGTTGGTTGAGTGGTCCCGGCTCGGAGCAGCCCACGGTGGGCGGGTTCCTGTACGTGACGATCGCCTCCATCGCGGCCGGCCTGACCGTCAGCACCGTGCGGTGGATGACGCTGGACCAACTGCACGAGGCCACCGGCCTTCGCCGTCCGCCGTTTGACTACACCCGCCTACAGGCGAACCTGGAAGGGTTTGACCTGCTGGTCAGGCATCACTACGACTACTACAAGTTCCATGCGAACATGCTGGTCGCGGTGGCGTTCACAGTGATCGCCAGGCACTTTGCCCCACAGTCAGCGGTGCCGCCGTTCGACGGCCTGGACCTGCTCGGTTTGTTCCTGCTGGCCGTGCTTTTCGTCGGCTCGCGAGACAATTTGCGATTATGTGTTCGAACACATAAGCCAAATTATGTGGCCAAGTTGCTTATGTGGCCTTCAGCCCAGATTTTCGGACGGTGGCCTGCTGGTGACTGATCGAGTTGTGTCCAGTCGTGGACCGAAATTGCTTCGCCGTCTGTGGGGTGGTATCGTACGCCCATTCGATGAAGGACGTTCCCCCTGGCAACTTCGGCGTGCTGATCGCATTCGTCTTGCCGGGCTTCATTGTTCTGTGGGGCGTGAGCTACTTTTCCGCGACGGTTCGTCTCTGGCTTTCCGGGGCCGGCACAACGTAATGCGATCTATCCGGCTGTACTCAGCCGGATAGATCGTGCGTTGAACTGGGCCGACTTCGCGGGAATTCGGGAATTCGGGGATTCGCTGATGCGGATTGAATTCCCGCGCCGCCTTCACGT
>Ga0209723_1004048_pt1 | contig 16877 bp, 20 predicted proteins | sample BiotimSIPDNA_2_FD_185750 | JGI IMG/M metagenome (GOLD analysis project Ga0209723, IMG submission 185750) | Anaerobic biogas reactor microbial communites from Washington, USA - Biogas_R2 time_0 SIP DNA (SPAdes) (version 2) | ecosystem: Engineered > Bioreactor > Anaerobic > Unclassified | place... | reverse complement strand
GAACAGTCCGAGGGATGTTATATCGAGGCTCGAGACTATGGTGCTGATGTCCGGCATGGATATACCCGTCAAGGCGATAAGGGAGCAGATATCCTCGGCTATCAATCTCATCGTTCAGCAGGCGCGACTGAGGGACGGCTCAAGAAAGGTCACGAGCGTCACGGAGGTCGTTGGCATGGAGGGCGACATAGTCACGCTGTCCGATATCTTTGTTTTCAAGCATGAGGGGCAGGATACGACCGGAAAGATCAGGGGCAGCTTCATACCCACCGGCATCCGCCCGACTTTCGAGGAGAGGCTCGCGGATAACGGAGTATATCTGAAACACGAATGGTTTCAACCATAGGTGAGAAATGGAGATTTTGTCTGCAGTACTGGCGGGTGCCTTCATTTTTCTTGTGATGACTATCCTGCTCAATCCTGAAAAAGCCACAATAATGGCGCGGCGTCTCAAAAAGTACGAGACCGAGGCCGGCTTTGACGAGATACAGCAGGGAGTGCTGATAGAAAAGAAAAAGAATAAAAGAATAAATACGGTCGGGCTTGTCAGCAAGGAGTTTGCGAACTATCTGGCGATGTCGGGCATAAGGCTCAGGGCCGCCGAGTTCATAGGTATGTGGCTGCTGTCGGCGACCGTGCCCACGCTGCTTGCGTATTTAATCAGCGGGAAGCTCTTAACGATGATCGCCTTCGCGGCGATAGGCATAGCGGCTCCCCCTCTCCTCGTGCAGCGCTCCAGGAAAAAGAGGCAGGAGGCGTTCAACAAGCAGTTCGGGGAGTCCCTCGTGATAATGAGAAACAGTATTAAAGCCGGTTTCTCGTTTCAGCAGGCCATGGAGAGCATCGCCGTCGAGATGCAGCCGCCCCTCTCGACGGAATTTGAAAAGACCGTCAGAGAGATCCACTACGGCATCGGGATGGAGGAAGCGCTCAGGCATATGAGCGAGAGGGTGAAAAACAAGGACCTCGACCTGCTGATTACCGCGGTGCTGATAGCCGCCCAGGTCGGGGCGAACCTTAGCGAGATAATGGACGTTATCTCCGAGACGATCCGCGACAGGGTCAGGATCAAGCAGGAGGTGCGCGTCCTTACCACATCGGGGCGGTTTTCGGGCGCGATCATCGGCCTTCTCCCCGTATTTGTCATTCTCCTTCTGATGGTGATAAACCCCGATTATTTCGGACCATTCGCAGCTTCGACTATAGGGAAGATAATGATCGGGGTCTGCGTCGTGATGGAGATCATTGGTTTTACGGTCATCAGGAAGATCGCAAACATCAAATACTGATTGTAGGGGTACAGATGGGAACTTTGGCTGCAATATCCGGAGGTCTGTTCGTATATTTCCTCATCGAGGCGATATTCGGCAAAAACGGCTTGCTGAAAGACCGCGCGGAAAAACGCATAACGAGGGTGCTCACAGAGGAAAGGAAGCCGGGCCTCGCGGACGAAGAACTGAGCAAGCCTTTCTATGAGCGCATCGTTGAGCCGTTCCTTAAAAACCTGCGGACGAGGATCGCCAAGATGGTCCCCAAGAGGGGCAGGGAGTCCGAGAGCGCCAGAGAGCGCAGGGAGAAGCTCAGAAAGAGGCTGCGCAGGGCGGGGATGATCATCAACCCCGAGGAGTACAGCCTGATAAGCCTTTTTGTCATCCTGGGCACAGCTCTGCTTTTCGGCCTTATATCCCTGCTGCTCAGGCTCGGGATCATGTCGCTGCTGGGCGCAGTGCTGGGCGCGTACATCGGCTTCATGGGACTCAGGCTGAACATCAGCTTCAGAACGAAGAACAGAAAGGGGCCGATGGAGCGGCAGATGCCCGACGTGCTCGACATGCTGAGCCTTAACGTCGAGGCGGGGCTCGGGTTCGAGCAGGCGATGCTGCAGGTCATTAAACAGTTTGAAGGCCCGCTCATCGACGAGCTGATGGTGACTTACAGGGAGATCACGATGGGCAGGCCCAGGCGGGACGCCATGATGTTGTTTGCCGAGCGGTGCGATATCGAGGAGATAACTGTGTTCGCATCCTCCATAGTCCAGGCCGAAAAGCTGGGCATATCGATGAAAAACGTCCTCCGCACGCAGGCTTTGGCCATGAGGGAGAGCAGGCGCACCAAGGTCCAGGAGAAGGCGCAGAAGGTCCAGGTCAAAATACTGTTCCCGATGATATTCTTCATCTTTCCGGTGCTGCTCATATCTCTGCTGGGACCCGCGATAGTGAAAGTTATCGAAACACTGTAGGAGAAGAACATGGTTGCGCTGAGCGGCAATTTTGTGATATCCGCAAACGTCGTCGTGGCGGACAGCGTTTTTAAGCGGTTTAAAGGGCTGATGGGCAGAAAGAGCCTCGTCGACGGGGAGAGCCTCCTGATAAAGAACTGCCCTTCCGTACACAGTTTTTTTATGAAAATACCCATCGACGTCGTCAGTATCTCGTCCGACTGGACCGTGCTCGGGGTGGAGGTACTCAGGCCGTGGCGCATCGCGAAACACTATAAAGGCACGGCGCACATCCTCGAGATGGCGGCGGGGAGCGCGCGCGTGAAAACCGGAGATCCGCTGGAGTTCAGAAAGAGCGAAGAAGCACGGTAGGAGGTCAAAATGAATACTAGTCCCGGAACAGAAAAAGACGTCGTTGAGGATCTGCGCGCAAATCTGAAGGAGTCGGACATAAAACAGTACCTGAAAAAAAGGCTCGGAGGGTATAGCCGCTCTTCGGTGATGGAATATATCGCAAACATCCGCAGGCAGCAGCAGCAGATGGCCGACACGTTCGCCCATAACTACCAGCAGCTTCGTGAAGAAAAGGAGAGCCTGAGCAAAAACGTCGAGAGCCTCAAGGCCCTTCTCGAGAAGAACGAGGCCGAGTATCAGGAGCTTGCCGATTCGATAAAGATGAGCAGGTTTGAGGGGGAGGAGATCTCCGTCTCTTACGTCGTCGCTCTTAAGAACAGGATCTCGGAGCTTGAGCGGCAGCTTGGCGACAGCTCCCTTGAAAATGCCCGCCTTGCAAAGGCTGCGGAACATGACAGGGAGTCCGCCGAAGAGGCTATGCACAAACTGGAGCAGTCCGAACAGGAAAAGCGCATGCTGCGTGAACTTCTGGCGGCCCAGGCCCAAAAAGAGAGGGATCTGGGCGTGGAGATAGCGGAGCTCAAAGGCGAGCTCACCCGGAAGGAAGAGGAGATCGCCCACCTGAATACGGTCATCACAGGAAGCCATCTTGCCGAGCTGAACCAGAAAGTGAACGACCTGATGGTACAGATTTCTTCCCAGGCCGATATGCTTGCCGCGTACAACGCCGAGATAGGCGGCAAGTCGAGGAGGATAGAGTTCCTCGAGGGCGAGCTGGAGGCCCGTTCGGCGGATATCGGGAACCTGAAGAAGGAGAAGGAACAGCTCCTCGCAAGGCTCGACAGCTGCCTCGCAGCGAACCAGGCCCTCGAGCTGCAGCTCGAGGAGGAGAACAAGAAGTACATCTCGCTTATTAAGGAGAAGTCGCTCCTCAAGGCGGAGATCGTTGCTCTGACGAGAAAGGTGGACGAAGCGAACGCCAGGATAAGCTCGCTCGAGATGAAGACAAGGGAATAAATACCGGCTTCATCGCCTCTGATATGAAAAACCGCCGCCCGCTCATCATGTAGCAATGAGCGGGCGGCTTTCTTTGCTGCGCAGCTTTACGTGGCGCTCTATTCGCGTCTTTCGTTTGAAACGACGAACCCCATTCTCTCTATCTGTTTTTGTATGCGCTCCCTGCCGACGCCGGTCGGGTCATAGTCCACGGCGACCGCGCGTGTGCTCGCGCTCACGGAGATGACCCCCGCCAGCTTGTCAAGCTCGCGCTTGAGCGCTTTGACATCGTGCCTGTTTTCGAGGTTGCCGATAGTAAAATACGCGCTGGATATTGACATACTTCCGCCTCCGCTCCGGGTCATTTGTAGAGAATGGGGCCTGCCTTATCTTTTGCGCTTTTTGCTTTCCCCTGGATCTGCGGCACGGGTTTAACGTCGTTTTTCGGAAATCTGTTTTTCTTGTTGCTCTCGGTCCCGTGCGGCTCCTCCGGGTCCGGCCTCCTCATGCCCGCTTTAGCCATCATCCCTCCGTCCGGCCGCCGCTGTAACGGTCTTCGGGGCCGAAAACGGCCCTCGCGCTCTCCGCTTCCGGCGAGTGGTCGATATGCTTCGAGCGGAACTTTTTGTCGGCCTTCTTGTTGTTTTTCGTGCTTTTCATCTTGTTGTCACTGCCCATACACGCCTCGCTTGTCAGGTGTCAAGGATTTTGAATCCCGCGCTCTCTATGCAGCTTTTCAGCTGTTCGCAGCTCGCGGGGGCTTTGTATTTTATCTCCACGGTGCCCTCCGCCACGTTCACACCGACCTTGCACACGCCCTCCAGTTTATCGAGGGCGTTTTTGAGTTGGGTCTTGCCGGCGGCGTTCTGCACTCCGGCCACGCTGCATACGATAGAGTTCATTTCCCGCCCCCCGACTTTTCGTGCCGCCCGTCGTGGACCCCGGTCTTCCTGCCGTCTATGATCCCCGCGTCGGCGTTCTCTTTCGGAGCTATTTTTCTTAGCTCCGGATTGCTCTTCGGCCGGTCTTTTAACCTGTACTTGTTGTTTTTCATAGCCACACTTCCGCGTTCAAAGTAACTGCGGGTATTATTTGCACGAACGGGCGAAAATAATCGTGAATATCTACTCTGCGTCCGGACTATTCCGGCGGCTCGTTTGTCGGAGGGCCGCAGACGCTGCCCTCGCAGACGTAGAACGTGTTCCTGCCGTTTATCAAGGGGTAGCGATCGCCTTCCGCGATCCTGAAGATCCAGTTTGTCCTGATTTTGATCCCGTCGAGGTCGCCCGGCCTTTCAAGCGCGCAGACCACCTCTTTGGCGGGCAGGACGGAATAGAGGTAGAACCCGTAACCCTGCGGGTACGCGGAGGCCTCGGCGTTCATGAAAGAGCGCTGCTTTTTCAAGAGGTCATAAAAGTGCATGGAGCCCGTCAGCGCGGAAAGTCTCGAGAGGTTATATGCCATCACGGAGTTGCCCGAGGGGACGGCGCCGTCAAACGTCTCTTTCGGATTGAATATCAGCTTTTCGTTATGGCGGCCCGAAAAGAAAAATCCGCCGCCGGGATCCCGGTACTCCGATACGGCCTTGTCCGTGAGTTCCGAGGCCCTCTTAAGGAACCTGTCGTCCTGCGTGGCCTGGTGCAGGCGCAGCAGGGCGAAGACGAAGTAGGCGTAGTCGTCGATAAAGCCTATGCTCCCGCGGCGCCCGTCCGTTACGCCGGTGTAGAGAGTGTCTCCCTCCGCAGCGGCGGACTCCAGGAACTCGATCGTTTTGAGCGCCGTGTCGAGGTATGACCGCTCTCCGAGAATCCTGAAGGCGTCCGCGAAAGCGGCGACAGCAATCGAGTTCCAGGCCGTGAGGATCTTCCTGTCCGTGCCCAGAGCAGTCCTTTTTTTCCTGTACTCGTAGACAACGGGTATCAGCTCGTCTATCCCCGGGTCGTATCCCGCCGTGGCGAGCAGGTTCGGTATGCTCCGGCCCTCGAAATTGCCTTTTTCCGTTATATTGAAGTATTCGTTGAAGCGGCGGCCGTCTTTTTCGCCGAGCAGCCTTATTATCTCGTTCGGAGTGAAGACGTAGAACTTACCTTCGACTCCGTCGCTGTCGGCGTCCTGGGCGGAGTAGAAGCCTCCCCCGGGCGCGCTCATGTCCCGGCTGAGATAGAGAAGAATCTTCTCCGCGACTGTGCGGTAGAGCTCGCCGCCCGTCACCTCGTGCGCGATCAGGTACGCTATGGCGAGCAGCGCGTTGTCGTAGAGCATCTTCTCAAAATGCGGCACGAGCCACCTGTTGTCCGTCGAGTATCTGGAAAAGCCGAAGCCTATGTGGTCGAAAATGCCGCCCCTGTACATCTGCGTCAGCGTTTTTTCGGCGAGCTCCGGAGCGGTATATATAAGCAGCATCAGGTTGTGCGGCGACGGGAATTTCGGAGCCCGGCCGAAGCCGCCGTACACGCTGTCGTGTGTCTGCCTGAAAGCGTTGACCGCGCTCTCGACCGGCGCGTCGGATTCCGGCCCCCCGCGCTCTCCGCCTGCCAGCGACGCTATGAGCTCGTCGCCCCTTCTCAGCGCCTCGGCCTTTATTTCGGGCCAGCCGCCGCGGATGGCCTCGAGCAGGGCGATGAAGCGGTCTTTCGGGAAATACGTCCCCGCGAAGAAGGGCTTCCTGTCCGACGTCAGGAATATGCTCATGGGCCAGCCACCGCCGCCCGTGAACGCCTGGCAGGCCCTCATATAGATGTTGTCGATGTCGGGGCGCTCTTCACGGTCGACCTTTATAGGCACGAAGTGCTCGTTCAGTATCCGGGCGGCCTCCTCGTCCTCAAAGCTCTCGTGAGCCATCACGTGGCACCAGTGGCAGGTGCTGTAACCGATGCTGAGGAAGACCGGCTTATCCTCCGACCCGGCTTTTTCGAAGGCTTCATCACCCCAGGGGTACCAGTTGACCGGATTATAGGCGTGCTGCTTCAGGTACGGGGAACTCTCGTATATCAGTTTGTTTGCCTGTTTTGCCGCTCCCATGCCGGCGTCACCTCTCTTTCGTTCTTTATCTCAAATAGTATTTCACCGCCGCCCGTTTCGATTCATCGGGGCGGAGCGGCTATATTTTAAGGCGCGCTGCCGCGTCCCCGGAGTTTTCGTGAAATGAGCAATAAAAGTCAAGCGGAGTGCTGCCTGTTTGTGATATCCTCTGTATGGGAGGTGAGACCGTGGACTGCGGGGAGCGCGCCTGCGCCGTCAGGCGTATGAAGGAGTATATCGAGGAGCATATAACGGAAAAGATCACCCTGCGGATGCTTGCAGGTGCGGCCGAATACTCGCCGTGGCACGCAGCGAGGATCTTCAAGGAGGTGACGGGGCTATCGCCCTTTGAGTACATCCGGGCTGTCCGGCTGTCCCGGGCGGCCGCCAGGCTGCGGAGCGAGGGCGCCAGGGTAACGGACGTCGCCTTTGATTTCGTATTCGGTTCCCACGAGAGCTTTACGAGGGCTTTTACCAGGCATTTCGGCATGACGCCGCAGTATTACAAAAAGAACTCTCCTCTTATCAAGTTTTTCATACCGGAGAACGTACGCGATCATTACGTATCGATGCAAAAAGGAGTGAATATTATGGCGGATAACTCAGGCGCGGGCACCGTTTTTGTCCAGGTCGTCGACAGGCCCGCGAGAAAGCTTATCCTGAAGCGGGGAATAAAAGCTTCGCACTATTTTGAGTACTGCGAGGAAGTTGGGTGCGATGTGTGGGATGAGCTGTCCCGCATCAAAGGGGCGCTCTACGAACCGATAGGTATGTGGCTGCCCGAAAACCTGATAAAGCCGGGCACATCTTCATACGCGCAGGGGGTCGAGGTCCCGGTCGATTTCGACGGGGAGGTCCCCGAGGGCTATGAGATCATCGACCTTCCGCCCTGCAAGATGATGGTCTTCCAGGGGGCGCCCTATGAGGTCGAGAAGTTCGGCGAGGCGATAGGGGAGCTGTGGGAGGCGATGAAAGCCTATGACCCGACGATCTACGGTTTCGAGTGGGCCGACGAGGACGGGCCGAGGTTCCAGCTCGCCCCGATGGGCTACAGGGGTTATATCGAAGCGAGGCCCGTCAGGCAGCTGAACACAGACTGATCATAGCATATCCCCGGAATATATAAGGGGCTGCGGCAGTTCTACGTTTTGCCGCAGCCCCTTAACAGCGTTCGGTTCCTTTACCGTCGACCGGATACACGTCAAAGGTAAACAGGTTGACCGGGGATATTTTTTATCAGGTGCTCGCCTGAGTTTATTCGATGCGTGCGTGAAAACGGCAGGTCCGGAGCTTGTCTTCCGTTGATATACAGTCAATCAGCAAGTCTGTATGTGGTTATCGTATTCACGCTTTCCAGATTTGTCGTATTTGAAATTATGGTGATATTTCCGCCGTTCTTCCTGAATTCTCTGGCGATGATCCTTCCGTATATGGTAGATTCATTGCCGTTTATTGTTACGTATCCGTTAGGAGCATAAAAAATTCCCACACATTTGCCGGAGCCTCCGTTGAATTCAATGTTTCCTGTTGCAGAATAAAACAAGATGTTATCTGACATTTCCTGTTGAACATCGTTTGAAAAATCTATTTTTCCGCTGGCACAAATAATGCCTGTTCCCGGAATACGGCCGTTGATTGTAATATCACCTTCCACATAGATCGGTCCGTCAACTGTTTTGCCGTTAGCTACTATGTCATCTATATCACTTTGGCTTAATACTATACCCTGCGATTTTATGAGGTCCGAAAAATCCGGCATGTCCAAAGGTTTATCAAGAATAATGACAGATTTATTAAATACATTGTTTATATCTCTTCCGCTTTCGGTACTGTAGGCGTTTCCGGTAACTTCAACATTGTTTTTTCCCGGTATAGAAACGCCGTCACGACCGTATACATCACCGCCAACAATAATACCATTTCCGTTGATCGATACTGTGCCGGCCCCTGCGAACACAGCGAAATCAAAAATGACTCCTCCGGGATTTGATATCTGAGCAACCGCTCGCGCGGATACATCTGTATCCGTAAACCCCAGAACTCTGGCAAATGTATATTCTACATTTCTGGTGCATATGACCTCGATTTTAGTTGAGTCGGGATAAGTTACCGTTACATCTGAAGCCCGGACGCCGTTTTTCCCGGCAAAACTGACAGCCGTGTTTTTTGCAATGGTTGTGTCCGGCAGGTCCCGTACACCCGCCAGTGCGGCGGCATCGGCGGCATTCTGCAGATGCGATTTTGCGACCGTAACTCTGCCTATATCTATCGCAATTGCCGCAAATCCCAATAAAACGACAAACAATAACGCGATCATGACCATGGCCTGGCCGGTCTCGTCCTTAAGCAGTTTGAATTTAGAGAACATATAAAAAACCCTTTCCCGGTCGGATATCACGCTTTTAGTTGATCGTCGGACATTTCCCGATACGGTTCACGCAGATCATCAACTTCAGCAGAGTTACAAGGTATATTTAAGTACACATTGATTTAATTAATTATAATGTTTTTTCATTACAAGTAAAGGGGTTTATAAGGATTTTCGTCTGTTCTCTAAACAGGCTGCTGCGGGCTTGACGGAACCCGGCTGCGGCGGGGCCAATTTGCCGGCAGGCGATAAAGAACACAAATTCATTGACACGAACAAAAACCCGGTAAACAAAATGCCGGGCCTTTTTGTCGGATCATATCCGGGCGGGTAGTTATTCCCCCAGGGGCAACGCGCATATTTCGTCAATGGTCATGCCGAAGCGCTCCCGGAGTTCCCGCTCCATGTGTTCAAACGGCGCAAAGAAAAACTCCTTTTCCACCGTTCCGAAGGCGCCTCTGAACATCTGCCGTGTCGTTTCAATACCGGGGTATTCCCAACCGTATTCACCTTTGTCCGGATAGGCTTCGAAAATACTGTATTCTTCGCCCTTTTCCAGGTGAACGTGATACTTGCCCTCATCCGCGAAGTAAAAGAAGTGTTGAAGTCAATCCAATACGGCGTATTCGTCCCGGAAGGCGAGTGGGGTTCAGTTTTTGTGCTTGCTTTTCCCGGGGGTGTTCGGTTTTGCTCCGGAAAAGGATAATGCGGCGGCGTGCCCCGCCGGCATATACATATTTGTTGATTACGAAAACGTCGTTGTAATATACAAGCCAAGACGGCGTCAATTGTCGAACAGAGAGAATACAATGTGCAACATGCATAAATAATAACTTTGTACGTTGTATAATTCGTATATCCGGACTATTTACAAATCAGGTATATGCTGTATAATGTATATAGATGTTAAACAGTACAAAATTTATGAAAGGAGCGCCAAACATGTTTGAAGATTTGTTTTCCTCTCTGACCAGAGTATCAGATTTTGAGTCGTTCCGCAAGGAATACGCTAACGAGGACAGAATGTATCTCCGTTACGTGTTCACCAGAGTTCCCGAGGAGAATTCAGACACCGAGAACGCTGCCTGATCCGGCGGCAGCGCCGAACGAATAAAAGAACAGCCCTCGCAAGAAGGCATTCTTTTTTAAATATATGCGAAAAAGCGGGGGATGTTCCCCCGCTTTTTCGTCAACTCGGGTCGCCGCGGCGATGTCTTTCCCCCGGTCCGTATAAAAAAATACCTGTTCTTTGACGCGCTTAAAAAGGCAATAAATCTGCCGGAGTGCGTCGATCCATGTCGGCCGGTTTATCAAACAGGTGGTTTATTCTCCCCTTGAAATCTGCTATAATCGGAGCAGCGGCCTGAAGGACCGACAGAGGGGGGTCGAATCTTTGCCCGTCATAACGATATCCAGGCAGATGTGCAGTTTGGGAGACGAGATAGCCGAGGGCCTGTCGAGCAAGCTCGGTTGGGAGCTGATCACCAGAAAGAGCCTGCTCAGCCGCTTTCCGGGGGAGTCAGCCACCGCTTACGACCTGCGAATGCTCTCGGAGAGCGCAAAATATCTGAAAAACCCGAGCAGGGAAGGCGGGACCTTTCTTGAGGTCATAACAAAAAACCTTCTGCGCTATGTGGAAGACCATCCCGCTGTCCTTGTGGGTTTCGGTTCGCAGATCATCTTCTCGGGCAGGGAGGACGCTTTGAACATCCGGATATTCGCTCCGGCGGAGACGCGGATAGCGCGGGCTGTGAAGCAGTTCAGAGTTACCCCGGAGGAAGCGAAGACGATGCTCGAATCCGCAGAACGGCGGCAAAGGCGCTTCGTGTCGACGGTCTTCGGCGCTGACATTTCGGAGCCTTCGCTCTATCACTTTATGCTGAACACCGGGAACCTCAGCGCGGACGAGGCTGTCGCTGCCGTGATGGCGCTGAACAGCGCCCGCGAGAGCCGCAGGCTCCTGTCGCGGGAGGATGCCCCCGGTGTCACGAGCCGCCTTTCCGAGGCACCGGTCTTCAAAACAAAATCCGAGGCGGAGTTTGCGCGGCTCCTCGATATGTACCGCATAGAATGGGATTACGAGCCGAAAACCTTCCCGATAGAATGGGATTCGGAGGGCAACGTGACCCTCGCTTTCAGCCCGGACTTCTACCTGAGGAAATTCGACACGTACATCGAATTGACTACGATGAACCAGAAATACGCGGCGCAAAAAAATAAGAAGGCAAAGAAGCTCAGGGAGCTCTACCCCGGTGTCAATATAAAAGTCGTGTTCAAAAACGATTTCAATGCGCTTGCGGAAAGACTACATATAGGCAGGGAGGACCGGGATGTATCCCTCTGAATTTAAACGTGTCGTTTTCACCCGTGAGGCGCTGCGCGACAGGACTGCGCAGCTTGGAAAGAAGATAACGCAGGACTACCGGGGCAAAGAGCTCATACTGATAGGGGTCATGAAAGGGTCGCTGTATTTCCTGTCCGACCTGTCCAGGGAGATAGATCTGCCGCTCCAGATAGACCTTATGTCTGTCGGAGTAATGAACTCCACAGGGAAGACGGGCGTTGTGAGGATCACGAAAGATCTGGATTACGATATCACGGGAAAACACATCCTCGTTGTCGAGGACATCATCCGCTCGGGGCTGACGCTCGGGTATCTGCTCCAGAACCTCGGCACAAGGGGCGCGGCCGACGTCAGGCTCTGCACACTGTTGTTCTCCCCGGCGGAGCTGCTGCTCAATATTTCCGTGGATTACGTCGGTTTCGAGGTATCAAAGAGCCAGCGGCTGATTGGATACGGATTGGACGTCGGCGAAAAAGGGAGAAACCTCCCGTATATAGCAGAAATCAAGGGGATGCGAAATTGATCCGCATCCCCTGTAATATAATGACTCCAGAGAACCCTGACACGCTCTTACACCGATATCGACCCTTTTTATTTGTAAAAGCTTTTTAATCTAACGCATGCACTCCGGCTGTTCTCTCTGAACGATACTCGGCGAATAACCTTATATCTTTCCTTGATCGCACCCTTTATCCACTTGTTAAACCAGTGTTCCGCTCTACGATTGCCGTCCCACTTTCGTGTTCCGTCACACTTCGTATCGCCGCGATCACACTTTCACTTTCCACTGTAAAGTGGCGGCCTTATATCTGAGTCTTTGCCTGTTTCGGAAATCCCTGGAGTCTGACTTAAATATATAGGCTGTGTGCGCCGTTGTCAAGACGTGAAAGCGTAGATATCGTCGGTGTGAATTTGTGCAAATCAATCAAAATAACCAATTATTCGCAGCTGAAAGAACGAGAATCAGTCAATTTCACTTTTTGCGCCGTGTCGTGGGGACACGGCTTTTTTACTGTCCGCGCAAGCGGAGCGGGCGGGGGCTCCGGAAGGGCAGTCATGGCACAATGTATTGCCCGGAACATATCATGTAGTGCGTGGCTTAATTTCATAAAAGGAGTTCTGTGCATGAATATTTATGATCCTGAAGTGACCGCAGCGGGATGCGTACCTCAGGAAACGACTATTGAGGGAGTGAAACTGGCGCACGCTTACGTGCCGTTTCAGAAACTCTGCGATACTTTTACTCCGGAGGGAGCGCTGATGAAAGGTACGGCTTTTCCTCCGCTTGTAAACGTCTACGGCTGGAGACCGAAGGATAAGGGGGACACGGCAGGTGAATAGGGACGAATTGCTGCAGCAGATAACTGCGCTTGATTTTTACATCATCGATCTGCATCTGTATCTGAACACGCACCCTAACGACGGGCAGGCGCTGGAACTGTACAACGCCTCGGTCAGGAAAGTTAAAGAGTTGCGGGAGGAGTATACGCAGAGATTCGGTATGCTGCTCGCCAACAACACGGAGAGCAGGCAGCCCTGGCAATGGATCGACGACCCGTGGCCCTGGCAGAGAGCTTTCAATTTCAACCTAGGGGAGGACATGGGTTAAATGTGGCTTTACGATAAAAAACTTGAATATCCCGTGAAAATCAAGAACCCCGATCCCAGGATGGCAAAGCTGATAATCACGCAGTACGGCGGTCCCGACGGGGAACTGGCCGCTTCATTGCGCTATCTGAGCCAGAGGTTTTCCATGGTCACGCCTCAGGCGAAGGGGACATTGAACGATGTAGGTACAGAGGGTGCAAAATGGACCTTTCCGCTTCCGGGGCTGTCGTCACCCGGGCGGATGCTGAGCCCGATCTATGGCCTTACAGAGCCCGGAGAGCTCCCGTGGGACAGGCTTTTACGCACTTCAGGCAATCCCTGCAGACGGCGATCGCCCGGGGATCATTGAACTCAGGCTTGATAACGGTGCTGAACCCGCGGCCTACAAGCCCCAGAATACCTTCCCCGGCCACCTCTTCGCAAACCCGCATACACAGGCCGCACAGGATGCATTTTCCCTGATCCCTTTCGATCGCTTCAAGCTTTCGTTCCGTATAGCCGGGGTGTTTGTCCCCTTTTATCCGCTCGGGCTCGATCCGCATCGTGTTTGCATACCGGATGAGGCGGCACTGCTCATAGTCGTGGCAGCCGCAGTTCAGGCAGCGCCTGCCCTCCCGCTCTGCCTGTTCGGTTGTAAGCCCGAGCTCGATCTGTCTGAAGTCATGCCTGCGCTCGCCAGGGTCTCTTTTGGCCATGCTCGCCCGCGGAATGACCTCTTTGTCCGAGTACATTTTCGCGGTTACCTCGCGCTCGGAGACGTACGGCTTGCGGTATGGCAGATCAATGCCGCGCAGCCACGCATCAATAACGCCTGCCGCCCTGTGCCCCTCTCCGCAGGCAGCGACGGCGATATCCGCCCCGCCGTTGGTCGCGTCGCCGATGGCAAAAACACCCTCTATATTCGTGGAAAAGGTGTGCTCGTCCGCAGCGATAGTGCCCTTTCGGCTCAGCACGATATCTTCAAAGCCGCTCACGTTCGTTGTCTGCCCCAGGGCCAGGATCACGCTGTCCACATCAAGCTCTTCGGTTGCGCCCGGTATCGGTCTGGGGGCACGGCGGCCGCCGGCATCGGGCTCGCCGAGCTCCATCTTCCGGATCCTCAGGGAACTCACCGCCCCGTTTCTTCCGATGATCTCTTCCGGTGCCGAAAGAAACTCAAATTTTACGCCCTCTTCGGCGGCCTCGTTTATCTCCTCATCCTGGGCCGGCATCTCCGAGCGCGTGCGGCGGTAAATAACACGGACGTCTTCGGCGCCGAGACGTATGGCCGTGCGGCAGGCATCCATCGCGGTGTTTCCGCCTCCGACGACCGCGACCCTTTCCCCGATGTCGGGCCTGTGCCCAAGGTTCACCTCCCGCAGAAAATCGATCCCGCCGAACACGCCGCGCAGTTCCTGACCGGCGCAGTCGATGCGGGTGCCTGTCCATGCTCCGATCGCGATAATAACAGCGTCATACCTGGCACGGAACCCGGCAAAGGTCTCGTCTTTGCCGATCCTGTAATTGTTGATAAATTCGACCCCCAGCTCGGCAATATCGGAGATCTCCCGGTCGAGGATCTGCTTGGGAAGGCGGTACCCGGGGATGCCGTAACGCAGCATGCCTCCCATCTGAGGCATGGCGTCGGCGATCGTTACCTTGTGGCCTTTCAGAGCCAGATAATACGCGGCCGACAGACCTGCGGGGCCGCCGCCGATAATGCCTACGGTCTTTCCGCTTGGGGGGGAGACCGTGGGTTTCCACGGGTCCGGGCTCCGAAGGACCACATCTGCCGCATAGGACTTGAGCCTTGCAATGGAGATCGGCTCCTCAACAAGCCGGCGTCTGCAGGCCTCCTCGCAGGGGTGCGGACAGATGCGGCCTATTGTTGCCGGCATCGGCAGCGTGTCTTTGATTATCCTGACAGCCTCCCGGCAGTCACCGCGGCCTATAGCCTGTACATAGCCCATACAGTCTGTACCGGCCGGACATTTGAGCGTGCATGGTCCGCGGCAGTCGCCCTCGTGGTCGCTCATCAATAATTCAAGAGCGATCTTTCTGGACTGCCTGATCCTCGGAGAGTCTGTGTGGACCACCATTCCGTCCGAAACGAGGGTGGAGCAGGCTCTTAGCAGTTTCGCGGTCCCTTCAAGCTCAACGACACAGAGTCCGCAGCCGCCGTAGTGCTCGACAGACTCATCATTGCAAAGTGTCGGTATCTCTATGCCTGCGCGCTGAGCTGTTTGAAGTATAGTCTCTCCCTCGTGACCGCTCAGGCTTATTCCGTTTACAGTAAGATTAATGGTATCCAAACTCCGCACCCCCTTTATTCCGCGCTTATCGCGCCGAATTTACAACGGCTGACACACATACCGCACCGGATACACTTATCTGAGTCGATACTGTGGGGCTGTTTTAACCGGCCGGATATGCAGCTTGTGGGGCAATGCCTGGCGCAGGCCGTACAGCCTGTACACACTTCAGGGTCTATGACATAGCGCAACAGGTTCCTGCACTGTTTTGCGGGACAGTGTTTGCTCCTGATGTGTTCCTCGTATTCATTGCGGAAATACTTAATTGTTGTCAATACCGGGTTCGGGGCGCTCTGTCCGAGACCGCAAAGCGAGCCGTCCTTAATGGCAAGACACAGCTCCTCAAGAAGCTCAATGTCCCCTTCTTTTCCCTCACCCTTGACGATCCTCTCGAGTATCTCTTTCATCCGCTTCGTGCCGATGCGGCAGTGGACGCATTTGCCGCAGCTCTCGTTTGTCGTAAACTCAAGGAAAAAGCGGGCAACCCCGACCATGCAGGTCGTCTCATCCAGAACGACCATGCCGCCGGAGCCCATGATTGCCCCCGTTGCGGAGATTGCGCTGTAATCGATGACGGTATCTATCAGGTCCGCGGGGATACAGCCTCCCGATGGGCCGCCCAGCTGTACTGCCTTGAAGGCCGATTTTCCGATCATACCGCCGCCGATCTCAAAAATGACATCGCGCAGCGTTTTGCCCATCGGTACTTCCACCAGCCCTCCGCGTTTTATTTTCCCCGTGAGCGCAAAGACCTTTGTCCCCTTGCTCTTTTGATTTCCCATTGCCGCAAAAGCCTCGCCGCCGTTCAGGATGATCCAGGGGACATTTGCAAAGGTCTCAACGTTATTTATATTGGTCGGCATATTCTTATAGCCTTTTTGCGCGGGGAAGGGCGGTTTGAGTCTCGGCATACCGCGCTTGCCCTCGAGAGATTCGATCAGAGCGGTTTCCTCACCGCACACGAAGGCGCCCGCTCCGGCTTTGATCGTAATATCACAGGAAAAATCCGTACCGAGGATGTTCTCGCCCAACAGCCCGCGCGACTTCGCCTGGCTTATGGCTTCCTCAAGACGCACTATCGCAAGCGGATATTCCGCCCTGACATATACGAAAGCCTCCGAAGAGCCGATCGCATAGGCGGCGATGAGCATTCCCTCAATAAGGTTGTGGGGATCACTCTCAATGAGCGCGCGATCCATAAACGCGCCGGGGTCGCCCTCATCGGCATTGCATATGAGATATTTCTTTCCCGGGGACTGCCGGGTCGCGTTCCATTTGAACCATGTGGGAAAACCTGCCCCGCCGCGGCCGGAAAGGCCGGAGGTTTTGATAACCTCGATCACCTGATCCTGTGTCATGTTCAGAAGGGCTTTTTTCAGCGCTTCATAACCGCCGCAGGCGATGTACTCGTCAATACCGGTCGGATCGATGATCCCGCAGTGGCGAAGGGCGATCCGTGTCTGTTTATCGAGGAATTCCTCATCCTCAGGCTGTATGCACAGCCTGTCCAGCATGGACAGATCGCCCGAAACCGCGGCAGCGGCGATGACTTCCGCATCTTTCTCGCTGACGCGAACAAGCCGCCTGACAAGGGTCTCCCCGTCACGCAGCTCGACGATCGGTTCAAGAAAACACATACCTATACAGCCGGTCAGTCCGAGATCAACTCCCTGCGTT
>Ga0209723_1004047_pt1 | contig 16877 bp, 10 predicted proteins | sample BiotimSIPDNA_2_FD_185750 | JGI IMG/M metagenome (GOLD analysis project Ga0209723, IMG submission 185750) | Anaerobic biogas reactor microbial communites from Washington, USA - Biogas_R2 time_0 SIP DNA (SPAdes) (version 2) | ecosystem: Engineered > Bioreactor > Anaerobic > Unclassified | place... | reverse complement strand
GTTATAGCTTTGATCAATATACACCTCGATGTCTTGATATCTTATCCCCCATAACTCCAAACATCGATCACGGTACAACTCGTATGACTTATCTAAAAAGTGTATACCATGTGCTGACCTACTCACAATCTGATTAAATTGCCTGTTGACAAACCACGAAAGACTCTATATAATATAAACATGATTGGGAGCGCTCCCAGTTAAAAATGGAGTATTGAGTGCACGATCTAACGCTAGAAGACATCGCCAGGCAGGCAGGGGTTTCCCGCTCAACCGTTTCGCGGGTGATCAACAACCAGCCTAATGTCAGCCACGAGGTCCGAAAAAAGGTCCAAAAAACCATCCGCACCACTGGTTTTCACCCCAATGCAGCCGCCCGTTCCCTTGCCTCGCAGCGCTCCTGGATGCTTGGGTTGGTCCTGCCGCGCAATACCAGTTCTTTCTTCACCGATCCCTATTTTCCCTATCTGACCCAGGGTATCGCCCTGGCCTGTAACAACCACAATTACACCCTTTCCCTTTTCCTGGTGGACAATGAAGAGGATGAAAAAAAGATTTCACCGCGTATCTCACGCCGTGGTTTGCTGGATGGCATCCTCCTTCAATCCGGGCAGGCGGGGGACAAGATGCTGGAGCTATTGACAAGGTCTTCGGTTCCACTGGTTGTGCTTGGGCGGCCGCATGAAACCGCTGGGGTCAGTTACATCGATGTGGATAACATCAATGCAGCTAGGCAGGCCACCCACCACCTGATCGGGCTGGGATATCGACGCATCGCCATGATCACCGGAGCGGGAACCAGCACGGTTTCCTCTGATCGGCGTGAAGGGTACTTAAAAGCCTTCAGTGATGTGGGCAGGATGCCTGATCTCTCAATGATCGCTGAGGGTGATTTTTCTGAAAACAGTGGATACCTGGCAATGCAAAAACTTCTGCACCTGCACCCTGATGCTGTTTTTGCCCAATCCGACATCATGGCAGTTGGCGCAATAAAGGCAGTGGAGGAAGCAGGTTTAAAGGTTCCGGGCGACATTGCTTTTGTTGGCTTTGACGATATTCCGGTTGCTTCCCTGAGTTCTGTAAAGTTGACCACGGTCAGGCAGCCGATCTCTCGTTTTGGTATCAAAGCGGTTGAACTTTTGATCGACCTGATCGAAAAAGGCACCGAACCCGCAAGAAGACTCATTCTCGACACAGAATTAGTTGTACGAGATTCCTGTGGGGCTAACAAACATTTGGGAACACAGGGGGATGTGCAATCATGATAACAGCTATTGGAACCGCTCCCAATTTTCCCTGCTCTGAAGCAGGAAGGAGGTTTATCAGGATAGAAACAAGAAGTATTTGCAGTGAAATTAACGACAATAAACCAAAAATTTTTAAGGAGAAAAGGAAATGAAACGCATTAGTATAATTTTGTCAATCATTATCGTCGCAAGCATGTTACTTTCTGCTTGCACCAAGGCGCCTGAGGTTGTTGAAACTGAAGCACCTCCAGCCACCACCGAAAAGACCGTCCTCAATGTCTGGTCATTTACCAATGAGATCCTGACCATGGCTGTGGCCTTCGAAAAATCGCATCCCGATGTGGATGTGGTCTACACCATGATCCCCATGACAAATGGCGAATATCAGACCAAACTGATGGCCACCCTTGGTACTGCGGATGTCCCGGATGTTGTGGCCCTGGAAGCCGCCTTTGTGAAAAGCTATGTTGAAAGTGATTTTCTGGCTGACATTGGTGACCTGCAGAAATATGCCGACGAACTGAAGATGTACCCATTTGTTTACGAAGTGGGTATGGCGGACGGCGTCCATAAGGCCTATGCCTACCAGGCGACCCCTGGTGCCCTGTTCTATCGCCGCAGCCTTGCCAAGGAATATTTTGGCACGGACGATCCTGTAGAAATTCAAAAGTTATTGGCTGATTTTGATAAATTCATTGCTGCTGCAGAAGTTGTCAAAACCAAATCTGGTGGCAACACTTATATGGTTGCCTCAAATGGTGATTTCCAGAACCTGTTCTTTGCCAACCGTGAACAACCATGGGTGGTTGATGGCAAGTTAACCGTTGATCCTATGGTGGAAAAGATGGTTGAAACCGTCAAGCTCTTCCGTGACAATGGTTACGAAGCCAAAGCCAATCAATGGCAGGAGGGTTGGTTTGCTGGCATGAATGATACCCTAAAGGATGCCGAAGGCAATCCCAAGAAGATCTTCAGCTACTTCCTCCCCACCTGGGGTCTGCCTTACGTCTTGGCCCCCAATGCGACCTCTGCCGACAAAACCAGCACCACCGTTGGCGACTGGGGTGTTGTCGAAGGCCCACTGCCCTATCAGTGGGGTGGTACCTGGCTGGGCGTGATGAAAGAGACCAAGAAGATGGACCTGGCAAAGGAATTCATCCGTTTCTGCACGCTGGATGAAGAAAACCTGACCAACTGGGCGACTGGTGTCTATACCAATGAATACCTCAAAGCCATCGATCCCACCGTTCCTGAAGGTCAATCCCAAGCCGCTGGCGACTTTGTTGGCAGCCAGGTTGTGGTCGAAAAGATCACCGCTGGATTTGATGACTCGGAAATGAGCGCTTTCCTGGGTGGCCAGAACTCCTACGGCGGCTTTGCCGCGGCAGCTCCCTCTGTGAATGCCCGCTTGATGCAGGGCTCAGATGATGCCATTCAACGCGCGTTGAATGATCCTTTGAACTCCTATCTCGAGGGTACGCTCACATTGGAAGAAATGTGGTCGACTTGGAAAGACGCTGTCCGCAACGAGTTTCCTGATCTGATTATTAACTAATCTACTGGACTGTTAATGTATAATGATGAGTCAGTATATGAATATATACTGACTCATCTGTCGGATGAGACAACTTTACCGGGAGATATTCAATGTCCTCAAAAATAAAGCATAATCAGTATGGATACCTGTTTGTTGCCCCATTCATTCTTGGATTTCTGATATTTGGTCTTTACCCGGTGGTCAACACGATCGCACTCAGTTTCACCGATAAGACACTTATGTCAGCAACCTCCAGTTTCATAGGTTTCAGGAACTTTCAGAATCTGTTCGCTGACTCCACATTCATGACAGCAATAACCAACACCTGGGAATTGTGGTTGATGAACTTTATCCCACAAATTGCCATTGCATTTATTTTGGCGATCTGGTTCACGAACACCCGACTGAAGATCAAGGGTGTCGGAATCTGGCGCATGATCTTCTACATGCCAAACTTGATGATGGCTTCAGCAGTTGCCGCCCTGTTCTTTTCACTCTTCTCGTTCTATGGACCGGTCAATCAACTCCTGGTGCGCAGTGATATCTTACCGGAGGCGGTTGATTTCCTGAGAAATCCCCAAATCGCCCGTGGATTGGTGGTCTTTATCCAGTGGTGGATGTGGTTCGGTCAAACGACGATCCTGTTGATGGCAGCGATGACTGCCATTTCCCCTTCTTTGTATGAAGCAGCCTGGGTGGACGGCGCCGGGACCTTTCAAATGTTCACCAGAATTACCCTCCCCCTTATCAAACCCGTTCTGATCTATATCCTGGTCACGTCGCTGGTCGGTGGGATGCAAATGTTCGATATACCCTATTTATTGACGGATGGCAGGGGCAGTCCCGCCAATTCCATCTTGACCAATAACATCAACATGTATATGAAGTTCCACAGCAGCAAAGGCCACATCGGGGCTGCTTCATCTGTGGGTGTGATCGTATTCCTGATGACCAGCGCTGTGGCACTGCTGATTTTCTTCTTGCTGCGTGAGAAACATTCCACTGGCAAAGAGATAAAGGAGAAATGACAATGAAAACCAACTACTCACGTTCCACACACATCCTGCGTTTTCTTGTCTACTTCCTTATGGTAGTTCTTGTGGTCATTACAATAATCCCTATCTGGATGTTAATCGTTAATGCCACCCGTTCAACTGTGGAGATACAGCAAGGGCTTAGTTTACTGCCCAGCCGGTACCTGGTTTCAAACTACAAGATCCTGCTCAGCAAAGGGCTTGACCTTCCAAGAGGTTTTCTTAACAGCTTTACCATCTCTATCCTGACCACGATCGTCACAGTGTACTTCTCATTATTGACAGCCTATGGTATTGTCAGTTATGACTTCAAGGGCAAGAAAGCTCTTTACAATTTCATCATTGTCCTGGTCATGATCCCGATGCAGCTTTCGATCATTGGTTTCTACCAGTGGATGTCCAAATTGGGATTATCCGATTCATATGCAGCGCTTATTCTACCCAGCATCGCATCGGCTGGATCGGTATTCTTTGCCAAGCAGTACCTGGAATCGATCATGCTCCATGAATTAATTGATGCCGGGCGTATCGATGGCTGCAGCGAACTGGGGATCTTTCACCGTATCATGCTGCCAATTGCTGTGCCGGGAGCTTTTACCATGGGCATCTTTGCTTTTGTTGCCTCGTGGAATAACTTCTTCACTGCGTTTATTCTGATCACATCCCGCGATAAATATACCCTCCCGATGCTGGTTCAAACACTGCGCGGAGATGTGTATCGGCACGAATATGGAGCCATCTACCTGGGTCTTGCTGCATCGGTGGTCCCGATCATTGTGATTTACTTTTTGTTCTCCCGCTATATCGTAAATGGTATATCAATGGGTGCAGTAAAGGAATAAAGAATTTTGATTTGATATCTTCACTGGAATGTTCATCCTGTAAAAGGATCGACGATCCGGTCATAATTCCGGGGGTTGAAAACCAGTCAATATTATTTATTTGCCTGTGCTGAACATCCGCCATTTGGAACATCAGAGGTGTTTGGATGCGCTTTGGATATTTTGATGATGAACAGCATGAATATGTGATCACCCGGCCGGACACGCCGCTTCCCTGGATCAACTACCTGGGATCAGAGTCATTTTTTGGGCTAATTTCCAACACTGCCGGTGGATATTCTTTTTATAAAGATGCCCGCCTGCGTCGCTTGACCCGCTATCGGTACAATAACGCGCCCCTGGATGTCGGTGGACGCTATATCTATATCCGCGATGACACAAGTCCACTCCCATTCTTCTGGTCGCCCACCTGGCAGCCTGTCAGGAAGCAGCTTGATCACTATGAATGCCGCCATGGCTTGGGCTATACCCGCATCAGTTCTGAACTGGCGGGGATCTCGGCCGAGATCACCTATTTCATTCCCCTCAAAGAGAACCTCGAGCTCTGGAAGGTGAGCATTGCCAACCATCGGGCAGAAGAAGCTGACCTTTCCCTGTTTTCGGCTGTTGAATGGTGCCTGTGGGATGCTCATGATGATGCCAATAACCTCCAGCGCAACCTTTCGATCGCAGAACTCGAGGTCGATGATGGGGTGATCTATCACAAATCCGAGTACCGTGAACGGCGGGATCATTTTGCCTATTTTGCCTGTTCGGACCCCATTGTTGGTTATGATACCCAACGGGAATCATTTCTGGGTCCATACCGAGGCTGGGACGACCCGCTGGTTGTTGAAAGCGGGCTCACGAACCGCTCGCTGACGGTTGGTTGGCAGCCTATTGGGGTACATCATCTCAAGAAGACACTCAAACCGGGTGAACAGTGGAATCTGGTGTTTATACTTGGCTATCACGAAAATCCGGTTGATGCCAAGTTTGAACCGCCGGGTTCACAGGTCATCAATAAAGCCGCTGTGATTCCGCTTATCCAAAAATACCGGGTTGTAGAGCAGGTCGACCAGGCACTGGGAACTCTCAAGGATCATTGGGAAAGCCTGCTAAATAAGTTCCAGGTGCACACCCCCAGTTTACACACCAACCGCATGGTCAACATCTGGAATGCATACCAGATGATGGTAACTTTCAATTTTTCGCGCTCTGCTTCATCTTTCGAAACCGGTGTAGGCCGCGGGATGGGCTTCAGAGATTCGAACCAGGATCTGCTGGGATTCATGCACCTGGATACGACCAGGGCAAGGCGGCGCATCCTGGACCTGGCTGCTACCCAGCTGCCCGATGGTGGTGCCTATCATCAGTACCAGCCGCTGACAAAATTGGGCAACAATGATATCGGGGGTAATTTTAACGACGATCCACTGTGGTTGGTATTGGCAGTCTCTGCCTACATCAAAGAAAGTGGTGATTGGGAAGTTCTCCATGTACCGGTTTGTTTCGACAACAAGCCCGGGACGGAAGAAGCGCTGTATATCCACATGCAGCGTTCGATGCAGTATACACTTGAGCGTCTCGGTCCGCACGGACTACCCCTGATCGGTCGGGCGGATTGGAACGACTGTTTGAATTTAAACTGCTTTTCGGACAGCCCCGGGCAGTCCTTCCAGATCACCAGCAACCAGGATGGATCAGTAGCGGAGAGCGTCTTCATTGCGGGGCTGTTCGTTCTGGCAGCCAGGGAGATGGAGATCATCGCCATGAGAACGGGCAATGCTGAAGAATCCTCTCGCCTAGCTGGTTCTCGCCATTTGATGGAAGCTGCGATCAACAGCGCAGGTTGGGATGGGCAGTGGTTCCGCAGGGCTTATGATCATTTTGGACGCCCTGTGGGTTCAAAAGAATGCCAGGAAGGACAGATCTTCATTGAGCCCCAGGGTATGTGCGTGATGGCAGGGGTGGGTATCGAAGATGGCAGGGCGCAGCAAGCCCTGGATGCCGTTGCCGATCAGCTGGCCACCCGCCATGGTATTGTTCTGCTCTCGCCTGCCTTTAAACAATACCACCTGTCCATGGGTGAGATATCCTCTTATCCCCCGGGCTACAAGGAGAATGGTAGTGTCTTTTGCCACAGCAATCCCTGGATCATGATCGCTGAGACAATGATCGACAGGGGTGAACACGCCCTGGATTATTACCTGCGCATCAATCCTTCAGCCCGCGAGGAGATTAGCGAGATCCACCGCTGTGAACCCTATGTCTACGCCCAGACCATCGCCGGCAAAGAAGCCTTGAGACCCGGTGAGGCTAAGAACTCCTGGCTTACCGGCACCGCTGCCTGGAACTATGTAGCGATCACCCAGCACATCTTGGGCATCCGCCCGACGTATGACGGCCTGAGCGTTTCCCCCGTGATCCCTGCGGCCTGGGATGGGTTTGATGCGCTGCGCGAATACCGCGGTGTGCGCTACCACATAAATGTGCAACGTTCAACTGATGACCAGGGATTAAAACTGGTGGTCGATGGCATAGAAGTACCGGGCAACTTGATTCCCTTGCCTCCGGTTGGTCTCACAGATGTAAACGTTCAGGTCTACCTATCTCAGGCATGAAGGTGGGTGGTGGTATATGAACCGGTTTAAAGCCTTTACAATTGGTGGACTGATCCTTAGCCTCATCCTGGGCGGGTGTTCTCAAACCCTGACGGCTACCCAAAAAACTGAGTCAATTGTTGTTGATTCTCCAGGCGAGATCAAGGATACGGTCACTTACTTGCTGGAAGAGATGACCCTCGATGAAAAGATCGGCCAGATGACCCAGGTGGAAAAGGATAGCCTCAAGAAAGGCGATATCACCCGGTATTTTCTTGGCTCGATCATCAGCGGGGGAGGGGCAGGACCCACTCCGAACACAGTAGAAGCCTGGGTGGAGATGGTCACTGATTATCAACAGGAAGCCCTGGCGACACGCCTGGGCATTCCAGTGATCTATGGCATTGATGCCATCCACGGCATTGGTCATGTTCGGGATGCCACCATTTTTCCCCAGCCGATCGGGCTGGGGGCCACCCATAACCCCGACCTGGTCCGCCAGGTGGCTGAGGCTACCGCTGCGGAAATGCAAGCTCTCGGTTTATCCTGGAACTTTGCACCCATCGTGGCAGTTCCCCAGGACATCCGCTGGGGCCGGACGTATGAATCATACAGTGAGGATACACAGCTGGCAGCTCGCCTGGGTGCAGCATTTGTCAGCGGGCTGCAGTCCATACCGCAGGATTACCACCCTGTCACCGGGCAGTCTATTTATGTCCTGGCGACCCCCAAGCATTTTCTGGGTGATGGGGGGACGGATTTTGGCACCTCGACCCAGAACATCACCCAGCCTTACCTGCTGGATCAGGGGGATATGACCTATGACGAAGCAGCAGTCCGGCAATTGTTCCTGCCGCCCTACCAGGCCGCTGTTGACAGTGGAGCCATGAGCGTAATGGTTTCATTCAGCAGCTGGAATGGGGTAAAGATGCATGCCCAGTCGTACTGGATCACGGATGTGCTGAAGGGTGAGTTGGGGTTTAAAGGGTTTGTAGTTTCAGATTGGGGCGGGATAGACCAGATCGACCCGGATTATTACACCTCCGTGGTCATGGCGATCAATGCCGGCGTTGATATGAACATGGTGCCTTATGATTATTTGCGCTTCATAACCACAATGAAACGCGCGGTGATGAATGGCGATATTGCCATGGAGCGCATCAACGATGCGGTGGGCCGCATCCTGACCGTCAAGTTGATGCTGGGGGTGTTTGCCGACCCGCTCCCCGATGCGGTTGACCTGGGGGTTGTCGGTTCTGTAGAGCATCGCGACCTGGCAAGGCAGGCAGTGCGTGAATCGCTGGTTCTGCTTAAAAATGAAAATGCTGCCCTGCCAATCCCCAGGGACTCTCAACTGATCTACGTCGCCGGACTGGGGGCAGATGACATGGGGATGCAGTGCGGCGGTTGGACCATCCAGTGGCAGGGACAAAAGGGGCCTATTTATCCGGGTACCACGTTGTTGGATGGAATACGGGGATCTGTTTCAGCCGGTACAGAGGTTCAATATAAGCGGGATGGTGATTTTGAAGGCATGGCCGATGTGGGTATCGCCGTGGTTGGTGAAATGCCTTACGCCGAAGGGGTAGGGGACCGTTCAGATCTTGAGCTTTTACAAACGGATATTAACAGGATTAATTCAATGCGCGATCACTGTAAGAAGCTGGTCGTGGTCATTCTTGCGGGGCGTCCCCTGGTGATCGCGCCATATTTTGAAAGCGCGGATGCCTGGGTGGTTGCCTGGTTGCCCGGAACCGAAGGTATAGGCGTGGCGGATGTCCTTTTCGGTGACCATCCGTTCACAGGGCGTTTGCCATATACATGGCCACGTTCTTCCGACCAGTTACCGATCAATATTAATAACAGCGCCAGCTTGCAATGCTGTGAGACACCCCTCTTTCCATTGGGTTATGAACTGAGAGAAGGCGGCAGCCAACCGATCGAATGGCTGGAATGCCCATGACGAGGATCTGAATGCAATACGGTTATTTTGACGACCAGGCCAATGAGTATGTCATCACCCGGCCGGATACACCGCAATCCTGGTGCAATTACCTGGGGTCGACCGAGTTTGGCGGCATCATCACCAACAATGCCGGCGGGTATGGTTTCTACCGCTCCGCTGCCAGAGGACGCTTTCTGCGCCTGCGTTTCAACAGCATCCCTATGGACCAACCCGGTCGCTATTTCTATATCCGGGATGGACAAAGCGGGGATTTCTGGAGCACTTCCTGGCAGCCGGTCGCTAAACCTTTGGAACAGTATAGCTCCTCATGCCGCCACGGCACCGCCTACACCAGCATCTCATCCTGTTATGATGAAATCCTCAGTGAAAGTACCTATTTTATCCCCCTGGGAGAGACCTTCGAATACTGGCGCTTGAAGATCACCAACCAGTCTGATCGGGAACGTGACCTGTCTATCTTCACCTACTGCGAATTCACCAATCAATGGGATACCCGCCAGGACCAGGTCAACTTGCAGTATTCCCTTTTTATTGTCAAAGGAGAAATGACGGGTGATGGGCTGCTGCGTATTGCCATCCAGGATAACCTGAGGGCAGCTTCAGACCAGGAAGCGGGCAGTGACATCGCCAATCATGCCTGGATGGGGATGGCAGGGGCTGAGATCACAGCCTATGACACCAGCCGCGAGAGCTTTCTGGGCACCTATGGCGGGTACCACAAGCCGCAGGCGGTGGAGCTGGGGCGCTGCAGCAACAGCCGTGCCTACGGCGACAATGCCTGCGGCAGCCTGCAGACGAACCTGTCCCTCAAGCCTGGTGAGAGCAGGGAGATCCTGGTTCTACTGGGAATCGGAGAAGCCAATGGCATGGGTCGTTCCAAATTCTGTGAGTTCGGCTCGCTTGAGCGGGCTGAAGCTGAGCTTCAAAAGTTAAAAGACAGCTGGCATACCAAATTGGGCAGCCTGGTGGTCCACACCCCTGATCCGGATTTCGATCACATGATCAATACCTGGGGGCTATACAACAGCCTGGTGGCATTCAACTGGTCGCGTTCTGCCAGCCTGGTCTACAATGGCGAACGCGATGGCCTGGGCTTTAGGGATTCCGTGCAGGACGTGCTGGGTGTGGTAAGCGCCATTCCCCAGGAAGCCAGGCAAAGGCTGGAGTTGATGTTGACCGGCCAGCTTTCCAACGGAGGCGCCATCCTGGTGATCAAACCTTTTGATCACCACCCGGGCAGTGAAGCAGTGCCTGATCCGGCTGAATTACGCTCGGATGATTGCCTGTGGTTCTTCAATGCCATTCCCGCCTATGTCAACGAGAGCGGTGACACTGATTTTTACAGCAAGGTCCTGCCATATGCCGATGTGGGGCAGGGCAGTGTCTTTGATCACCTGCGGCGGGCCCTTGAGTTCAACCTGCAGCGCACTGGCAGGAATGGGCTGCCCTGCGGGCTTTCCGCCGATTGGAATGACTGCCTGCGCCTGGGCTACCAGGGAGAAAGCCTTTTCGTAGCCTTCCAGGTCAGGCTTGGCCTGACCACCCTGGCTGGGATCGCTGAACAATTGGGCAGGTCCGAAGATGTACTGTGGTCCCTGCGATCGCGGCAGGCCCTGGACGAGAGGATCGCTGCCTGTGCCTGGGACGGCGGCTGGTTCATCTGGGCGATCGATGAACATGGAAAGGTCTACGGAACCAAAGACTATTCCGAAGGACAGATCTACCTGAACACCCAGGTCTGGGCGGTGCTCAGCGCGGCGGCTTCAGCGGACCAGGCGAAGAGATGCATGCGCTCTGTCAGGGAGAAATTGGCCACTCCCTTTGGCTTGATGCTGTGTGCCCCACCTTTCCAGAAAACTTCGGTTGAGGTCATGCGGGCTGTGGTCTATAACCCGGGAATCAAGGAGAATGCCGGCATCTTCAACCATACCCAGGGTTGGGGGATCATGGCAGAGTGTCTCCTGGGGCACGGCGATCAGGCCTATGCTTACTGCCGGGCAGCCATGCCCTCTGCTTATAACGACCGGGCGGAAACCCGCCAGACGGAACCCTACGTCCACGCCCAGACCACTTATGCGCCGTACTCCCCCAGGGCGGGCAATAGCCGTACCTCCTGGCTGACCGGTGCAGCAGCCTGGTTCTATTTCAGCAGCACGCAGTTTATCCTGGGCATCCGCCCGGAGGTAGGGGGCTTGCGCATCGATCCCTGCATCCCCGCTGATTGGGATGGATTCAGTGCCCGGCGCACCTGGCGCGGCTGCCAGGTCCAGGTTGCCGTACACAACCTCGCTCATGTTTGCTGTGGCGTGAGTCGTTTGGTATTGAACGGTCGTTTGCTCCCCGGTAATCTTGTACCAGCGGAAGATCTGGAACCGGAAAATGTTCTGGAAGTTTGGTTGGGTGAAAATTAAAATTTGTGGCATGCCACCAAGCATTTGGGTCATTATTTACCCAGATTGGTGTGATAATATTTTACGCAGTTAAATAATTATGAGGAGATTACTGATGACTAATTTTGTTCCAAAACCTGAAGACAAATTTACATTTGGACTGTGGACGGTGGGGTCGATCGGTCGCGATCCCTTTGGTGGACCGGTGCGCGAGCCGAAGTCCCCGGCTGACCTGGTTCACCTGCTGGCTGATGTGGGTGCTTACGGGGTGAATTTCCATGATAACGACCTGATCCCCATCGATGCCACACCCGCTGAAGCAGCAGAGATCAAGCGTTCTTTCCGCAAAGCACTGCAGGACACCGGGCTGGTCGTCCCGATGGCAACCACCAACCTGTTTGGAGACCCGGTCTTCAAAGACGGTGCGTTTACCTCAAACGACCCAAAGGTCAGGGCGTATGCCCTACAGAAGACCATGCGGGCTATTGACCTGGGGGTGGAGTTCGGTGCAAAGATATATGTCTTTTGGGGTGGCCGTGAAGGAACGGAAACTGATTCGAGCAAGAGTGCTGTGGATTCGATCAAACGCAACCGTGAGGCAATGAACTTTTTTTGTGAATACGCCCTGGACAACCACTACGATCTCAAGTTCGCCCTTGAAGCCAAGCCCAATGAACCGCGCGGGGATATCTACAACCCCACCATCGGGCACATGCTGGGCTTTATTGCCACGCTGGACCACCCTGAGATGGTTGGTGTCAACCCGGAAGTGGCGCATGAACATATGGCTGGCATCAACTTCATGCACGGTGTTGCCCAGGCCTGGGAAGCTGGCAAGCTCTTCCATATTGATCTGAACGACCAGTATCCCGGACGTTATGACCAGGACCTGCGCTTTGGCTCCCGCGACATCAAAGCCGCTTTCTATTTGGTCAAGTTCCTGGAAGATGTGGGCTATGCCGGTTCACGCCATTTTGACGCCCATGCCTACCGCACCGAGGATTATGAAGGGGTTAAGGATTTTGCCCGCGGCTGCATGCGCACCTACCTGATGCTCAGAGAAAAAGCTGCCCAGTTCAATGCCGACCCGCAAATCCAGGCTTTGTTAGCTGAGATCAACCCGCTCGATCCAGTCCTTGAACCCTTCTTTGGTCAATACACACCTGCCAAGGCACAGGCAATCAAAGCGCACAGCTTTGACCGCCAGGCTATCGCCAGCCGTGGGTTACAGTATGAAAAACTGGACCAACTGACTGTTGACCTGCTCCTGGGCTACCGTTAATCCTTAGAAAATTCATGACAGGCTGATAAGGAGCAAGATGAGCAAAGTGGACCGCACACAGATCGACCGCAGGGTATCCGCACTCCTGGGACAGATGACGCTTGAGGAGAAATTGGCCCAGTTGGGTGCTTACTGGGTTTACGACCTGCAGAGCGATGGGAAACTTGATCAGGTCAAGATCGCCAGCAAGTTAAGGCATGGTATCGGGCAGATCACCCGCAATGCCGGGGCATGTACGGTTTTACCCCTTCAAGCTGCTCGCTCCTACAACCAGTTACAGCAATTTTTAAAGGAAAAGACCCGCCTGGGCATCCCGGCCATCAATCATGAGGAATGCTGTGCTGGTTTGATGGCGCCCGGCGGGTCGGTTTTTCCCCAGATGATCGGCCTGGCCAGCACTTTTCAGCCGGAACTGGCCGGGGAGATGACCAGTGCCATCCGTGCCCAGATGCGGGCCATTGGTGCCCAGCAGGGGCTGGCGCCGGTCCTGGATGTGGGGCGCGATCCGCGCTGGGGCCGCATCGAGGAAACCTTTGGTGAGGACCCCACCCTGGTCAGCCAGTTTGGTGTGGCATACATCAAGGGTCTGCAGGGGGAAGACCTGGCTGGGGGCGTGATGGCCACCGGGAAGCATTTCGTGGGGCATTCCTTTTCCCAGGGCGGCCTTAACTGCGGTCCCGTGCACCTGGGGTGGCGTGACCTGTGGGATGTCTACCTGGCACCTTTCCAGGCTGCCATCAGGGATGCCGGCCTGGCATCGATGATGAATGCCTACCCTGAACTGGATGGCGAGGTGGTGGCTGCCTCACGTCGCATCCTAACCGGGCTGCTGCGCGATACCCTGGGCTTCGATGGGCTGGTGGTATCCGATTATGAAGCAGTGATGATGATCCACAATTACCACCAGGTGGTTCCATCGAAGAGAGAGGCAGCAGCGCGCGCCTTAGGCGCCGGGATCGATGTGGAACTGCCCAGCGTGACCTGTTATGGCGACGACCTGCTGGCCGCGCTGCAGGCGGGGGAAATCTCCATGGAGACGATGGACCTTTCGGTCAGCCGCCATTTGTGCAAGAAATTTGAGCTGGGCTTGTTTGAAGATCCATATGTGGATGAAGGACGGGTTCTGGAAGTGTTCGAGACGGCTGACAACCGTACTTTGGCGTTTAAAATTGCCTGTCAGAGCCTGGTTCTTTTGAAAAATGATGGACTCCTGCCTTTGAAGAAAGAGATCAAGCACCTGGCGCTGATCGGTCCGAACGCTGATTCCCGGCGCTGCATGCTGGGAGATTACAGCTTTACTGCGGTCAAGGAACTCTTACAGGTCGTACCGGCTGAAGGTTCTGCTTTTGTTGGCCTATCCACTGAAGAACTTGAGGATATTTACATTTCGGTTCCTACGGTTCTGGAACAGGTCAAAATGCTGGCCTCAACAGGTACAATGGTCAGACATGCTAAAGGCTGTGAGATCATGTCAGGTGATACTTCCGGCTTTGCCCAGGCGATTGATCTGGCTGAGGCCTCCGATGTGGTGGTGATGGTGATGGGCGGTATTTCCGGCCTGGCACCGCAGTGCACCACCGGCGAATTCCGCGACAGCACGGACCTGGGGCTGCCCGGTGTGCAGGAAGAACTGGTACAGGCAGTCATGGCGGTTGGGAAGCCAGTGGTCCTGGTACTGCTCAACGGACGACCGGCAGCCATCCCCGACCTGGTTGATCCACTCAATTCCATCCTGCAGGCCTGGGTGCCGGGTGAGGAAGGTGGGCGGGCAGTGGCAGCCACCCTGTTCGGCGATTATAACCCTGGTGGAAAACTATCCCTTTCCATCCCACGCTCGGCGGGGCAGGTGCCCATTTTCTATAATCACAAACCCTCCGGGATGCGTTCGAACATCTACGGCGATTATGTCAGCGAGCCGGTCACGCCCCTTTTCCCCTTTGGCCATGGCTTGAGCTACACCACTTTTAACTACAGCGACCTGGCGATCAGCCCTGAGCATGCCCGGGCGGGTGAAGTAGTTGAGATCAGTCTCAACCTGACCAACTCTGGCAACAAACCAGGTGATGAGGTGGTTCAGCTGTATACCCGGGACGCGTATGCATCTATGCCGCGCCCTGTCAAGGAGCTCAAGGGCTTTAAACGCCTGTCCCTGCAGCCTGGTGAAACCCGCCGCGTAACCTTCCACCTGCCAGTCAACATGCAGGCATTTTTTGATGAAGAGCTTGACCTGGTTGTTGAAAATGGCACCATTATGGTGATGGTTGGTAGTTCTTCACAAGATATCCGCCTGGGAGGGCAGTTTGAGATTACCCAAACAGCCCAAATTCCCCTGGCTGAGCGTGTTTTTGTCTGCCCGGTCTCGCTTTCCTGATCATTGGAGGTTTTATGGCACCAGCTTATCTTCTAGGCATTGATGTTTCCACCACGGGCAGCAAAGCGCTGTTGATTGATGGCAGTGGTTCAGTGATCGCCTCGGCTTCTACGCCGCACACCCTCTCAATCCCACGGCCTCTGTGGTCTGAACAGGACCCAAACGAGTGGTGGCGGGCGACCGCGCAAAGCATCCGCCAGGTGCTGGCCATTTCGGCTGTTCAGGTGGAAAATATTGCCTCGATCGGCCTGACCGGCCAGATGCACGGGCTGGTTCTGCTGGATGAGGCTGGCGAGGTGCTCAGGCCGGCCATCCTGTGGAATGATCAGCGTACCCAGGCCCAGTGCGATACGATCCACCAGCGCGTGGGCAGGGAGCAATTCATCCAGATCACTGGCAATGTGGCGCTGACCGGTTTCACCGCTCCCAAGATCCTGTGGGTGGCACAGCATGAGCCCGCAATATATGCCCGTGCCAGGCATGTCCTGCTGCCAAAGGATTACATTCGCTACCGCCTGAGCGGGCAGTATGCCATGGACAAAGCTGATGGTTCCGGGACGGTGCTTTTTGACATTCGCCAGAGGGATTGGTCAGCACAGCTGCTTGAGATGCTGGGCATTGACCCGGACTGGATGCCGCCGACCTTTGAAGGACCGGCGATCACCGGATCGATCACTCAAGAAGCGGCTATGTTAACCGGTCTGAGACCCGGTACACCAGTGGTGGCTGGGGGAGGAGACCAGGCAGCCCAGGCCGTGGGCGTGGGAGCTGTGGAACCAGGCATTATCGGCCTGACGGTTGGAACTTCTGGCGTTGTGTTCGCCGCAACGCCCGCTGCCCTGATCGAGCCCCAGGGACGACTGCATGCTTTTTGTCATACGGTACCGGGCATGTGGCATTTCATGGGCGTGATGCTCTCCGCCGCAGGCAGTCTGCAGTGGTTCCGAGATACCCTGGCACCGGGAGTCAGTTTTAATCAACTCCTCTCAGAAGCCTCTGTTATCCCGGCAGGCAGTGAAGGGCTTTTGTTCCTGCCCTACCTGAGCGGTGAGCGCACGCCTCATCCGGATCCGCTGGCGCGGGGTGCCTTTGTTGGGCTGACCCTGCGACACAGCCGTGCCCACATGACCCGTGCTGTCCTGGAGGGCGTAGCTTTAGGCTTGAAGGACAGCTTTTCGTTGATCCAGGATGCCGGACTGGCAGAGATCCGTGAAGTGCGCGCTTCAGGTGGGGGGACCAAGGGTGCCCTGTGGCGTGAGATACTGGCCTCGGTGCTGGACTGCGACTTGCAGGGCGTTGCCTGCCCGGAGGGGGCGGCTTTTGGTGCGGCGTTGTTAGCCGGGGTGGGGGTGGGTATCTGGAATAATGTAAGCGAAGCCTGCCAGCGTTCAGTAACGCTCACCCATGAGACTCACAGGAATCCTGAGTTGGTTTCAATCTACCGGGATATGTATCCACTCTACCAGGGACTTTACCCGGCTCTTAAGGGTCACTTTAACGGTGATGAGCCAGCAGATGGTATCCACTCCAATCACCGAGCTGGACTGCGATTTTGTCCAGAAGGATGGGCGGAACGAACTTTATTTTAGCATCCAAATGAGGAGAGGTGGAAACAAGATGCTCCCA
>Ga0209723_1004046_pt1 | contig 16880 bp, 14 predicted proteins | sample BiotimSIPDNA_2_FD_185750 | JGI IMG/M metagenome (GOLD analysis project Ga0209723, IMG submission 185750) | Anaerobic biogas reactor microbial communites from Washington, USA - Biogas_R2 time_0 SIP DNA (SPAdes) (version 2) | ecosystem: Engineered > Bioreactor > Anaerobic > Unclassified | place... | reverse complement strand
TCCCATGATCATCACGCTGTGGACGGTGGTGGTGTTTTTGCCCAGGGCTTTGAAGAAAGCGGTGATGGTGGCGGTGTCGGACATGACAAACACGCGGTCGCCTTCCTTGAAAACAAAATCCCCCTTGGGGATGATGGCCTCGCCCTCCCGCTCCACCAGGCTTACCAGCACCTGGGGCAGGTGCTTCTTGTGACGCACCATCGCCTTCAGGCTTACGCCGGCCAGGTTATCCGGCCTGGCGACACGAAAATCCACCATTTCCACCTGTCCCCTGGCGAAAGTCTCCACCCCGCCGGAAAAGGGATAGCGCAGAATCCGGCTGATTTCCATCGCCAGGGTGCGCTCGGGGTTTAAAATATAGTCAATCAGCAGTTCTTCCATCAAAAAACGCTGGCTACGGTTGTACTCCGGGTCCCTGATGCGGGCAATGGTGTACTGGGCACCCAGGCGCTTGGCGGTCAGGCATACGAGCATATTCACCTCATCGGACACCGTCACCGCGATGGCGATATCCGCCCGCTGGATATCCGCCTCCCTGAGGGTTTCCACGCTCACCCCGTTGCCTTTGATATACATGGCGTCCAGCATATCCTGATTGCGCCTTTGCACCAGCTCGCTGCGCTCCACAATGGCGACGTCGTGTTTCTCCGCCACCAGGTGCGCGGCCAGCGCGTGGCCCACCTTGCCGTCTCCCACAATGACGATGTACATGCTTCCTCCAGACACAATTTCCACGCCATTATAAACCCATCACCGGGCGGCATGCAAACAGACATAAAAAAACAAAGAACGCGGCTGCTGCGCAAGCCGCAATAATTAAGCCGGCCACTGAACAAAATCCAGGGTTTTTTGCTTTTCGGCAAAGAAACGGATGACAGTATTGCCGGATTTTAACAAAAATATGACATTAAGTGCTTGCGTAATTTTCAGTTTTGTATTACTATTTGTGAGTGAACGGTGATGGAAGCGTAGTTCAGGAACCCAACATCGGGGAACGCCAGGCTAGGGCCTTGATCCATTCAAAACACAACAATTGTCGGCCAGCCGCAGGGAAATGCGGCCTCCGGCAGAGTAATGGAGGGATAGTCGTGAAAAAGTTTGTCCAGCGCTCGTATTATGGCGGGCTGAGGGAGTCCGTCTTGGAACAGCTCAGCCCCGAAAACCGCCAGGATTATCAGGATGGCGCGTCCATGCTCAAGGCCCTGGGAGACCCCCAGCGCGCGATGCTGGTTGACGCCTTGTCCTGCCGTCCCCTATGCGTGTATGAGATGCAGCAGCTGGTTTCCTGGAGCCAGGCCACCCTCAGCCACCACCTGAAGACCCTTCGGGAAAATGGCCTGGTGAACACCAAACGCCAGGGCAAGTGGATTTACTATAGCCTCAACGAAGACGGCATTTCCGCCGCCAAAGATTTTGTGGAACGCCTGACCAATGGCAGCGGCATCTGCCTCAGCGATTACGTAACCCCACCTGAAGAGGCTTAAACCCAGGAAAATCAACGCAGATTTAGGCGTCCAGGGGCGCCTTTTTTGCGTTTTATGGCACGCTTCCTCCCCGCTGAACGCAAAAAACATGGACATTTAGTCCATGCACCCTTATAATGGGTACAAGTTTAGCTAAGGAGGAAGAGGATGTACAAACTGCTGCTGGTGACTGACCGGGAGGGCATCATGGAGGCGTTTTCCGGCATTCAGGACTGGGGCAGAATGATGTTCGATCCCGTCATCATGCTGGACAACATCCCTGAAGCCATCGCGCTGATTGACCGTAATAAAGTGGACGCTGTGGGCTATGCCCTGGCCAAGAAGGATGCCGGGCCCCTGATCCGCCATCTGGAACAGGCGCATCGCCTGCTGCCTGTTTATCAGCCCCGCAGCGACAAGGCGCTCCTTCGGGAAGAGCTGCGCCTGGTGCGGGAGCACCTGGACCGGATCCACGCTGACTTCAGCGACGACGACTACGAAGTGGAAATGGTGGTGGAGCGCATACGGGATGACCTGCTGCGCAGGCTCCTGATGCGGGATGTGAAGACCAGGGCGGAGCTTGAAAGCCGCCTGTCCCTCTCCCGCGCGCCTTTCGCGGCGGACAAGCACAGTTTCCTGTATGAACTGCATCTCCCTGAAGGGGAACAGTATCTGCACACCCGCTGGCGCTATGGCCTGGATAGGCTGGAGACCGCGCTACGGGCGAATTTCCTGGGCCGTTTTGTGGAGGATGTCTACTATGGCGCGGCCTTGATAGACCCGGGGCATCTGCGGGTCATCGCCTGCCAGGTGGCGGGCGTACCGGAAGAGGAACTGGAAGCCCTGGGCCGCCGGGTGCAGGACCATGCCAACCAGGCGATCCAGGAGGTCAAGGCCTATATGGACCTGGACATCCTGGTCGCTCAGTATACCATGCTTGATTCCCTCAGCGACCTGGTGCCGGATAACGGCAACTGAACCAACCCCATTCATCATGTAAGGAGGGCCCCATGAGTTTCTTCAAGAAGATCATCAACAGCCAGCTGATCGATGTCATTGAATGGACTGACTCCACCAGCAACACCATGGTGCACCGGTATGAAAACCAGGGCAAGGAGATCATGATGGGTGCCCAGCTCACTGTGCGCGAAAGCCAGGTGGTGGTGTTTGTCAACGAAGGCCGCATTGCCGATGTTTTCCAGCCGGGGCGCTACGAGCTGTCCACCCAGAACATGCCCATCATGACGGCGCTGAAAAGCTGGAAATACGGCTTCAAATCCCCCTTCCAGGCAGAAGTTTACTTCGTGAGCACCAAGCAGTTCCTGGACCGCAAGTGGGGCACAAGCAATCCCGTGATGATGCGGGACAGCGAATTTGGCATGATTCGCCTCAGGGCCTTTGGCATCTATGCCTTCCGGGTGGCGGACCCGGTGGTTTTCCTCAAAGAAGTTTTCGGCACCACCGAGATGATGACAGTGGAAGGTGTGGAAGGGCAGATCAAGCGCACCGTGGTGTCCGCCCTGTCTGATATCCTGGCCCAGAGCAAGATTCCCGCCCTGGACCTGGCCGCCAACTATGACGAGCTGGGGCAGTTTGCCCTAAATGCCCTCCAGCCACGGGTGGCCCCGCTGGGGCTGAAGCTGGAGAGCTTTGTGGTGGAGAACATCAGCCTCCCCCAGGAGGTGGAACAGGCCATGGACCGCCGGACCAGCATGGGGGTCGTGGGAGACCTTGGCAAATACGCCCAGTTCCAGGCCGCTGAGGCTTTAAGGGACGCTGCCAGCAACGAGGGCGGCGGCGCGGGGATGGGCGCCGGGCTGGGTGCCGGTATGGCCATGGGCCAGATTCTCCAGGGCACGGTGGCCGCCGGGCAGCAGGCACAGCCAGCCGCTCCCCAGAACCAGGCCACGCCCTGCGTATCCTGCGGCAAGCCTGTGCCGCCTGACGCCAGGTTCTGCCCTTCCTGCGGCAAGAGCCAGCAAGGAACGCCCTGCAAGAACTGCGGCGAACCAGTGGAGCCAGGCGCCAAATTCTGCCCCGCCTGCGGCGAAGCGCAGTAAGGCCAAGGCTGATGACTGAAAGCGGCAGCTTTGGTGACTTCCTTTTCCAACGGGGTGTTGTCAAAAAGGGCCATTTCCTGCGCCTTTCCGGCCGCCACGCGGATTATTACATCCAATGTGCGCGCCTCTTTGAGGACGCGGAAACCGGCAGGCGAATGGGGGAGGCCCTGGCAGCGCTTTGCCGGGACTGGGGGGCACACCTGGTGCTTTCCGCCGCTGTGGGCGGCATTCTCCCGGGCTATGAAACCGCCCGGGCCCTGGATCTGCCCCATTTCTACTGCGAGAAGCGGGATGGCGTACTGACCCTGCGCCGGGATTTTGCCATTCCCGAAGGCAGCCGGGTGCTGCTGGTGGAGGATGAGGTCTACACCGGCCAGAGCATCATGGAGATGCGGGAGATCGTCCGCGCCCTGGGGGCCCAGGTAGCGGGCACGGTGTGCATTGTGGACAAGTCCATGGGCCGGGCCCCCGTCCCCCCACCCTTCGCGTCCCTTTACGCCATCCCTGTCAAGAGTTTTCAGCCTGCCGCCTGCCCCCTGTGCGAAGCCGGGGTGCCGCTGGTCAACCAGTAACAGAGCGCATACAAAGATGAAGGGCCGGACGGCCCTTTTTGTTTTGGATTTCGGGCGGTTGCATCCGGAAAAACACCCAAAGCGCGAGGACCGCATCCACCGCCATGGCGAAGGCGCAGAAAAGGGGATTTTGATGTCTGTCAGGATGGCCTTTTCCTTGGTGCGAAAGGCGGCAATGCCAAAGCATACTAAGCCCAGCATATACACGATGGTGAACACTGTGAACTGCCGGAAAAACAGCGGCAGTTTTCCTGCCGGTTTTCCTTCACCCAAAACCGGCACACCAGGCTTCCCGGGATGGTTTTGAGCCAGGTAAAATATGTAAAAAGCCATCAGCGGGAAAAATGGGGGTGGCGCATCTGTCAGCCCAGGCCATATTCCGGCAGTCCCCCAACGGGCAGTGAGTGTGAAGATCAAAGGGTCCGGGACACGCCCGCCTGGCAAAGCGTTTCCGAATACGCGGCCAAGCCCGGCAAGCTTTTTTTGCGCATATCAAGGATCTTTACAGCACCAAACGGACCGGAAACGCTTCAATTACCTAAGTTGCTTCAATGGCAGGCCCAGCAGAATTCCCCGAAACGGGTATGTGCTGCCTCATAAATCGTCCGGGGGAGTGTGGACGGCTCCTCTGGCTAAAATTTAAGCAAATTCAATGGGGCATATGATTGATTGAGAAAGGAATCGGGTATATCATTATCAGTAGCGAAAAGAGAAAGTTTTCTCGGGTCCGGCATGAAAATGATGTGCTACAAGCTCAGGGAGTTCAGGCGACGATTCGCCCGAAAATACCAAATATCTTTAAGGAGGAATCCCCATGCGTAAAATCCTGTCCCTTGCCTTGGCAACCCTGTTTGTTCTGGGGTTGGCTGTCGTACCTGCGTCTGCGGAAATCGAACTGACGCTCTATAACAACAAGGTTGAAATCAGTGAAGCGCTGCAGAACATTGCCAAAGTGTTCAGCGATCAGACCGAAGGCGTCACCGTGAAGGTGGAGTCTGTGGGCGGCGGCGCTGACTATTCAGGCAACCTGACAGCCAAACACACTGCCGATCAGTTGCCTGACATCTTTGTTATTGAAGGTGATGGTGACTATGGCCTGTGGAAAGACTTTGTTACAGATTTGTCCGAGGAAAAATGGAACGCCGACACCACACTGGCTTATTTGGATCCCGAAGGAAAAGTTGTGGGCTTCCCCGTGGCCATCGAAGGTTTTGGCCTGGGCTATAATGTAGAACTGCTCCAGAAGGCGGATATCGATCCTGCCTCCCTTACTTCCTATTCGGCCCTGAAAGCTGCCTTTGAAAAGCTGGACGGCATGAAAACTGAACTGGGCATCGACAGCGTCGTATCCATGGCCGCCAGCGTGTCCGGCGGCACCTGGTGGGTCGCCGGCCATCATAACTTCTCCATTTACCTGGGCGGTGGCCTGGAGTTTACCGATACCAGCATTGTTGACAAGTACAATGCTGGCGAAGTGGACGAAGCCCGCCTCACCGAATATGCCAATTATGTGAAGCTGCTGTTTGATTTCAGTGATCAGACCGTGCTGACCACCGGCACCTATGACAACCAGCTGGCCCCCTTTGCCAACCAGAAGGCCGTGTTCATCCACCAGGGCAACTGGATCGATCCCAGCCTGAAGGCCATGAATGTCACCTTTGAGTATGACTACATCAGCCATCCCTTCAATGATACACAGGAGCACAAGGGCCTGTACCTGTTTGCCCCCAGCTTCTATGTCATCAATAACAAGGCAGGGGATGAGAAGATCCAGGCTGCCAAGGACTTCCTTAACTTCCTGGTCTACTCTGAAGAAGGCGCCAACTACATGGTGAACGAAGCCGGCATGGTGCCTGCTTTCGCCAATATCACCCTGCAGCCCTCCGGCGGGTTCTCCAAGGCTCTGGTCCGCGCCAATGCTGAAGGCGGCAACCACGGCGTGTACTTTGGCAAGCTGCCCGCGGGCACCGGCCAAAGCAAACTGGCTCCCATCTTTGACGTATTCGCCCAGGATCACAGCGACGAGGGCGTCAGCTTCCTGGTAGCCGACCTCACCAAACTGGCAACCGATCTGGCCGCAGGCCAATAAAACGAACCCCTGGGCGCCAATCTATCTGATTGGCGCCCTCTTTTTCCATCATGAAAGGGTGAACTGAATGAAGAGAAGTAAAATGTGGGATGCCGTTTTTCTGGCACCCAGCCTGATCGCTTTGGTGATGGTAGTTATCCTGCCGTTTTTTCTGGGGATTTTTTATTCCCTGACTGACTGGAATGGAGTACGGCCTGTCATTACCTATTTGGGCTTTGAAAACTACAAGGAGATGTTCAGCTCCGTAGATTTTCTATACTCCTTCATGATCACCCTCCTGTATACTGTGATCAATGTCGTTCTGGTCAATGTGGTGGCCTTCCTGCTGGCGCTGCTGGTTACCAGCCGGGTTCGCGGGCGGAACCTCTACCGCGCAGCGTTTTTTGTTCCCAACCTCATTGGCGGTATCATCCTTGGCTATACCTGGCAGTTCATGTTCAATGTCTTCATCACAAACCTTACCGCGGCCGGTTCCCTGATTGCCAGCAAGGACACCGTCATTCTGGGCATGTCCATTGTCAACACCTGGCAGTATGCCGGATATATCATGTTGATTTTTGTGGCGGGCATCCAGTCCACGCCCCTTGAAGTGATGGAGGCGGCCACAGTGGACGGTGCCAGCTATTTCAAGCGAGTCACCCGTATCCTGATGCCCATGATTGCCAACGCGTTTACTGTGTCGCTGTTCCTGACCATCGTAAACTCGTTTAAGATGTTTGATTTGAATGTTGCCCTCACAAACGGCGGGCCTTCAGCGCGCTTCATGGGGCAGGTGGTCAATTCCAGCCAGCTGCTCACGCTGACCATCTACAACAAATCCATCACCACCAAGGAGTTGGCGAAAGGCCAGGCAATGAGCGTCGTGCTGTTTGTTGTGCTGGTAGTCTTCTCTCTCATCCAGGTTAGCCTGGGCAAGCGCAGGGAGGTGGAGGCATAATGGCAGACCCAATGAACCTGGATGCTGTAAACGTCAACCATTCACACCGCTTTCGTAAAGTTCTGTTGGAAGCGCTGGCCATCCTGATGATGCTGCTGGTCCTGTCACCCTTTGTTGTGGTGTTATTCAATGCCGGCAAAACCTACGACCAGATTACCCGGAATCCAGCCGCGCCGCCGACTGATATCACCAACCTGTTTGACAATGTGCGCCAGGTGTTTGGCGACCCCACCACAGACCTGCTGGGTGCGTTCGCGGACAGCCTGATCATTACAGCCGTGGCGTTGGTGGTCATCATCTTCTTTTCTTCCATGGCGGCCTGGGTGCTGGTGCGCAACCGAAGCAAGTTCTCCAAGGTGTCTTTCATGCTCTTTGTGGCGGCCATGGTCATCCCATTTCAGGTGGTCATGTATCCCTTGGTTTACTTTCTCAAGGGCATTGGTGACACCTTGGGCATCAGGATGCTGGGAACCATCCACGGCATTACTTTTGCCTATCTGGGGTTTGGCAGTTCGCTTTCCATCTTTGTGTTCCATGGCTTCATCAAGGGCGTCCCCCTGGCGCTGGAAGAGAGTGCTACCATAGATGGCTGCAGCCAACCCGGGATTTTCTTCAAGATCGTGATGCCCCTGCTGACCCCCACCATCATGACGGTGGCGATCCTCAATGGCATCTGGATCTGGAACGACTACCTGCTGCCCCTGCTGGTGGTGGGCGGCAGCCAGGTGCAGACCATCCCTCTGGCTGTCACCGCCTTTGCCGGCGCGTATGTCAAAAAATGGAACCTGCTGATGACAGCTTCCCTGCTGGCCATGCTGCCCATTATTGTGATGTTCCTCTTCGCACAGCGCTACATCATCAAGGGCATGGTGGAAGGGGCCATAAAATAAGGGAATCCCGGAATTTTCCGCCCAAAAACAGGGCACGAAAGAGTGCGCGCCCTGTGCCGGCGCAATTGACACCCCCTATAAACTGTGCTAATATTTGATTCCGTCAGTCGGGCGGAATCTTTTGGTTTCGTTGTGCCGCTGGCCCGGCAGCAATGCGCCTGTAGCTCAGCCGGATAGAGCATCGGCCTTCTAAGCCGAGGGTCAGGGGTTCGAGTCCCTTCAGGCGCGCCAGCTTTTGGTGGGTGTAGTTCAGTGGTTAGAGCGCCAGATTGTGGCTCTGGAAGTCGTGGGTTCAACTCCCATCACCCACCCCATCCTTTTTTTGTGGCGCGCCGCCGGTGGGGTGTAGCCAAGTGGTAAGGCACGGGACTTTGACTCCCGCATTCGTAGGTTCGAACCCTGCCACCCCAGCCAACTTGGCCTCCGGCACAAAGCATTGCAGCGTTAAAAAGCCGGACCTGAAAGGGTCCGGCTTTTTCATGCGGGTTATTGCTGTCCTCCCGTATTATTCCCCCATAATCCTAAGCAGGGCGGCCAGTTCCTGCTGTGAAAGCATCCGCCACTGGCCCGGGCGCATTTTCCCCAGGGTGATGTGCATGATGCGGACGCGGCGCAGGCGGGTGACGGAATAGCCCAGGGATTCACACATGCGCCGGATTTGCCGGTTGAGTCCCTGCACCAGGATAATGTTGAAGCTCTTGGGCCCTGTCTTGCGCACGCGGCAGGGCAGCGTCACCTGGCCCAGAATGGGAACGCCTTCTGCCATGCGGTCGAGAAAAGCCTGGGTGACAGGCTTGTCCACCGCCACCTCGTACTCCTTCTCGTGCTTTCCGGCGGCGCGCAGGATGTGGTTGACGATATCCCCGTCACTGGTGAGGAGGATGAGGCCTTCGCTGTCCTTGTCCAAACGCCCCACAGGGTAGACCCGGGCAGGGTAATTGATGAAGGATACGATATTGGCGGGCTCCCGGGGATCGGAGGTGCTCACGATACCCACGGGCTTATAGACCGCCAGGTATACTCTGTCGCTGTGGGCGTCAACAAGCTGTTTGCCCACCATCACCCGCGCTCCTGAAGGGACCAGCTGCCCCAACACCGCGCGCTTGCCGTTGACTGTCACCTGGCCCAGGGATATCAACCTGTCCGCTTCCCTCCGCGAGCAAAAGCCGCTGTCCGCCAGGTATTTGTTCAGCCGTCTTTCCTGCATGCCATTCCCCCCGGTGCACTATACCATTGGCCGGGATTTGATACAATGGCCAATTGGATAAAGAAAGCCCGAAGCCGCTTTTGGGCTTCGGGCCGGGGAATGTTACCGGGATCAGAACAGGTGGAACTGCAGGAACAGCGTGGCCACCAGGGATGCCACCAGGCTGACCACCGTGATCTGCGTGTTGATGGAGGGGCCGGCGGTGTCCTTGAAGGGGTCGCCCACGGTGTCGCCGATGACGGCCGCCTTGTGGGCTTCCGATCCCTTTCCGCCCTCGTTGCCGGCTTCTACATACTTCTTGCTGTTGTCCCAGATGCCCCCGGCGTTGGACATGAAGAGGGCCAGCAGAAGCCCGGTAACGATGTTGCCCATCAGGAAGCCGCCAATGGCGTTGACGCCGCCGATAAAGCCCACCAGCAGCGTGGCCACGATGGCCATCAGGCCGGCGGGAATCAGTTCCTTAAGCGCGCCCGTGGTAGCGATGTCGATGCACTTGTTGTACTCGGGCTGCGCATCGGGCTTGCCTTCAGCAAGGCCAACGATTTCCTTGAACTGGCGGTGGATTTCAGCCATCATGCGCTGCGCGTTTTTGTCAACGCCCAGGATTAGCATGGCGGAGAAGACTGCCGGGATGGCAGCACCCACCATCATGCCGAAGAACACATTGGGATTGAGCATGTCAAAGCCGTTGAGGAACTCAATGAGCTGCTCACCAGCGGCTGCCAGGGCCACATTCATCTCGGCGATGGCCACATTCACCTCGCTCATGAAAGCGCCCAGGAGGCTGATGACGGTGAGTCCCGCGGCGCCGATGGCAAAGCCCTTGGTAACGGCCTTGACGGTGTTGCCGGCGGAGTCCAGTTCATCAGCGATGCGGATGGTGTCCTCTCCCAGGCTGCCCATTTCAGCCAGGCCGCGGGCGTTGTCCACGATAGGGCCGTAGGCATCATTGGAGATGATCATCCCCACGATGGAGAGCATCCCCACCGCGGCCATGGAAATGCCGTACATGGCATAGCCGGGGCCCAGGGGCTCACAGAGTTTATAGGCTATCATAGCGGAAATCGCGATGCCCACCATGGCGGGAAGCACGCTCATGAAGCCATAGGATACGCCCGAGAGGATGGTAAAGGCAGGGCCGGTTTTTGAGGCGCGGGCCACGCGTTTGACGATGGGGGCATTGTCGTCGGTGAAGTAGTTGGTGGCAAGGCCGATGATGACGCCCACGAACAGGCCCACTGTGGAGGCGCCCCAGATGCGCCATTCGAAGCCCTTGAACAATAGGGTGGCCAGCGCCGTCAGCGCCAGGAACACCCCGGTGGTGACATAGGTGGAGTTGTTCAGTGCCTTGGTGGGGCTGCCATGTTCACCGATCTTGGCGGTGAAAATCCCGATGATGGAGGAAAGAAGCCCCAGGGCGGCATAGACGATGACCATCATGGAGGAGATGCCAAGCGCCGAGCCGTCGATGGCCGAGGCCATGATCAGCGCCGCCGTCATGGAGGCGATATTGGAGTCAAACAGGTCCGCGCCCATGCCGGCCACGTCGCCCACGTTGTCGCCCACATTGTCAGCGATGACAGCGGGGTTGCGGGGGTCATCCTCGGGGATGCCCAGCTCCACCTTGCCGGCCAGGTCGGCGGACACGTCCGCCGTCTTGGTGAAGATGCCGCCGCCCGCCTTGGCGAACAGTGCCAGGGAACTGGCACCAAAGGAGAAGCCCAGCAGCATGGAGCTGTTGCCGGTAATCATCAGAACACCCAGCACGCCCAGCAGGCAGGAGCCAACCACCAGAAGCCCCATCACAGCGCCGCCGCGGAAGCCGATCAGGAAGGCGGGCTTGATGCCCTCAGTGGCCGCTTCAGCGCAGCGGGCATTGGCCCGGGTGGCCACCATGATGCCGATTTTACCGGCAATGGCCGAGAAGATGGTGCCCGCCACAAAGGACAGCGCCATCGTCAGGTTTTCCACCAGGCTTCCCTGTTCGCTCCACAGGGGCCGCGGGAGGAAGAGGAAAATCAGAACAGCCAGCACCCCCGCAAACGCCGCCAAAAGGGCGTATTCTTTGCGCAGAAAGGTGTTGGCGCCGTCCCGGATCAACTTTGCGATGCGCGCGATGGTCAGGTTCTCGTTTTTCTGACGCCTCACCCACACAGCGAGGAAGACCGCGTACGCAAATGCCACGGCTGCTACGAGAAAACCAATCACAAAGACGAGGGTCCTGCTGGCTTCCATAGATATAACCTCCCTTATATTCCCATAATTCCCAGTTAATCATACACCCGGGACCAGTCAATTGCAAGGGAGCCTTATGAACATATGCCAGTTTATCACAAAGCATTGCACCCCAACAGGAAATTGGCTATACTTGTCCTCGTGCCGGAGTGGCGGAATGGCAGACGCAGAGGACTTAAAATCCTTTGGCTTATGGCCGTGCGGGTTCAAGTCCCGCCTTCGGCACCACGTCGGAGCAAAGTCCGCTTTGCTCACAAGTGGGGAGTCCCTTGCAGGGCCCCCGCTTTTTCGCGTCACTCCCTTGCTCCTCCTTTTCCGCCAAAGCCTGCGGGCTTTGGCGGGGTGGGGACGGAGCAAAGTCCGCTTTGCTCACAAGTGGGGAGTCCCTTGCAGGGCCCCCGCTTTTTCGCGTCACTCCCTTGCTCCTCCTTTTCCGCCAAAGCCTGCGGGCTTTGGCGGGGCGGGACGGGAGTGAAGCAAAGCCCGCTTGTTCACAAGCGGGAGTCCCTTGCAGGGTCCCGCTTTTTTGCATTGCTCCCTTGCTCCTCCTTGTTCGCCAAACCCTGAAGGCTTTGGCGGATAAGGAAACCGGCAATAAGGAATGTTTGTTTTTTACAGCAGCAATAGCAGCGGGTGCTGGAGGAAATACGTTTACCTCGCCCTTCTCCTGCCGGCGACTTCCAAAAAGCGCGCCTGGGAAGGCAGGCCGGTCAGTTTCACCTTTGGCGGGAAACTTCGGTCAAAGGCTTCAGCTGCCGCTTCGTCCATGTCAAATATCGCGTCCTCAGAAAACCTGCCCGCCCGGCCACTGAGCGCGCCGGGAGACAGTTCCAGCGCCTCAAGGGCGTCAGCGTAGCAGTTGTCATGGGAGCGGATATCAAAGCGTTCGGCTCCCTGGAATCCAAAGCGGGCATAATATGCGGGATCGCCATAGATAAGGACAGCCTGATGTCCTAATTTCCGGGCTTCTTCCAGCGTCCTTCGGATGAGCAGGCTGCCGATGCCCTTCCCCTGAAGGGCGGGCAAAACTGCCACCGGGCCAAAGGTGATGGCGGCATGGATCCGGCCATCATCCCCCAGGATCTTTGAGCGGGAGTAAACGATGCTCCCCGCCACCCGGCCGTCCTTCTCCGCCACCCAGTCCAGCGCCCCGATAAAAGCACCCGACTCCCGCAGGAGATGCAGCAGATAGTGCTCATTGCAGCCGGGGGAATGCAGGTTCCAGAATGCCTCCCGGGTCACTTCCTCCGCGGCCCGCCTGTCATCTTTCCGTTCCGGCCGGACCAGGATACCCGCGCTCACATCAGCCTCTGGGAGTTGATTACCAGCCCGAAAGCCAGGCCCAGTTTCTCCGCCGCGCGGCGGCAGAGAAGCATGCGGCTGAGGAATATCTCAAAATAATCGGAGATCGCGCTGATTTTGGTGTCGATCACCAGATGCAGAAGGATTTCTCCCTCGGTGGGGTTCACCGTGAGCTCTGACTTTTCCACCGCGTAGTTCACCCGGTCATGGATGTCCTGGGCAATGGTATCCCGGTTGCGGACCCGGCTGCGGCGCACATCGGTCTTGTCAGCAATAATCAAGGCGGCTGCCACCTCGTTCACCGGGAAAGCCGTGTTCTCGTCATGGTTGCCAATGGCGGTGATGACGATGGCAATGTCATCCGGCTCCGCCCCCATGTCTCTGAGCAGTGAGAAGGCAAGCAGCGCGCCGGAACTTTCGTGCCCTTTGCGGTTGACCACATTGCCGATGTCATGCAGGAAGGCCGCGATGGCGCCCAGTTCCGCCACGCGCTCAGAGTGGCCGGTCTCAATCAAAATGCGCCGCGCGGTTTCCGCTGCCCGGGCCACATGGGGGAAGCTGTGCTCCGTATAGCCCAGGGCCAGCAGGCTCTCGTCCGCCTTTTCAATAAAGGCCCTGACGGCGGGGTTGGCCTTCACCTGTTCAAATGTGATGGGCATGGCAGCCTCCTTTGCGTGTTTTTATCGTGTGTATTACAAGAATAGCACATCCTGAGGATCAGGCATATGGGAGAAGCGGCGCGCAAAGCTCCGGAGAGAATCGCCTGACATTGCTTTTTTATGATACAATGCCTTTCAATTGCCGGAAGCTGGTTTTCCGAAGAATAACCGGGATGGCCGGTCATGATTGTTGCCTGGAGGTATTTGCCCAATGAAACGATTGGCCCTGGCGCTGTTGTGCCTGTTGGTATTTCTGGCCGGAGCGGCCGGCGCCCGGGAGGACAGCCTGCGCCTGCGGGTGCCGGCGCCCATCACGCCCTATGCGGAGAACCGCATCGTGGTCATAAGCCCTGCTGCCGGAAGGCTAAGCCTTCGCATCACCAGCCGTGCGGTGGACTGGGTGATTGCGGAGGATCTGCCAGTTGAAGCCGGGGAAACACGGATCAGCTATGACGGGCTTTTCACTAACCGTGAGCCCATCCACAAGGGCACCTTTACCCTTTATGCAATGCTTGAAAGCGCAGGCGGCCGATGGACGGCCGAGGCCAGGGTTCAGGGCGGGAACCCTGCGGCCTACCTCCAGTATGTCCTGCCCCGGGGCGATACCCTGTATCTTGATGGCGGCACCTGGCAGGCGGACTATCACCACACCACCGGCATGAAGCCACAGGTTACCATCAGAAAGGCCGGGGAGGAGGCGCAGCCCGTCACCTGGCAGCGGAACCCGGAGGACTCCCGGGTGTTCTCCTGGGACGGTACGATGAAAAAGGGCAAGATCGCGCCCGGGGATTATATCCTCACCTTTACTGCCAATGATAAAAATTCTCCCGTCTACGAGGTCCCGCTCCGGGCGGTCAGGCAGGCGCCCCCGGAATATCCGCTGAAGCCAACCCCGGAAGGGCATTTCCTGCCTGATGCCCTGGAGGATGAAGCCGTGTGGCGGGCCATCACTGCCCCCGTAACCGTCATCAGGGGCAGGCAGATCGTTCGGGATAAAATCCTGGCAGCGCCGGATGAGAAGGCTGCCGTATTGGGGCTGGTCAGCTGCGGGACGGCGGGGCTGAATGTGCTGGCGCTGGAGGGCGATTACGCCAGGGTGGGCGCCTGGCGCCTTCAGGACGGCGGCTATGTTGAGGGATATATCCTCAGGAGCAAGCTGGAGACCCTTCTTCCCAACCAGCGCTGGGGCCTGGTGCTGGACAAAAAGGCCCAGACACTGACCGTCTACAGGGAAGGCAGGCTGGTGGGACAGACCCACACCAGCACAGGGCTGATGACTGCCCGCGCGCCCAGGCAGGAGACCCGGGCCGGGGCCTTCACCCTGGGGCAAAGGCTCCCCTATATTGAGAATCGGGGCTTCCGCTACAAATACGCGGTGCGGGTGGACGGTTATAACCTGTTGCACCAGCTGGGTTACCCCACCAGCGGGCAGATGAATTTTGACACGGAGGACGCGGTGATGGGCCAGAAGGCCTCCCATGGCTGCATCAGAATGGACCGTTTCCCGGGGGAAGGGGGAGTCAACGCCTTTTGGCTGTGGACCAACATTCCCAGCGGGACCAAGCTGCTGGTGCTGGATGATAAGACCGAACGCCACGCCCGGATGCTGGCGTTGGGCCTTGCGCCTGAGGACTGACAAAGTGATTTTACTCCCCCGGTATGATATGATAGGCTTCATTCTGCCGGGGAGGTTTTGTTTTGGACGAAATGGTTTTACAGCGCCTGGACGCGCTGCTGGCACGGGTGCAGAAGCCCGCCCGCTATGTAGGAGGCGAGCTGAATGCCCGGGTGAAAGCGTGGCGCGATGGCGTCACCACCTTTGCCTTTTGTTTTCCTGATACCTATGAGGTGGCCATGAGCCACCTGGGGATGAAAATTATCTATGACCTGGTCAACCGCCAGGAGGACCTGCTCTGCGAGCGGGCCATGATGCCCTGGACGGACATGATGGAGGGCCTGAAGGAAGAGGGCATCCCCCTGTATTCCCTGGAGAACAAAGTGTCCCTGTCCCGCTTTGACGCGGTAGGGTTTACCCTCCAGTATGAGATGAGCTACACCAACATCCTGCACATGCTTGATCTGGGCGGGATACCCGTCAGGAGTGCCGGGCGCGGGGAAGAAGACCCCATCGTCATCGCCGGAGGCCCCTGCGCCTGCAATCCGGAGCCCCTGCATGCCTTCATCGATGTCTTCCTGATGGGAGACGGCGAGGAGGCCACCCTGGAAGCGCTCAGGGAAATTGCCCGGGGGCGCCGGGAGGGGCACAAGCGCGCTGATATCCTGCGCATGCTGGCCGGGGTCCCCGGCGCGTATGTGCCGGCGCTTTATGAGGCGGCTTATCGTGAAGACGGTACGCTGTCATCTTTTGCCTCCACAGATATGGCCGCTTCCCTCCCCATAGAGAAGAGGATCGTGCTGGACCTGGATGAGGCCGCTTATCCCGGGGACATCCCCGTTCCTTTTACCGAGGCGGTGCATGACCGCATTGTGCTGGAGATCATGCGGGGATGCACCCGGGGCTGCCGGTTTTGCCAGGCGGGAATGCTCTACCGGCCGGTCAGGGAGCGGAGCGTGGAAAAACTGTTTGAACTGGCCCAAAAGCTGGTGGACGCCACCGGGTATGAGGAGATGAGCCTCTCCAGCCTCTCCACGGGGGACTACACGCATCTCACTGAGCTGGTGCAGGGCCTGAACGCGCGTTTTGCGGACAGCGGGGTCAGCCTGTCCCTGCCCAGCCTCCGGATCGACGGCCGCCTGAAAGAAGCGCTCAGTGACACGGCCCGGGTGAAGAAAAGCGGGCTTACCCTGGCGCCGGAGGCCGGCACCCAGCGGCTTAGGGACGTGATCAACAAGGGCGTCACCGAGGAAGACCTTCTGCGCACGGTGACGGAGGCCTTCTCCCAGGGTTACAGCCAGATCAAGCTGTATTTCATGATGGGCCTGCCCACGGAAACCGATGAGGACCTGCTGGGCATTGCCGCCCTGGCCCGCAAGGTGGCGGGGGCGTATTACGCCATCCCCAAAGGGGAGCGGGCCAGGGGGCTTAGGATCACCGTGTCCTGTGCGGTGTTTGTGCCCAAGCCCTTTACCCCCTTCCAGTGGGCTGCCCAGGACACGCTGGAGGAAATCAGGCGCAAGCAGAAACTGCTGCGGGAAGCGCTCAGCATCAAAAATGTTACCTTCAACTGGCATGACCCGGAAGTGAGCGGGATTGAAGCCTGCTTTGCCCGGGGAGACCGGCGGATGGCGGAGGTGCTGTATCAGGCCTATCTCAGGGGCTGCATGCTGGACGGGTGGACGGAGCACTTTAAGCTGGGCGCCTGGATGGAGGCCTTTAGCGCCGCGGGTGCGGACCCGGCCTTTTACGCCACCCGGGTGCGGGAGAAGGACGAGCTTTTCCCCTGGGATCTGCTGGATATCGGCGTCACCAAAGCCTTCCTGTGGCGGGAGAATGAAAGGGCGATCA
>Ga0209723_1004043_pt1 | contig 16890 bp, 8 predicted proteins | sample BiotimSIPDNA_2_FD_185750 | JGI IMG/M metagenome (GOLD analysis project Ga0209723, IMG submission 185750) | Anaerobic biogas reactor microbial communites from Washington, USA - Biogas_R2 time_0 SIP DNA (SPAdes) (version 2) | ecosystem: Engineered > Bioreactor > Anaerobic > Unclassified | place... | reverse complement strand
GACAGACCCGGTTATTTTCATCCGAAACAGTCAGGATAAGATAGGTTTCTGTCAGGATCTGGTCTGTTTGGTTGGTCAAAATCGCTCCACCGGTCAGCTGGTTGTAGCGGTCGATGGCAAAATTCCACTCCCCTTTTTTGATCGAATCCCACCACTTGCCGCCCTCAAGCGAGGAGGAGTAGCTGGTGAGCCAGGGGTGCACATCCACATGATCCACAGTTTCGCCCTTGCGGCTGTTTGCCAGCAGACTGAAACCGATTTGATCCTCTTGCGGCACAAAATCGATCAGGCTCGTACCGCCCCCAACGATCTGACCCTTTTCGTTATAAGCCACAGCATTGAGCGCCACCTGGGTGTAGGTATAGGCGTCAGCGTTGCTGAGCCAGCCTGTGACCAGGTAATCATTGCCCTGTTTAAAGGCCGAAGTGTTCTGGACCGTCAACGGCTGTTCATATTTCAAATCCTGGTCGACCAGGCCGTCGATTACGCGCACTTCCACAGAGGCAACCTCAAGACCGGCGTTGAGCTCAAACTCCTGGACCAGACCGGTTGTCTCCCGCGGGAAAAGATAACGGAAAGAAGCCAGCCGCTGGGCCACCCGGTTGCCCACCGCATCCAAAGCCAGCACTTCCAGCTGGACATCGCGCAGGATGGCATCCGAAAGCGTGTTGAAAAGCTTGCCCATGATGAGCAGCTCCTGCCCTTCTTGCAGGAATTCCAGTTCTGTGATTTGGACCGGGTTCAGGCTGTTGAGATCCGGCGTGGGAGTGGGGTTGAGCGGCAGGAGCGAACTTTGCGTGGTCAGAGGGGTCTCCTCAAAGAGTCGCCTCGGCGTCGCGGTTGGGTCCCCCCCGCCCGAAATTGCCCCGCAGCCAGACAGAACCAGGCTGAAGGTTAAAAGAAAGGCCAAGAGTAGATAAACACCAGACTTTGTTTTCATAATTACCGATTTTATGTATTATAAACGCAACCAGGCAGAACTGGCTGGTTGAACAAGGAAATCTAATCCAAGAGCTACAAATCAATCATATTGCAACAAGCTGTTTTGAACGAAATACTCCGCTTCCCCTGTTCCCGCCAATCTTATGGATCTCACTATCTCCAACGTTGAATAAGCCCACTCTTTATAGAGGGCTATACCTTGGGATTCCCTAGGGGGAAGCTGGATCCTTCCGTGTAACGGATGTGAGTCTGAAAAGGATACTTCTTCTCACAACGATTTGCAGTATTTGCACTATTTGCACTGTTTTTTGATGGTACAAAGCGAGCGTCTGAGTGCAAATACTTTTGGGCGAGGCAGTGCCATCGCCCCTACTTTGTGATGAGCTACTCCCGGTTGTGTTGTTTATATGCCAGGGTTTTTACACTTTTTACAGTATTTACACTGTTTTTTGATAGTGCTAAAAGGCAGTTCCACTGTAAAAACTGGCTGAATGAATGTAAATCCTATTTTGTTAAGGTGCAATGCCTGACTTCAGGCCTTTGCCCACAAGTATAGCACATACGTTCTATTTTGGTAAGGGATTGATGGGTATCTGGAGACCTGGCGGTCAGAGATCCTAATCTCAAAGAGTAGTCTTTATCCGCCCTTTTTATAAAATCTCTATCCAAATTAGTCACTAAAACAACCCAATATTTATTCTTTCACGATATAATTGGGAAAATTCGGGGTTGTGTATGAGAAAGGAATCTCATGAAAAAAGTTGTGATCCGCATTCTGGTTTGTGTCTTGATCCTGTCCCTGGCTTTGCCTTCTGTTTCTACCTATGTTAAGGCTGAGGAGGAAATCCCTCCCACGCCAATAAATTACGCTCCTATAGCAGAGCATTATCAACTCCTGCCTGACAGGCATGAGTCTGAAGAAGATTTAATGCGAGAAGTAGCTTTCTTTCCTGAACTGACTGAGGAATTTCCTGGTGAATTGGATGAGACCGAGCCGCGTGAATACACCCCGCCCAGTGCAGAAACAATCGCCCTGACCCAAGCACAAGTGCAGTCCTTTGACTGCACAACGGTAACCGATGTACCCGTAACCGAATGTGAAGCTTTGGTTGCGCTCTACGAAAGCACCAATGGCGCTGGGTGGACGACAAGCACCAATTGGTTAACGGGTACGATTGTGAGCAACTGGCATGGGGTTGGAGTTGAAAGCGGATATGTAACAGGCGTAGACCTATGGGATAACAACTTAACTGGCCCGCTTCCAATTGAAATCGGCAGCCTGACCAACCTAACTTTTCTTAACTTAGGTGTAAATCAACTTAGTGGCAATATCTTGCCTGAACTGGGTAACCTTACAAACCTTACAGACCTATGGTTGGGTTGGAATAACCTCAGCGGAACAATCCCGTCCGAACTGGGTAGTTTGACCAATTTGGTCGGCATGGGTCTGGACAGCAATCAGCTCACAGGCAACCTACCCACTGAGCTTGGAAATTTGTTTCGACTTGAATCACTTTATCTTTACGACAACCAACTTACTGGATCAATCCCGACTGAGATGGGTTCCTTGGTAAATCTTTCCCTTCTTCACCTAGGTGACAACCAGCTTAATGGCTTGTTTCCTGAAGCGATTGCTGATATGGAAAATCTCCGTGAAATCTATCTTTACAACAACGAATTCAGCGGCGCTTTGCCAAGCTGGTTTGGTAATTTGACGAACCTAGAAGGCATTTATCTTGGGTGGAACGAGCTAACGGGTTCGATTCCATCGGACTTAGGAGATTTAATCAACTTACGGTTACTTGATATCGGAGGGAATCAGTTCACAGGAACAATTCCACCTGAATTGGGCAATCTGATGAATTTGTCTGAATTGCACCTTCATCACAACTATTTAACCGGTGGAATCCCTTTCGAACTAAGTTATCTGGATAATTTGACGTTGTTGAACCTCAGTGAGAACCAACTGGCCGGTCCCATCCCAGAATGGCTGGACGACCTTCCTCAATTACGTACTATTGCTCTCGATTCTAATGAGTTGTCTGGCTCAATTCCAGCATATCTGGGAACACTGACAAATCTCTACGAGTTGCATCTCTATTTCAACCAACTCACCGGAACAATCCCACCTGAATTAGGTAATATGACCAACCTCAAAATTTTGAATCTTGGTGGGAATAACTTAACAGGCTCAATTCCAGTTGAACTGGGGAAGTTAACGCAGTTGAATCACCTTGCCCTGTGGGGTAATCAATTGACCGGTTCGATACCTGAGGAATTAGGCAGCTTGACCGCGCTAGAAATTTTATTCTTCAGCGGAAATCAACTAACAGGACCAATTCCATCCTGGGTGTGGAATCTGGATGAGTTAAAAGAATTGGGCTTGAACGACAATCAGTTTACAGGATCCATCCCAGCTCAAGTTGGATCTCAGACACAATTGACTTACTTGGCTGCAGGACAGAATCAACTAAGTGGCCCTATCCCGACAGAACTGGGCAATCTGACTAGTTTAAGAGATCTGGGACTTGGCGATAATCAACTCACAGGGCTTATCCCTGCAGAACTAGGTAATCTTGTAGGGTTAAAAAGTTTGCATCTATATGGAAATCAACTCACAGGCAGCATTCCTTCATCCTTGGGAAACCTCGTAAACCTTGAAAGTTTATCGCTCTCATCAAACCAATTGACTGGTTCCATCCCTCTCGAATTGGGCAATCTGGGTTTACTTCGTGACATTGATTTCGGCGGTAACCAACTAACTGGCCCCATTCCTTCAGAACTGGATAACCTTGTTGGGTTAGAAAGTTTACATCTATGGGGAAATCAACTCAGTGGAACAATCCCACCTGAATTGGGCAATCTATCAACTCTCACGGCGCTTGATTTGGGGGGAAATGAGCTGACTGGCGTGATACCTAATGAATTAATGAACCTGCTTAACTTGAAAGTACTTCATCTAGGTTGGAATCAACTAACTGGAGCAATTCCTGAGGAATTAGGAAATCTTACTGGGTTAGAATCCCTGCATTTGGCTTCGAACCAATTTACTGGCAATATCCCAGTTGAGATGGGTAACCTTACCAATATCCAGCTTCTTTGGATGGGCAATAACCAACTCAGCGGCCTCATTCCCCACGAGCTGGGCAATTTATCCTACCTATTTGATCTCCAACTATATGGTAATCAACTCAGCGGCCCCATCCCGCCCGAAATGGGGAACTTGGTGAACCTGATTCACTTGGACCTGAGTGATAACAAGCTTTCAGGCGACGTGCCCGCCAGCTTTACCAGCCTGGTGAATCTTTGCGAACCGGGTAACGAAGAAGCACCCTGTTACGGCTACTTCCAACTCAACTTGGGTTACAACCATCTGAATGTTCCTGCCCCTGAACCCCCGGCTGCTTTCCTGGCAGTCAAGGACCCGGATTGGCATCTGACCCAGGCTGTGGAACAATCTGTTCCACCAACTGGTGGCACAATCACATCTAACGATGAAAACACCCAGATTGAAATCCCTGCTGGTGCCGTAACAACTGAAACGACCTTCCAGTTTGCTCCTCAGCCCAGCCCCAACGAGCAGACTGGCTCCATGGCATTCGTCGGTAACAGCTTTGAACTGACTGCCTTTGTAGGTGAAGCCCCTATCACAACCTTCCCCGAGCCATTGGTGGTTACCTTGCACTATGATGAAGCCAACCTGAATGGCATTCCGGAAAGCGTCCTTAAGTTATATTATTGGGACACAGAAGAACTTGCCTGGTTAGACGCAGCCAGCACTTGTGAAGGTGGAGAGTACACCCGTGATCTGGATGAGAACTGGCTCAGCCTGCCCATCTGTCACCTGAGTGAGTTCGCGCTTCTGGGGCAGGAATATCACGGCATCTTCCTGCCAATGATCACCAGATAGAAGTTGGACGGGTTTTCAATTGATGTCAAAGGGCAGCTCAAGGCTGCCCTTTTTGCAATACTATACAGATTAATTTAATTGGTAACATAAACATATAAAACCATCTTGTCTAGCTTTTACATTTTAACTATTATCTTTTTAAATATTGCAGTTTTTTATCAAACTAAACTGATAAATATGGTAATAAAAATCTCACAATTTTGTGCTTGGACCTTAACCATAATAAGTTAAATTCTCATACAATACAAATTTGAAATCAGGCTGCATTGTTTATTCAATTTAATACTAAATTTTGCTAAAAATAATACTTTTTTGTTGATTTCCTCGTATTTAATAACACAATTATGATATATTTATTGACATTGAAATTGCTGTCATGTAATTTTATTTATAGGAGGGTATTACAGGAAAAATTCAAAGCTACAAAAAGAAAACTAATAAAAGGGTTCCGACGACTTGGTTCTATTTCTGGAGGAAAAAGATGAAACTGTCAAAATTGTTTACAACTGCCCTAATTCCTATTTTATTTTTAGCAACAACCTTTTACAATAAACCATTTGAAGTAAATGCAGAAGATATTGAATATACCTATTTGGAAATTGAAGACGATACCCTTTTTGGTTTTCCTGAAAACTTTGATGTCCAGACTTTTTTGGATTCACAACCAGGTCCTTTAAACAACTATGTGGAAGAAAATGAAGGGCACATGGTTTCAGCCGCAACAGCGATTGATTTTTACTCTCAATTGTCTGGGATCGATCCTCGTATTTTACTGACTCTGATAGAAGTTAAGTCAAGAACAATAAGCGACCCATCCGCCACTAACGGTCAAATCAAAACTTGTCTTGGAAACCAAGATGTACAAACGATTGGTTTTTTTGCACAGTTAAGGTGGGGAGTGGATACACTTTTGGATTCCTATGACCAAGCTATGGAGACGGATATTCCCAAAAAGATCACTTTTTTTGATAACGAAGAGCTTACATCAAATCCTTCTACAAATCCAGCTTCATATGCCTTGTATGTAATTCTTGCTCAAGGACAATCTCATGAAAGCTGGATAGATATGGTTGGAGATTCTCTAGAAGGCTTTGAGCAAACATACACAAATTTCTTTGGCTCACTTGAATCAAATCAAATCAACCTTGAAAATCAAATAACTGCATTAGATGGTTTGCGTCTTCCCTGGGGCAATGGGGAAACCTGGTACTACACAGGCGGTCCACACACAGCTTCTGCCGGTGGAAGAAGCTATTCCAAAGGTGCGATCGACTTTGCTCCAGGCGGCGGCAGTGGTTGTTTTAATTCCGCTTCCTGGGTTCGTGCCGCAAAAGCAGGTACTGTTGTTTATGCTAACTGCAATTTTGTCAGAATAGATCATGGCGGCAGCTGGTCCACTGGATATTTCCATCTTTCCTCAATCCAGGTTAGCGTTGGTCAACAGGTTGCGGCCGGTACAATTCTTGGCCATCCATCATGCGGAACTGGAGCAAGCTGTGGTTGGGTAGGTCGGGCTACAGGAAGTCATGTCCATTTTGACACAAGAATTAACAACCAGCCCCAGAGAATTGCGGGTACAAATCTCGATGGCTGGGTAGTTGGAGTCGGGTCAGCAGATTACTATGGCACAATGACTCTGGGAAGTGTTGTTAAGAATGCTGCTTGGTGGCATAAAAATAGTTCAAACGGAATTACTGCCACAGCAATAGACACTGATACAGATGACGCGCGTACCATTGCTTCTGGTCAAACGCTTAATGGAAGACGCGACCCACAGAATGATCAAGACCCTTATTACCTGAACCTTCAAGCTGGTCAGACAGTGACTATTGATATGGTTAAGACAACAGACACTTTTGATCCTTACCTTACTTTGAAAAAACAAAACGGGCTGGTTGTTGCAGTGGATGATGATGGTGGCGAAGGTCGTAATGCCAGAATCATTCATAAAGCGAGCAGTTCAGAAAGATATCAAATCGTTGCTAGTGGTTGGAGTACTACTACGGGGAATTATTCACTTAGTGTAAATATTGCAACAGTGACAGATATAGAAGATAATAATTGGCTGGAATATGATGAAGTGTTTAATGGAAAGATTGACAATAACTATGATGAGGATACTTTTTATTTTAGCGGTGTTGCCGGTAGAATTGTCACCATTAGCATGTGGAAACTCAACAACGATCTGGATAGTTTTCTAGAATTGTATAACCCAGTAGGGACAAAAATTGCTGAGAACGATGATGGCGGTGGAAACAGAAATTCAATGATTTCATTGACCCTTGGTTATTCCGGTACATATAGGGTCCTAGCGCGTTCTTGGGGAAAAAACTCAAATGGAGATTATCAAATCCGAATCACTTCTACTGATCCAACAAATTATGCTCTAAACAAACCAGTTCATGTTTCTTCTTCACACATCAGTTACTTCGGAAGATACGCGGTTGACGGTGATCATATGACAAGCTGGCTTTCAGAACATGGAAATGACCCGCAATGGATTTATGTGGATCTTGGTTCCAATATCGAGATTACAACAATCGGTTTACAGTGGGATGGTTTTCAAACTGCCCCAGATAGGTATGGCCTTTACATCTGGAATGGTACTGCTTGGGAATTAATTCACTATACAGAAAATTGTACTGGCGGTGGAGAGTTCTTGTTTTTTCCAACTATAATGAGTACAAGGTATGTAATGGTCTACAGTTTTGCGGCTACATGGCCTTGGGGAATTTCCTTAAGGGAAATTCAGGTTTACAACGACACTGAAAGAGTCATGCCGATTCCATATCCTGAAGATCCCTATAAGGATCCTGAAAATATAGAGGAAACCGTACCGCCACTTCCCGCGACCAGCCCGGATAAGGACGACGGTGTGCTGGCATTGACGATGGGTTCCGACGGTGGACAAGAATTTATTCCACCCTTAAGTACTTATTCCGGTGAAACGCCGATCGTTGATGTCAACCTGGCTGGACTGCCAACCGCAAAAATAACTGCTATCCATTTTGACGACACGCTTGCACCAAATCAACTGATTCTTTATACCTTCCATGGCAGCGCAAATGATAATGATTTTGAGGATGAAGGCGAGCCAATCGTCGCATACGAGTGGTCTTCAAACTTGGATGGGCTATTGAGCACAGACCCTGACTTCTCAAAACTATCCATTGATCTAAGTGTTGGAACACATACGATCAGCTTCAAAGCTAAAGATAACGAGGGTAACTGGTCAGAAATCTCGACGATGGAGCTGATAATTGAACATCCCGCTTCGTTTTCCCGGATCTTTTTACCGTTGCTCAACAAGTGATACCCAATACCAAAAATGGATTTGGGATTTCATCAAATGTTGGTAAATTCGGAGGATGGCAGGTACCACTGCCATCCTCACATGTTTTTTTGCAAAAAAATACAAAAAGCAAAACTTGCTGTTTGGCAGCCAAGTTTGGTACACAATAGATTATTATTAGAAATTTTTGTATTGAAAAGGGAGTAAGGTCATGAACACGAAAAAAAATATCCACATATCAATCGTCATTATCCTCGTTTTGAGCATATTCTTACCCATACTGCAGTCGGGGCACACTCCTCAACTTGTTGCTGCCGCTTCGCTGCATGAAACAGCCCAGGGCAGTGTTGCCAAGGATACCTATGCTCAATCTGGTTGGCCAGACACGCCTCCAGGTAATCAAAAATATCTTTATTTGGGTTACAACACTACCTACAGCAAGTATAAAACTCGACTCTTTGTCCAGTTCAATTTACCCAGCCTGCCAGCCTACGCCGTTGTTGATTCGGTTTACCTGCAATTGAGGTATTGTTACTCACCGGCCACCTCCGCGTTTGGCGTTACTGCTTACCAGGTGAATAGTAGCTGGGAGGAATACGGCGTAACCTGGAATGACCAACCTGCTATTGGCAGCGCTGTCGGTAACGGAACGATAGCGATCAGTTATTCCTATCAGAGTATTGATATCACAACACTCGGACGGGCCTGGTATAGTGGCACTCCCAACTATGGCGTTGCACTCTTTGCCAACAATGAGTTGGCGCTTGGAGGTGCTTTTTACTCAAGAGATGATTCCGTAAACCTTCCTCCTAAACTTGTGATAAATTACCACGTTGAAGCAGCCCCCAACAATCCCCCAACCGCTCAGGACGGCTCTTTTACAACAGCCGAAGATACACCAATTGAAGTCAAACTCCAGGCATCAGACCCTGATGGAAATGCTTTGAAATACGATATCGTATCCAATCCCACCAACGGCTCATTGAGTGGTGATGCGCCAAACTTGATTTACACACCAAATGCCGATTATAACGGGACGGATGCCTTCACCTTCAAGGTCAATGATGGTCAGCTGGACAGTAATACGGCAACCATATCCATCAATGTAACCCCGGTTGACGATGTGGTTCGAAAGCCCTGGACATTTATGCTTTACTTTGCGGGGGACAATAACCTTGAATATGTGTTACGACAGGCTAAAGAAAAATTAGAAGCCCTCCCCAGTAACCCAAATGTAAATTTGGTTGTTTTGATCGATGGTTATGCCTACCAGGACACCTTCAGATACTTGATTCAGCCTGGAGGAGTCTATTCCAATGAAAACAAGTGGCACCTGACAGAACTTGACATGGGTTCGGCGACTACATTGCAGGAGTTTGTCACCTGGTCAATGGATACCTACCCAGCGGACCACTACTACTTGGCCATTGCCAATCATGGTGGTGGGACTTATGGCGTTTCATCGGATGACACCAGTGACACATTGATCACCCCATTGGCTCTGGGCAACGCACTTCGAAACGCAACTTATAACGGGGAAAGAAAAATTGATGTCGTGCACTTTGATGCCTGCTTGATGGCAATGATGGAGATTTTTTACGAAATAAGCCCATACACCGATTACATAGTAGCTTCAGAAAACCTGGGTTGGGGTGTATTTGCTTTTGATAGATACCAGAATTTGGGTGTAAATGGCAGCGTTGAACCTCCTTACGAATATGATGTGGTAGTTCAAGATGTAGGAGTTTCCACAACTCCTCAGCAATTAGCAGATCGAATTACAGAGGCATATTTTAACCACTCAGCCTTGACCCAAATGCCAAGGACAATAACCAGCGTATCTTCCTCCGGGACCTTAGCCGTTAACACTGCTGTAAACAATTTGGCTGATGCCCTAATTGCCGGGCTTGATGATCCAGCAACCAAGGATGCAATCAGCTTAGCTCGAATTAACGTCCAAAAGCTTGATTCGGAAAACTATGGCTCGTTGGATGTGAACGAACGATTTATTGATCTTTACGATTTTGCGGACCAACTGGCTATTGGTGTTTCCAATACAGCCATCCGTGATGCCGCCCAGGCAGTTAAAGGTTCGATTACCCAATGGAAAACATCAGAGTATCATGCAAGCGGGCGGATGACTTACAACCAGGAGACTAATTATATAGAGTTGGGTAAAGCATATGGGGTTTCGATCTTCTTCCCACCTCGTCCAAATAATTACGACTATGCGAACTACGTAGGGCACAATTTGTTTTTGTTCACAACGAACAATAATTGGGACGAGTTTCTAAAAAAGTACATGGGTGTCCTGGCTTTACCTCCGGACAACTCCCCTCCTCCCTCTCTGCCTTGGATAATGGATCCATTGAGTAATAAGTTGTACTTACCGACTGTGGCTCGGTAGAAAAATGGGAATATTAATTTTAAATTTAACTTGGAATAGAATTTTTCGTTCAACTCAAAAATAACCTTGAGATCCTTATGGGAGGCAATAATGTCGATTAGAAGACTAATCTCTAAACCCATGAAATTTGGGGTAATTTTTGTATTCTTCGCAGTCTTGTCGTTGGTTCGTAATTCTGGAGTAACATCGACATTTGCGATGAATACGCAAAGACAATCCCCGCCTGCTGAGGAAAAGCTAATCACACCTCGGGATAATTTGGGTATTCCGAGTGATGTGGCGGAATACCAATTAAACGATAACTATTCATCTGATAGTGGTCAGAATTTCTTCTCAATAAACTTGGATGCTGAAAACGCTGAAATAATCAATACAAGTTTTCCGCTAGCAATTCCCAGCGGATTTTTCCAGATCAGAAGCGATATCGGTGTAAGCCTATATAAGAAAGATTATGTCGGTGGGCAACCAGATTTTGTTCAAGTTGCAGACTTGGATCAAGGCGCTCAGGTCAAATTTCTTCATGGTTCAATCGCAGACTTGGGAGTAGGTCAGGGATCATTTGGAGGAAATAACGCAACTTTTTGGAAAACCTCTTTATTAACGGCCTGGAATGATTTTGCTGGTGCAAATGACCATGCTTTTTGCATCACGAATGGTCAATTCTTTTCCACACTCGCGGACCCAACACCCTTGGCTTTTCCCTTAAAGAAGGACGGTCAGATCTTGAGTGATGGCTACGGTAGTGACAATGAGTTTCCTGGGCAGTTGCTGATCCTCGAGATATGGAACGATCATGCAGATATTCGTCCACTCACTAAGGACAATCTGTATGGCTCGTCTGCGCCTGATATCCTTGGTGGTTTAACTGAAGATGCCAATAAGGGTATTACCAATTATGTTGGTCGAACATTCGCTGGGATAGATGATACTGATGGCGATGGTGATTATGAAATGATTTATATTTTTACCTCCTCCTACGCCAGACAAACTACTGCAGCCACTGTCCTGAGAAATTTTGGGGCAGATAAAGTGATTATGTTCGACGGCGGAGGATCCACTCAAATGCGCTGTGGATCAACCAGCTACATTTACTCCAGCAGAAGCATCCCTCAAACCATAGGGGTTATTGCGGGTGGTCCTCGTGATACTACCCCACCTACAACCACACTCAATCTCCCTGGTATCGGATTAGGAGAGAATGGTTGGTATACTTCCGCTATTTCTTTCAGCCTGTCTGCTACGGACAATAGTTCAGGTATATCTTATTCTGAATACAATATTGATGGTTCAGCTTGGGTCAGGTATTCAGGAGAATTTACTCTTTCAACAAATGGACAACACAGTATTAATTATCGTTCTGTAGATAAAGCAGGTAATGTTGAATCTCCCAAATCTGCCACTGTTAACATTGATACAGAATTGCCTCTCAATCCAGGTTTTATCGATCCGGGTTGTGATGCTGAGAGTGGCGTCCCCCAGAATAAATGTAACCAACCGTATTTCTATTGGTATGGTCAAAGCGACTCGATTAGTGGGGTGGCTGGGTTTGAAGTCTATTGGGGAGCAGATGCAGAAGGAACAGCCGGTATTTGGAAGGAAATATCTTTCTTATTTCCTCCAACAGTCTCGGACGGAGTTTACTATTTGCGGCTGCGAACTAAAGATTTGGCTGGAAATTTCAGCGCTTGGGAAACCCTATTTATCTTGAATTACAATTCACAGATTCTCAACCCTCTCCCTTATTCATTATACTTGCCACTTACCATGAATATTGATTCGGCATGTTTGGTAGCTCCAACGCTGCTTGCACCGGTAGACCAGAGTTACTTAAACACGCTGATTCCACTCTATAGATTCGATCAAGGTAACAGTCCAGACACAGAAGGTTTTGAGTATGAAATTTCACTTTATAACGATTTTTCTGAAACTTATAGCTCAGGGAATTGGACCGGTCCAAGTTCTGGTGTTTTTGAATTTCGTCAATTGTTTAATTTACCATCTCACACAACCTTTTTTTGGAGAGTTAGGAATGATTGCGGATATTCAATGAGCCCTTACTCTGAGACCTGGTCATTTACTACCGGTACAGATGGAGTTATTTTGCAAACCCCGACTCTATCTTCTCCATTAAATGGTAATCATGTTTCTGAATTAAATCCAACTTTGGAATGGGTGGGTGTCGAAGCAGCAGTGGAATATTCTCTTGGATTAAAGGAGCTCGAAGAATCTTGGTATTATGTCTTGGGAAGTGTAGAACCACGGTTTGAATTATGGGCATTAACTCCAAACACGACTTATGAGTGGTGGGTAACTATGCGTAATGATTACGCTTGGAGTGAATCTTCAGACCATTGGCAATTTACAACCCCTGCTGAAACATTAGTAAATTTACAAAGTAACTATCAAAAGTCAATTCTAATTATCAGGGAGGAAGGCCGAATAATTGAATTATTCAATTGATAATTATGGTGTGCTATTCATTCTCTCTTTCAAAAACTAGTCGATGCAATAATGCACATTATGAAACTTTAGGATCGGATTTATTTGAAAATGGTACAAATCTTGATGATAAAATCTGTTCTTGTGTTTTTTGTGACAATCCAGTTTGCCCGGCTATCATACAAAATAAACTATATTTACCCTTGATCAAACGATGAAATGTGACAAGAAAAATGACAGATTCCTGCTTGATTCACAATTAGAGCAACCATTCGAAACAAGATTTATACATGAAGAATTTATTACTTGCGCGAAATTTTCTCAGTACTACTCAGCTAGTGTTAAATAATTTTTTTAAGAAAAGAGGAAAAATGATCAGGTTTGAAATAAGAAAAATGTTTTTAATATTATGTATGGGAATGCTTGTGTGTGGATTTCTGTCTTTTAGCGAGGTTCACGCAAATAAAGGAACCAGCAATTATTTACAAACAAATTTGACTTATCTTGAACCCCCAAATTCCAGTTTAGCTTCTTGTAAATTAACACAGAATGTTTTGGGTTCTGAAGATCAGGAAATGGAACCCCAAGAGGTGGATTGTACTTCAGAAGCCTATGGATACAATCAAAGTGAAGATTTCTTCTCTGACACACTTGTGATAATGGGAATCCCGTTCAGCCGATTTGCAGTCGATGCTTTTATGGCTTGGAAACCTTACGAGAATACTGCGGCATGTTGGAACCCGCTTGCGACGACTCGGAAAGTCAGTTATTTGCCTCCGGAAGCTGGTTGCACATCAACAAATTATAATAGCGTGGGAGTTAAGAACTACTCCAGTAAATATTGTGGCGAATTAGCAACAGCAAGTACGCTAAACTTGTCGTATTACACAGCCATCCGCACGATGCTAAGACAAGAAGCATTCGATTATAACGCAATCAGAGCTGCTGTAAAAACCTGGATAGGTAGTGACGCTTATGCGACGTCAATCACCAACAAGTGGGCAGACTTATGGAATAATCGTCCAGCCCCTGATACTATCCCACCAACAACTACCCTCAATCTCCCTGGTATCGGATTAGGAGAGAATGGTTGGTATACTTCCGCTATTTCTTTCAGCCTGTCTGCTACAGATAACAGTTCAGGTATATCCTATTCTGAATTTTCTGTTGATAGTTCAGGTTGGATCAGGTATTCCAATGAATTTACTCTTTCAATAAATGGACAACACAGTATTTATTATCGTTCTGTAGATAAAGCAGGTAATGTAGAATCTCCCAAATCTGCCACTGTTAACATTGATACAGAATTGCCTCTCAATCCAGGTTTTATCGATCCGGGTTGTGATGCTGAGAGTGGTGTCCCCCAGAGTAAATGTAACCAACCGTATTTCTATTGGTATGGTCAAAGCGACTCAATTAGTGGGGTGGCTGGTTTTGAAGTTTATTGGGGAGCAGATCCAGAAGGAACAACCGGTATTTGGAAGGAAATATCTTTCTTATTCCCTCCAACAGTCTCGGGCGGAGTTTACTATTTGCGGCTGCGGACAAAAGATTTGGCTGGAAATTTCAGCGCTTGGGAAACCCTATTTATCTTGAATTACAATTCACAGATTGTTATCCCTCTCCCTTATTCATTATACTTGCCACTCACGGTGAAGTAAATGTAAGAATAAAAAAAGCTATTACGCTGGGAATTGTTCCTCAACTACCATTTAGATGGAGTAATTTTTTTAACGCCTGGCCTAGTTTCTCCTCTAAATGGTAGTCTCGTTTATGAAATAAAACCGACTTTGGAATGGGAAATTTGGAAGGGGCGGTGGGATATTCACTTTGATTTTAGGAGCATCGAGAATCTTGGTATTATGTCCGGAAAAGCGTAGAACCTCGATCTAAATTGTGGAAATTATCTCCGAACACAACCTACGAGTGTTGGATGACTGTGCATAATGATTACGCTTGGGGTGAAACTTCTGACCGTTGGCAATTTACAATCCCTGCTGAAAAATTAGTTAATACACAAAGTAACTATCAAAAGTCGATACTTATTATCAGGGAGGAAGGCCAACTAATCGAGTTAATAAATTAACCGTTAACCCGCAACTAAGCACCCAGGAATTACCTGCCGAAATAGAATTCATCAAATAATACTGACCAATTGTTTGTTTATCAACAAATAATTGAAGTTATAGTTATACTTCTTCAGTAGTGATATATCGTAGTATAAAATCCGTTTTAGTCGCATTATAGTGCTAAAAACGAAGACTTTTTAATCCTACCTGTACATCAGTAAAACACCGAATTGATTGGCAGATCACTATGGTTTGAATTGCGTTCTTCCTTTTAATCCCGCTATCCCTTAACCCTTAAAACAGAAAACTGTCAACTCAATTAACGCTTGAAAAGGGCGAATTCAAGCGCTGCTTGATAGGAATTTGGGCTTGTGTGCCCTATACTGGAGGCATAGGAAAAAAGGAGTACGAAATGTTAGTAACCGGAAAAATCAATTTATTCGCTTTCTTATTTGGAAAGCAACAGGCCGAAAATAAGGTCAGAGCCGCTAATTCTTCAAATGCCCAAACCTACCAAGAGAGCAATCTGGAGAACCTGGACAGAAGGATCACCATCGCAAAGAGTGAAGATTTCTACAAGGCTCACAGCATTTCGATGACCAATGCTTTCAGCCAGCTGAACAGATAAATCAAACAAATCAAGAGAGTCGCGGGAAGTATCAGAGGAATGATACTTCCCAGGCTCTATTGAACTATAATTTTAGGAGAAGAGGAAACTATGTTTGACACAAAAATTATTGGTAAAAAGATCGCCGCACTCCGCAAAGCCAAGGACATGACCCAAATGGAATTGGCGGATCAGATGTTTGTCAGCTATCAGGCCGTCAGCAACTGGGAGCGGGGCAACACCATGCCCGATATTTCCAAACTACTGGAACTATCACAAATCCTGGGCGTGGACGTAGAAGAACTGTTGGGATCCGAAAAAGAGACCACCATCGTTAACAAGATCATCAATCAGTCTGAAGATATCAATTTGGAAGAGGTCGCGGAAGTGGTCGAGCTGATGAAACCTTCGCAGGTTGAAGAAGCCGTCGAAAAAGCATCTGGCGAGGAATATCAGTTGGAAACCTTGATTGCGCTGGCGCCTCATCTGAACTCCAAGCGCCTGGCCCAAATGATCGATAAAACCAGGATCAAAGATCTCTCCCAGATCATTCCGCTGGCTCCCTTTTTGGAAAGTTCGCAACTGGCAAGTCTGATCGACCGTGCTCACGGTATTACCGGCAGCTTCGACAAACTGGTCGCGCTTGCGCCCTTCCTGGATGAAGATGACCTGGGCAGTTTTGCCGAGAGGATCTTCAACTCAGAAAAAGATTCACACTTCCTGAATGCTTTAGCGCCATTTATGAATGAAAAAAGCCTTGGGAAAATCGCCAAGCTGATGAATACTGACCAAAAAGAACGCTACCTGGTCGGTCTGGCACCCTTCATCGAAGAAAAGGTTTTGACCGAAATCGCCCGGGATCTGATGAAAAGCGGAAAGTTGAAGATTTTGAAGCAACTGATCCCCTTCATCGACGAGGATGAGCTTTAAACCCTGCTTTTGAGTTAACTACGCTTTTGTACAAATATACACTCACAGCCAAAAGAATATCTAAGAAATGTTTGAAAGGGTTGTAGGTTAATAATGAGAGGCCTGAAAAGGCCTCTCATTATTTTAATATCACCTCGGCATAGCCAAAAACCCGGAGAAATTAAAGCTGTCAAGGCAAGTTAGAAATGTCCTAATCTCAGCAATTTAGAAATGTCCTATTGTGTTGATAAAGTAGTAAGCACTGGCTTTCCATTTATCTTCTTTCCATAGGTCCTCCAGGGGTGGTCATACGCA
>Ga0209723_1004042_pt1 | contig 16892 bp, 8 predicted proteins | sample BiotimSIPDNA_2_FD_185750 | JGI IMG/M metagenome (GOLD analysis project Ga0209723, IMG submission 185750) | Anaerobic biogas reactor microbial communites from Washington, USA - Biogas_R2 time_0 SIP DNA (SPAdes) (version 2) | ecosystem: Engineered > Bioreactor > Anaerobic > Unclassified | place... | reverse complement strand
ACTTCACTGGCGGTGAACTCCTGTTTTCCATTGTTCCCATTGGGGACACTTTTTCTTACACTGGAAAGCATCGAGTTTCACCGCCTTTTGTCAAGATCACATCAATGGATTTGTGCAACTGACGGGTTAAGGCTGATCTGCATGGCTTACTCCTCAGTCAAATTGTATTCTCGAAGCCGTCAGGTTACGTTCCATCCGCTCCCCCAGAACAAACCGGTGATTGCGAGGGAACCGGCTCGTGTGGTTGCACGACCAGAGGATCAGGTCGTAGGTCTTCGTGATGATGGTCAATTCTTCATCCCTTGGCATCCGAGCCCTCGACTGCGAACGATACGTATCTTTCCACACCTGCCAGAATGGCAGTCCAGGGTTTATAAGAATCGACCCGCCTTCGGCGGGTAAGAGGTAAAGGGGTTAAGGTGAGAAGTTGTAAGTCCTCGCCGCACGAAAACCGTCGTAGCTGCCACGGCCGTCCGGATAGCTGTTGTCGCGGTCGGCCGAACGCAGGCTCTGCGCGTAGCTGTTGAACGACCCGCCGCGCAACACGCGGCTGGAACCTTGCGCTGGACCAATCGGATCCCGCACGGCTTTTTCACTACTATAAAGTCCATACCAGTCGTAGCACCATTCAAAGATGTTGCCATGGCAGTCGAATAACCCCCAGCTACTGGGAAACCGGCTGCCGCAGATCTCAGTTTGCGAGACCGAATAAACGGCGTACTTCTTGAGGAGCGATTCGTCATCCCCCACGGCATACGCAGTTAAGGTACCGGCGCGGCAGGCATACTCCCATTCCGCTTCGGTTGGCAATCGGTAGCCGGGTTTGGTGGGGTCGAAGTCCCACGCTTCGTGTTCGCGGTTGCTGATCTTTTCTTTCTCGCCACTGGGAGTATAACAGACTTCCAACCCCTCCTTGCGGCTGAGCCAGTTGCAAAATAACACGGCATCGTACCAGCTTACTTGCTGCACGGGATGATCATCGGTCGGACTATAACTGTTGAGTGCACCTTTCCAATCTTTCGGTTTCTCTGCGTCAGGATCATCTATGAACATCTGGAATTGGGCTCGTGAGACTTCGCGATCGCCAAGCAGGAACGACCGGGTCAGTGTTACCGTCTGTTCAATTGCATCTTTCGCCCTTTCCTCCGTCCGAACAAAGCTCCCGTCAGGAATCTTCAACATCGTCATGCCGATGCTGTTGACGTGCCATTCCATTCCCTCGGCAGGTTGCGGCGATTCTGCAATCTTTGGCAACTGCAGTTTCCATTGTCGCATCATCCATCCGGACGCACTGTGAGTACCTTTCTCAGACTTCTTCTCGTACCAGTCTGAAACGATCATCTGCCAGGATTCTTTCGCCTCAACCGTCACCTGTTCCAGCGGAACACTGCCGACGGCGAGGCACATGCCAGAACGAAACGCAGCATCGTCGATCTCCTCGGCCAGCGCCGGCAGTCGCGTTGGAGCGTGCCAATTCGGAAACTCGTCGATGAAGATGGTCCGACGAATCGGATCCGGTCGGAGCCGGCACATATCTTGTGCCAAAGACGGATCTCCGAGGTGGAGAGCCGTAATAGCCAGTCGGGCCTTTTCTCGCCAGGCTTCCTCTTTCTCGGCGGCCCCAGCGGCTTCTCGCAGCTTCTCAAGGGCATCTTCCCTTGAGTATCCGAGTGCTGTGGTAAGGTTTTCGGCTTCACGCGGCGCGACAGTCGCAATCTGCTCGATCAGAAACTTAACATCCACGTCGCCGAAATGAGCCAGCCCGTACCCCAGGGAGAGTTTCTGATCTTCATCCCCCTCGGCAAATTGGGTATGCAGTTCGTCCAGCACCATCTTCGGCGGGAATTCCTGCAAATCCTCAATGGCGCGAGGTACAAGGATTTCTCGACTGTTGCTCAATGCCGCTACAGCGGTCTGGATTCGTTCGACCAGATTGCGATGTCGCGTAGACGATACAATCTGCTGGACGATGATGCCGATTACGAGAAAGACCGTTATGGCGGTGCCCCAGCGAAGGGCATGCACTCGCCCCGCCCTGGCCATCATTTGGCCTTGCTGCGCCGTCCATTTCTTCCTCTCGGTGAGCACGCCAATGGTGAGCCATTCCCACAGCGAAGGCAGATGTCGATTCTCCGATTTCGAGTTCCAAAGCTCCGAGCGTTCTGCCAACCGCAATTCAGCCCGGCCTCGGCGCGTCTCTCTCTGCTTACGGGTCAGCCAATCTCGCAAAGAGGGCACCAGGTAATCATGCGTGAGCTGGTAATACTGCCCTTCCCGCGAAATCTCAGCCGAGTCGTCCGGCTCGGTGGGCGTGATCAGCCGTAACTCACCGTCGAGGATTCGTGTGAGAGAATCGAAGTCCGGCCGGCGATCCGCGTAGCCCGAGGCTTCCAGCAGGCTGCCGAAGGACTGCATGCGTCCCTTGATCTCCGTTCCCTGTTCCGGCAGTAACGCCTTCAATACTGCGTGGACGGCCTTCTGGTGAACACGGTGCGCGGGAGGTGCCGTGCGCGCTGAAAAAGTCTCCTCCAGAAACACTGCACCGACCCCCTCCGTGCCACCAACCTCCCGAAGGCTTTCGGGTGTCCAAGGCCTGCCCTTCATCATTTCTGCAAAGACCGCCAGTCGTACACATACCACTCGACCCTCTTCAGCGAGGCCGCTGACGGCATGGTCGAGAAAACTCGACTGATCGTCCGTCAGCTCGTCGTCTAGCTTTTCAAATGCCCGGCCAAACGCCGCGAGGACTTTGCGAGCATGGTCGCAGTCGAACAGGTCGACAGGTGCAGAATTGATCCCCTCGAGGAGTGGAATTTCCAGCGATTGCATGAATCGCGTAATCGACATCCAAAAATCGTCGCGAATCATCAGCAGGCACTGCAGGTGCTTGCCATCGCACTGTCTTAAGGCGCGGACAAGCTGGCTATCGCTCGCGGCCTCGTTGGCATGCAGCCACTGCTCGAACTGATCGAGCACGACCACGACCTTGCGTCCGGTAGCTCCACCGGTTGCTCGTAGACGCGAAAACACGTCCGGCAGAGAAAGATCGTCTGACAAGTCCGGGCAGTGCTTTCTGAGTCCCTTCAGGATCCGCACTTCCGTATCGCCCGCCGTTGCTTCAACATACACAGGCAGAATGCCTGCATTCAGCCGAGGTAAGAGCCCGGCCTTGACGAGAGATGACTTGCCGCAGCCGGACGGACCGTACATCAGGCCCACTTGGAAAGTCTCGTCGGGATCCGTCTCTTCGATGCGTTGTTTCCAGAAGCGGATGCTCTTGGGCAGGCCCTCACGATCGAACGGGCCGGGCAGGAGCTGCAGGAAGAACTCCCTGTCGCCAGCGTCGAAGCTTCGCAGCCCCTTGGGGACGATCTTCGGTGATGAATCTCTGGGCGGCTCCTCAATATCTTCTTTCACCGTACTGATCGGCACCTGTTGACTCAAAGGCTCGCCTTCGAGCCAATGCCGCAGGTCCTGGATCAGATCGGCCGCTCCCACGTAGCGATTGCTGGCCCGCTTGCTCAAACAAGTCATGCAGATTCTCGAGAGTTCTGCAGGCGTTTGCGACCTGACCTGTCGCGGCGGCGGGGGATCGCGATTCTCGATCTCGTCGAAAACCTGGGACACGGTCTCACCGTGGAACGGGCGGTCCCCGGCGAGCAGTTCGTAAAGAATCACGCCCAGGCTCCAGATATCGCTCCGCCCGTCGAGCCGGTGGGCCTCTCCACGAACCTGCTCCGGCGACATGTAGGCGTAGGTGCCTGCCCGCTCGCCTCGGTGTCTGTGCTGCATGCTGGCATGAATGGCCAGGCCGAAATCGGCCACGTGGGGTTTGCCGCTCGTATCAACCAGGATGTTCCCCGGCTTGAGGTCGCGGTGATAGTACTTCTTCTCGTGGGGATGGCTGATTGCTTCGGCAATCCCGATCATCAGCTCGGCAATCTGTTCCCACGACAACTGCGACGTTCTCGAATATCTTGCCAGGTCCGTTCCTTCGATGTACTGCTCGACGATGTAGACCAGATCGGCATCCTGCTGGACATCGTAAACCCGCACGATCCCGGGATGGTCGAGTTGGGCGGCGTTGCGAGCCTCCTGGACAAACAGTGCCAGATGCTCGTCGCTCTTGAAGCGGTTCTTCCGGGGCACCTTCAGGGCAACGTGCCGATCGAGCTGCGTGTCGCGGGCGAGGTAGACAACCGCAAAGCCGCCGCGGCCCAATTCCCGTTCAATGCTGTAACGCCCAATCGCCTCGGGCATTTGCTCAAGTTCTTCCGCTTCTTCAGGACGCCCCCAGCGATCCGTCTCCTGCAGCGAAACTTCGCCCGTTGACGACGGTGGGACGTCAGCTCGCCGCTGCTCCACCAGGGCGATGGCGGCATCAACGATGCTCTCCTGATCCGAGAATCGCTGCCTGTATTCCTCCGGGTTCACCTCGTGACCCGCCTCCAGACGAAGTTCCAACTCAACGGCCACAAGTTCCCGCAGCAGATCGTCACGATCGCCTTCTTCCGCTCGATCCAGGAAGGCCTCGATCTTTGGATTCTGCCCGGCTTTCCATTGCTGTTCGAACTGGTCGCAGAGCCGGTCCAATCGCTCCTCTTGGGAAAGGGATCGCGTATCACCCGGTTTCGATTCGCCCTGATTCATGACTGACTTTCTGCGTCCCATTTGCGACGAATGATGCTCAGTTTGCGTTCCACCGCCCGCAGGCTGATCCCCAACCTGTCAGCTAGCTCTTTGTTGGTGTAGCCCGCCAGCTTCCCGATGGCCACTTCCCTTTGCACGTCGTCTCCCAGACTGTCGAGGGCGCGGCGCATCTCTTCGGTCATCTGAACGGCGAAGGCAGGCGTCGGTTCACGGTCAGCCCACTGGGCCAGGCCCGGCTGCTGGGAGTTGTCGGCCTCGGCCGCTGCGAAGACCGATTCGCCACGGACCTGCCCACCACCGCGTTTTTGCGCCCGCTCATGACGTTGTTGGCCCATGGCCTTGCGCTCGGTAATCACCACCAGAATCTGCCAAAGATCGTCGCGGTCATCCAGCCGGGCAAATCGATTCTGCTGGACGCCCTGAAGAAAGTCGTTGAAAGCCGAAAGGGCGACGTCTTCTTCGTCAGAAACCCGCCTGGGGCTGCTGCCCAGCTTGGCACGAGCCAGGCGTACCAGCCGGTCGATGTACCGTTGCCAGATCTCGCCCGCGGCGGCCGAATCGCCCGATTTGAGCCCGTCGATCCACGCGGTGACGCTTCGGTCCTGAGACATCTACTGCCCCCCAGGATAATGGTGGTTGTTCGGATTCTACCAGCGCCGCCGCGGAGCCGGAAGGATCGCCCGGTGGCCTCAGAAGGTCCGAACGCAGCCTCGGCCGCGAGTGTCGAAGTCCCTTCGTTTCAACTTGTTGCTGCCGAATGGATTGCGACGAACCAATTCACGACCGTCAGCTCACGGAAAAATCCTGGCGGGCCCAGTCAGCCGTTTGCTAGTGAAGAGAACAGGGCCGCATCCAAACCGCGCGAGTGCGGCGAGGAGGCGGCCTGGGCGCCACGTGACGATTTCCTTTCCCTCTGGCAGACAGGAGCTGAACCATGGCCAAGTCCAATCACAAGAATTCCACCACTCGCGGAAGCCGCAGGCAGCATCGAAAGCCCCGCGTGCTCCGCTTCCAGTCCCTCGAGAACCGCCAAATGCTGGATGCGAGCACCGGCCTGTCCGATCTCGGCGTCCTCACCATCGACGCCGGTTCCGAGGCTGCTGACGTCGGCGTGTTTGAGGTGTGGGGCCGTGTGGTTGTCACGTCTCGGGATGTGTCTGGCACTTCCCACTACCATTCCTTCAACAGGAATCAGGTCAAGCAAATCGTCTTTAACGGCAGCTCTCTCGCTGACAAGTTTTCCAACAACACGGGCATCGCCGATTCGATCTACGGTGGCGGCGGGAACGACTTTCTATCCGGCGGACGCGCCAAGAGTTACGTCCGAGGTGGCGCCGGAAACGACACCATTCATGGGGGCGCCGGAAACGACCAGATCTACGGCGACGATGGGAACGACAAGATCAACGGCGACGACGACAACGACGAGATTCACGGCGGCGCCGGGAACGACACGATCAATGGCGGCGCCGGAAACGACCGTGTCTATGGCGACCGAGGAAAAGACACCCTCAATGGCGGCGACGGAGCCGACCGGATTTACGGCGGGGACGGAGACGACACGATCTTTGGGGGCGGGGGCAACGACACCCTGTATGGCAACGCCGGAAGCGATCACGTTTACGGCGACAGCTTCATGTGCTCCCAGGGCGCTGACCATCTGCTGGGCGGCGACGGGGAAGACTGGCTCTACGGTGGCGGCGGCAACGACATCATCGAGGGCCAGGGCTGGAACGACCACCTCTATGGCGGCGGCGGCAACGACAGGTTGCTCGGTGGGTATGGCCACGACGAACTCTTCGGGAATGGAGGCGTCGACGAACTCATCGGCGGACCGGGGGCCGACTACTTCGACGGCGGCGCCATGCGTGACACGCTTGTTGACGTGTCGAGCAACGATACGGTCGAAAAGACTCTCCATGCGCAACTGACCATCGACAGCCTCTACGCCATCGAGGCCAGCGATGGGCAGCCGTGGGGTTCGACCAATGAGGTCTACTTCATGGTCTCCGGAGTCGAAGGTGGTGTGCCCTTCGGTCCGGTTCGCTGCGATCCCGCAGGGGGTGACCATTGGAGCCTGGACACTGGCGACCGTGTGGAGAACATCTGCCTCTGGCACGGGGATCTGAAGCCCGGGGAGAGCGTTGATTTCATCGTGACGATGTTCGACCACGACGACGCAAGCTGGGACGCGCTGCGTGCTTTCGGAGAAGGACTTCTGACGGCCCTTCCGGCCATTCCGAGCATGCTTACCGGCAGCTTCCTGCCCGCCATGGGAATCGCCGTGAACAGCGTTACCGGCGCGGTGAACGACGCGATCAAGGCGGGGGCCACTGGCGGCGATGATCTTCTCGGGGTGTTCGTCGTCCACGTCGAAAACATCGACGGCAGAATCGCCACGACCTGGAGAGCAGCCAGTCAAACCATCAAGTACGAGGTCGCGGAGACCTCCGCAGGTGATACGGCGAACTTCCGTACCTGGTGTTCCGACGGCGAGTTCTCCGTGCGAGCGAGCGTCTTGGAGGCGTAAGCCCTCGAATGGTACACGTTTGATAGGACGTGATCGACGGGGGGGGCCAAGTTGAGGCCCGTGCGGCCAGTAGTGCACCAGTCAAAGTGGATGGCCCGGCGGGGCCTTCGAGCCTCACGGCCTACCAGACCCGCCGGGCCGATTCTTCGTTCGGCTGGATTGGCCGGAGCCAACCCAACGCGGGACGACGGCCTGGACTTCACACTCGGCACGCTCCCCAGGGCAGCCCCAAAGGAGCCTGACCTGCGAATTCTGGCATGACAGACGCAAGGTCGTCTGCCGCAAAGTGCTCGCCGCACGAAAACCGTTGTTGTTGTTACGGTTGTCCGGATTGTTGTTGTTGCGGTTGGCCGAACGCAGGTTCTGCGCGTTGTTGTTGAACGACCCGCCGCGCAACACGCGGCTTCTCGGCCGTCGCCCTCCGGAACGTGATTGTAGCAAAAAGCCGCTCCCGCAACAGGAACGTGTCCGCCTGCCGAGCGTGCCCCGCCCAGCTCATCAGGCGTTGGCGGACCGCCGCAAGCTCCACTTCGCGGTCGGCATACTGTCGCTGCATCCGCCTCGCCCTGCGGCGGAAACGACGCACGTTGTCCTTGACCAGCAGGCGGTGCGTAGGAAACACGCGGTAGCCGAGAAAGCGAATGCCTTCGGTCACGGGAAAAACCACTGTCTTGTCGGGGTGAAGCCGCAGACGGAGCTTGACGAGAAACTCGGCGACCGCCTCCCGTACCTCGTTCAATTCGCCTTTGTCGTTGGAGAACACGAGGAAATCGTCGACATAGCGCACATATCCGCCGACCCGAAGGTGGTCCTTGAGGAAGTGGTCGAGCGGATCGAGGTAGACGTTGGCGAAGAACTGGCTGGACTGATTGCCGATCGGTATGCCGCGACGGCGCTGGCCCGGCGTGAAGAGGTCGTCGCCCGGATACCAGTCCAATACGGGCTCCTGGGGATTGCTGTGGTCAATGATCAAGCCTGTCAGCCAGAGCACATCCGGATCCTTGATCTTCCGCCGGACCAGGGCCTTCAGGATCTCATGGTCCAGCGACGGAAAGAACTTGCGAATGTCTGCCTTGAGAACATATCGGAAGCGCCGCGCAAGTTGCTGGGCTTGACGGACGGCGGCATGTGTTCCCTTCCCTTCTCGACACGCAAAGGAATTACAGATGAAGCTGCGCTCGAAGATCGGGTCCAATACCCCAGTCATCGCGTGATGGACAACGCGATCACGATAGGGCGCAGCGCTGATCAATCGTTTCTTCGGCTCGTAAACATAAAACGTCCGGTAGGGGCCGGGTTCATAGGTCTTGGTTGCCAGTTCATCATGCAGTTGCCATAGGTTTCGCTCCAACTGGAAGTGAAAAGCCGCCACCGAACTGCGAAAACGCTTTCCCCGCTCTGCCTTCTGGGCCGCACACAGAAGGCTTGGGAAGGAGATCAAGCCTCGCCAGAGGTTTCCGTAACGTTTCATCGGTGATCATCTGCTGCGGCGCATCCAGCCGCCGACCAATCGCCCAATCTCGTCGATCGCCTTGGTGGCGTGCTCATAGCTTTTCATTTTCAGGCACTGCAGATCCTTGGCCAGACGGATCTGGAAGCGCAGGATTTCGAGCTTCAAATTGGCGGCCTCCAAGAGTTCTGAGCGGTCGCGTCGATACTTGGCGGCAATCAGGGTCTCTAGCAGCTCATACAGGTTGCGTTCCATCCGGTCCCCCAGAACAAAGCGGTGATTGCGGGGGAAGCGGCTCGTGTGGTTGCACGACCAGACGATCAAATCATAGGTCTTCGTGATGACGATCAGTTCGTCGTCTTTTCCCATCCGAGTCCTCGCCTGATACCAGGACCTACACCGCCGAATGCCCGAGTGGAACCTGCCAAAATGGCAGTCGTGGTTTGCACAAGTCGACCCGCCTTCGGCGGGATAGTGGTAAAGAGGTTAAGGCGCTAAGGGGTAAGTCCTCGCCGCACGAAAACCGACGTTGCCGCTACGGTCGTCCGGAAAGTCGCTGTCGCGGTTGGCCGAACGCAGGCCCCGCGCGTTGCTGTCGAACGACCCGCCGCGCAACACGCGGCTTGTCCGGTCGGTGACAGCATCCCTCTCAACAATCTCTTCGCTCAAGGTACTCTTGCTTCCAACAGGATAACCACGGTAACTGTCCTGGCACCATTCCAGAGCATTGCCGTACATGTCAAAGAGTCCGAAATCGTTCGGTTTCAGAGTGCCCACCGGCCATGTGCGATCATTGGATATGTCGAGATACCAGCCGTATCTTCCCAGCAGTTCGTCACTCTGTCCATAGCAGCGACTCGTCGACGCGCCCGCGCGACAGGCATACTCCCACTCCGCCTCGGTGGGCAAGCGATAACCGGTGCGCTCCAGGCAATCCTCGGGCAATCGCATCCCATCCTTGATCTCGGGTACGGGCGGATAGCACATCTGCTCTTGTGCGATCCCTTCCTCTTCGCTGAGCCAGCGGCAATACGCTGCTGCCTCGTACCAAGTCACGGAAATCTGCGGACAATTCGGCGCCGGCGCAAACCTCTCCGTGTAATTGTGACGGATGCCGGGGTTCGCACGCAGGAACTTCTGAAACTGCTCTACCGTAACTTCCTTCGTGGCGATGGCGAAGCTGCGACCGATCTTCCTGCGATGGGGCGTTTCCCAAGAGTATCTGTCAGGCTCGGTGGCTGGAGCGCCCATAAGAAACTCAGCGGGACCGGGTATCACGATCATGGTTTGCCCCTGAGTGTTGACATACCATTGACGCGCATCCATGAGTTCTCCTGTTGCCAAGGGCTTGTCGATTTCACGGAGCGTCTCCTCTTGGTTCCATTTCCGCAGAAGCCATTCGGCCGCTCCGTGAATACCCGGATCGGGGTTGTCTCGATACATGTCGAGAAGTGTTCCGACCAGTGGTTCGCGGTCAGCAGGAGCCAGGTCCTCATACTCACCCAGGGTCAAGATCAACGCTCGGCGGATCGATACGTCGTCGCGATCCTCACGAAGTCTGGCGATAATTGCGTTGACGCCGGCCCCCATGGGACAGAGCCGATGAATGATCCAGCTCCGAACTCGCGGATCGTGAGGATAGTCGTCGTGCTTCAACAGCGGCCAGACCTCTTCCTCTTCTCCCATCCGCAGCAGTGCTACCGCAGCATTGGCCTGACGCTGGGCCACTTCTTCCTTTTCTTCTTCGGAAACCAGCGGGCGATGCCAAACCGAGGCAGATACGAGACTTCGACCTTCACCAATAGCGGCGACAGAAATTCCGAATGGCCGGTACCCTTGAGAAACAAGCTCTTTGCACAGAGCGAAATGATCTTGAGGCAAGAGACCATGCGATTCCACCGACTCGTATTCGGTGCCCCCGTTCCAGACCGCCGCGTAGCGACGGTCCACCTGAGCCTTGCGCAATAAGTCCTGGTAACCCGAATGGTCGTGGATCGAATCAAGATCCGGGTCCGTCTGCATCAGCGAATAGTTGTCGTAACCATGGGCAACGGTTTCCTCCAACAGGGCCACAGCCCTTTCGCCATATTCCTTCGATTTGGGCGGCTTGTCTTCTGAAAGTGCTCGGGATGCGATTGCGTAAGCACAAGCGGCATCGTACAAGAAGCCGTTATCGTTCGAACGTTCTTGAATGTGCAATTCCAATTGCTTCATGCCCTCTTCATCTTGGCCAAGGTAGGCGCTGACTATAGCTTCCACATAGGCTTGATTAACTCTGGACTTCCCTAACTCGATGAACTTCGCCAGGTCTTTGTTGGCTTCCTCTTCCTTGCCCATGCGTGCGTGGACCATCGCCCGATACTGATAGACTTTCGCACCCGTCGGATCCTTCTCGATCAGTGAAGTGAAGTCGTCGAGTGCTCGCTCGTCGTTGCCGAGATAAAGATTGGCAACGGCCCGCGCATAGCGGGCGCCTGAATCATCTGGTTTTGCTTTCAACTTCTCTTCCGCCTCGGCAAGGGCTATCGTGTATGTTTCTTCAGTAGTCCTCGTCTGTGGGGCGTTGCTCACCGCAATGTCCCAATGAGTTCGGTCGAGGTACTCCTTACCTTCATACACGCTGGCAAAGTTGTTCCAGGTAAAGGTTGACTTCTCATCGGACTTGAACTTGACCCCACAATACTTCTGCTGTCCGTCCGATCCGCGAAACTCCTGCAACGAATGGTGGAATAAAAAACCTGCCTTTTCGAGCTCAGCATAAATCGCCTTGTGCTCTTCATAGGGGGCGGCAACGTACAGCCGCGCATCCTCGTGGTCGTCTGCCCGCTTGACCCAGACAGCAACGTAGTTCTCAACGAGCTTTCCGGCTTCAGTGGTGACGTATCCGGCCGCATCGACGGGCATAAAGCCTTCGGCGCGCAGTTCCTCATCAACTTTCCGAATTTCGTCTGCTGGCAAGCCAGGAGCCAAGTGCCACTGCCGCCCATCCCTCGTCCAAACAGCGGCAACCTGCACCGAGTCACCGGAAGCATAGGGACGGAATCGGCTGGGACGGTAGCCGGCGGCTCGGAGTTTCTCGGCAACCTGAACGAACTCGTCGAGCGACATAGTCTGGCAGAATGCAAAGCGTTCCTCAATGAGGCCATGGGCCGATTGAATCTGTCGCACTGACGAGGCATCGGGAGAAGTCCACGAGGGATCGAGAGCAGCGTCGCCCCACTTCGGTTTGAGTTCCCTGGCAATTTCAGCTCGCATCAACCCGGCAACCTCTTCACCGTGTTCGGCAAATGGCGGATAGATCACGGTAAACTGCCGCTCATCGGCATCCATCAACAGTTCCGCGAGCACCTTGGGCTGATCGGCAGCGTAGTCAGCGAGAATGTCGGTTGCCAGGGACCGTTCTGCTTCGCGCCGACTGGCGTCCCGATACACGGCCGACAATCCCGGCACGAGTTCCGTCCGAATGGGCCGGAACAACTCCATCCAAGTTTCTGCGTACACGGCAGATACGCCCACCAGGTCGTTGGCGATCGTCTGCTCGACGGTTGCCCATTTCTCGCTCTTCTCATCGTACTTAGCCAAAGCGGCTGCGGCCCGAAGCCGTTGCGACTCCTTCCCTGTGGCAGGCGACTCGACTACTGGCCAGAGCCTGCTCAGCAGTTGATCCTGGTCCGCCAGCGCGTCGCGGATCACCTTCACTTCAGTCGCTTGCTTTTCCTCGGCGTTCAGCAGCCGACCGTAAAGGTAATCAACCTGGCCGGGGTCCACGGATAGCAGAGCCAGGCTGACAGCAAGTTGCTTGCCGGGATCTCTGTCGGCCACCGCTTTATAAGCGGCTTCGAGCCGCTGATCGAGCCAGCGGCGGTAAGGCGCCATTTCGCTGACGACATCCAGGACTTCCTCCGTCTTTGCACCCAGCAGCCGATCCACCAAGTAGCTGGCCTGGAGCCTGCCGTAGGCTTCATAACTGCCCCAGGCAAGCAGGATGAATGCAACGGCCGTCAGCAGTGTTCGCAGGGCATGGACCTTCGCCGCCCTGGCCATTAATTTCTGCTCACGCGGCTTCCATGTCTGCCTGCGTGTGAGCGTCTTGATCTGAAGCCATTGCCACAGCGACGGCAATTGCCGATTCTCCTGCCGGGCGGTCCACACCGCCGCCCGATCGGCCAGCAGCAGCTCCGCCCGGCCTCGTCGCGTCTCCTTCTGCCGGCGGGTCAGCCACTCTCGCAGCGACGGCACCAGGTAGTCGTGCGTGAGCTGGTAGTATCGCTGTTTCGGCTCGGAAGCCGGAGGCCGTTCCTCATCGGCATCAGAACCCTCGGGATCCGTGGGCGTGATCAACCGCAGCTCCGTGTCGAGGATCTGCAGCACGTCGTCGAATTCCTTCTCCCGCCCGATGTACTCTTCGGTGGCCTTCAACAGCGTTTCACGTGATTGCCGGCTTCCCTTGATTTCGTCGGTATCGGACTCGGGGAGAAGGGCCCTGAGAGCCGCCTCGGCGGCCTTCTGGTGGAAACGGTGTTTGGGCACCGCGGTTTCCGATTCGAAAGTCTCCTCAAGGAACTTTCTGCCGATCCCCTTGAAGCCGCCCAGGTCGCGAATCGTGCCGGGCGTCCACGGTTTGCCCTTGACCAGCTCGGCAAGCAAGGCCAACTTTACGCAGATGATTCGCTCGTCCTCGGCCAGCTCGGCCACGGCCTCGTCCAGAAACTGCGACTGGGCCTCGGTCATCTCTCCAGGATTCTCGGGCAGCGTGCCGTAGGCGCGACCGAACTCCGCCAGGACATGGCGGGCATGCCGGGGATCGAACAGGTCGACCGCGGCCGCGTTGCCCCCCTTCACCAGGCCCGCTTCCAGAGAGTCGAGGAAACGGGTGATTGCCATCATGAAGTCGGCCCGCACGAGCACGACGCACTGAATCCGTCCCGCCTCGCACTGCCGCAGCGCCTCGACGAGCTGGCTTGGCTGCTCGCTGCCGCGGACGTGCAGCCACTGCTCGAACTGGTCGAGCACGATCAGCAGCTTTCGGCGGCTCGCCGTGCGCAGATGCCAGAACAGCTCCGGCAGCTCGAGGTCTTCCGGTAGGTCCGGAAACCGTTTTCTTAAGCCCTTGGCCAGGCGGACCTCGGTGTCGTATGGAGTCGCCTCCACGTAGACGGTGGTCACCCGGTCGTCGAGCCGTGGCAGCAGGCCGGCCTTGACCAGCGACGACTTGCCGCAGCCCGAGGGGCCGTAGATCAACCCGATGGCGAAGCTCTTGTCGGGATCCGTCTCCTCGATCTGGATTTTCCAGAATCGGAGGCTCTCGGGCAGGCCGTTGCGGTCCCGCGGGCCCGGCAGCAGATCGAGGAAGAAATCGGCGTCGTGCGCGTCGAACGACCGCAGCCCCTTGGGAATAATCCGCGGCTTGACTTCTTCGGTGGATGATGGCTGGGCCTTTTCGCTGATTTCTCCATCACCTTCCAGCCAGTGCCTCAGGTCGTCGAGCAAGTCGGCAACCGACAGGTAGCGGTCGCTCCGACGCCGCTGGAGACATTTCAGGCAGATCCGCTCCAGCTCGCGAGGGACGGAAGGGGCGATCTGCCGCGGCGGCAGCGGGTCGATGGTGACGATCTTCTTAAGGATCTCCTGTTCGTCGGCACCCTGGAATGGCCGCTCGCGCACGAGCAGTTCGTAGAGGATCACTCCCAGTGCCCAGATATCCGTACAGCCGTCGATCCGGTGGCTTTCACCATGCACCTGTTCGGGCGCCATGTAAGGCGGCGACCCGGATCTCTCACCGCGCCGCAGCAATCGGCTCCGTTCGTGAAGGGCCAGGCCGAAGTCGGCCACGTGGGGACGCCCCTCGGCATCGAGCAGGATATTGGCCGGCTTGAGGTCGCGGTGCCAGATCTTCTTCTGATGCACGTAGGCGATGGCCTCGCTCACTTCGATCAGAAGCCGCACGATCTGCTCGTGGCTGAGGGAGCTGGACCGCGCCCACTGGCGCAGGTTGGGGCCGTTGATGAACTCCTGGACGATGAACACAGCCCCGCCCGGCAGCCGCCCGCAGGTGAACACGGTGACCAGGGAGGGGTGGTTCAGGCTGGCCAGGGTCTGTGCCTCCTGGAGGAACAGCCTCACCGCCGCTTCATCCTTGAAGTACTTCTTTAGAGGGATTTTGAGGGCGACGGGCCGGTTCAGTTCCGTGTCGTGGGCCAGAAAGACTTTCGCGAATCCGCCCGAGCCGAGCTCCTTATCGACCGCGTAGCGGTCGATCATGTCGGGGACCGACTCGTCTTGCTCCTCGTCGTCGCGCAATCCTTCCCCCCTGCGAGCCTCGACGAACGCCACCGCTTCCCGGACTATGCTTTCGTCGTCGGGAAACTGTTCGAGATAGTCGCTCAGCTTCGGCTGCTGGCCCGCCTCGAGCCAGAGATCCCACTCGAGGACGATCAGCTCTCGCAGCAGGGCCGAATGATCCAGATCACCCGCCCGGTTCAGGTAGTCGTCGATCCGCGGCCGCCCACCGGCCTTCCAATCCTTTTCAAATTGATCAGCAAGCTTATCAATACGTTCGTCGGGAAAGTGCGGTTCCGTGGCGTCCGAGTTGGGCTGATTCATCACGCAGCTCCCGTGAATCGCTTGCAGGTTGCGGTGACTTGTCGGCTCCGACGTGGTACAGCCGACGACCGAGCTTGCAAAGACGCCTGCCACCTGAAAGGGGGCGATTTTGACGCCATCTTACCCGGAAGGTTCAGACCCATCAATCAGCGGTTGTCGGGTGTACTTTGAACGGTCACCAGTCGCTCGATTCCCGGTTCGACGTCGATCAGTCGTTCGTAGGTGTCGCAGACCGCTGTGGTGGGGGAGTGCGCAAACACCCCCCATCCTCGGCCCAACGACGGTCCAGCTTAACCGCGGCAGGTCACATAGACCTGGTACACGAAGAGCATGGTGGCGAATGTCGCTACGGACGTCAGATTGATGGCGCTGCATGACCGTTCGGGGGCTGCAGGTCCAGACAATTCTGCTTCGGCGCAACTGCACCAGGTGACGCAGACCTCTGAAGTTCCGGACCTTGCGCAACTCGCTTGGGTGAAGCACACCCGAGCAGCTAAGGCTCTGGCAGCACGGGACACTCAGACGAGGGGGTGCCTGTCATCATTATGACCGCAGTGCCGGTGACGGACGCTCGGGCTGGGGAGTAAGGCCGGCGTAACCATGACTAGTTTCCCCAGGGGGGAGAGCTGGCACAAGCTACCAACAACAGGTTGCGATTGGATTGCGGGTGTCCGTTCCTCTGCCGCGGGCGGAGGAATTCGCCAAGTTGGTTGACACCTGTCGTCGCTTCACTGCTCGGCAACTCGTCTTCGCTTCTCATACAATTCTCACTTCCTGCCAGATGGTGCCTGGTTCTGGTTAATCGGTAGACGGTTTCAGCAGAACGGTGTTTAAGCACTCCGCCCATGCTAATCTGGTCCATTGCAGAACAGTGTTCTGCGGTCGTCAGTGACGCAAACGTAACGCGGCGACCTTCCGATCGGGCAGCACGCCTGGTAAGCCCGGCCACCAACCGGGATAAGGGGACAGAGTTAACCGCCTGTCGTGTGCTGTGCCGGTAGAGCGTGGTGCTCAGAGATGGGCTCGCCACGTTCGACGGAGGCTCGTGGAAGTAATCCGGACGGTGTCATGCCGCACGAGTAATCTCCACGTTCTATCCGATGGAATACCACAACTGGATAACAGGCTTCAAGGGACGCCGATTGCTTCATGCCGGAGCGGTCGTATTTCTCGCTCCAGTTGTGGTTCTTGCCCTGGAATAGGGGCGATGCAGACAGACTTTGCCTGGCGGCCCAGTAGGGCCGTTGGTCGAAGCCGTCATGCTCAAAGCAGGTGAGCGGCATTATGCCGCAAATCCTCCCACGGGGTTCGGAGTCCATGACTTCGTTCAACGTGTGCCGCTGTGGGGAGCCCCTGGCTGGTGACAGTCAGGGCCGGGCCGATGACCAGGTTCGGATACTCCGGAGAAACACCGGGGATGTGAATAGCTCAACCATGAAATGCCCGCGAGGGCTTAGCGGTTAGTTGCTCGGGAGACGACGCCGAGGTGTGCGTCACGACGCCATATTCGTCCGTGACGCCGATGAAAAGTGCTGACCGTCACGGATTTTGGGGAGGGTAAGTGCTCGTGACATAGTTTACGAAAAAGGCCATGATCCACCAAAGGCATTTTGTTCACAAGGAGGTGGATCATGGCCGAAGGATCGGCTTCTGGATTGT
>Ga0209723_1004041_pt1 | contig 16893 bp, 9 predicted proteins | sample BiotimSIPDNA_2_FD_185750 | JGI IMG/M metagenome (GOLD analysis project Ga0209723, IMG submission 185750) | Anaerobic biogas reactor microbial communites from Washington, USA - Biogas_R2 time_0 SIP DNA (SPAdes) (version 2) | ecosystem: Engineered > Bioreactor > Anaerobic > Unclassified | place... | reverse complement strand
CGGCCAGCGTCATGCACAACAAGAAAATCATCGGACGCCTGAATATCGTCGCCAAATGAAGCCCGCCCAGGCGGCGAGGAGCTGCTGTTTTATCCGCAGATGACGCTGATGACGCAGATTTTTTTTTGGGGGGGGGGGCAGGGGCTGAATGCTGAATGCTGAATGCTGAGGCGCATTTCATAATTCATCATTCATAATTCATAATTCGTTAGGAGTCCGGGGCGACATTCCATCCGTGGTTCTTTTTCTGTAAATTCTCTAATTATGCTACGTTCATTGACGAAACTTCTCCTTTGCCTTGTTCTGGTCTTTTTTTCTCTTTCCGGCTTTTCTGGCCTTGCTGCTGGGCGCAGCTGGGTGGCTATATTTGGCACGGCTGATTGCGACGACTGCGCGGCGGTCAAACGCCAATGGCGCGAGGAACTCACCGCGCCGGAAGACCCGGTGCTCCTTTTCCTGGACATCGCGCATCCGCCCAACTATCGGCGCCTGGAACAGATCGAAGCCGCCTTGAAAATTCCGGCCAAGGGCGCGTCGTTTCCCATCTTCTTGGTCGGCAACCGGCTGATTGACAACATCGACACTTTCTATGAGCTGGGGGACGAGCTTTTCGAGCTGGCCGCTGCCCAGCCGTCAGACCCAGCGGTTCAGGCAGTCACCAAGCCGCTGGCCACGGCTGCCGCGACGGCCAGCACCCCGGTCGTTGACCTGCTCTGCCCAGAGGAAGCTTCCCCGCCAACAGCGACAACTGCGACGACGACCATAGCCACCCCGCGCCTCCTCTATTTCTTCCAGAAAAACTGCCAGAAATGCTCGCGCCAGGAAAAAGAGCTGGAGCTTCTCTTAGCCGATTTGCCGGGATTGACGATAGACCGTTTTGACGTTGCCACGCTCGATGGCCTGGCCATTCTGCGCCGCGCCATGAATCATTTCCTGCTTCCCGCTGACAGCACCCGCAATTTAGCGCCGATGGTCTGCTGGCAGGATGGCTTCATCACCGGTCGACTGGCCGATGCCGCTGAACTCAAAAAAGCCCTGGCGCACTACCGCGAACCCTACGAGACCTTCTGGCAAGCGCCTGTCACCGACACGGAACGACAGGCCGAAAAGACCCGCCAGCAACGACGCCTAGGCAAGGGCGCCATCGGACTCATCATCAGCGCTGGCCTCCTCGACGGCTTCAACCCCTGCGCCTTTGCCACCTCCATCTTCCTGCTCAGCTACCTGCTGTACCTGAAACGCCGTCCACGCGACATCGCCCTGGTCGGGGCATTCTTCTGCCTGGGCGTCTTCCTGACCTACGTCCTGTTCGGCATTGGCCTGTCCTTCCTCATCGATGCCCTCAACCAGGCCGCCTGGATGAAAACCATCATCTATGGCGGGCTGGGAATCGTCGGCGTCATCCTCGCCATCGGCCACCTGCGCGATGCGCTGCGCTACCGGCGCACCGGAAAAGCAGGCGACATGGCTTTAGGACTGGACAAGCAAACCCACCAGCGCATCCACACTTGGATCAAGCGCCTGACCGACCATAAATCCTGGCTGATGATACCGGCTGCCCTGCTGCTCGGCGCGATCGTCTCCAGCATGGAGCTGGCCTGCACCGGTCAAATCTACCTGCCTACCCTCGCCGCCATCAATGCTGACGGCATCGACCTCCGCGCCGTGCTGCTGTTGCTGCTCTACAATTTCTTCTTCATTCTGCCGCTGGCCGTCATCACAACCTTGGCGGTGCTGGGCGTAGGCGCCCAGCCAGTCGCTGCCTGGGCGCGCAAGAACGTCTTTGCCACTAAAGTCGCCATGGCGGTCTTATTTGCCTGCCTGGCTGTGCTGATGTTCTCGCTGATCTGACAGAACTCTGACGGGGCTTGGGCGACGGGATAATTCAGCGCTTCTGCTGCTGCTCCGCTGCTGTGGACATGGTGGGCGGGGTGAGCGGGGTGGACGGGGTGAACGTGGTGGACAGAGGCTGCGGCATCGTACGTAGTTCAGCTTCAGCTTGCCGTAATTTTAGCGTTTCTGCCGCTGCGCTGCTGGCTTCCCCGTACAACTCACCCTAAAAAAATCTGCGTCATCTGCGTCATCTGCGTCATCTGCGGATAAAACAACAGCCTTCGCTTCTTGCCCTCATTTCGCCGCTTTTCCATGCAACCAGCGCAAAGTTCGTGACTCTGTATGCAACACAATGATAGTGAGCTTGTTACAGATATTTTTCCTTTGCTCTTCCGTCTGTTTGCGCTATATTTTACGTATTGTTTGTCTGTAGTTTTTGAATTCACGTGTTGCACGGCAGGCGGTCTATGGAAGCTGGCCTCGGCTCAGAGTATGGATGCAGTTATTATTTGCTTCGCAGCGCGGCGTTGGCAACGGTCCTTCATTTAGGCACGTTGTCATTTTGCCAGCGTTTTATGCCGCCTTCGGACGCTGCTCGGTCTCGGTCTTTGACGTCATCGGCCCGGCAGGCTTGGCAATCCGTGCTGGAGGTCATCCAGCGCCAGCTGTCTGATGCTGACGCCGAAGTTATGTGCCTCGCTGCCGGCTATCGCCAGATGACTTTGCTGCTTGGCGAGTGGGAGATGTTTCTTATTGACGGCGGCGCGCTGCCGTGGAGCTGCCAGTCGGCCGGCTACATGCGGCTGGCCTCATCGACGTATGCGCCTGTCTGCGACGACGGCGAATTGCCTGAGCAGGTTTGTTGGCGCTACGTGCAGGTTTTGCGCAGTCGCCTGGCCTTTTGGCTGGATAACGAAGATCGGCTTGAAGTCGCCAATGCCTTGCTGGTGCTGACTAAGCAGGGGCTGGCCGCGCTGGCCACGGAATTGGCCGGCTATCGTCAACGTCACGTCGGCGCCGCCTTGACCGTGGTGGAGGACTGGTTGGAGACGAGTCGTGGCGAATGGCTGCGGGTCGCCTGCGTCGTGCCTCCGTGTCCAGCCTGCGGCAAGCCTATGCGGCGTTATTGGGAGCAATGGCAGTGCCAGGACTTCCCTGATTGCATCGGAATCGCCAAGGGGTGACACCCGCTGCGGTTGCTGGCGCGTTCAGCGCTAATCGTGGCGGCTGAAAGCAGTTTTATTTATAGAACCACACGCCTTGCCAAGCCGGCTGCTCCGGTGGTTCGATGGTAAACCGCCCATTCACCCAGAACCAGTGCGCGCCTTGAGCCTCATCCCCGGGGTCGGCAATGAATTGCCAGGCATCGTCGACCAGAGACTCCTTGGCGTAGTCCTCTTCAAGCAAAAGCACGCCTGGGAGGGTGAAGTTCTCCGTGTCGTTGCCAACGTACATCCAGTAGGCTTTGCCGGCGGTTAGTGTTTCCGCAGTTATATAGGCGGCTTTATCCTGGTCGTATGTGAACAAGGCGACGCCAGCAGAGACGTTGAGGGCGGCTATGGCAATCTCTCTGCTGACATCATGCCCAGTGCGGAAATTTTGCGGTATGCCGATGAGATTCCAGCCTCGGCGCAACCGCGCCAAGCCCTCGCCGGGGGCGCCTTCCGGAAGAAACTTGAAAGTGACCAGGGAGTCATTTTGCCGATAGAGGCGGAGGGTGGCCTTGTCGCTCTCGGCCTTGCCGTCCTCTACGGCCGTGAATTCATGCCTCAAGGCTGGAAGCGAATCAAGGATGAGTACATCGGCGCCTGCTGCGGAATGCAAAAATATCTCTCCAGTGGCGACTTGCCGGCAGAGGATTTGCGCATTGGGGGGCACCGAGAGCTGAACCGTGTTGTTGTCCGAATCGCTGATGTAGCAAGTCACGTCCGACGCGATGCGTGTGCCTGCATGGTCGCCATGCGTCCATGCGTCAATGGCCGGCGGGGCTGTTTTTCCCGGCGCCTGGTTGAAGATGGTGACGAGACAGGTCGCGCCATCGAGGGTGAAATAGCCGTGACCATCCGCGAGATTCGGAGTCTGGCCGCAACAATTCTTGGTGATCGGAGTCAGGATGCCGCGGATGGGACATTCGGTTCGTGCGAGTTCACCGTTGGCGCTGCCATCGGCTGTCTTCAGGACATTGATGCGCCCGGTGAACGTTCCTTGGTATGCGTCATACGTCAAAGCACTCAGTTCGGCGGATAGGATGCCGTTGGTGGCGACGAGCAGCGCCAATGCATCGCGGTTTTCTTCCAGCTTGACACAGTTGGGCAGGACGCTTCCCGGCGCAAATGCCGTCTCTGGCGGAGTGGGCTGAACGCTGATATAGAAGTATGGCTGTTCGAAGTCTGGATCGACTTGCTCGGTAACCGAGCGTGTCGAGTCAAAAGTCGTCCCGCAGGGGTCAATCAGAACCAGGTCGTCAGCTGCTTTCTCCCAGGCCGAATTGCCGCCGCTGGCTAACACCCAGGCGTCATTGACGTTGTCGCCAGCGGTTGCTTCGCGTTCCGCCTTCGCGACGATGGCGAGCTGGCCGGCCAAGCGGCCGATATAGCTGTTTTGTTCCGCTGACCACCCAAGCGGCAGGAAGAAGGCCATTTCGCCATCAGGCATGCCGCTCTTGTTGCTGGCGGTGATTTTGCCGGGGGTGACATACGTGTCCTTGGGGCCGAATGTGGCGCCGTCAATCAGTTCGCCCTGGTAGGTGACGCATCCGGCATCATCCACCCAGACTTGCAGCCAGCCCTGGCAGGAATATGTGCCGTTATCCAGCCAATGCCGCAAAGCGACCGTGTAGTAGCCTGCGTACTGCCCTGGAACTTTGGTGACGGCCGAGGCGCGGATGGCAAAGGAATTGCCCAAGGGGGACGTATAGGCGCCAGTGCAGGTGCCGTCCTGGCTGATCTGCAAGCTCAAGGCGGAACCATCCTGGGTAGTGCTTGCTAATCCTATCAAGTTAAGCGCGCCAAGGTCAGGGGAGTAGTTTGACCAGGCAGCGAACTCAAAAAAGCTGGGGGCTTCGGCGTCCTGGGTGGCGACGCGAACCAAGATTATACCGGTCAGGCCATCCAAGTCGTTGTCTATCTTGATGTCGCCGCGCATGGCCTGGGCAGCGGTGACGTCATTATCTTCGACGAGATAGCCGGCAAAGGCATTGCTGACCTGGGGCAAATCCTCAATATTAAAAGTCAGGTCGATGTATTGCTGCGATTGCAACAGGACCAACAGGAGTTTGTATTGAGCATTGGCTTCGCCCTCTGGCGTGCCAATGATTTCAACGCGCGGATTATCTGGATCGCTAGTAAAATCCCGCAGTTCTAGGCCTAGCGGGATGCCGTCTGGATTATAGGCTATCGGTTCCCCTTCCGGGTCGCCAATGACCGGGAAGGAGAGCGACCCCGGGGCGAGCGCGATATTTCTGTAAAGGGTGAATGTGGCCTCGGCAGGATAATTGAACGCGGCATAGCCAAGCACGTTGACGGTCGTGGTCGTCTTTCCCGGGTCGGCCTGGCAGCTGCTGTCACCCGATTCGATGATTTCGGCGACTAATTCTGTGCTTTGGCCGTCGGGGTACGTACCGTCTGGCAATGCCATGCTGAAGGTATATGGGGTTGCCTTGTCGTCGTGAGCAATAGTCATTTCCCGCCATGGTGCGCCAGTGTCGCCTGGGCGCCGCAGGCGGCATTTGAACGTGAGCGGCTTCGCATGGGCGTTGACAGTCTCAATGTTCAGGCGGAGCTTGACTTCAGCGGCTTTGCTGGAAACGCGACTTTCCTGGTCTGCCATGGCCAGCACGTAGGACTTGGCAGTGATATCAAGCTCCAGTTCGTATAGGAAGCTGGCGGTGGTGTCGCTCGCGGTGACTTGCAGGAGATATTCCGTGTCCTCCGCGTTTCCGGCTGGCGCAAAGACGAGGCGGACGGGGTCGGTCGCAGGGCTGGTGGCTGTCTTGAGGAGCGTCACGCCGTCTGCGGCATAGACAGCCAGGCTGATTGCGGCGCCAGCCGGGGCAGCGACCCCGGTCGCAGTGATGGTCGCAGCCTTGCCTGCCGGGACGGTAAATCGCCACCAGTCAGCCGTGATCAGGCGGCCGCCAATGCGTGAATTTTGCAGGTCGCCGTCCTTCAGCATTTGGGTGGTCAGGCTAGCACAGTTGTTGTCTTCGACAAAGCCGGCTGCCGCCATGAGCGCCAAGTCGTCCAGCTTAGCGATGACCGAGGCGATGTCATAGTCGCCGGCAATCCGTCCGACCGAGGTTAGTCCATTGAGCGTTGCGCGGGTAGGCGCTGCTGCCGGGACGCAGTAGACCAGCGTCGGATAGCCGATTTTCTTCCAGGCTTTGTCTGGCCCCCAGGGGTCGGCGCCAGGCAAGGCCAAGGCATCCTGTGCCGCGATGTTGTCAACCAGCTTGGCCTCGGCGGCTACAACGCTGATGTTATTCGTTTTCAAGTAGCCATTGGCTGTGTTGTCGCGGAGCGGGGATGGGCCGTTGCCGTAGCGGTCGCGGTTGTCGAGGGCGACTAAATAGGCGTCTGCGGTCGCCGCCTTGAATTCAGGCGCTTGCAGTATCTTGTGCTCTAGGCAGACGCAGTGCGGGCACCACAGCAGGCCGCTGAACAAATAGATGACAGGCTTGCCAGCGGCCTTGGCCGCTTCCTCGGCGGCGGCGCGGTCCATAGTCCACTTTCCGGGCCTGGCGCCGTTCCAATGCGGGTTGGTAGGCGTGCCGGCAGCAGGCGCCCGCTGAGCCTCGTGCGCCTTCAAGGTGTATGTCATCTTACTGACGTCGCCAGCGGCATGGCTGAGCCTGACGAAGTAGGTCTTATTGGTTGCCGTGCCAATCGGCATGTCGATTTGGACACCGCGGTCCAAGGCGTCAAAGCCTAGGGCGGTGATTGTCTTGTACGCATCCTCAAGCGGCGCAAGCAGGCCGTTGTTCCACTCGCTGCCGAACAGCTCAAACGTGATTTCCACCTCGGGATTGTTGTTCGTGATGTCCTTGGCCGAAAACACATAGCGCTTGCCCAGGTCGCCGACGAATTTGAACCAGTTCTGCGCCGCTGCCGAGTCCAGGACCTTTGCACCTGAATACATGATCCATTCTTTGCTGTTGGGCTGCGGGTTGTCCATGTTGGGTATTCGTCCGAAGTCATGGGCGTTTTCAAAGCCGGTGTGGGTGGAAGCGGGCGGTGGAGTAGTATTTGCCCAGAACTGATTCGGGAAAAAGGTCTGGAAGACGCTGATAAACGTTTCCGGCGTCCAGGCGAGTTCAGTCTCAATTTGGACATGGTTTATCTTTATATTAGACAAGTAGTTGAAGCCGCTGTATCGGTTGGGCTTGGATGCGCCAGCGTCCAGCAAGGTGACTTGCTTGTCATGAAGCGACGTGGAATCTGAAGTGGCCAAGTCTGCGCCGTCATTGACCTTGAAAATGTAAATAAATGGGTATGAGGGAGTCATGCCGCATTTCTTTGAATAAAGGTTGTGCAGTGCCCCATTAAGCTCTTTTGAATCGCGGCATTCAAAAACAACGATTTTGTTGGCATCGACGTAGTTCTGAAATGCCGGCGTATGCAGAACAAGATTTTCAAATTTGTTGCAATGATCACAATCCGCGCCGCCGGCTATGACCAGCAAGGGCCGATTGTAGCTGTATGCGAGCCTTTTGGCGTCCGCTACCTGCGCAATGCCGGTGAACCATCCTTCCCATGCTACTTGCGCAGACAGACTGGACGCGAGCAAGCAAACAAAGGCCAAAACTGCGGCGCGCACAAGAAAATTTCGGGCATGAGCAGATAGAAGCATATAGTCACTCCGCAGTTAGGTCTCGACAGAGAAAAGCCATCAACGACATGGACTTGAATCCGGGAATTGTGACGATCTAGGAAAAATGTAAAATGCAGACATTAATAGACAAATGCGCTTTTGTCAAATACCAGGTCTGCCTTACGGTGGACTGCGCCAGTCCACAACGTAACCTATCCCCCAGGCTTTAGCCTGGGGATGTGTGGCCCCCCCCAAAAAATGGTGCCCAGTAGGGGCACTACCTGGCGTCTACCAGCACAATCACTGTGCCAAATCTCTCTTTTTGTCACAGGATTTCGCAGATTGACCCTATTTTAGACGTCATCCAAATATTCCCACATTTCATTTTGAAGCAGCCAGATCGGGTCGGCATTGCGGCGGATGAAATCCTCGATTTCCGCTTCCTCTTTTGCCGAGGGTACGCGCCTCACCCTTTTTTGCTTACCGTTCAAAAAGACAATCATGAATTCTTGGCGGTATTTATCTCTGGCAGCGCGCTGTTCGGCAGTCAATTTCTTTTTTGGTTTTTTACTCATACCCACCGTCCTGCCTCACCGGCGTTTTTCGAGGAATTCCTGGAACCTGGCGAATGATTCGCCTTGTTCGCGGACAGCGTCCAACAGGGGAATAAGAGCTTCCAGGATCAGAATCTGGCGTTCCCAGGCTTTGGCGTATTCTGGCGGCATGATTGCTTTGAGTTCAGTCGGGGCTTCCGTGTTGTCCTTCTTGGCGCTTTGCATTGCCTGCGCTAAAGACGCCAAGTCCACGCGCTGATTCTGCAAAGCCTCAGTCAACGGCGCCAGGTCAATCCGCTGGTTCTGCAGAGCCTCGGTCAACGGCGCCAGGTCAATCCGCTGGTTCTGCAAGGCTTCGGCTAACGGCGCCAGGTCAATCCGCTGGTTCTGCAAAGCAGCCACCAGCGGCGTCAAGTCGATTTTCACATTGCCCTCGTCCCGCGCCTTAGGTTGGCGCGTAGCCAGGACTTCGCCTAGGCGGTCTGCGGCCTGGGCAAAGCCGCTGTCCAACGAACTGCGCACCTGCCCCAGGCCAGCGCTGAACGCCGATAATTGCGCCATGAGCCGTCCAAAATCATTGGCGTCATCCAGGCCGGAGAGATTCTTCCGCCTCGTGAATTCGGCCTTGATGTCATCCCAGCGGAGTTTTTCCGCGGGCGTCAGGCATTGCATGATTTCCTTGGCCTTGAGCAGGTTGCTTTCCGCGCCGGTCGTCAAGGTCTGGGCCTCATTGCGGTAATGGTCAAGGATGACCTGGTCAACCTCCTGCTCGCTCATGATTGGGAATATTTTTTCCGCCATGCGGTTCATGTTGCGGTAGGAGCCTTGCAGTCGGAACGGCGGTTCGGTGCGGTACTCGTCTTGCTGCGCCGCTGAATAAATATACTGCTGGTTGACCTTGAGGACGATGTCCCGCACCCGGAGCAAATGCCTGACCGTCTTGACGACGTCATCAAGCTCGCCCGGGGCATAAAATTCCACGAAGGACACGCCCTCGATGCTGCCGCGCTCGGCGGCCAGTGCGAAGTTGGCCATGTCCGCCAGGTTGCCGCCCTGGTTGTTCCAGGCCGCCAGAACCGAATTGGACGTCATGGCGTTTTCCAGGAAACTAAGCGCAAAGACCTCGGCATGAGCCTGGCTGATGTCTCCAAGATTATAGGTGTCAGCGCGGTTCGCCAGCATATCTGGCACCTTGAACACGCCGCCGCTTTCCGTATAGGGATTGCCTGCCATGACGACCGCGACCTTCTTGCCGCGCAAATCGTACGTCCTGGCCTGACCATCCATAACGCCCTCGATCTTGCGCTGGGCGTCACACAGAGAAATGAACTTCTGCAAGAATTCCGGATTCAGGTGCTGGATATCGTCGAGGTAGATCATCACATTGTTGCCCATGGCAAAGGCGAGGTTCAATTTATGCAATTCTTCACGGGCAGTCGCATTCGGCGCTTCGGCCGGATCCAGGGACAGGACGCGGTTGCCGATAGCCGGGCCATTGACTTTCATGAAGGCCAGGCCCAGGCGCTCCGCGACATATTCCATCAGGGTAGTCTTGCCATAGCCTGGCGGCGAAATAAGCAGCAGAAGCCCCATTTGGTCGCTGCGCCGACGCGGCCCGGCAGCGCCCATCTGCTTAGCGAAATTGGCTCCGATAAAACGCAGATAGACCTCGCTGAGCAAGCGGTTGCGGACAAAGCCTCCCATGGTGTGCGCCTTGAACTCTGACAAACGCAGGCGCAGGCGGCGCGCTTCCAGGAGTTTGCCGCGAAGGCGCTGGTAGTCGCGGAAGCGGGGCGCCTGCCGAGAACGGAAGTCCTCCAGGCGCAGCAGGAAGGTGTCGAGCTGCAACGTCAGCTTTCCCTCCTGCAACAGCGGGTGTACCCCGCGCAAGCCGCTGACCGTAGAACTGACTGCGGCTGACATGCCGTCAGCCAGCAGCATCTTCGGGCCGGCGCTGGCCAGGGTCGTCATCTCCCAGGCGAAATGACGGTCAGCAGCCTTGTCCCGGTGTTCCAGGAACGCCGTCACCCAGTCGTAGGCCAAGGCAATGCGCGCACCTGGCGACGACAGCGACGACAACGCCTGCTCAAAGCGCTTTTCCGCATTGCGCTCCCGCAGGACGCGGCGGAATTCTTCGGCCAGGGCGACTGCCTCCGCCGTCATGGTGAACCGCAGCTCCTCCTGGTCCTGGAGTTCATAAAAAAGATATTCGGCTGCCTGGTCAAGAGCCGCCGCCGGGAACGGCAGCCGAGCCAGCTCCGAAAACTCGGCCAGCAGCTTTTTCAGGTCTGCGACATAGACCGGATGGATTTCCTGCTGCTGGAACATAGCGGCTCTCTCGCCAAAGCTTCGCAGGTGTTCACGCCAGGCGTTTTTTCGGTCAGTGTCAGGATGGAAGCACCAGCACAGCACGGCCCAGGAGCGTCCTGCGCTGGCATAGCGCAGCAGCCCGCAGCGGTCGTGCAAAACGATCAGCTCGCGCAGAATCAGCGCGGCGTCATAGTCATGGACACCGCGTTCGTAGCCCTCGTCGTAGCGTTGCGCTGCTTCGACGCGCATCAGTTCAACCAGCTCTCCCAGTGCGCCGGCGTCTGTCGTGCGCTGGCTTGGCGCTGCCAGCTGCCGCAAGCTGTCCAGGGTCAAGCCGCGTTCGCCATGCTGGGCTCGGCGGAAGATATCGTAGGCGAGGAATTCGGCGCGATAGACGTCCGGCGCTTCGCTCGGGAGCGTCCTGGTCCACATATCTTGGCAGGCGGCCAGCTCCGCGTCGCGCACCGGCTCGCTGAAGTCCGTACCTGTCAAATGCAGGCAGAGTTCGCCTTCGCGCACGATTGTGGTCAATTCCAGGGGCTGCTTGTTGACATGGAATTGGTGTTCGCCCAAGGTCACGGCTGAACCGTCAGGCGTGAAGATATCTTGCCGGTCGCGTTGTTGCCGCAGCAGGGCTTCCCTGGCGGCCTTGAACTGCCCTTCGAGATCGTCGGCCTTGACTGATTCCTCCATCTGGCGCAGCCTAGTCACGCAGTCGATGAATTTCATCGCCATGGCGTCAGTCTGGAAGCAGGCCGAGATGGCTGCTGGCTCGCTCAGCGACTCGGCCCGGGCCTGAATCCCCTTGAGGATGCGGAGGGCGGTCGTCTGGAGACGCTGGGCATGGGCCTGGCGTTCGTCGTCCAGCTGCTGCTTGCGGGCATTGAAGGCCGCGACGATTTCCTCGCGCTTGTCCGTCAAGCGAGTCAAAAATTCATCGTACTCGGAAAACCGTCCTTCCAGTTCCTCCAGGGTGATCATGACCCTGGTCAGGAATTCATCGCATTTGGCCGGGGTGTCGGACATGCCGATGAAGTTGGCTACGCTCTGGGACAGGAGCTTGAACTGCGCCGCGAATTCCACCCGGGCTTCCTCCTGGCCGAGTTCGCGGAAGCGATGGAGCTGGGCTGCGCGCAGGCGGTTGACGCCGGCATAGACGTCAGTGATGTTGTTGATAATGGCGGCTGACCTCACCGGGTCATCCACCTGCAAGTTGTTGACGACTTCGGTAAGCAAGTCCAAGCGCACGGCCAGCGCATCCAATTCCTCCTGGATGGGCTTGAGGTCAGCTCCGCGAGCGGCGTTTTTCTGTCGCCCGTCCAATTCTGCCAGTGCTTCGGCATAGACCCGCAGGGCGTCGTCATCGCCGAGGCAATCAAGGCAGGCTGCGGCAATCTGCTGATGGAGTTCTGCCAGCCGCGTCTCCAGCTCGCTCACCTTGTCCTGGTCAGCATAGCGAAGGTTGCGCAGCGCCACTATCTGCCCGCGCTGGATTCGCAGTCGGTCAAGGGCGCGGATATAGTCGTCAATGCCGCTGCTGGCGGCGCTGGCGGCCAGCTCTGATTCCAGGCTGCGCACGGCTTCGGCGCTGGCTTCCAGCTGGCGCGCATGGTCAGCGCTGATGCGCAGCACTTTTTCGTATTCGCCGACAGCTGCGATGGCAGTGGCGCGGATATCCTGGACGACGTTCTGCAAGTCGCCGGCTTCGTCGTGCCCGAGCCAGTGATACGCATCCAGCATACGGCGGGAGGCGCGAATCAGCTCTTGGTAGACCCCGAGGGTGATAGTGTCATGGCGAATCAGTCGGCTCAGGCCATAGCCTTCGGCAATGCCGCGCACCAGGTCGCGGTTGCCGATTTTCGACAGATAGCACTCGACCTTGGTTGGCGCCTGGAAGCTGTCAGCGCAGTACGGCGTTTGCCAGAACTGCATGGGGTGATGCTGCCGCGGCTCGCCGTCTGGCGCTGAAAACACGACCATCCGGCCATTGTCAAACAGGCAATAGCCGTGGCAGTTCAACGGCGCTGACAGATGCTTGGCAATGATGTTGTAGGACAGCATGACATGCCATCCTTGCTGCGGCTCGTAGAACACATACAGGAAATCCTCGCCGTTCGGGGAGCGGATGCATTCCAGGAACTGCATGTCCTCGGCTGGCCCGTCAAATTCCCGCAGCGTTCCCTCGGCCAGATAGCAGCCGCGCGGGAAGACCAAGCCCTGGTTTTCCGGCAGGCGCACGCATGTGTATGCGATGGCGTCAACGCGCCGCACCTTGCCGGTATGCTTGTTGTAGATGAAATGGCGCCAGTGTTCCTCCCGGTACGGGCGGATGCGCAGCAGCAGCAACGCGTCGACCCAGGCGAATTGGATGACGGCGTCGTCCAGGCCCTGGTCGCGGTCCTCGACCGGTTCGGCCAAGATGCCCTCGCTGGTGTCGGTATTGTTCTCGGCCTTGATCGTCAAATCGCCGCCGATGCACTCCACGTACAGCGTGTTGTCGATGTTGACATGCGGATGCGCGCCGGTGACATGGTGTTCGCGCGTCGCTGTCTGCCAGACCTGGGCCTGCTGCGGCGGAAGCTGGTAGTCGACGTCGCCATGATCATCCAGGTAAGTCAGCCCGCCCTGGTCGCTCAAGGCAAAACGGAAGACCTTGACATCCTGGAAAGACGCCCCGCTCTGGAAGACGATGAGAAGCCGCCCTGGGCGCTTCCAGAATTGCAGGAAGCGGGCCGTCTTGTAGTAGCGGTACAGCTCCTTGAAATCCTTGACAAAGCGCGGGTCGTCAAACAGCTGCGAGGGCGCGGGGCGCAGCGCCTCGCCGTCAAACAGATGGGTGCTGAAAACGTCCTCGAGTTCGATGTCGGCACCGCGCCTGACAGTGACGTTGTAGCCGAGGACGAGCTGCTCGCCGATGCTGACAAGGTCGCGGGGCACGCAGTTTTGAGCCGTGGTCACGCGGTCGTCGCCGACGAGCTGGCTGTCCTGGCCGCCGAACAACTCTCGGCGGCGGCTGTTAAGGCCGCTCAAACGCCGATTCAGTTCGGCGTCAAGATTGAGCAGGCGTTGGCGCAGGATATCGTAGGAGCCGCTGGACAGGTCCACGTCTTCAGCGGCGACCTGGGCGGCGGTCTGGTTTTGCTCGGTCATAGCTCCCCCCATCTATTCACGCCGGGCTGCTCATCGGCAAGGCGCGGCGGCTCACATCCAGGTTCATGTAGCTCTGCTCCTTTTGCTCTGCGCCCGACCGCGCCTACCATTGTTCACGGCGATGCGGCAATCAGCGCCTCCCACAGCGTATCCACCGTGTAGGACGTGCATCGGTTGTGCTTCAGGTAGTGTTCGCAGTACTCTTTGATTTCCTGCGTCGTGGGGCGCAGGTCAATGAACAAGGTCACTAAGTCAAGGGCGATGGCCTTCCGCATCGATATTTTCGGCTTGAACTGGCAGTGGGAGACATCCAGCCAGTAAAGCTGCGGATTATCCTCTGGACTGTCCTTGTCAATCAAAATCTTACGCGCATGAAAGGCGGAATGATAGCAGCCGCAGGCATGCGCCTTGCCGATGTGCTCCATGCATTTGAGACTGAAGCCACGCCGCAGCTGCGACCGCTCCCACCAGTCTTTGCCAGGAACCAAGATCGATGCGTCCACCGTGTTAGGGATGAACTTCGTTACGATGTAGCCGCCAGTCAACCTGCCCCATCGGCGCGTCTCACCGCAGGCCAGGACGTCTGGCACTGGAATCTCCAGGCGGCGCAACGCAGCGAAATTCGCAGCTTCCAAGACGGCCGGAGAACGAACGCCGAAATTTTCGCTGAAGGACGGCGTGGAAATAAAGGATTTGTGCAGGATGTCGGTTCCGCCGAGATAGTCGGGAATCGGGAGATGCCAGACTTCTTTGCCTGGCGTGTCGGAAAGATATTGTCCACGGCGGATTTCGGCTTGATTGTCGAGCAGCCATTGCTGTCCCTGCCGGAACGTCGGCACCGACCAATGCCAGGTGAAAAAGCGCGACGGACGCATGACCTGCACCTGTTCGGCCCGGCTGGCACGACCCAGGCGGTTCATACGCTTCGTGTCATATTGATGCAGCTCGCTCATAAAAACAAAGCTAAACGCCTGTCTTTTCGTTTGGTTAAATAAGCATTTTCAATCCAGGCAGGCTTTCCAGCATGGTAAAAAGCTGCCGCAGAGTCGCCTGGTCTGGGACGACGGCGCTCACCTGCCACGTCACATAACGCCCGTTGGACGACTTTCGGCCCGGGGCGATGGTAGCGCCGTCCACCAGGCCCAAGACAACGTATATCCGCTTCACTGCGGCCTCGACGTCTGCAGCCTCGGCGTGCATCAGCAGTCGGCCGTGCCACTGCACGGGAAATTGCATCAACTCCGAATCCATCGTTAGACTCACCATATCTGAAAAACAACGCCTTGAGCCGAAAGAGATGCAGGTAGCGCAAGGGGGAGGAAGGGGCCCGCAGCCCTTTCCTCCCCCTCGCAAAAACCTGACTAAGCTTTTTGGCTGGACTCCAACAAGGCGCATTGGCGCACGTCGACGCTGCTGCGCGAGCCCTGAGATGAAATCTGTCTGCTCGGGTGCGTTTATTTCTTCTCGAACAGCTCGGCATACTTGCCAGCGACTTCGGCCAGGTTTTCGGGCGTCACCAGCAGATAGCGCTTGTTGAAGGCTTCTTCCATGTTCGACGGAACTGGCTTGTCATCGTAAACTGCATCTGGCTTGTAGGTGACAGCGGCGACAATCACCTTGCCCTGGATAGCCGCGCCGTATTCATAGACGCTGCCGCCGGCAATGGCGACTTTCTTGCCTTTCAGGCGGAGGAGGCCGCCGGCCGGCAGCCCGATGCAGGTGATGACCATGTCATAATCGGCATTGGCGCCTTTCAGGATGTCATCCATCGCCTTGGCTGTGTACCAGGTTTCCATAGGCGCCATCATTTCGCCCTCGGGGCCTTCCGCATTCTCTATCTTGGGCACTGGTGGAGCGACTTCGGCGACAACAGTAATAGCGCTGCCCAGGCCATCCTTCAGGCCTTCGAGCATGGGGTTCGGACGGGTGCCGTCGTTGAAGGGGTCATTGATGATGATGGCCTTGGCGCCAGCGTGATTCTGCGCGAGATACTGGCCCAGCTTGCGGGTCTGAATCTTCTGGAACTCGACTTCTCGATCCTGGGCTTTCTTGGCGCCCGAGCCGCTCAGGTTGCTCACCATACTCCATAGAGCAGCTACAATGGCGACAATGGCGCAAATAATGGCCACCGGCTGACCCCAGGCCGCGCCTGACTTCTGCTTGTTCATGGCTACAAAAGCAATGATCCCAGCGACAATCATGACAATGATTTGAATAATACTCATGGCAGAGGCTCCCTTTCAATCTGTTGGTTCAACATTGCCCGGCGCATGCTCGCACACGGCGCCGGATACCTTAACAACATAACAAGACAATTTTTTATTGCAAGAAAACTTTCAAACTAATAGAAGTTACATCATATTAGATGGAGCGCAAGCGGCTGGCAGCAAAAAAATGCTGCCCTCGCCCCAGTTTCTCCTTTCATTTTCCCCCGCTGGGCGACGGCAGGAGTCCCTTCCTTCCTTGCAATGCATTGAAAGAAAGTAAGTTACAAGAAAAAAGACCTCTTTGCGCCTCCTTCCCGGCGCTGGCAACAGCCGAGAGTGTATCCAACGGCATACTAAATACAATGATTTCACTAAACCAAATTGCAAGCAGAAAAATTTATTCTTTCTGAAATTATTGCGGCATTTTCGACGTTTTTTCACTTCTGCGCCGGAAAACGCCCTGTTTTTAAGGAGGAGTCACGTGATGAAGCATTACAGCGAAGAACACCAGTGGGTGCAGGTCGACGGCGACACGGTCATGGTCGGCGTCTCGTCCTTTGCCGCCGAAGAGCTTGGCGAGGTCAATTTCGTCGAACTGCCCGAATTAGGCGCCATGATTGCTGCTGGCGGCGCGCTCTGCGTGGTGGAATCCGTCAAGGCCGCCTCTGACGTCATCGCGCCGGTCAGCGGGCGGGTCGTCGAAGTGAACGCCAGCCTGGCCGAAAACCCTGGCCTGCTGAACGACAGCCCGGAAAAGGACGGCTGGATTTGCAAGCTTAGCCAAGTCCCAGCCGCCGAACTGGCAGCCTTGATGGACGAAAAAAGCTACCAGCGCTTCCTGCACGGCGACAAACCGTAAGCAGAACCACAGAAAGACGACGAGCAGGCGAAGGGCGAATGCTGAATGCTGAATGCTGAATGCTGAGGCGCATTTCATAATTCATAATTCATAATTCATAATTCGTAATTCGTAAGGGGCGAGGGGCTTTGTTTAGGGGCGAGGGGCGAGGGGCTTTGTTTAGGGGCGAGGG
>Ga0209723_1004040_pt1 | contig 16897 bp, 8 predicted proteins | sample BiotimSIPDNA_2_FD_185750 | JGI IMG/M metagenome (GOLD analysis project Ga0209723, IMG submission 185750) | Anaerobic biogas reactor microbial communites from Washington, USA - Biogas_R2 time_0 SIP DNA (SPAdes) (version 2) | ecosystem: Engineered > Bioreactor > Anaerobic > Unclassified | place... | reverse complement strand
ATCCGAAAAGAGGAAAAATGCATGCATCCGTTCACTTTTCAATTCAGTAGGAAAACCCCAACAATCAAAAATGCCTTTTGGGAAAACCTGGTGTCCTCAGGTAGGAAAACAGCTCATTTCTGGGCGGTTTGAGGAGCCTATGGGACGGTTATGTTCATAATTCATAATTCATCAGGGGCATTCCGTCCAGTGCCCGGGCTTTAGCCCGAGGGCGGTATGCATTTAACCTTCTAACGTAAAACTAATTATAACTTGACAAAAAGCCATGCTTGCAGATTGCATAGCTGCCTTCTTGGATTATATTTATATTACGCCGTTTTGCAGACATTTCCGTTGCTCAAGCTCGCCGGAAGTCAGCCTGGCCTTTGTCCTTCACTGATTTAGAAAACATCGTTTGACGGGCTGTTAGACTGGTTGCCCATTTTCCTTCTGCCATGACAAACATTTTCCAAACTCCAGCCCCTGGCTTCCAGGCTGTTCGCCACTCTGGCGACATCTTGATGGTGTCGCTTCAGCTTGATTCTGCTCGCGAAGGCAAGGCTTTCCTGCGCACCAACCTTGGGCAGGCACACGTCCGCCGGGCGGAGATCATCGCCAACGTCGAGCATGGGCGAGCGATCCTCGGTCGCGATTGGCACGACCTGCCCATGCGTCAAGCCGACGAACGTTCCTTCCAAATCACCCTGCCGCTATGCCAGGTCGGCCTTTTCGAGTTCAAGACCTTCTTTGTGCCCGACGATGGCGGCGAACTGGTCTGGCCCAAGGGCGAAAACGTCCGCGTCAAAATCGAGCCGTCGGCAACGGTTTCTGGGAACACGATTTACAACGCCTTTGTCCGCCAATTCGGTCCTAATCGCTCTGGCCAGGCTTGGACCAAGGCACATCGCGACGCTGAGACCTTCCTCAGCCAGGCTGGCTACACCGTCCTCCCTCCCTCGGGAACGTTTGCTGACTTGCGGCGCGAGCTTCCCGTCATCATGGATCAGCTCGGTTTTCGCATCATCCAGCTGCTTCCCATCCATCCTGCGCCAGTCACTTTCGGCCGCATGGGACGTTTTGGCAGCCCCTTCGCTCCTCTCGACTTCTTTACCGTCGACGCCTCCCTGGCTGTCTTCGACCGCCACACCACCCCTTTAGAGCAATTCAGCCAGCTCGTTGCCGACATTCATTCCCGGGATGGCCTTGTCCTCATCGACCTGCCTGCCGACCACACCGGCTGGGGTTCTGTCATGCAAGTGCATCACCCAGAATGGTTCACCCGCAATGAAGACGGCTCCTTTGCAAGCCCTGGTGCCTGGGGAGTCATTTGGGAAGACCTCTGCAAACTCAATTTTGAGGATAAGACCCTATGGATGCAGCTGGCCGAAGTCTTCCTGCACTGGTGCCAGCTCGGCGTCGATGGCTTCCGCTGCGACGCCGGCTATATGATTCCAGCCCCGGTCTGGACCTACATCACCGCCCGCGTCCGCGAGCAATACCCAGACACCATTTTCTTCCTGGAAGGGCTGGGCGGCGCCATCCAAACCACCGAAGACCTCCTCCAGGAAGCCGGCCACAACTGGGCCTATTCGGAATTTTTCCAGCAGTTCGGCTATCAGAATATGCTTGACTACACCCGGTTCGCCATCTCCTTCAGCAACCGCGTCGGCTGCTTGGTTCATTTTGCTGAAACGCATGACAACCAACGTCTTGCCGCCAAATCCCCGATCTGGGCCGCCCTCCGAGTCAAGACTGCGGCCTTGTTCAGTATCGCTGGCGCTTTCGGCATTGCCAACGGCGTCGAATGGCTGGCCACGGAAAAAATCCATGTCCATGACGCTAATTCCCTTGCCTGGGGCAGCGAACCGAACTTGACGAGCCTCGTCCAGACGTTGACCCGCCTGCTCAATCAACATCCGGCCTTTCAAGCCCAGGCCACGCTCTGCATCCCCAACAGCTTTCGCGGCAACGCTATCGCCATGCTCCGCTATCCGCCTGCCGATGATGACAGCCAAAACCGCCCCATCCCCCTGACCACGCCCCTGCTAGTCGCCGCCAACCCCGAAGAAAACCAACCCGCCACCCTGGAATGGGATATCAGCGACTTCAACCCTGGCAATAAAACCATTGACCTGGTCTCCAACGCCGTCATCCCTATCCGGCGCAAGGGCCACCGTGCCATCCTCAGCCTGCCGCCTGCCGCCGCCTATTGCCTGTCTGCCGCAACTCCCGAGCCAGCCGCCCCCGAAAAGCAACTCTCCCCGCGCCACTGGCAGGACTTGCGCGACCGAGTCATGGACTTTATCGTCGAAGTCAAAGGCTACATCGATCTGGCAGGCATTGACATTGACGGCTTGGCCCAGACCGTGTACGTCAATCCGCGCCGTTTCGCTCGCCAGATTCTTCCTGAATCATCCTATCTGCCGATTATTGAATGGCGGCCTGGCCAGGATGAACACCGCGTGGTCATGGTGCCTCCACAACACCTGATCCTCATCCGGCACGTCCACCCCTTCATGGCCACCATCCTGCAAGGCACCACCTGCCAACAGCGCAAACGCTCCCTGCCGCAGGCGGACGGTTCGTCTGCGATCCTCTTCTCCCCCCTGCCTGCCCCTGCCGAAACCCCAGCTGAGGCCACCCTGGTCATCCATGTCTTCGCCCGCCAGCCTGATGGCCAGCCGCAATCCAAAAACCTCTTCCACCGCGGCGCCCTGTCCCTGCTGCCCGAAGTGACCGAGCCGGTCGTCAACCTGAGCCTGACCGCCGAACAAATCACCCCGGAGCATGTCGGCCTGTGTACTGATCAGCACGGCGGTTTCACCTTGGCTCGCGCTGCCTGGGGACTGCTTTGCAGCAAGTACGACGCCCTGTTTGCCCCCAGCCTCGCCCCGCTGGTGCCCGTTGACCGCACCGTGCTCCTGACCCGCGTCCGAGCCTGGATGATCTATCGCGACTACCGCCAGGAACTCAACCTCAATTGCCAGACCGGCTTTGTTGCCGGCTATGCCAACCGGCTGGCATGGTCCTTCAACGTCCCCTCAGGCATGGGCCAGCATGTCATCCTGCGCGTAGAATGGCAGCTCGCCAGCGACCGCCGGCAAGCCAGCCTGACCTTTGCCCGCTTGCAATCCCCTGACCGACAGTATCGCCATACACTTCCCGATGATGTCCCCGTCGCCCTCTATCTACGGCCTGATCTGGATGACCGGCCTAACCACCAGGTCACCAAAGCCTTCCAAGGCCCCGAGAAAACCTTCCCGGCCGCCGTCTCCGCGCTCTCTGACGGCTTCCGCTTCCAGCCCTCCCCAGGACATGGACTGACCATGCACATCAGCGAGGGCACATTCCATGAATCCCCTGAATGGCACTATCAACACCCGCTGCCCGCTGACGCCGAACGCGGACTCGAAAGCGCCACCGACATCTTCTGCCCAGGATACTTCAAATGCACCCTGCTTGGCGGCAGCCAGACCACTATCGCCGTCGCCGTGCCAGGCAAGGACACCGCCCCCAGCACCCCGCACGTCACAGCTCCGACTATGCCGGAAAAACTGCCGCTTAGGGAAGCGCTCAGGCAAAGCCTCTCCGCCTTTGTCGTCCGTCGCGACCAGGGCAAGACCGTCCTGGCAGGCTTCCCCTGGTTTTTGGACTGGGGGCGCGACACCCTCATCTGCCTGCGCGGACTGATCGCCGCCGGCATGGTTGACGACTGCCGAGACATCATCCAGCAGTTCGCCAGCTTCGCCGAGCAAGGCACCATCCCCAACATGATTCGCGGCCTTGACCATTCCAACCGCGACACCTCCGACGCCCCCCTCTGGCTCTTTGTAGCCACTTCCGATCTGGTCAGCCACCCCAAGGGCGGCGAAGCCATCCTCGACCTGCCTTGCCCAAGCCCAAGCCGGCCTTTGCGGAAAGTCCTCAACGACATCGCCGACTACTATTGGCACGGCGCCGCCAACGGCATCCGCGCTGACCATGACTCCGCCCTGGTCTACAGCCCCGCCCACTTCACCTGGATGGACACCAATTTCCCGGCCGCGACCCCGCGCGCCGGCTATCCAGTCGAAATCCAAGCCCTGTGGATATTCGCCCTTGAATTCCTTGCTGCGCATGGCGGGGACCCGCTCTGCGCCGAACGCGCTAAGCTCGCCCGTCGCAGCCTGGAGCAATACTTCCGCCGCCCGGATGGCCGCGGCCTGGCCGATTGCCTGCACGCGCCCACGCCGGACACACCGGCCAGCAAGGCCACGCCAGACGACGCCTGCCGCCCCAATCAGCTCCTCGCCGTCACCCTGGGCGCAGTCACCGACCTAAGGCCGGTGCGCGACATCATTGCCGCCACTCGCCCGCTGCTCACGCCAGCTGGCATCCGCAGCCTGGACGACGCCCTGGTCCGCCATCCTATTCCTGTCAGCAGCAAAGGCCGTCCTCTCAACGACCCCTATCGCCCCTATTGGGGAACCTACAGCGGCGATGAGGACACCCAACGCAAGCCAGCCTATCACAACGGCACCAGCTGGGCCTGGATGATGCCGTCGTTCTGCGAAGCCTTAGTCATGGCATACGGTCAAACCGCCATCCCCGCCGCCAAGGCATGGATAGCCGCAGCAGCGCCACAGATGCAACGCCAATGCCTGGGCTATCTCCCGGAAATCTATGACGGCAACGCACCTCATGAAGCAAAAGGATGCAGCGCCCAAGCCTGGAGCATGACCGAATTCTTCCGAATTTATCAAAAACTAGCAACCTAGTGTGAGACATTTCACCCTAACAGGCTTATATTAAGGTTGTTAAAAAATCATATTCGCTTACCTTTGAAAAGGAGTCCTTACCATGCAAGCAAAACAAAGCAAATCCGCCTCCCGTCCCAAAAAAACCATAGGATGCCGCGTCAGGCGCAGAGTCAACTTTTCGGTCAACGCCGAACCCGGGGCCAAGGTCTTCCTGGCTGGTGCCTTCAACAACTGGGATGTCACCAAGAAGCAGATGGTCGACCGTGAAGGCAAGGGCTGCTTCACCTGCACCTGCATCCTCACACCGGGGACGTATGAATACAAGTTCTACATTGACGGCGTCTGGTGCCATGATATCGCCAACCCAAACTTCGTAACCACCCCTTTCAACTCCCTCAACAGCATTATCGAGGTGCTCTAAGACCTCCTCGCCGCACCAGCCAGCCCCCAACCCGTTCCCCGAGAGATGTGATATGGCCCCGAACATCAGCCCTGACCGCAAAATCAAGGTCCTAATCGTCACTCCTGAAATTACCTATCTGCCCCCGGGCATGGGCAATATCGCCGAACGCCTCTCCGCCAAGGCCGGAGGCCTGGCTGACGTCTCCGCCTCGCTGGTCTCAGCTCTCTTCAACATGGGCGTCGACGTCCACGTCGCCTTGCCCAACTACCGTCGCCTCTTCCACGTTGAAATTCAAGACTTGATGGACGCCAAGCTGTCCCAGTACCGAGCCAAGCTCGGTCCCGATGTTGACGGCAACCAGCGTATCCACCTTGCCGAGGACAGGACATTCTACTACCGGGAAAGCGTCTACAGCAACTATGCTGAAGACGGTCTCAAAATGAGTCTGACCTTTCAGCGCGAAGTGATCAACAACATCATCCCGTCCGTCCTGCCTGACCTTGTCCACTGCAATGACTGGATGACCGGCCTGGTGCCAGGTCTTGCTCGGCGCTGGGGCATTCCTACTCTCTTCACCATCCACAACATCCACACCCAGGAAACCACGCTCGAAACCATTGAGAACTACGGCATTGACACCGCCTTTTTCTGGAAGAACCTGTACTATTCCCGGCAGCCTGCCTGCTACGAGGAGTCGCGCTCGACGAACCTCGTCGACCTGCTCACCAGCGGCATCTTCGGCGCCCACTTCGTCAACACCGTCAGCCCGACTTTTCTGCGTGAAATCGTTGAGGGACAGCACACCTTCGTCCCCCCGCAAATTCAACGCGAAATCGCCAACAAATACTTTGCTGGCTGCGCCAAGGGCATTCTGAACGCTCCAGACCCCGACTATCACCCCAGCACGGACAAGGCGCTCGCCGCCACCTATAACGCCGAAAACCACGCCGAAAACAAGGCGATCAATAAAAAGGCCTTTCAAGCCAAAGTCGGCCTGACCGTCAATCCGAACGTGCCCCTGCTGTTCTGGCCGTCCCGCCTTGATCCCATCCAGAAAGGCCCTCAGCTTTTGGCGGAGATTTTGTATTCCATCATCGATGACTATTGGTCGCTTGGTCTCCAGGTCGCCATTGTCGCCGAGGGCGCCTACCAGGATCATTTCCACGCCATTGCCGACCACCACCAGTTGCGGAGCCGGATTGCCGTCTGCTCGTTCCAGGAAGCTCTTTCCCGTCTGGGCTATGCTGCTTCCGACTTCATCCTGATGCCGTCTCGCTTTGAGCCGTGCGGCCTTCCCCAGATGATCGGTTCGATGTACGGCAGCCTCCCGATCGTCCATGACACCGGCGGCCTGCACGACACTGTCTCCCACCTCGACGTCGCCAAAAACAGCGGCAACGGTTTTGTCTTCGAGCATTACGACGCCAACGGTCTGCGCTGGGCCATCAATGAGGCGATGCGCTTCTATGGGCTCGGCCGCCACGCCCGCCAAAAACAAATCGCCCGGGTGATGCACGAGGCCGAAACCACCTTCACGCATGCCAACACGGCTGCCGCATACGTGGAGCTTTATGAAAAAATGCTGCAGCGGCCCCTGCTTCCGCAAACTGATGCCGACGCCGACGCCAGTCAGCCGCTCTGACGCAGCCATGACTCCGAAAAGATGCAACAACCTCTATGACGAGCTTCGCCAGGCTGCGTCGGCCTATTTCTGCATGCCGCTGGAAGAATGCGGCCCCATCGCCGCCGAGCTTCTCCTTTGCCTGGAAGCAGCCCTCGCCATTCTGGAGAAAAAGCACCTGGAGCCATCTGGAAGCGACTTTCTGGAGTCTCTGGGCAACATTCTCCTCTTGTCTTCGCGCCTGCGTGGGCTTATGCTGGCGGAAGTGGCCAATGACTTGCAAGACTCCCTGGGCATGGATGACGCGGGACGCCTCGCCATCATCAATGACTGCATGAGCGTGGTGCAAACCGCGAAAACCTTCGTGGCCTGAGTTGCGGCTGGCCAGGCAAAGAGCGCCATGACCTGAGGTGGAAAGCCCCGCGCTGGCAAAATTCGATGTTTTCGACTGGGTCAGCGCCGCTTGGGAGTTCCTGGTCGCTTGGCTGAAAAGCCGAAAAAGCCGATTCGCCTGCCCAGGCCATAGTATTCCCGGTGCGCATACGCCAGCAGTCTCGCCTGCTCCGGGCAAAGCTTTCCACGGCGGTCCAGCAGCGTCGGCGAAACATGCACGGCCACGACTTCGGCGATGAACATGTCATGCGAGCCGAGCTTGACCGTTTTCCTCACCTTGCACTCCACGTTCAACGGGCATTCCGCCAGCAGCGGCGCGGCGACCGACGCGCCAGCAGCGCGAGTCAAGCCAGTCAAGGCGAATTTATCCGTGTCGCGACCTGATTTCATGCCGCATAAATCGGTCGCCTTCGCCAAATCCTGAGTCGGGATATTGACGACGAATTCGCGCGTGGCGGCGATGATGCCATGCGAAAAGCGCTCTGGTCGAATGGAAATCGACAGCATTGGCGGGTCGCTGCACACCGTCCCGGCCCAAGCCACCGTGATGATGTTCTCCGGCTGCTCGGCGCGTCCGCCGCAACTGACCAGCACCACCGGCGTCGGCACCAACATTGTGCTCGGTTTCCATAGCAGTTTGTCCTGGTCGCTCGCCTCTTGGCGGCTGCGACGACTGCGGCGGTCGTCGTCATTTCTGCTCCGAATCGGCGCTGGGCGACCGAACTGCTGCCGCGGCGGAACCCCGCCCGCCTCTGCCGACTTCTTTGCTGCTGACTTGACCTCACGCCGCCTGTTCTCGCCTGCTGACATATCGTTATCCTTCGCCAAAATCCTGGATTTCACGCTGGCCTGGCTGCCAAGCAGCCAACTAAGCAATCGGCGTTAATGTAATCCAAATTTCCGGGTTGGACAGAGCCTTGCCGCCATTTCAGCTTGGCTGTCGGCTGGCTGACGTCGTCAATAGAACGACAAGCCTGGCCAGGCGCCGCGCCCGCTTGAGCCAGACTCAACCGTAGCTCCGTAGCCGCCAAAAGGCAGGTAGAGTTTGTAGTACTTCCCCACCTGGGCGATTCCCCAAGTCGCCGTCGGCGCCAAGTCGTGCCCGCCCAAGAGCATGGGCAACTGACAGGCCATCTCGCCGACATGACCGTCCAAATACGCGACGCTGCATCGCCCGCCATGCCGGAACGCCAGCGTCCCCAGGTGATTTTCGCCAGGCTTGACTATCGGCGAGACGATGGCCATCGAAGCTGGATTGCGCTGCCAATCCGCAAACGCCATCAAATCAGACAAACTGCGGGGAAAACTGTGCAGACGAAGCCAGAACGGACGCGGCCCAACCGCAGTCGGACGCGCACTGCACGACAAGACGCATTCGTTGCCGCCAATGCTGACCGTCACCCCGCCAAAGCCGTCCGCCTGGCCCAAGCGCCCGAGCGAAGCGGTCATGCCGTCTCCAGGGCAACGGCCAATCACGTCTGGAAGAACATGCCCCGAGCCAAAATACGGCGGCAAACCGCGCATCGGGTCAAGATAGGCCAACGAGTCAACCAGGTAGTCCTCATTGTCATGGCAATACATCTGCGACGCCAAGCCATATTGGCGATGCAGGCTCTTGCAGGACAAAGCCCGCGCCTTCTCCCTTGCCCGCGCCAACGCAGGCAGGAGCATTGCCGCCATGATCGCTATGATGGCGATCACTACCAGCAATTCAATCAAGGTAAAATGAAAATGCCGCCCTAGGTCCTTGCGCATCGCTGTGTTCCTGCCAATTCCATGAAGAATACTATTGCCGAACATGTCTATAGCAACACAGCAGTTTCAATGCCAGGTTGAAATTGGCTGCGGGCGCTCCTGCCAGCCGCCGTGTCTTGCACCAGCCATGAACACACGCTGCCCGATTCCAAGGCAAAAGCATAAATAATGGGGCAGTCATTGATACGTAGGAGTTCTAGTGAGTTTCAGAGCCAGGCTTCCCGGATAAGGCGCTTTAGTGGACAGTGGACAATGGACGCAAGTGGACTTTAATGGACATCAGTAGACGATGGACTGTGGACTGAAGTGGACATGAGTGGACAGAGGAGCTTTCGACACGTGTCCTCCACAGGCCTTCAGCCGGCAAAAATGTATCATGCTTACAGTCATGCCCCTTTGCGCCGTAGGCGCTTAACCATGCTTAACCCCAGGCTTCAGCCTGGGGATAGACGTGCCCCAAAACTGGTGCCTTGTAAAGGCACTACAGAAGACTGACCCATTACGAGCGATTACCCGAAAAACACTCCTGCCAGTGGAAAATGCGGCTTGCGCAGGCATATTATCTATTCCCCTGGCCAGCCGACACCTATAACTGCAAGGAATTTACTGCCATGACCTTTGTTCTGACCGAAGTCGAAGCCCGCATTCTCGGATGCCTGCTCGAAAAGCAAACGACTACCCCTGACGTCTACCCGCTGACCCTCAACAACCTCGTCCTGGCCTGCAACCAGAAATCGAACCGCGACCCAGTCGTCAACTATGATGAACGCACCGTCATCAGCGGACTCGACGGCCTCCGGGACAAGAAGCTCGCCATCCTGATTGGCCAGGAAGGCGCCCGCGTGCCCAAATATGGCCACCTCTTAGAGCAGGCCATGCCCCTGCCCAGACAGGAGCTGGCTCTCCTCTGCGTCCTGCTCCTGCGCGGACCGCAAACTCCCGGCGAATTGAAAACACGCACCGAACGCCTGGCGGACTTCTCCTCCATCGAAGAAGTGGAACAGACGCTCGACGCCATGCTTGCCCGCGAAAACCTGCCCCCGCTGGTCGTCAAATTGCCGGTTCAGGCCGGTAAGCGCGAAGCCCGCTTCACCCACCTCCTCTGCGGTGAGCCGGAACAGCCCGAGCCAGAAGCATGGATGCCACCGCCAGAACCAGCCCGACAAGAATTGACCGCTGAGCAGACGCGCCTGGCAACCCTGGAAAATCAAGTCGCGGAACTGCAATCCCTGCTCGAAAAGCTGCAAGCCGAACTCGCCGAGCAACGCCAGCTGACCGATAAGCTGAAAGAACTGCTCTGATACCCACGCCGCCACGACTAGCCAGGAGCGAGTCGATTGCACGATTACAGCAAATCACAGGACAAGAAGTTGAAAAAGGAAACAAGGGCGGTTAGAGTACTTTCGGACCAGAAGCCCTTGTGCTGGTGGTCTCTGCATTGCTCATTGAACTGGATACCAAGGGCTTGCCGAGATGTAAGCCTACATCTGACATGCTGATGACGAATTGAGGAATTTGCCGAAGATGTTATTTGTAGCCTGAGGAGTATTTGAAAATGGAAAGTGCAAGATGTTTCCGGATGCGAGGAATGCTTCCGGTGGCCATGAGTTTTTCCTGGCTGGTTCCTGAGCGGAAGACTCGCAGAAGCCTGGCCATGCTCCTGACGCTGTTGCTTGCCGCGGCAGCCCAAGCCGCGAACACCTGGTATGTAGATGCCAGCTCGGGGAAGGGTGCAGCAAGTGGCTTGACCCGAGGTGACGCTAAGCAGTCCATCCAAGAGGCTATTGATGGCGCCGCAGAAGGCGACATAATTGAGGTGAATGACGGATTCTATGCGCCGATCACGACTGCTGGCAAAGCCATTGTCATCCGCAGCGTCAACGGCGCTCAAAAAACGATTATCGACGGCAAAGGGGTTGCACGCTGCGCGACTTTGGGCGACTATGGCTCCGAACGCAAGACCGTCCTGGAAGGCTTCACTCTGCAAAATGGCTGTGCCGATAAAGGCGGCGGCGCTTGCGGCGGCACTTTGCGCCATTGCACCTTGACCAATAATGGGTCTTCTGAATTGATGTGGCATGGTCAATATTTCAATTTTGATTGCGAGCAAGGCGGCGGCGCTTACGATTGCACCTTGAGCCATTGCCTGGTGCAGAATAATAACGCGGAAATTGGCGGCGGCGCCTATGAATGTGTGATGGACAACTGCGTCCTGGCAAACAATTCCGCCGGTGATGAAGATGATTATGAGAGCCGTGGCGGCGGCGCTTGGAAAAGCGTATTGGCTCTGTGCGTCCTGACCGGAAATCAAGCGAATTATGGCGGCGGTGCTTGCGACAGCGAACTGCTCAGCTGTCTCCTGACCGGAAATCAGGCGGAATATGGCGGCGGCGCTTGCGACAGCTTGCTGGTTAATTGTACGGTGACAGAGAATCATGCTGACAGCAGCGGCGGGATAGCAGCTAGTTACAAAGGGATAAGAGATAGTACGGCATTTAATTGCATCATCTGGGGCAACTCAGCCTGGACAGCGGCAAATTACGATGAGGACTCAAACCTATCGTATTCCTGCTCCTATCCTTGGGCGTCAGAGGGCGACGGGAACATCAGCCGCCGTGCGCCCATTTTCGTCGATGCTGCCAATGGCGATTTCCGCTTGCGTACCGGCTCGCCCGGCATAGATGCCGGCAATAGCGAAATTTTTGATTTTTTTGAAATGTTAGGAATTTTTGAAGAGTTCTTGGAAGTTGACACTGACTTGGCCGGGAATCCGCGCATCAGTGGCGCGAAGGTCGATATGGGCGCGTATGAAGGCGCGGTGGATGGCTGCGTCATTTCTGGACGGGTACAGGGTAACGGCATCCTCTCCCCGATGACTGCGGTAGCCGCCCAAGGCGATTCCATTACCTTCACGGCCACGGCAACAAGGGGCGCCTTCCAGCATTTTGAAGTCGATGGCGTGGTTGTTTCCGAATCGCCGACTTATACCTGGGACAACATCCAGGCTGATGGCGTGATCACCGCTGTGTTTGCCATCGTGACCTGGCATGTCGATGCGGCCCGGCCGGATGACAGCGGTGACGGCTTGAGCTGGGATACGGCCAAGAAGACGATCCAGGCAGCGATTGACCGAGCCGATGACGGCGACCTAATCTTGGTCAAGCCAGGGGTTTATGCGCCGATCGTCACCGATGATAAAGCCATTGCCATTCGCAGCGTCAACGGCGCGGCAACTACAGTCATCGACGGCGGCGGCAGTCAACGTTGCGCGACTCTCTCAAAGTCGTATTACGGCCGACAGACGGTGCTGGATGGCTTTACCCTGCGGAACGGCGTTGCCACCGCAAGCGGCGGTGGACTTTTTGGCGGCACGGCGCTTAACTGCCGGATCACCAACTGCTTTGCTGCGGGCGATGATGACTCGGAACGCACCAACGGCGGCGGCGGCGCTAGTTGTGCCACCTTGCGCAACTGCACCTTGAGCAAAAATCAGGCCTCGCTTGGCGGCGCTGCCGAACATTGCAGTTTGGACAACTGTATCTTGACCGCAAACCAGGCAGACCATTTCGGCGGCGGGGCATCCTCCAGCATTTTAAGCAACTGCACTGTCACCGACAATGCAGCCCAACGCGGCGGCGGCGGGGTTTACGAATGCACCGTCTATAATAGCATTGTCTGGAATAACCAGGCTCCAAAAGACGCGAACTACGACACCGACGAGAGCTCCTATACTCCCACTGTATTGTATTATTCCTGCTCCGATCCCAAGCCGCAAGGAGCGGGGAATATCAGTGGGGACCCCTGTTTTGTCGATGTCTCGCATGGTGATTTCCGCCTGCGCACTGGTTCGCCCTGCCTTGATGCCGGTGACAACAGGTTCGTGCAGTCTGCAACCGACCTGGCCGGGAATCCGCGCATCGACAATGAGAAGGTCGATATGGGCGCCCTGGAGGGAAAGGTTGAAGGCAGGGTCATTTCCGGGCGAGTGCAGGGCAACGGAACGATTTCACCGCAGACCGCAGTGGTCGCCCAAGGCGGTTCCGTCACCTTCACGGCCGCGGCAACAGGTGGCGTCTTCCAGCATTTTGAAGTCGATGGCGTGGTTGTTTCCAACTCGCCGACCTATACCTGGAGTGACATCCAGGCCGACGGCATGATCACTGCCGTGTTCACTACGGCGACCTGGTATGTCGATGCCGCTCGGCCGGATAACAGCGGGGACGGCCTGAGCTGGGAGACGGCCAAGAAGTCAATCCAGGCAGCACTGGATGTAGCTAATGACGGCGACCAGGTCCTGGTCAAGGCCGGAGTTTACGAGCCGATTGATGGCTACAGCAGGGAGGTCACCATCAGCAGTATCTCGGGCGCCGAGAATACCATCATTGATGGCGGCGGCACACGGGGCTGTGCACGTGCTGCCACTTTGGAGGGGTTCACCTTGCAAAATGGCCTGGCAGCTTATGGCGGCGGCGCTTTCGATTGCGTCTTGAACCAGTGTATTTTGTCCGGCAATACGGCGGAATTGGCTGGGGGCGGAGCCATTTCCAGCACCCTGAGCAACTGTATCGTAGTCGGCAATGAAGCAGCGAAATGGGGCGGTGGCGGAGCTGCTTCCAGCGCCCTGAGCAACTGCCTCCTGACCGGCAACGCCTCGACTTGGGGCGGTGGGGCTTTTGGATGTACGTTGCGCAATTGCACGGTGACTGGAAATTCGGCAGGACATTCCGTCGCCGGGGTCTACTCCTGCACTCTGCAAAATTGCATTGTTTGGGACAATTTCACCGGGAACGCCAGCGACAATTATGCGTATTCCCAATTCCTATATTCATGCACCTCCCCCCAGCCTGCCGGCGAGGGAAACATCAGCGATGCTCCGGGGTTTATCGATGCCGCCAATGGCGTATGCCATTTGCGTTTAGAGTCTCCATGCATTGATGCCGGCAACAATGATTTTGTCCGAGAAGGCGATACTGATTTGGCCGGCGACCTGCGCGTACGCAATGAGACAGTTGACATGGGCGCCTATGAAAGAGATACGGATACCTTTATCGTGCTTGGAAAAGCCCAGGGACGAGGGAAAATTTCTCCGCGAATAGCGTCTATGCCTATCGGCGACTCAGTGACTTTCACGGCAGAGGAAACATCCGTGCGTTTTCTCCATTTTCGGGTTGATGGCCAGAGCGTTTCCGAATTGTCGACATATACCTGGAACAACATCCAGGCCGACGGCGTGATCACCGCAGTCTTCGAGCCGGCGGTCTGGCACGTGGATGCCGCCCGTCCTGATGACAACGGCGACGGTCTGAGTTGGGCGACGGCCAAGAAGAGCCTCCAGTCAGCGGTAGTAGCCGCCCGTGACGGGGAGACCATCCTGGTGAAGGCCGGCTGCTATGCGCCCATCAGCACCGGCAGGAAATCCCTTGTTATCCGCAGCGTTGATGGTGCCAATGCGACTATCATCGACGGCGGCGGCGCCCTGCGCTGCGCGACCTTGGGGGACGACTGCACGCTGCTTGAAGGCTTCACCCTGCAGAACGGTTTTGCAGAAAACGGCGGTGGCGTGTCAGGCGGGCGATTGAATCGATGCATCATCAGCGGCAATACAGCCGAAAATAAAGGCGGCGGCGCCTATAAATGCCGCCTCGCCAACTGCGTCCTGAGCAGAAATTACGCCCGTTTCTATAATGGCGGCGGCGCACACGATTGCCAGTTGGGCAACTGCACCCTGGTCGGCAATGCGGCCGGTGAAGAGGGTGGCGGAATTTCCCGATGCGTGGCAACCAATTGCATTGTCTGGGATAATTTGGCAGCATCAATGGCCAATTACAACGATTCACAGTTTAGGTATTCCTGCATGACGCCCCTGCCGTATGGTGATGAGGGCGGTGATAATATCAGCGGGAATCCCCAGTTTGTCGATTACGTCAATGGCGATTTTCGCTTGCGCGCTAATTCGCCTTGCAACGATGCCGGCGACTCGAACTATGACAGCGGCGATGCGGACCTTGCCGGGAATCCGCGGCGCGAAGGCCCTGCTATTGACATGGGCGCTTATGAAGGCGCAGTGGCGGGATATGTCATTTCCGGGCGCGTTCAAGGCGACGGAGCGCTTTTGCCGATGACTGCCATAGTGCCGCCCGGCGGCTCATCTCGTTTTGAGGCAGTCGAGAACGGCTCCGCCTTCCTGCATTTTCTGGTTGACGGCGAGATAGTTTCGGAATCTTCCAATTATACTTGGGCGAATGTGCAGGCCGATGGCGTGATCACGGCAGTGTTCGCCACCAACACCTGGTATGTCGATGCCGCCAGGCCGGATGACAATGGAGACGGGCGCACCTGGGAAACAGCGAAAAAAAGCATCCAGGCGGCGGTTGAAATCGCCGGCAAGGATGATCTGATTTTGGTCAACCCGGGCATTTATGAACCGGTCGAGATCAGCACGCATTCCCTTGTCATACGCAGTGCCCAGGGGTTCGAGGCAACCATTATCGACGCCGTCGGAAAGACCCGCTGCGCGACCTTGGGAAAGGTGCCGGGAGAAGCGGGCGTCGTCCTGGACGGCTTTACCCTGCGCCATGGACGCATGGGCGAAGGCGGCGGCGCCATGGGCGGCGCCTTGAATAACTGCCTACTGACCAACAATTTCGCCTATCATGGCGGCGGAGCGGCCTACTGCACCTTGAACAACTGCCTCCTGGTCGGAAATTCGGCGCTGTACACCGGTGGCGCCAAGGACTGCACCTTGACGAATTGCACCGTGAGCAAAAACACTGCGACGGAACAATGCGGCGGCGTCTCCTCCTGCACAATCTACAATTCCATCGTCTGGGGAAATACCGCTGCAGAACACGAAAATCACGCCGATTCCGTTTTCGATTATTCCTGCACCGACCCCCGGCCGGATGGCGAAAACAATCTCGGTGAGAATCCGATGTTCGTCGATGCCGCCAATGGCGATTATCGCCTGGCGGCAAACTCGCCCTGCGTCAATGCGGGCAATGATTCTTTTGCGGTTGGTGAAACCGACTTGGCTGGCAATTCCCGCATTATGGACGTAGCTGTCGACATGGGAGCATTCGAATCAGCCGGGGCGCACGTTTTTAAATACGCCTGGCAAAGCGGCTGGAATACACTCTATCTGCCCTTTGACAGCCTTGAGCCGGCTACGGTCGAAGCATTGGCGGAAATGCCGATTTTCAGGATGTCCGCAAACACCAACGTCCTGGACACGCCAGTGTCTCTGCACACGCCGTTGTGGATTTTCTGCTTTGAACCCAAGTTCGCACCCGTTTTGCGGGGCGCTTTGACTCCAGGCGCGCCGCCCGACCCGCTCGATATCCCGATTGACCAGTGGACGCCGGTCGGTGCTCAATGCCAGGTAGATACACTGCCTGATGGATACGCTGCCTGGGAATGGTGCAATAGGCGGTATGTCCGCGTCCAGTCCCTGCAAGCAGGTCATGTCTATTTCATCTACCGAGACAATGCCCCATAACCCAATTTTCAACCACGAACCATACAGAAAATTCAGTCAGACGAGCCGGACAGGTCGGACAGCTGATCAGCCGAACCGGTGATGTTGGAATCAGCCTGTAAGGCGCGACATAATCTCCATCCAAAATCTTTCACAAAAAACAATAAGTCAGGTCCTATCGATACATAAGGGTTCCCAAAACGTTTTATTGTTATGACCATATATAATTTGATGGCAATCGGTCGCCGATTGATACTTGTGATTTCCACAAGCTGCGGAGCCAAACGCCCCGGGTAAGGCACTTTAGTGGACAATGGACAATGGACGTTAGTGGACTTTATATGGACGTTAGACAGTAAGGCAATTGTCTTCCATAAGTTTTATGAAAATTATCCATGTCCAGCACAATAAGAGGGGTTTTTGAAAATGGAAAACGCAAGGTGTTTCCGGATGAGACGAATGCTTCCTGTGGTCATGGCTTTTTCCTGGCTCGTTCCTGAGCGGAAAGTACGCAGAAGCCTGGCAATGTTCCT
>Ga0209723_1004037_pt1 | contig 16907 bp, 14 predicted proteins | sample BiotimSIPDNA_2_FD_185750 | JGI IMG/M metagenome (GOLD analysis project Ga0209723, IMG submission 185750) | Anaerobic biogas reactor microbial communites from Washington, USA - Biogas_R2 time_0 SIP DNA (SPAdes) (version 2) | ecosystem: Engineered > Bioreactor > Anaerobic > Unclassified | place... | reverse complement strand
GTTGGCAATAGAAGACATGGGGCTTAGCCAAAACGATATTCGGAGTATTGCAAAAGAAACCGAGGATAAAATTTTTAACCCAATCAGTAAAAAAATTATAGATTCAATAAAAAAAGAAGCTGAGCTAAATAATACCAGTTGGGACAAAAGAGTTAATTTTATTTTATCAGGAGGTGATTATACTAATTTCATTAAATAATGTATAAAGACAATTTACAATTAGATATTCTGCAAGCTCGTGCTAACTTGCCACAAAAGACAAAGAAAGCTATTGATACTGCTAATTGGCGAGAGGCGATTAAGCGAATGGGAACAAAATATTCTCCCGAGCAACTAAAAATTCTAGAGAAGAAAACAGAATTACTATTATGTGGCCTATTAAAAACAGATGACTACCCTAAAGAGCTTGGACTAGAGATGAATATTTCTAAAGAAAAAACCATTTCTTTAATCACCGAAATGGACATTTTGGTTTTTCAAAAAATACAAAAGGAACTGGAGAAAGAAATTGATAAAACAGACCTCGCAATAACAAAAGACCCCATCTTTTCTGATCTCCCACAAAACATAGAGGAAGCTATATCTAAATCAAACTGGAAGGAAAAGACATACAACATTGCTGAAAAATACAAACTAACAATTGAGCAAATGGGTATTCTGGAAGACTTAACCATCAAGGTGATGAAAAATGAAATTAGGCCAGCTGATTATAAAAACAGATTGCAAAATAAAATAAATATCCCAAACGAATCTTTGGTTAATTTAGTTGAGGACATAAACCAAGGCGTTCTAAAAGATATTATTGTTATAATTAAAGAACAAGAACAAAAGATCTTTCAAGAAGAAGAAAAGAAAAAGGAAGAGATCGTCCCTGTCCCGCCTTATAAAAAAGATCAGACCCCAAAGATGTGGCAAAAAAAGGAAGTGGAAACAAAAGAAGATATCCCTCTTCCTCCAAAAAGAAAAGGGGAAGAGCCCACTTCTGAGAATCAGAAATTTGAACCTGTAGAAAAAATTATAGACAAAACAGCAATTCCTTTACCCTTAGGTTTAAACAAGGGTCAAAACAAGGTTTTGGGTCTCAATGTAGAAAAAGAAGAGAAGAAGGAACCACTTAGCCCCAACAACACACCAAAAGAAACAATAATTACAGAAAAAACTGATTCTACTCCAAAAGGAGATTATCAAATAGATCCTTATAGAGAAAAGATATAATCATTATGCAATTTAGAGTGCCACAATTTATAGATATTGAAGATAAACTTTTTGGTCCATTGACCTTTAAGCAATTTATATATTTGGCTGGCGGAGCTGGTTTAGTTTTTGTTATTTATAAAACAATACCCCTCGTATTTGCCATCTTCTTAATGATACCCGTTGCTGGACTCGCAGCCGCTTTGGCTTTCTATAAACCAAACGGCAAACCTTTTATTTTTATGTTTCAATCTGCTGTTAAATATTTTACTACCAACAAGTTATACGTTTGGAAACAGAAAATTAAAAAAGCTAGTGACAAAAAAGAGGAAGAGGAGATTCCAGCCACCTCTTTTATTCCAACTTCTTCATCTGGTAACTTAAGAGACCTTTCTTGGAGTTTAGATATTCAAGATGATTCTCTCTTAAACAATGAGCAAGAGAAATAATTGTGTTATAATATCAATATAATTAAGGAGATTTTGATTTTTAAATAAACAATATATGGCTATCAATGCAAAAAGTTCACAAGATTTTGTCCCCATTAAAGAAGTTAGAAATGGGGTTATTGTACTTAAAGACGGAAGCTTGAGATCTATTCTTATCACTTCTTCTTTAAATTTATCTTTAAAATCTTACGATGAGCAGATTGCTGTTATTAGTGCTTTCCAAAGTTTTATTAATAGCTTAGATTTTCCAACTCAAATCTGTGTTCAGTCAAGAAGATTAGACATTAGGCCTTACTTGCTAACCTTAGAAAATAGAATAATGGAACAGGTAGAGCCTTTATTAAAAATTCAAACCAGAGAATATATTGAATTTATTAGATCTTTTACCGACGAAGTAAATATTATGACCAAAACTTTCTATATTGTTGTTCCGTATACTCCCACAACGATTAATTCTAATAATCAAATAATAGATACATTGCTTGGGGGAAAGGGATCTAAAAAACAAATTAAAGATACAAAAAAAGCCGTTGACCTTGCTTCTTTTGAGGAGAAGAGGTCTCAACTTGAACAAAGAATCGGGATTATCATGAGTGGCCTTAGTCGTATGGGTATTAGAGCCAAAGAATTAAAAACAGATCAGGTCGTAGAGCTTTTCTATAAAACATTTAACCCGGGTGATATTAGTCAGGGTATTAAATTACAATAATATATGGGACTTTTTTCTTCATTTTTTAAAAACGAAAAAGAGCAAGATAAAAAAGGCGAAGTCATGCCTATTTTACCGAGTGAAATATACAAGGCGGCCACCCTTGAGCTTCAAGACATAATCGCTCCATCAGCCCTAGAAATTACTCCTAAATCCTTAAACCTAGGAGATAAAATAGCCAGAACTTTCTTTGTTATTTCTTATCCAAGGTATTTAACTGATAATTGGTTTTCACCGATTGTTAATCTTGATAAGATTTACGACATATCAATTTTCATTCATCCAATAGAAACATCTCAAATACTTAGAACTTTCCAAAAGAAAGTGGCTGAGGTCCAAAGCCAAATAACGGTCAGGGAGGCAAAGGGGCTGGTTAGAGACCCAATGCTTGATACTGCTTACCATGACCTAGAAGAGCTTCGTGATAACCTAATGCAGGCTCAAGAAAAAATGTTTGATGTTGGCTTATATATTACTATTTATGCCGACAATGAAGCTGATTTATTTAAAACCGAAAATGAAATAAAATCAATTCTTGAATCTAAATTAATATACTTAAAGCCCTCTTTGTTCCAACAAGACGATGGTTTTAAGAGTTCTATTCCTCTTGGAACAGATTTATTAAAAGTTCACCAGAAACTTAACACCGAACCCTTATCTAGTATTTTTCCATTTGTCTCTTTTGACCTAACGGAAGATAAAGGAATTTTATATGGAGTTAATAGACACAACTCTAGTCTTGTTTTATTTGATAGATACTCCTTACCAAACTTTAACTCAGTCACTTTTGCTACTTCTGGAGCAGGAAAATCTTACGCTACTAAATTAGAAATAATTAGATCTTTGATGTTTGACACCGAAATAATTGTTATTGACCCTGAAAGAGAGTATGAATATTTAGCTGAAGCTGTTGGTGGTCGTTATTTCAACATCGCTCTTTCGTCTGATCACCACATTAATCCATTTGACCTGCCAATTCCTGTGGGAGAGGAAACCGGGGCTGATGTTTTAAGATCTAATACCATCACCCTAGTTGGTCTTTTCCGTATTATGCTTGGAGGTTTAACCCCCGAAGAAGATTCTTTAATAGATCGTGCTATTACCGAAACCTACGCCTTAAAAGACATTACAGCTGAATCAGATTTCTCTAATATTGAGCCACCTCTTCTGTCAGATTTTGAAATTGTCTTGTCTGGGATGGAAGGTAGCGAATCTTTAATTCAAAGGTTATCTAAGTTTACCCACGGAACTTGGGCCTCCTTCTTAAACCAACCATCTAACGTTGATATTAATAGGAAATTTGTCGTCTTTTCTGTCCGAGATATGGAAGATGAGCTAAAGCCAGCAGCTATGTATATTGTTACCCACCATATTTGGAACGCCGTCAGAAGAAACATTAAAAAAAGGCTTCTCGTTGTTGACGAGGCTTGGTGGATGATGAAATCTGAAGATACAGCTTCTTTCCTCTTCTCAATTGCAAAGAGGGGAAGAAAATATTGGCTTGGTCTTGCCACTATTACTCAAGATGTCGGGGATTTTATGAAAAGTCCTTATGGGATACCAATTATCACCAACTCTTCAATGCAATTACTCTTAAAACAATCACCGTCAACAATTGATGTTCTTCAAAAAACATTTAATTTAACAGACGAAGAAAAGTATTTATTATTGGAAGCTAATGTCGGAGAGGGTATATTCTTTGTTGGTTTAAAACACGTAGCCATAAAAACAATAGCGTCTTATACGGAAGACCAAATTATTACTTCTGACCCTTCACAAATATTAGCCATCAAAAAAGCCAAAGAAGAGTTACGTGCTTCTAGGCAATAAGCCTGTTTATTTAGGCTTAATATTATTGTATAATGATAAAAGTGAGATTTTTTAAGCTAAAATCAATAATTGGACTATTCGTTTTTTTAACACTGATTTTTGGGGTTCAGGTTGTTTTTTCTGCCCCACAAATTCAAGTTCAGGAAAGTGAAATATCTGTTGAGACAGCTCCTAAAAACCCCCAACCCTACCAAGAAGTCACAATTAGACTTTCAAGCTATGCCACAGACTTAAGCAAAGCAACTATTACTTGGCAAAGCGACGGGGGTGTTGTTTTGTCTGGTATAGGAAAGACAAGTTATACCTTTAAGGCCCCTGGAGCTGATATAACAGCAAGGTTTAATATTAGTATAACTCCACCTGGGGGTTATACAATAAATAAAATTGTTTACATCACACCAGCGGACATGGATGTTTTTTGGCAGTCAGAAAATGGCCACACCCCTCCTTTTTATAAGGGTAGAACATTGCCTGTCACCAAGGGCTCTATTAAAGTAGTGGCAATTCCTAATACTAAAAACTATGAGGACTTCTCTTTCGTTTGGAAAAATAAAGACAAGACGATGATGGATAGTTCTGGTTATAGTAAAAATTATTATATTTTTAGAAATAGTATGTTTGATAAAATAGACAACATTACCGTTACCGCCTCCTCTTTAGAAAATAATTATGTTGCTCAAAAAAACATTGATATCCCTATACTAAATCCAGAGATTGTTTTTTATAAAAAAGATCCAGCCTTAGGAATAGACTATAACAACGCCTTAGTAAACAATTCTTCGGTTACTGATGAAGAGATAACCATTTTCGCTGAACCTTATTATTTTCCAATAGAAGAAAACCCTGCCAAATTCATTTATGAGTGGTCAATCAACAACAAACTTATTGATACCCCAACCAAGAAAAACGAGTTATCCATTAGACCAACTTCTCGCGGGGGTTATGCTATTGTTAACTTAGATATTTATCACATTAATAACATGTTTCAGGAAGCATTTAATTCAATAAAAATAAATTTTTAATATGAAAAAAATAAATCAAATAATTTTTATATTTTTACTGTTTATCTTATCTTTTAGCCAAGCTTTTGGAGAAGAAGAAAACAAGGGTTGGACTTGTAGGCGACTTGATGATACTTTAATGTATTTTGAGACAGAGAACGAGTGTCGAAACGAAGAGGGAGTGGGGTGTGTTACACATTGTGAAAGAATAAAAGCCGAAGGAAACGAGGGGGGTGAAGTTATAGATTTTGACCCTGTTCTAAACAGCACTCAGGAAGATAGGCCTAATGGGTATAAGTTATTAGCACCTATTGGGGATTTTGATTTTGTTAGTTATGATTCTAAATCAGACAACTTTGTTGGTAATTATCTTTCTATAATATTCAAGCTTGCGATTGGAATAATTTCGGCCCTAGCTGTTATTATGCTTATAGTTGCGGGTATTCAATACATGGGGGAAGACTCAATCTTTGGAAAAACCAAAGCAAAAAATCAAATGACTAACGCCATTTTAGGATTATTAATCGCTCTTGGTTCTTATGCTATCCTATACACTATTAGCCCGGATTTAATTGGGGATAAGGGGTTATCTGTAAAGAAAGTCTCTATGACTTTAGATGAAGAGATTTATGGGCCTAAGGCCACAACTGGAACTGGGCACAGGCCAGATATAAACGAAGATGGAAATAAATATTATTGTGGAAATCCAGAATATATTGAAGGTAAAGAGTGGGGGAAAAAAGAAGAAGAGGATATATTGGAAGCAGAACTTGGAAAAGCTGGAATTAAAATAAACAAGGGACGTTGCGAAAAAATAGGACAAAAAAACTGTACTAGTCTTTATCAATTAGAGATAACAAAAGTAATTGATTTTGCAAAAAAGTGTAACGATTGTGATGTTGTTATAACGGGAGGAACTGAGTGTTGGCTACACTCAAAGGAAACCCCTCATCGCCCAGGTGGTCAAATTGTTGACCTAAGAATAACTAATAGTGTTACTAATTTTATAGAAAAAGAAGCAGAAGAAGGAAGCAGTAACTTGGGTCCTGTCTTTACTAAAAAAGATGGTTCTAAATTCCTAGAAGAGAAAGATCATTATCATGTCATAAAATGGAGCAATTAGCAAAAAACAGCGATTATGCAGAAAAAACAAAAAACAATTTTAGTAATCACAATTATCTTGACCTGTTTAATAGGTTTTAGTGTTTATTATTTATTTAATCGGCCAGAAAAAAGTGGTTCCGAAACAAGTGAGGGGACAACCGGCTATCCTTCTTTTGAGGGACCAGGTATTAGCAGTCCTTCGCAAACAGAACCGGGTACAAGTAGTTCTACCCCTAGCATTCCCGAAGAAGAAATATCTAAGTTTTATCAATTAACAGATTTTCCAATAGCTGGAGCTACTTTCCTTTTGGAAAAAAGATTTATAAATTACGATGAACCACCCAAGGAGGTTAGAGAAACGATAGATAAAAATACAATTGCTGGCCGAAAAGAGATTCAGAAAATCTTAAACGAAACCCTTTCTATCAACCCTCCACTTGTTATTGATGGTGTTTTTGGACCAGCTTTTAAGAAAGCGGTGGAAAATTTTCAAAAATTAAACGACCTGCCTGTAACGGGTGAAATAGACGACACGACTGCTCCTCATTTTTATACAATCAAAACCGAAGAAAGAGAGGATTACGAGATCATTCCAACAGTTAGATACACCGAAAGGAGAAATGGGCATATTTATAGAAAGTTTTTGGATAATAAAGTAGAAGAAAAAATATCAAATGCAACCATCCCTTCTATTTATGATGCTTATTTTAACAAAGAGGGGAATAGCGTTATTTATCGCTATCTTTCAAGTGATAATCAAATTAATAGCTTTATGGCTACTATGGGTAAATCAAAAGGAGAATATTTACCAGTTGGGGTAACTGATATTAGTGTTTCAGAAGATGGGACTCAGGCTTTTTATTTAGTTGAAAACAATAACGCAGTTATTGGTTTTATAAAAGATTTTAAAAACGGGCAAAAAACTCAGATTTTTAACTCTCCTTTTACTGAATGGTTATCTGATTGGGATAATAATAATGTTTATTTAACAACCAAAGCTTCTTTCTTAGCAGAAGGTAGCACCTATCTCTTAAACCCAAAAACAAAGAGTTTTTCTAAGGTTTTTGGAAATGTTTGGGGCCTAACATCAAAACCAAGTTCTGATGGCTCTCGCCTACTTTATAGCTATGCAACAGAAAGTGGTCCTAAGTTAGCTGTTTTTAATACTAAAGACAAAATAACGACCGAATTAGATTTATACGGGTTAGCTGAAAAATGTATTTGGTCAAAAGATAATATTTCTGTTTATTGTGCCTTACCAAATACTATTTATGGTAATCAATATCCGGATGTTTGGTATCAAGGGTTAGTCTCGTTTGATGATCTTTTTGCTAAAATAAACACCGAAACAATGAGTAAAAGAACTATTGCTGATTCCAGAGATGAGGTATCTATAGATGCTATTAATCTTTTCTTAGACAACGAAGAAGATATGCTCTTCTTTACCAATAAAAAAGACTCCACCTTGTGGAGCTTAAACTTAAATTAAAAGAATTAGTTATTTTCTCCAATATATTTAATAACTACTCGGCGGTCTTTACCAAAACCCTCTGATTCTGTTTTAATATCTTTGTTTTTTTCTAAAAATAAATGGATGATTCTTCTTTCATAAGCAGGCATCGGGTCTATCTCAATATTACTCTTAAAATATCGAGCTCTTTCGGCCATCATATGAGCAATATTTTTTAAATTTTCAAATCTCTTTTTTTGATAGCCATTAACATCTATAAAGAAGCTTATTCTTTCTTCGCCCTCCTTATCTTTTTCAACCATTTTTTGAATTAAATAATTAAGTGATTTAAGTGTTTCTCCGTCACGTCCAATCATAAAACCAGAGTCTGGTGTTTCAATTAAAAACCAAGAAGTTCCATCTTCTTCAATAAACTCACACTTTGAAACAGCACAAGATGTGTATTTAAAAATGTTTTCTATTATTTCTTTTATCTTATCTACGTCCATATTTATCTTTAATTCTCTAATAAGCGCCTACGAATAATTGATTCTTGAATAATATTAAATATATTACTAACTATCCAATATAATGCAACTGCCGCTGATATTTTCCAAGCAATAAAACCTATTAATATGGGTAAAAAATACTTGATATTCATTTGCATACTTTTAGATATTTGATCTTGGAAAGATGGGGCTGTATTTTCCTTAGGAATTTCTTTAACCACCTCAAGATCTTTTTCTTTTTTCTTTTTGCTAGATAGATATCCTTGAATAAACTGAGTAAAACCTGTCACTACACCCAAAAACAAACTTTTTTGCCCTAAATCTAAAATACCGAGAAAATTAGTGTTTAGTGTTTCTGGAATTTGAATAAATGGATAAATAATTTCTGTATTAACAGATAATCCTTTGTAAAAGACATAGTATAAAGCAAAAATAATTGGCATTTGTAATAAAACAACTAAACAACCAGACATTGGGTTGGTTTTGTATTTTTTATAAAGTTCCATTGTTTTTTTAGCTTGATCCTCTTTATTAGGGAAGTCTTTCTTAATTTGGTTTAATTCTGGCTCCATTTTCTTCATTAAAACCTGATTTTTAGTGGATTTAAGAGTTAAAGGAGAAAGTATTAATTTAACCACCAATGTTACTAAAATAACAGCAAAACCAACATCACCAAAGGTAATATTGTTAACAATAAAAATTAGGAGGTTATAAATTGGTTCGTAAAATAAATTGTTCCACAATGCGCTCATTGGCTTATTGTAGCCTAAAAACGCCCAAACTCCAAATATTATAATCCGCAGTCACAGAATTGATGATAATATTTTTTGGGAATAATAATCTTTATAGGGAGATAATATTGTAGTTAGAGCCACTTCAAGAATAGCTTCCACAAAAGAGTACGCAAAATTTTTTGCTAAAAATTTTGCTCAAAGACTCTTCGCCGTCGCTCGAGCTAGCCTCTTTTGTGGAACTATTCTTTGCGTGGCCTTTGGTTGTGTAGCCTCGCGGAAAAGATTGTTGTTTCAAAAAACATTGCGGAGCGCGACGGCGCGAGCATAGGAATTTTTTAGTAAAAAAATATCCGTGTTTTTTGGGACAATAATCTTTGGAGCGAGGCGATATTGGTTTACCATCAATTTCGCGGTCGCGAAGCTGGTGGTAAAAAATGGGGGTAATTTTTTAGATTAGACTTACCATCAATTTCGCGGTCGCGAAACTGGTGGTAAGGTGTTTTTTGGGACAACAATCTTTGAAGCGGGGCGAGGTTTGTTTTACAAAAAAATTAAACTGGATCGTAGTGATTTTTTTGCCAAGGGTGACACCTGCATATTCTTAAAAAGCCCCGCCATAATCCAGAAAGTGGCCCGTATTTTAAAACAGCTTGTTTGGTATATTCTGAACAAGTTGGGATAAACTGACAACTATTATGAGATCTCAAGGGTATTTTTTGATAAATATTTATCAAAAAAACAATAATTTTAGTCATTAAATTAATTTATTTTTATTTAATAAAAACAAAATTTCTTCTTTTATTTGATTCTTTTCCGGTAAAAAAGATTGATTTTTATATATGAATAAACCTGAACCGGATTTTAAGTCAACATCTTTTAATACATTATAAACAATTCGTCTATATTTATTTCTAAGAAAAGCTTTTTTAAAGGTCTTTTTAGGTGCCACCACCCCAAACTTGGGTTCATTTGTCTTTATAAAATAAAACAAAAAAAGAGGGGACGAAAAAACCTTGCCGTTTTTTATCAAAACATCAAAATCTTTTTTTGTCACCCTCTTTTTTTTAGGAAGCATTTTACTACTTTTTAATTGAAACATTGACTCGGCCTTTTCTGCGTCGAGCTGTGTTTACCTTTCTTCCGTTTTTTGTTTTTGTTCTTACCAGAAATCCATGAGTTTTGGCTCTTTTCCTTCTGTTTGGTTGATATGTTTGAGACATAGTAGAAATATATAACATATTGAACAATAATGCAATCTGTGTCTTAAATAAATATCCACACGATATCAACATGTTAATTAAGACATTTTATTGTTGTGAATTTCTAAAAGAAGTTATAATGAAAAAACAACAAATTATTTAAATAAAATAAGATTAAAATTAAAAGTCGGTTAATAAAAATTTAGTGGATAAATAAAGGACAAATGGATACAAAAGAACTCTGGGATAAATGTTTAACAGAAATAGAATTAAATATTTCAAAAGCTAATTTTTCTACTTGGTTTAAGAACACTTCAATTATAAAAGAGGAGTCTGGTGTAATTCACCTCGGTGTTCCAAATGAGTTTGTTAAAGATTGGTTATATAATAAATTTCATAAACTTATATTAAAAACCTTAATCAATAATAATAGTGAAATAAGGGGAGTTGAATATTTTATAAATAAACAAGATCCTAAAAAACTAAAAGAGTTATCTAAAAACGACAACCCTTCAGTTAGCCCAATTAATCTTAATAATGAATTGCCATTAAATGATTTATATATCAATAAAGATGATAATCTTAATCCGAGATATAATTTTAATTCTTTCATAGTTGGTCCTTTTAATGAATTAGCTTATGCTGTTTCTCAAGCAATTATTGCTAACCCGGGTCAAAATTATAATCCATTCTTTGTTTATGGGGGAACAGGACTTGGTAAAACACACATGATCCAAGCAATAGGTAATACTATTAAAACAAAATATCCAAATAAAAAAATTTACTATGTTAGTTTAGAAAAATTTGCTATTGATTACATAAACTCTATTCAAAATAAAAACCCTAACGCTTTTAAGGAGAAATATCGTAAGTATGATGTCTTTATTATGGATGATATTCAGTTTATTTCTAAAATGGACAAGACTCAGGAAGAATTATTCCATTTATTTAACACTTTATATGAAAACAATAAACAAATTATCTTTTCATCTGATAAACACCCTAATTTTATCCAGGGTTTAGAGGAAAGATTACAATCCCGTTTTGCTTCTGGAATGACTGTTCAAATAGTTGAACCAGATTATGAATCAAGAATTGCTATTATTAAAGCTAAGTTTGGTAACACTAATTGTATTTTTGAACCAGAGGTTGTATCTTATTTAGCTGAATCTTTAAATGGTAATATTCGTGAATTAGAAGGTAGTTTAAATACAGTTATTTATCAAAGTCAATTAAAAAATAAATCTTTAAGTTTAAGTGAAGTAAAAAGCTTAATTAAAAACAATATTAAACCTAAGAAAAATGTAGCTGTTAAAGATATTGTTAAAGTTGTAGCTGAACAATATGGTATTCCAGAAGATTCTGTTTATGAAAAAACAAGAAGAAAAGAAATTGTTAAAGCTAGGCAAGTAGCTATGTATATACTTAGAGAAGATTTTAATATTTCTTATCCTTTGATTGGACAAAAAATGGGAAATCGCGATCACACTACAGTTATTCACTCTCATTTAAAAATTAAAGAGGATTTAAAAACAGATCCATCTTTATTACAAGAAATAGAAAAGATAAGAGTTATGTTGAAATAGGTTATATAAGTATGTGGAAAAGCTGTGTTTTTAAAAAAAGAAAAAGTTGATAAGTTTAATAAAAAAAATATTTCAAAAATAATTAACAATTAGTAAATTTTTAAAAAAATATTTTTATCAAAAAAACCATTTAAAAATAAAACTTAAATTTAAATCCACATATTCACAGGTCTAATAGTATTAATAAATTATAATATATATTTAATAACAATTATATGAAAATAGAATGTTTAATAGAAAAAATTAAAAAAGCTCTAAGTTCTGTTGAAAGAGTTACTGGAAAAAATTTAACCTTACCTGTTTTAAGTTCAATTCTTTGGGTAGCAACAAATAAAAGTTTAAAATTAAGAGCTACTAATTTAAATATAGGAGTTGAAATAGATGTTCCAGCTAAAATAGAAGAAGAAGGGACAGTTGCTGTTCGGGGTGATATTTTATCATCATTATTTTCAGTTCTTCAAGGGGATCTAAATGTTAAATTTGAATTAATTAATGATAATTTATCAGTTAAAACAAAAACAAACTCTATTTTATTAAAAAGTATTCCCCATGATGATTTTCCAACTATTCCTTTAATTAAAGGTCAAGAAATAATTATTCCTAATAAAAAATTTATTGATGGTTTAAAATCTGTTTATTATAGTTCAGCTATTTCTGATATAAAACCAGAAATTGGAAGTGTTTATATTTATCCAGATGATGATATGTTGGTTTTTGTGGCAACTGATTCATTTCGTTTAGCTGAAAAGAAAATTAAAATTAAACAAAAATTATCTTTTGATGGTATTTTAATTCCATTTAAAAACATTATTGAGATTATTAAAATTTTTGATGGAATTGATGAAGATTTAAAAATAACTCTCCAAAAAAATCAAATATCTTTTTCTTTAGAAAATATTTATTTAACTTCCCGTGTTGTTGATGGTAGTTTTCCTGACTATAAACAAATAATTCCCAAAATACCAACAACAAAAGCTATTGTTTTAAAACAGGAATTATTATCATCACTTAGAATTTCAAATCTTTTTTCAGATAAATTTAATCAAATTGTTTTAAATATTAAACCAAAAGAAAAAAAGATTGAAATAGAATCTAAAAATAATGATGTAGGAGAAAATATATCTTTAGTTGACGGAGCTTTGTCAGGGGAGGCTATTTCAGCTAACTTTAATTATAAATATATATTAGATTGTTTCCAGTCAATTGAGGCTGATAGTTTAAGTTTAGAATTAAGTGGTAATAATAAAGCTATGATTATTAGAGGGGTTGGAGATTCTTCTTTTCTTTATTTAGTTATGCCAATGAATAGATAAAATGGACTATCAACACATCACCTCTTTTTTTGAAAAATTTAAGAAAATAATTTTTCAAAAAAACCAAATAAAAGAAATTGTTATTAAAAACATATCAGAAATAATTTCTTATCAAATAAAAGATAATTGGATAGATATTAAAAAAAACGAAGTTAGTCTAAAAACTTCACCTCTTTTAAAAAATGAAATTTTAATTCACAAAAAAGAAATTCTTGAAAAAATAAATAAAGAACTACCTGTTGATTTTAAAATAATTAATATAAAATAATTACTATTCTATATCAAAACCTAAAATTTCTTCAGATTTATTTCCTAAAACATCCAAAACAATAATTCGGATGTTATTTTTTTGATTAATATCTGAAATATCTACTGGTTTAAAATTAAATACATAAGGTTTGTTTTTAAGAGAAGTTAAATAAGTATTATTAACAAAAACATCTATTTTTTTAATTATATTTCTACTCTCCATTTTAATCTCAACTAAAATATTATCTTCTTTATTATATTTTTTGTTTTCTAATCCAATTACTTCAAAAACAGGTTTAGATAACGAAGTGTGGACATCGTCATATTCTGTTGGTATTTCTATTTCATAATCATATTTTATTTTATTTTGTTGCCACCAATTATTAACCCCATATTCCCAACTATTATATTGAGAATCAGTAATTTCTTCTGGTATTTCTTTATTAAGTGGATTGTTTTTATCTATCCAATGTAAAATTGAGTGAACATTAAAATCAAAAACTTCCTTTTTTGTTTCTTCAGGGGTGTATTCTGTGGCTAATTTTCCAGAAATTGTATCAATTATATGAGTTTGTCCATTTTGCCAAATACCCCTAATAACAGGAGGGAGGGATGGATCTAATGGTTTTGGTTCTTCAAATTTTTCTACTTCTTTATTACGAAGAGCCTCAACCATAACAGCATTCCATATTGGACCAGCCATAGCAACACCTCCTTTTTTCATTGGGATATTATCATTATTTCCAACCCAAACACCCACAGCGATATTAGGAGTATAACCAATTGTCCAAGCATCCTTATTATCGTTTGTCGTTCCTGTTTTAGCGGCTGCGTCCACTCCAGGCACTCGTAGTAATGAATAAGAACCAAAAGCTGGGGTTCTAGCTTCATTATCGGATAAAATACTTGAAATTATATTAGTTACATTTTCATCAATAACTCGCTCTTCATTTAAACTAAACTCCTCTAACAAATTATCATTTCTATCATAAACAGCTAATATTGATTTTGGACTATTTTTTATTCCTTTATTAGCAAAAACACTATAGGCTGAAGTCATATCAAGTAAAGTTGTCTCTCCTCCACCAATCACTAATGATAAACCATATAAATTAGGGTCATTTTTTAGTGTTGTAATTCCTAGGTTTTGAGCCATTTTAATTGAATCAGAAATTCCAACTAGATAAAGCAATTTAACTGCCACAATGTTTATTGATTGAGCCAATGCGTTTCTTAAAGATACTGGGCCAACAAAAGCATTATTCCAATTGTCTGGGGTATAACAATCCTCTCTATCTGATATTCCAGATGGATCACAAGAGGAATTAAACTCTGTTCTAACATCAAACAGGTGAGTTTCGTCTGTGTAACCTTTTTCAAAAGCAAGGGCATAAACAATTGGCTTAAAAGAAGAACCAGGCTGTCTTTTAGCTGTGGCTACATTGAAATTACCATCTATTTCTCTATCAAAATAATCTCTTGAACCAACCATCGCAAGTATTTGACCTGTTTTAGGATCAATTACAACAGATGCTGCGTTTTTTCCACCCCAGTTTAGTTCGTTTTCTTTAGATTTTTCTAAGATTATTTTCTCAATCTTTTCTTGTAACTCATAATCAATTGTTGTAATAACTTTTAAACCACCTTCTTCTAGTGTATTTTGACCATATTTATTTTCTAAGTAATCTTTAACATAAAAAACAAAATGTGGGGCTAAAATACCACCTTTTTGCTGGGGTAAGAAAACAACTTTTTCTTCCTTGGCTTCTTGGTATTCATTTTCATTAATCAAACCAACTTCTAGCATCCTAGAAAGGACTAAGTTTTTCCGCCCATCTAATTTGTCTTTATTTTTTCCATAAGGGGAATAATAAGTTGGGCCATTTGGAATAGCAGCCATATAAGCTGATTCAGCTAAGGTTAAATCTACTGGGTCTTTGGCAAAGAAATATTTTGTTGCTTCTTTAATTCCATAAATATTTCCTCCGTAAGGAGCCTCGTTTAAATATAAAGCTAAAATATCATTTTTATCCATATTTTGCTCTAATTTTATAGCTAGCATCCACTCTTTTATTTTTCTAGCAAGTGAAACCTCTGATGTTAAAAGAGTGTTTTTTATAACCTGTTGTGTAATAGTTGAACCACCCTGAATTTTTCGGCCGGTTAATTTGGCCCAGATTGTTGCTCTTATAATAGAGCTAATTCTAATTCCTTTGTGGTTATAAAACTCAGAGTCCTCAATAGCAACTGTTGCTTTAGTTATGTTTTCTCCCATCTCCTCAAAAGGAATAATCGTTCTCTTAATATCACGATGAACATCATAAAGTAAAATTTCTCCCGTCCGATCATATATTTTAGTTGAGCTTTCAACTTTTCTCTCATCAAACTGTTTGAAGTCTGGAATTTTCAAATTACTAACCCAGATTATAAAAAAACCAGTTAGAACAAAAAAAAGACCCAATCCAAGCATTAAAAGCGACTTAAACCAAGATTTCTTCTGTTTCTTTTTATTTTTTCTCATATTTTAAATAATATCACAATTTTATTTAATATGTTAAAATATAACACATGGAAAATAAACAGGAAGAATTATTAAAAAGGGGAATATCGGCTATTTATCCATCAGTAGAGTTTTTAGAGTCTAAACTAAAATCTGGTAAAAAACTCACATTATATCTAGGAATTGATCCAACTGGACCAACATTACACCTCGGACACTTTATCCCTATTAAAAAAATGGCCGAGTTTCAAAAGGCTGGACACCAAATAATTATCTTAATTGGAGATTTTACAGCAATGATTGGTGATCCAACAGACAAAAAAAGCACTCGTCAGCCATTAAATCGAAAACAGATTCTAAATAATTTAAAAGATTACAAAAAACAGATTTCCACCACTCTTTCTTTTAAAGGTAAAAATAAAGCCAAAATAAAATTTAATTCTAAATGGCTTGGAAAAATGAAGTTTGAAGATGTTTTATCTTTAGCTTCTAATATGACGGTTCAGCAAATGCTTGAGAGAGATATGTTTAAGAAAAGGATGGAAGATGGCAGGCCAGTTTCAATTCATGAGTTCCTATATCCCCTAATGCAAGCCTATGATTCTGTTGTGATGGATGTGGACGGTGAGATTGGAGGCAATGACCAAACATTTAATATGCTTTGTGGTCGGGACTTAATGAAGACACTTAAAAATAAAGAAAAATTTGTTATTACAACAAAGCTTCTTGAAGACAACCAAGGTCAAAAAATGGGTAAAACCGAAGGTAATATGGTTGCTTTATCTGATAGCCCAGATGAAATGTTTGGTAAAATAATGAGTTGGTCTGACGGTTTAATAATTTCTAGTTTTGAGCTTTGCACTAATGTTCCAATGTCTGAAATAAACCAATTCACAAAACTTTTAGAACAAGGAGAAATAAATCCACGAGATTTAAAAATGAGACTAGCTAAAGAGATTATAACTATTATTCACAATGAAAATAAAGCTAAAGTAGCCGAACAAAACTTTATTAAAACATTTCAAAAAAAAGAGGTTCCCGACCAAATAAAGAAAGTTAAAGCGGGTGTAGATGATTTAT
>Ga0209723_1004030_pt1 | contig 16932 bp, 16 predicted proteins | sample BiotimSIPDNA_2_FD_185750 | JGI IMG/M metagenome (GOLD analysis project Ga0209723, IMG submission 185750) | Anaerobic biogas reactor microbial communites from Washington, USA - Biogas_R2 time_0 SIP DNA (SPAdes) (version 2) | ecosystem: Engineered > Bioreactor > Anaerobic > Unclassified | place... | reverse complement strand
CTCTGGCTTGTTTTACTCTTGGTTTAGAGCCGTTATATGTCTTATCAACACATAACTTTTTTCGCACTTTTAGTCTTACTGTTGAATTTTATCAAGAACTTTGCGCCGTTTTTTTATCTCACGCGCAAGAGTTATCTTATCATGCCCTTGGTTTACTGTCAAGGTATTTTCGCTTCTTTAAACGGAAATAAAATAAGATTTTTACGCCTTCAGCCTGGCACGTTTATCATTATATATTGTTGCAATTTTTTTGACAATAAATTTTTATTCTTAGTGCTGAGCAAGAAATCCTTTATTCTTTCCATATAAAAAGGACGACAATAGCCGTCCTTTAAAAGTAATATTTTGTGTTTATCTTATCTGGCTTTAGCTTTACGGTATTTTTCGATATAAATCGCTGCGTCAGGACATACCATTTCACAGATCAAACATGCAATGCAGCTTTCCTCATCTTTTGGTTCCACGATTGGAGTTCCATAAACACCCAGACTGTGCGACCACCGCAATACATCGTTGGGGCATTTTTCCTTACACAGCCCGCATCCTTTACAGTATTCGGGGAATATATGGAAGGTAGCCTTTTCCATGGGCGTTGATTTAGCTTCAATTGTTTTAGGCATGGTTGAACACCCCTTCCTGCAAGGATTTGATGGCCAGCTCTTTTCCTATCTCCAATGCTTTATAATTCAATGTTCTAAGCTCCGGGTTGCTTTCAAATTTGTAGCCTAATTTATTTTCCAGTGCTTCTTTGGCCGAATCAAAACCTACAACATTGGTCAGACCTATGACTGCACCCATAATAATAATATTAAATACCCGCGGATGTAATTCGCTGTTGGCAGTGTCAATAGCGGGAAGAGCAATAATCCTTTTGACCTGCCGGGGCAATTCATCCGGGTCTATTTTAAAACTGGAATCGTAAACAAACAAGGTGTTTTCATCAGAATAGGCTGAAGTTCTGGCAATGGCTCTTTCGCTCAGTGCTAAAACCACATCGGCTTTATTAAACTTAGGTGCTCCGATACGGGTATCGCTTACCTGGATAAAAGCGATAGATACTCCACCGCGCTGTTCTAATCCAAAGTTGGGAATATAAATGGTTTGTTTTTTTTCATTATAAGCGGCTTCAGCAATGATTTCGGCCACTGATTGTACTCCCTGCCCGCCTTCACCTGCCAGGGCAATTCTTATCAAAGCCATTATTTATCCCCCCTTCCAAAGGGACTCTTAAGTTCTCCGACAGCAAAGTATTGTTCCATTTCGTCCTCAAGAAAATGCCATGTTTGCTGAGCATTTGTTCTCCAATTGGTGGGGCAGGTGGAGAGCACTTCTACAAAGGAGAAGCCATTGCCCTCAATCTGATTGCGTAAGGCATTACGCAAAAATCTCCTCAATTGTTTATATTTTGATACCGTTGCCCGTGCTACATAAGCACCTTCGGGGGTCAACTCACTGATAAATTCGGGGCCCCTGGTAGGATAACCGGTTAAATCCGGATCGCGCCCATAAGGGGAAGTTTCAGTTTTTTGCCCGGGTAAGGTGGTTGGTGCCATCTGACCACCGGTCATTCCATAGTTGGTATTGTTGACCAGAATCAATGTCACTTTCTCATTGCGAACAGCTGCATTGAGCAGATGTTGGGACCCTATGGAATAACCGCCCCCATCACCCATATATCCAATTGTGATAAGTTCAGGCCGGGCCCTTTTGATCCCCACCATAACCGGTGTGGTTCTGCCATGATGTGTTTGAGTGCTGTCACAGGCCAGAAAATCCCAGGCTAATAATGAGCAGCCAATGTCACAGCCAAAAATGGTCTTATCCTGAATATCCAGTTCATCTATTGTTTCACCTAAAGCCTTAAGCACTATTCCATGTCCGCAGCCGGGGCAGAATTTATGCGGTTTGCTGGGTAAATACCAGGATTTTGGTGTTGCTGGTGCAACCATTGTTTAATTTCCTCCTTTAAAAAGATTAAAGAATGCTTTTAACCTTTTGCATAATATCGTAATCTATTATTCCAACGCCTGGCATAAATAAGGTTTCGATAGGCAGTGTCTGACCATAGATCTCATTTTTTACGATCCGTTCCAGCTGCCCCAGAGCCGATTCAGCAATCAATATCTTTTTGGCATTGCTTTTTCCGATAATATTCAACAGCTGTTCCCGGGGAAATGGCCGCAGGGTTATGGGCCTGAAGCTCCCTGCTTTGACGCCCTGTGACCGGAGTGCTGTGACAGCATCTTCGGCTGCCCGCGAGACGACCCCATGGGATATTATGATAAGCTCGGCATCTTCGCACTGGAATTCGCTGTATTCGATAATGTCATTTTTTATAGAATTATATTCTGCTTCAAAACCCAGTACTACATCATATAGTTCTTCTTCCATACTGTATATATTTCGTAAGTGCTGGGGTTCCCTGCCTTCGCTGATATATCCTTCAACACCTATTAATGCATGGGGTTTAATAATCTCAATGCCGCGCTCTGAAGGCTCATATAGTTCCAGGGGTTCCCTCATTTTTGCCTGATATCCATCCCCTAATAAAAAAGTGGGAAATCGGTATTTCCAGGCGGTATTAAATCCTTTGATCGTGTAGTCATAAAGCTCCTGATGGGTTGCAGTGGAATAAACGATTCTGTGACCTTCTCCATTCCCACCGAAAGCTGTCAGGGAAACCTCCTGCTGCGAGTATATGACTGTCCCCGAAGAGGGTCCGCCCCTTTGCTGTATAACGGCAAAGACCGGCAATCGCATGGCTTCTGCCATGCCAAAAGGTTCCTGCATTAGGACATTTCCCGGGCCAGCGGTAGCAGTAAAAGCTTTTATACCCCCCTGGATAGCACCGCAGACGGTGAAGCCGGCGGAAATTTCATCCTCTGTTTGCAGAAAACCTTTGCCATATTCAGGGGCTAACCGTGTCCAATAATGCATTATTTCATTTTGGGGAGTAATGGGATATCCAAACATGATTTCCGCTTCAGCAGCAAGACATCCCCACACAATTGCTTCATTTCCTGTTAAGAATGCTTTTTTGGTTTCACCAATAACCTTTTGCACTGAGATTAACACCTCCAAAAACATTAAGACCACATTGCTTCTGGCATATATCTGTTTATAAATTTAATTGGTACCGAAAAACTTTGTTTTTCAAGTTCCGCAGCCAGGCTTATATCCGCCGCTATAAAGGCTACAGGCAATCCAATTTCATCAGCAACTGCCAATATTTCTTGATTGCCCTTTATTATTATGTCAACGGTGGTTTGATCCCCTAAATGAGTGTTGGCAATAATATAATCGATTCTGTCAAAACTTTTAATATACTCTTTGATCCTTTCCCTGGAGTTTGTCATGGGGCGGGAATAATTCAGCACCAGCATAATCTTTAATTCTTTTGATTCCTTGGCACCTTCAACCAGATTTAATGTCCGTGCTCCATAAACACCGTACCCAATATCAAGTATTATATCACCTTCATGTCGTAATGCCCATCTGGCTTTAGGGTTAAGCATTGCACCAGTTTCCCCCAGACCAAAAGCATCCTTGGCAGACAGGCAGATAATATTAATACCCAGGCTTTCCAACTTCTCCTGTAAGGGTCTCAATGTATAAAAAGGCTCAACTGTATCCAGATCGACCAGTGTTACTTGCCGACCCTGACCGATTAGTTCGAGAGCCCTGTTTATCGCTATCTCACTTTTTCCGCTGGCATATTCACCAACATATGCCTCCACTGATCTGGTTACAAATTCCTTCGTCAAATACACCTCCCGGACAATAGTACTGGCGAAAAAAGATTATTATTAGTATAAGTTAGTCCCCAATTAGGCGTCAACATTTATCTTTTAAATCCAAATTGTTACTCATATTGTTTATATGTTGTATACTATTTGGCTGCTGGGCCATAATAATCTTCCCGTTGTGGCTATTTTAATGTAATTCAAGGCAAAAAAAAAGCTTTAAATAAGCTTTTCTCCAATATTTAATTATGTAATTAATAATGAAAAGCCAATTAAAAGCACTACACCGGGAATACCAAGGAAACCTGCGATTAATACTGTAAGGATATTGATGGGCAGATTAACATCAACAAAAGCGCCAAAATAATTGGTCAGTAAAAGAAGGCCCAGGCCTATTGCCGAATTCAGCACCAGTTTCCACAATAATTTAATGGGTTTCACTGCGACCTGGGCGATTATGTATATAACAGCCAGTAAAAATAAAGCGGCGATGATTATGTTTAAAGACTCCATCTTAAAACCTCCCCCTGTTAATTAATTTACTCGGCCTTTTTCCTTTTTAATTCCCTGACCAGAAAATCAAACCTTTTTTCTGCGACTTTGATATTAAGGACGGCAATTTCTACTAATTCCGGATCAGATACATTGCTAAAAACATTATAAGCTTGGTTGAGTTCTTTCATGGCTTGTTTCATCAAGTCCTCATCCCTAATTGGTTTTACATCGGTTTCGGGACTGACCATTAATCCCAGCGCCATTGGAACTAAATTTTTTAACCCCCGCAAAAAAATACCTCCCCGAAAAAAAATACTGTAGTTCTCTACAGTATTTCTATTCCGGGTTTGACTATTTAATACTAAAATTCATGTCGTCCTTCAATGGCCCGCCTCAGAGTTATTTCGTCAGCATATTCAATATCGCCTCCCACCGGCAGACCATGTGCCAGACGAGTCGTCTTAATACTATATTGGGCGGCTATCCGGGCCAGATACCGGCTTACTACCTCGCCATCAATATCCGGATTCAATGCCAGGATCACTTCCCTGATCCCTCCGGCAGCTAATTTAGTTTTAAATTTTTCCAGAGTTACGCGGTCCAATTCGTTGTCATCCATAAGTTTAAAAGCCTGATTGATGACAAAATAGCGTCCATTAAAACCTGCCTTTTCAATAGCAATAATATCGGATGCTTCTTCCGCCACGCATAAAATACTGCTGTCGCGCTTTTCATCGATGCATAATAAACAGGGATCGGTATCAGTCAAATATCCGCAGTTGGAGCAAGGTGCTATTTTTTCCTTGGCATCTATAACCGCTCTGGCCAGTCTTTTAGCATCAGCCTCAGAAGCTTTTAAAATGTATAAAGCCATTCTCTGAGCTGTCTTGGGTCCTACGGAAGGTAGTTTCATCAGTTCGTCGATGAGGGTTTCCAATGGTCGCGCCAACCGCATATTATCCCTCCTGCCAATGGATGTAAATGGTATTCCCCCGTTCTTTTACAGGCCCGGTATGTTTAATCCGCCTGTAATTCTGGCCATTTCCGTGGAGACCATCTCCTGTGATTTTCTTATTCCTTCATTGATTGCCGCCATTATCATATCTTCCAATAATTCTATATCTTCCAGGTCCACTGCGTCAGGATTAATTTTTAAGGCCGTGATCATTTGTTTTCCAGTTATTGTAACTGTGATAGCTCCTCCGCCGGAAGAAGATTCTATTTCCTTTTGTTCTAATTCCTCCTGCATTTTAGCAATTTGCTCCTGCATCTGCTTGGCCTGTTTGAGCATCTTGGACATTGAACCGCCGCCCATTCCTGGATTAAACACCATAACCATTTCCTCCTTAATCTTTCATCTCCACTATATCTTCACCAAAATATTCAATGGCCTTTTTAGCAACTATATCATTATACTGGTCTTCATCCAAGAAAATAAACTGCATTTGCATCTCTTTGTTAAACAATTCCTTTACTACTTTTTCAACTATTTCGCGGTTTCCCTTTTCCTCCATCCGCTCTTTATGAAACTTAAAACCTTTTTTAAAACCAATAAACATCACGTTATCCTTAGTGCCCAACAGCTTACCCTGGCAAAGCAAAGCATGAGTGGGAATCTTTTGTTCTTTTACTCCCTGTAAGATTCTATTCCACACCGCATCGCGCTTCTCAGTTTTATCCTGTCGGGCGGCAGCAGGTTCGCTTTTAACCTGGATAGGATCTGGTTTGATTACTTCAGTTTTGGCATTGGCCAGGGCCGCGATTTCCAGTAAAGCAATTTCCAGCAAATATTTATTACCATCACTGAACCTTAGTTTGTCACCGGTTTCCATCATGATTTTCAAAGCGGTAAATATTTTTTGTTTATCGGCTTTTGCCTGTTGTTCAATAAGCTGCAGACTCTCCCCTGTAACCACGCTGAATTCTGCTTCCCGGCCCAGGACCATAAAAAGCAAGAGGTCACGTAAATAAAGTGATGCTTCCCTGGCTAATTGCTGTACCTCTTTGCCTGAATTCAATACTTCTCCCAGCATTTTTATGGCTGCCCCTGTATCCTGTGCAAATACCCGTTCCATTAATTGGGCCAGAAATATATCATCGACAATCCCCAAAACTTCCTGGACATCCTTTTTGGTTATTTCTCCCCCTTTATAGGAATATATCTGGTCCAGCATGCTTAAAGCATCACGTAATCCGCCGTTGGCTCTACGGGCAATTAGTTGTAAAGCCTCCGGCGATATTTCGACTCCGTCGGTAGCGGACACCTGCTGCAGGCGGGATACTATTTCCTGGGCCGTCAAGCGGCGAAAATTATATATCTGGCAGCGGGAACGAATGGTCGCGGGGATCTTGTGGGATTCTGTTGTTGCCAGTATGAACTTCACCCTGGCCGGCGGCTCCTCCAAAGTTTTTAATAATGTATTGAAAGCCTCCGGTGTTAACATATGAACTTCGTCGATTATATACACTTTTTCTTTGCCCTGGGCTGGCAGTATCCTGACTTTTTCCCGTAAATCACGCATCTCTTCAACACTGCGGTTTGATGCAGCATCAATTTCGATAACATCCATGAAATTACCATTATTTATATCCTGGCAGGACGAGCAGGTATTACATGGTTCCCCTGCTTCGAGATTCTCACAGTTGACTGCCTTGGCCACAATTTTAGCAATACTGGTTTTACCTGTTCCCCGGGGACCGGTAAAAAGATAGGCATGGGTAAGTTTTCCTTCTTTTAATGCGTTCTTCAATGCTGTAACAGTGCTTTCCTGCCCCACCACTTCATTAAATTTCTGCGGGCGCCAGGCGCGATACAAAGCCAGATAAGCCATAAAGGGACCTCCTTTTATCCGCATCTAGCAGAATGGGTATTACTAATGTTTTCTCCTTTTTTTCCTTCTTTCCTGCCCGGAACTAATAACCCTGGAATCAAGCTGAAAAAAGCAGGTTTTGTACCTGCTTTCAACTAAAATATACTATATTAAAACCGTGCACCTGGCTTCGAGAATACCTTCCAGGCGTTACTCAGGCAGTTAACTCCGTCCAGGCCGCCCTGCGTCACACAGGATTAATCTCTTAGTGCTGCTTCCTTCCGGACCTGACACGCTTCAAGATGTCCTATTGCGCAGGACCCAAACTTCTTCGCCACTTACTTGAGCCAGTCCCCACAAGGTAAGCCCTCAGCTCAGGAATTCGACCCTGCTGTAGCGGATTGCAGGCTACAGGGCACCGCTAATTCCCCGTCTAGCACGGTAAATTTATAAACATTAATTAAGGCTGAGGTTGTTTTATATTTATCGCCCTATAATGCGATGCCTAATTATTGTAACCCCTTTCACCCGGTTATGCAATACAGCAAAACACTCCTTAAAATAACATTAAAGCCCCTTTAGACCAGGCGGAATGCCAGACCTTTCCTTCCATCGCTTTGACCTTCATATCAATTTCCTTCATCAAACCGGCTGCCGGGATAAATCTCAAACAAAGGTCATCCTATCTGCATCAATGGATTCCATCACAACCAGGGATTTTAATTTAACCCCCATCCCGCACAAAAAGGCGCTGTATACTGTGTCCTTCAACTACAAGCCCTGTGCAGGTTATTTCTTTATATTATCCAATATTAAATAATTGCATGTAGAGGTAGCCACCAGTCTTTTATCCCTGTTATATGCTTCGGCACTCATAAAAACACGGTTCCGTCCATTGCGTATAACCTGGGCGGTAATGGTTATTTCGTCCCCAGGAAAAGTAGGACGATGGTATTCGGTACTGAGATTAATGGCCACACTATTTGCGGTGCCTGATGCCAGCAAACAAAGGGGGCCATATACATTGTCGAAAGCCGCAGAATAATATCCCGCCTGCATAGACCCCGCCGGGTTGGCATAATCCCCCAGCACAGGGAAAGCAATGGTCATGTTCATGGCCTGAGAATCAACTTTCAGCAAACGCGATTGCATGCTCTGGCTGCAGGGCGGCATCCCTTTTAGTTTTTGCATGAATGCGTCTATTTCCTTGTCCTGTTTTGCTTCTAAATGGTTTTCCATTTTTTTGTCTTCCTCCCCCCTTGACCCTACTCTTCCTCCTCCGACTCTCCCAAACGGGAATGGTCCCGTCCATTATAATAATTATACCAGGCCGAGGTCTGGTATAATTCCCAGTCGACGGGCGGCAAATAAGCCTCCTCCAATTGGCCTTCTTCTTGAAAGGCTTTCAGAAAAGCATAGGCCTGCGTCCACAGACATAGCCTTTTTTCGGGATATACTTCACACCAGCCATTATAACTGCCCCCGCAGGGGCCATTACGTTGATTCTTCGGACATTGGGACATCGGACATAAATAGGCCAGATCCAGCAAAGCACAGTCGCCGCAATCCTTACAATCATTCCCTATGACCTTGGCCAGATGCTCGAAGAAATATTTCTGGGGATCCTTTTTCTTTTTGTAAACCCGGCTCATGACAGGATATAATTTCTGCTCCGGGGTAAAGAAGAGATGATGCAAGCCCCTCATCATCCGGTAGTTTCTGCTCACTGGCAATTCGGGCTCCAGTTCACTTCTTAGTACCGGGGTTTCCTTGTTAAGGCCCGTTTCAGTGTCTGCTTCAAAATAGTAAAAGCCCTGAGGTTGGGGATAATCAAATTCCGGGATCAATTTCCTCCACTCAGAGCTGAGTTCCTCTCCCGTTTCAATAATATATTTAATTTGCTCATATTTTATATTTTGCCCGCCGATGTGTACGCCATTATAACCCATACCCCGGGCCAGAGCATACATTTTGGCCGCCCGCATCAGCCTTTGTTTTTCGCCTTTATCGGCGGAGCTTCTTTCTCCATCAATCTCGGCCAGTAATTTATCAGTAACGACACTGCCCGGCAATTGATTGGAGTTCATCATCCGGGCCGCTCCATATGTCAATATATAAACATTGGCGATTACCGGGATGTCCGGATCCAGGAGCCGGATGTATTGCAGCACTTCATGGAACTTACGGGCATCATAACCCAGCTGGGTCACTATAAAACGGCTATGATGGTTTATTTTTTTCTTCAGTTTATAATATTGACCTAATAATTCGGACTCCCATGCTTTAAAAGGCGAAACGACGCTGCCCGCATAAAAATCCGCGGCCTGCAGCTGGGATTTTCCCCGGGGTGTCATGATCTCCAGGCCCTGATTCATTTTATTAATCAATTCCAGAGTATGAATAGGATCCAGGTCAAAAACCGGTTTGGGGCGCCCCTTAAACCCTTCCATGGGATAATCACCGGTCATTACCAGCAGGTTCCTGATACCAGCCCGGTTAAGGTAATATAGTTCGGACTCTATCTGATTACGGTTTTTATCCTTGCAGGTGAAATGCACCAGGGGCTCTATTCCCAGCTGCAAAATTTCCTGGCCCATTCCGGAAGCCATTAAAGCCGGCCGGCCGCCGTGATTATCCGTAATAGTCAGAGCATGGATCTTTCCTTCGGCAGCCGCCTGCTGTGCTGCCAGCAGAATATCTGTCTGCTGTTTTTCATGTGCCCCCCTGCCGGAGGCCAGCTCCCAGGTGACTGAAAAAATATTTTTATCCTGTAAAGACTCTTGAAATCTGTTATTGATACGCTTCTCCTCCCCTGGCCAAATAAAACTTGCTAATTTCATCTAATAGGCGGTATTTTGAAAGATATCATAATATTTAGATATTATAACACACTAAACGGGTTTCTTTTACCCCTGGCCGGAATACGATACTCGCATCCCCTGATCTCATAATAGACAACCGTAATATATCCAGCCGTTCCCTGTTTATTTTCTCCTGTTTCGGCTGCTCCTGGACTGCTCTGCGCCTTAATCCGCCAATAGGGGCTATTCGTATAATCCGTACTTAACCTTTACTCTGCCCAGCTTTTCCAGCAGGGGACGGGATAAGAACCACAGGAAGAACGCCGTAGCCGCGGCGTGAATGAGGTCAAAGGGCAAACCGGCAATATACATGGATAGAAACATGGGCCAGGTGGGATTTGACTGAAACAGAAGGAGAAGCGTGGGGTTCATCAGGCCGCCATAAATAATGATGGCTGACAGGGCCCCGAAGATACACAGGGATAAGCGGCTGCGACGGAGAAATCCTTTTTGGAACAACACCCCGGCCAGATAGCCAACAATACCCATGGCAAACATTTGCACCGGCGTCCATGGTCCCTGGCCGAACATGATATTGGAAACAAACATGGTGACAGCCCCCACCAAAAACCCCACTTCACCCCCTAAAGCGACGCCGGATATGATAACTATGGCTGTGACCGGCTTGAAATGCGGCAGCATGAAAAAGGCTGCCCGCCCCGCAACACCCAGAGAACATAGCACGGAGATGATAACCAGCTCCCGCGCCTGCGGCTTCCGCCCTTCGGTAACCAATATGAAGGGCAGCATCACTTCCAGGATAATCAGCAGGGCGATAAAATAATACTTGCGGTCACCAAGATAATAAACACCTATATATATGGTCAACGGTATGGCCAGCAGAATCATGGCCGTCGCTGCCACAGTACGCCTGGACAGCTTGCCCTTGCCCGCCGGCACCTGTTCCTCCTCCATCGGCCTGTCGCTCCTGCGGCTAACGGCCAGACCAAATGCCAGCAGCGCTGTCAGGAGAACCACATACAGGCTCGTATAGCTGCTGCCTGGCCACCCAGGCAGACCCGGCTGGAACAGAGCAGCTAGTACCGCTGCCAGTGCAACGGCACCGGCTCCCCAGGCCACCAGCTTACGCCACAACGGAAGCTGGGCTGGCGTCTTTCCAGCCGTTTTGTAATGGCTGGGATTGTTGTCATCATGGTAATCGTCATCGGGGGGCAGCTCCGGCAGCTGAGGCATATTTCCGCCGCAGGCAGCAATGACGTCTTCGGCTGTCACCGCATCTGGCAGCAGATGGCGGGCCATACGGCTGGCCGAGGTGGTATAAAAGCTGTGGCCGGCAAAGAATGTCCTCGGAATACCCTCAGTAACGATAGCTCCATTGAATAACATCGCGCAGCGGTGCGCATATTTCGCGCAGAACTCAATATCATGACTGACCATGATGACCGTAACCCCCTGCCCCAATAAGCGCTGCAAAATCTCAGCTAATACTGGCTTGAACTCGGCATCAAGGCCTTTCGTAGGTTCGTCCAGCAAGAGTATCCGTGGCTCCAGAAGGAGCACCTTCGCCAGTGCTGCCCGCTGCTGTTCTCCGTTTGACAAGTCATAGGGATGACGTTCTAATAAATCATCCAGCCGGCAGAGCCGGGTGACAAAAGATATTTTCTCTTCTTTGTCCCCCGGGGGCAGATCCCTGTTTTTCAGTATTTCCAATAAATCCGCGCCCACCGTCTTTTTCACAAAAAGCGCCTGGGGATTTTGGGGCAGGACACCTAACAGCCCGGCAAACAGATTGCCATGCCTGGACAGCTCTTTGCCCTCCAATAGGACCTGGCCCCGGTAGGGCTGGTTGACACCCGAGATCAGCGACAGCATTGTGGTCTTGCCGGTGCCGTTCCCGCCCAGGATCGCCAGTAATTCGCCCCGGTACGCTTTAACTGATAGTCCGCGCAATACTTCCGGGAGGTTTTTTTCATATTTAAACCACACACCTGCCAGCTCTATAACTGGAGAGCAGCCGGAGATATCGGGTTGATTTTTTTCTCCTGTTTGAACCGGTTTCAGAGTGTGGCCAGCCGCAAATTCATCCAGCCACAGCCTGCCATCACGTACTGTGATAGGACAGCTTTGCTGGTTGGGTACCGCTGCGTAGATGCGCATAGGTGTTGGCATGGCGAGAAACATGCTGTGCCCGCTTTCTTTCAGGTTCTGCCCGACCTCCGCTGGACTGCCGTCACCGATAAGCCGGCCTGCTTCCATGACCAATACTCGGTGGCTCAGCGGAAATACTTCCTCCAGGCGATGTTCGGTCATAATAATGGTTGTGCCCAGCTCACGATTTATTTTACCTACCAACGCCAGAAAGTCTGCCGCCGCAATAGGATCAAGCTGGCTGGTGGGCTCGTCCAGAATAAGGATGGAAGGTTCCATGGCCATGATCGAAGCAAGATTCAGTATTTGTTTTTGTCCGCCGGACAGCTCGTTTACATTTTTGCTGAACCAGGTCTCTATGCCGAAGAAGGTCGACATTTCGGCCACCCTTCCCCGGATCTTTGGTGTGTCATACCCCAGACTTTCAAGTCCAAAGGCCAATTCGTGCCACACTTTGTCGGTAACGATCTGGTTGTCTGGATTTTGCATAACAAAACCAATACGGGAGCTTTGCTCGCGCTGGTTAACTTGAGCTAAGGGCTGGCCGGCAAAGAGTATCTCGCCCTCCAGGACACCATGAGGTGCCAAAACAGTTTTGAGCTGCCTCAGCAGGGTAGTCTTGCCGCAGCCTGACGGACCCACCAGCGTAATAAATTCACCCTGAGCAACGGAAAAACTCAAATCATTCAGCACGGGCTTTGATTGTTGGGGATAAGTAAAGGTTAAGCCCCGGATCTTAAAGCTTTCCATTTCCTATCCTCCCTAAGATTTATTAGTAAAGGTGTAAGGCACAGCAATAAATAGCAAATAAACACGCTGACCGTGTACACTCCTGCCTCGGTGCCGCCCATGGTCGGAAAATACCTCCAATAAAGGCCCCTCAATATGGCACCGACAACGATATATATCGCGCACACCAGCAAAAACGCCAGGATCGTGCGGTCACGTTTAGCAAAAGAATAGGTAGAGAAAGCGGTGCGCCCCTTCAGGCCATAGCCCCGGCTTTTCATGCTGTCAGCAGTCTCTATGGCGTTCTCCAGCGCCCAGGTCACCATTATGGATAGAATCGTCATCCCATTTCTAGCCCGGCGGCTGATTCCACCGTTGGAGATGTCACGCCCCACACATTTCTGCGCATCGGAGACAACCTTGAACTGGGCTTTAAAATTCGGTACAAACCGCAGTGTCATAGATAAAATGAGGGACATAGCCGGAATAACCCGCCCGAATAAATATACGAACTTGTCCGAGGTCATGATTTCAGTGTAGCATACAAACCAGGTAATCACTGCAATGAGCATGGCTGCTGCCGCCAGGCCGTATATAATCGATTCAAGGGTCAGTGGATTGCCGCTGGGAAGATACGCCAGGATCGTGCCCCCCCGGTGATTGAAAACCGGATTGATAAGGGCAGCGATCAAAAATAGGGGCAGCATATACAGCAGGTTGAATTTTACTGCCTGGCTGCCCCTTAAGTATACGGAATAAGAAATGGCGGCAGCCAGGGATATTCCCAGGCATACCGGGTGCATGAATATCATCGCAAAGATTATCACCAGGCCAAAGTACAGAAAAATAACGCTGGGATGATAGCTGGAAAATGTATCTTTATGAACCATTGTGCTTTAGCCGCCCTCCATGGTGAAGCAGCTGCCGACGTCCTTACCGAGATCGCAGGTGTACACCCATTCCACAACATCTCCGTCTCTAAGCTGATACCGGCTGCAGCCGTAATTGGGAAACCACCCGTCGTTGACTTTATACACCCAGCCCGACAGCTCACCGACATCAAACTCATAGAGATTATTAATTCCCTCAATATAGGCGCTGTTGTACAAAGGTGTATTGACAAATTCCATATGTATTTTATTCTGTTTCATTTCCCTTAACAGAACATTGAAAACAGACTCTCCCTCATAGAAGGTCACCTTTCTGGCTGCAAAAATCACTCCGTCGGCAGGAACCAAATCCCATTTATCCTTATCCAGCAGGTTCATATTGTCCAATATGGTATCGCATCGCACGACCAGAGTACAAGTAAGCTTACGGTCTGACTCTGCTGCGTTCTGGGGTTCTACTGGTACAGGTTTTCCCTCTGGCACAAGGTCGGTCAGATACTGGTCCTTTCCTGTTTCAAGGTCTATGATCATGCCCGGCTCCGAAGAATTGCTTTTAACGGCCGCTGGATCAGCCTGCGGCGGAGATAGCTCTGGTAAATCCGGCCACTCCTCTTCTCCGGGATTGTTTCCCGGCTGTTCTGCTATATCCTGCCTGCCCGTTGCGGGAGGTGATACCGCCTCTGATTTAGATCTTAATGCGGTTGCGGCTCCATTATCCTTGCCGGATTTAGAATAGTTTCCACCCCAAAAAAAGGCGGCTGTCAGAACGGCAAGAATCAACAGCCCCGCAATGATGATTGATTTATTCTTAGCCCCAGCATTTTTCATAGGTTTTTACTCCTGGTTTACAACAGTTTTGCCTGGGTAAGCATATTAAAAAGCATTTGGGCGATTTCGCCGCGCTTAATGGCTTCCATTGGCATAATCTCAAGGTCTGACTGATCCAGAATATTTTGCTGGTAACAGAAAGCCAGAGAACCCTGAGCCCAGTCTGCTGCATCTACATAATCAGAGAATTGTGCCAGTATATCCCTTATGGCAGCAGATGACAACTGGTTATCCATGCCGCAAAGCTTCGCTGCACCGGTCACCATTACTGCCGCTTCCTGACGCGTGATGGTTCCTTCCGGATCATACCTTCCGTTCCCTACCCCGCTGACAATACCATAGGATGCTGCCGTGCTGATATATCCCGCATGCCAGGCAGAAGAGGGAATGTCAGTGAAGACCGTGCCGGATTGGGGTGTCAGTCCCAGACTGCGGACAACGATGGAGGCAAACTCCGCTCGGGTCATTGTTTTATCCGGGGCAAAGGCAGCATCCCCCATACCGCTGATGATGCCCCGGGAAGCCAGGGCCTCTATCACAGACTTGTTTTTATGTGCACTGATATCAGTGAAAGCCTTATCCGGCGTTGCCGCAAGGATCTGGGTCTGCTTCACATCGGGATGCCTGCCGGACAAACCGAAAGCATCAGTCACCGTATGTGGAGCCCCTGCGCGCTTTTCAGCATCGTTCATACGATACAGGCTGGACTTTCCGCTCTGAGCACGCTGGGCGGCTGCTAAAGCATAGAACCCCTGCTCCGTAGACATCTGACTGTTGCCGCCACCGGCAAGGGTGTGCTTAAAGCCGGCATCCGCTTGCCAGTAAGTCAACAGGTTATCCAGAAGTGTTTGGCCCTTTTTCACAAAGCGAGGATCGTCCAGGGCAACTCCCAGTTCCGTCAGGGCGACAATTACCTGCACGGTGCTTTCCATATTGTCCCCGCCCCAGCTTGTATATCCTCCATCGCTGTTTTGCATGGCCGACAGACAGGTCAGGGCCTCTTCCGCCGCTCTTTTTACATCGGCCCGGTCCGTATATTTTGCCAGGGCCTGCAGAGCCATGCCAGTGACTTCCGGATCGGCTTTTTCCTCGGGACCGATAATGCCGTTTGCTCCTGCTGTAAGGTTCCATCCGCCGCCGGGCAGTTCCTGGCGTAGGATCTCGTCTATGTAAAGCTCGCGGTCCGCCTGTATTCTGGCATCAGGATTTAGCGGGATCGGGTAATTTATGCTGTCTAAGGCAATCAAGGCCCATATCGGGCCGTTTATACCCTGTTCGATGGTATGGTCAAAATCAGCCAGCGGCAGGGTCAAATCGTAACCGGCCACATTACGCGGATCATAGCCTGCCGCAGTTAATCCCAGAATTACACGGGAGTATTCGGTATATTTTTTCTCATGTAAAATACCCTGGCATGCCTTAACATACTCCTCCACGGTCTTGTAATAGCCCTCATAATATGAATCGGGCACGTCAAAGCTGCTGCGGGCAAGGCCAAGCACAGCCCATTCGCCGCCCAAGGAGCCGACCTGGGGATCCTTGACTGTTTTATAAATATTAGTTGCTGTGGCATTGACTGCTTCGTCAAGTTCCTGTGGTGTTACCGCATAAAGCGATGATACACTGCAGAAAATCAAACAAATTGCCAAAATAACTGTCCACAATGTTGTTTTGCTTTTCAAATTTCTTCTTCACCCCGCATTCCTCTATATTGGTCATAATCCCAGAGATGCTGGCATCAAATTTTTATTGCTTGCCGGGTTCCCAGATCTACTATATAAGCAAAAGAAGATATGGTACAGGTCATCAAGAATGTTATTTTCTTATATGATACTGAATATACATAACCTTGGTAAAAATTCGACACTCCCCGGAAGAATTCCCGGGAGAGTGCCGATAAATTTATTTCACTTTACGCTCTACAAACCGCTGCAGAATTGATGCAACCTCAGCACGGGAGGCGCTGTCACCCGGTACAAGATTTGCTTTAGTGCGGCCGTTAATAAGCCCTTCGGCATTGGCCCAACTCATTGCTGATTGAGCCCAACTGCTAATGCTTTCCGCATCGCTAAAGGCCTTTAGGTTTGCTGCCGCTGTCACATCATAGCCCTTATATTTTGCGTAGTGGTATAGGATGGCCGCCGTCTGCTCGCGGGTTGCATTGTCATTGGTCCCGAACAGCCCGCTGCCGTAGCCCCTTACAATGTCGCTGGCATTAGACCATATTACGGCATCGGTATACCATTCACCCTTCTGGACATCAGTAAATGCATTTGTACCGCTGACAATGGGTGAACCCTCCAGCCGGTACAGGACGGTTGCCAGCATGGCTCTTGTCATTGGGCTGTTCGGGCTGAAGGTCGTTGTGCTTGTGCCGCTGAACAATCCCTTCTGTGATACGAAAGTAACTGCGTCATAGAACCAGTCGTCAGCATTAACGTCGGTATAAGGATTTATCCATTCAATG
>Ga0209723_1004029_pt1 | contig 16940 bp, 24 predicted proteins | sample BiotimSIPDNA_2_FD_185750 | JGI IMG/M metagenome (GOLD analysis project Ga0209723, IMG submission 185750) | Anaerobic biogas reactor microbial communites from Washington, USA - Biogas_R2 time_0 SIP DNA (SPAdes) (version 2) | ecosystem: Engineered > Bioreactor > Anaerobic > Unclassified | place... | reverse complement strand
GGAGACCAAACCTATGTCTCGCACCAAACGCTGGAAGGTTGAAGCCATCATCAAAGAAGAAATTCGCCAGGAAGATGAATTAGAAACCATTGCAGGAGAAGAAGAACTATGATCCAGCAAGAAACTCATCTAAAGGTAGCGGATAATACCGGTGCACGCGAGATGTTGGTCATTCACGTGGTTGGCGGTACCCGCCAGCGATATGGTTACGTGGGTGATATTGTTATCGGCACCATCAAAAGTGCTGCACCACAGGCATCCATAAAGAAAAGCGAAATCGTGAAGGCTGTTATCGTGCGTACTTCCAAAGAGTACCGCCGTCCAGATGGCTCCTCCATTCGTTTTGATGATAACGCAGCGGTGATCCTTGATAATGATGGTGTCAACCCGCGTGGTACGCGTATTTTTGGCCCGGTTGCACGTGAACTGCGTGAAAAGGGCTTCATGAAAATCGTCTCGCTAGCGCCTGAAGTAGTGTAGCTGGTGTGTTTAGGAGTGTTAGTATGAATATGAAAATTCGCAAAGGTGATCGTGTCATGGTTGTGCGCGGTAACACTGCCGATAAAGGAAAGATCGGTGAGGTTATCCGGGTAGAGCCAAACACAATGCGAGTGGTGGTCCAAGGTGTCAACCTGGTCAAGAAACACCAAAAGCAGACGCAATCTAAGGGCCGGCAAATCCCCTCGGGGATTATCGAATTTGAAGCCCCGATCCATGTCTCGAATGTGGTTTTGATTAACCCCAAAGATGGCAAACCAACCAAGGTCAAACTTGATCGTGTGGATGGCGTGCGGGTGCGGGTGTCCAAACGAACCGGCGAGAAGATCGACTAAGGCTGTCAGGTGGAGAAAGATGAATAAATTGAAAGAAATGTATCGTGAAGAAATTGCACCTGCGCTATTCAAAGAACTTGAATTAGATAATGTCATGCAGGTGCCAAGAATTCAGAAAGTTGTGGTTAACATTGGCGTTGGTGAAGCATTAGACAACCCCAAAGCCTTGGATGCAGCGGTAAATGATCTGACCATCATCACCGGTCAAAAACCGGTTATTTTGGCAGCTAAGAAAGCCATCTCCAACTTCAAACTGCGTGAAGGCCGCCAAATCGGCGTCAAAGTAACCTTGCGCGGTGAGAGAATGTGGTCCTTCTTAGATCGATTGATCAATATTGCCCTGCCCCGCGTGCGCGACTTTCGTGGAATCTCTGCAGATTCCTTTGATGGACGTGGAAATTATACTCTCGGCATTCGAGAACAGTTGATCTTCCCCGAGATCCAATACGACAAAATCGATAAGGTCCGCGGGATGGAAGTCAGTATTGTGACAACAGCAGAAAATGACGATCAGGCACGTCTCTTGCTCAGCAAATTCGGAATGCCTTTTAGGAAAGGATAAGAATGGCTAAAAAGTGTATGGAATATCGCGAAATGCGGCGTAAATATGAAAATCAGGTAGTGAACCGCTGCCGAATCTGCGGCAGACCGCGTGGATATATGCGCAAATTCGGTTTATGCCGTATATGTTTCCGAGAATTGGCTTTGCAGGGAAAAATTCCCGGCGTGGTCAAATCATCCTGGTAATTTGGCCTGGAGGTTAAATAAATGACAATAACAGATCCAATTGCTGATATGCTTACACGTATTCGCAACGTGGCCATGACCAACCAGTCTTTGGTCAGCATGCCCAGCTCAAATTTGAAAGTCGAAATCGCCCGTATCTTAAAAGAAGAGGGCTACATTGACAGCTACGAAGTTGTTGAAGGGAAAGTTGCTGGCCAGCCCGTTCTGCGCTTACGCTTGAAATATATTGGAGAACGCCGGCACCGCCGCCCGATTATCACCGGGCTGCAAAGGGTCAGCCGACCCGGTTGCCGAGTTTATACGGCCAAGAAGGATATCCCCTGGGTGCTTTCTGGTATCGGGATCGCCATTCTGTCCACCCCTAAAGGGGTTATGACAGGACACCGCGCACGCAAGATCGGCGTCGGCGGCGAAATCCTTTGTAAGGTCTGGTAGGAGGTAAGACAGTGTCTCGTATAGGACGATTACCGATTAATATCCCTAAGGGCGTTGAGGTCAAACTTGACGGGTCTTATGTACACGTCAAGGGTCCCAATGGAAGCTTGGACTATAGCTTTTCGCCTGAAATTGGCATCCGCATGGAAGAAGGCCAATTACTCATCGAAAGGCCAAACGACCAACCCAGGATTCGTGCCCTGCACGGTACCACGCGCGCCTTGCTTAATAACATGGTCGTGGGCGTTAGCAGCGGCTTTGAGCGCATCCTTGAAGTTGTCGGCGTGGGTTACCGCGCAGAGATGAGCGGCAAAGATTTGATCCTCAATGTGGGCTACTCACATCCAGTCAACATCCCCGCACCTGAAGGGATCACTTTTGAAGTGGATACAAAAACAAAGCAGATCAAGATCAAAGGACGCGATAAGCACCAAGTTGGCCAAATAGCCAACGACATTCGCAAAATCCGTCCACCAGAGCCCTACAAAGGCTATGGCGTTAGGTATCTTGGTGAGGCTGTGCGCCGTAAAGCTGGTAAAGCCGGCAAAATGGGTAAGTAAAGGTGAATTATTATGGCAAATAAATCAAGAAATGAAGCACGTTTACGCCGTCATACCCGGGTTCGCAAGAAAATTTACGGTACGCTGGAACGCCCTCGTATGAATGTGTTTCGAAGTATCAATGATATTTATGTCCAGATCATTGATGATGACAACTCAAATACGCTCGTTTCTGCGTCCAGCATTGATAAAATGCTGCGCGAACGGATGGATGGCTTGAATAAAACAGACCAAGCTCGCCTTGTTGGCGAAGAGATCGCTAAACGCGCCTTAGATAAAGGAATCACCAAGGTAGTTATGGATCGCGGTGGTTATTTTTACACTGGCCGTATCAAGGCACTGGCTGAAGGCGCTCGCAAGGGCGGCTTGGAATTCTAAGTTAGGAGAAACAAAGGTCTATTATGGATGATTATCAAGCTTTAGAACAACAATATGACGAACGCGTCATCGATATTGCGCGCGTGGCAAAGGTTGTAAAAGGCGGCCGGCGTTTTTCCTTTAGAGTCACCATCGTAGTTGGTGATAATAATGGCAATGTTGGCCTTGGAATCGGCAAAGCGAACGCTGTGCCAGATGCCATGCGCAAAGCCACCGATCAAGCCCACAAAACCATGCGCAAGATCAGCCTTTCAGGCACCACCATCGCCCACGAGGTCATTGGTGAACAAAGCGGCGCACGTGTTTTACTGCGCCCTGCCTCACAAGGTACTGGCGTTATCGCTGCGGGTGGTGTGCGTGCAGTTTGCGAAGCCGCAGGCATTAAAGACATTCTAACCAAGTCACTCGGCAGCAGCAATATGCTCAATATTGTGCAGGCAACCTTTGATGCCCTGTCACAATTGAAATCGCCACGCCAGGTGGCTGCAGAACGCGGTAAGGACGTCCTAGACGTCACCCCGTTCTGGGAGCGGAGGAAGAATGGCTAAAAAAGTTGAACAAAAAAACAACCTGCGTGTTACCCTGGTGAAGAGCCCCATTGGTTATACCAAGCGCCAAAAAGCGACCTTGCTCGCATTAGGGCTGAAAAATTTAAACCAGACCGTGACACATATCGACAACCCCGCCCTGCGCGGCATGATTGCAAAAGTGTCCCACTTGGTGGAAGTTGAAGCGGAAGTTTAGGAGTAGCGATGCAGTTACATGATTTAAAACCCAACCAGGGTTCAAAGAAAGATAGAAAACGTGTCGGTCGTGGCCATGGCAGTGGCAGTGGCAAGACGGCCGGTCGCGGTACAAAAGGTCAAAACGCCCGCACTAGCGGCGGTGTTCGTCCTTACCACATGGGCGGTAACCTGCCTTTCTATAGGAAGCTGCCCTTCCTGCGCGGTGAAGGCTTTACCCCGATCAACCGTGTACGGTATGCCGAAATTAACCTTGAGAAATTAGCTGGCTTTGAAGCGGGCAGCGAAGTAAGCCCCGAAAGTTTGCTCGCAGCCAAGATCGTCCGCGATTTGGAAAAACCCATCAAAATCATGGGACGCGGCGAAATCAAAGTACCGCTCAAGTTTCAGGTGCACAAAGTGACTGAAGGTGCCCGCCAAAAGATTGAACAAGCCGGCGGAAGCATTGAAACACGCGCTCTTTAATGTGTAAAAGGAGATCAGTTTAATGAAACGGTCAGCTTGGCGCTTTTTATGGAAATCTGAAGATATTCGCAAGAAGTTGTTAATCACACTTCTTTTGTTGGGCATTTACCGCCTAGCTTCAAACATTCCCGTTCCGGGTATTGACCGGGCGGTGGTTGCTCAACTTACCCAAACAACGGGCGCAGCTGGTAACTTAATCAGCCTTTTAGACTTGCTGTCAGGCGGTTCTGTATCCAATTTCTCGATCCTGGCAATGGGCGTGTATCCATACATTACTGCCCAAATTATCCTGCAGCTATTGCAGCCAATAATCCCTGCCTTGGAACGAAAAATGAAAGAAGACCCCCGCGGCGGTCGTATTTGGATGGAAAAATGGACCCTTATTTTGACCATCCCCATGGCGCTGCTCTCGGCCATCGGCCAGATTAACATCTTCAATTCGATGCTGGGCGGCAGCTCGGTATTAACCAATTTTGGTTTTACTGGGGATAAATTACTGCCAACGACGGCCTCCATCCTATCCATGATGGCCGGCACCATGTTTGGTGTCTGGCTTGGTCAGCTTATTTCAGAATACGGCCTCAGGAACCAGGGTCTTTCCCTGATCATTTTTGCCGGTATCGTCTCGCGCATCCCGGTCAGCCTGATGCAGATCCTGACCAACAAGGAAACCTGGTGGCTGATCTTTGTGGTGGTGGCAATCCTGGTGTTGACCATCTTTGCCATTGTCTACGTACAGCAAGGCCGCCGTAATGTCCCGGTGATGTTCCCCGGCCGCCGCATTGGCAACCGCATGTCTATGCCCGTCAAGAGCAACCTACCTTTGATGGTCAACATGGCGGGCATGATCCCGATTATCTTTGCCCAATCGTTTCTGACCTTCCCGGCCATCCTGGCCTCATTCTTCCTGCGGTCGCAGACAGAATGGTTGGCTAACGCATCCAAATGGGTCTCAGATGCCTTTGGCGGCGAGACGGTGTGGTACCCGATTATGTATTTCATCCTGGTGGTAGCATTCTCCTACTTCTACACGGATGTATTATTTGCCCAGCAGGATTATGGCGAGAACCTTAAAAAACAAGGTGCTCAAATCCCGGGTGTTACCCGTGGAAAGCCAACCCAGCGCTACCTGACCAAAGTGCAGCGTCGGATCACCTTACCGGGTGCTTTTTTCCTCGGTTTCGTCGCAGTGATGCCCTATATCTTCGGTGCCCTGCTGCCCAGTGACTCGGCTAATGTATTTTTGGTCTCATCCGCAGGCTTACTGATTGTGGTCGGTACCGTTCGCGATACCTTCCAGTTGATTGAAACCGAGCTTAAATTGCACGGATACGACGATCACCTGATTAGCTGAGGAAACAAAATGGCAAAAGCAACTTACATCGTCATGCTTGGCCCTCCAGGGGCTGGCAAAGGTACCCAGGCCAAGCTCCTGGCTGAAAAATTAGGCTTAGTGCATGTCTCAAGCGGCGATTTATTCCGTGAGAACCTTACCAACCAAACTGAACTCGGCCAACTTGCCCAGACATTTATGAATAAAGGCGAGCTGGTACCCGATGATGTGACCATAGCCATGGTTAAAGAACGCTTATCCCGTGCTGATTGTGTAGATGGGGCTGTTTTAGACGGTTTTCCCCGCACGCCAGCTCAGGCTGAAGCCCTGCAAGCCTTTCTCTCTGGGAAATGCGCGCAGGTCGATGTCGTCCCTTACGTCAAGGTACCCGCAGAAGTGCTGGTGGAACGTTTGGGCGGGCGTTGGATGAGTCATTCCGGCCGCGTTTACCACGCTGTTTATAATCCACCCAAGGTGAAATGGCTGGATGATGTCGATGGCTCACCTTTATACCAACGTGATGACGATAAACCTGAAACCGTCCGCCGGCGCATAGATGTATACCTCGAGCAGACCTCTCCCCTGATTGAGCACTATCGCTCCTTAGGTAAATTGGTGGAAGTCGATGGCACCCAGCCTATCGAAGTGGTCAATGAGGCCATCGTAAAAGCAGTCACAGAGGCACATGCGTCGTGATTAGTTGGGAACGACAGATCAACATCAAGTCTGATAAAGAACTTGAGATTATGCGTGAAGCAGGCCGCATCAATGCCGAGACGCTCGATGCAGTCAAGAAGGCCATCGCGCCAGGCGTGAGCACGGCTGAGCTAAACGAAGTTGCTGAAGCAGTTCAGCGCAAATACGGTGTTTATTCGCCCTTTAAAAACTATGCCGGGCCATATCCCTACCCGGCCAGCATTTGTACCAGCATCAATGAAGAATTGGTTCATGGTATACCCGGCAAACGCAAGCTCAAACCTGGCGACATTATCTCGGTAGATTGCGGCACGGTTTATGAGGGTTTTGTTGGGGACTCGGCCTTTACAGCGGGCGTCGGTGAGATTAGCCCATTAGCACAAAAGCTGATGGACATCACCCGCCAAGCGCTTGACATTGCGGTGTCTTTAATGGTAGCCGGCAACCATATTGGTGATATCGGTGCAGCAGTGCAGCAATTTGTTGAAAGCCACGGCTTTTACATCACCCGCACTTACACAGGCCACGGGGTGGGACGTGAGATGCACGAAGGTCCCCAGGTGCCAAATTACGGTGTCGCCGGCACTGGCTTAGCACTACGCAAAGGCATGACCATTGCCTTGGAACCGATGGTGTTGGTGGGCACACAGCACACCAAGGTCAAAGCAGATGAGTGGACAGTGGCTTCCAGGGATGGCTCCCTGACAGCCCATTTTGAACACTCTGTGGCTGTTACAGAAAACGGGCCGTTGATTTTGACGGCTTTATAGAAAAAATTGACCTAAGATAGGTCTGGACGAAAGAAGTAAAAGCATATATAATTGCAACTTTGCTGTAAAAAACGGAAGGAGTAAGTCTGATGAAAGTATCAGCATCAATTAAGAAACGCTGTGCAAAATGTAAAATAGTCAAACGAGATGGTCGTCTTTATGTGATTTGTGTCAACCCACGTCATAAACAACGACAAGGATAAGGAATCATAATATGGCACGTATTGAAGGTATTGACCTACCGCGCAATAAGCGCATTGAAATTGGATTACGCTATATCTATGGCATCGGTCCGAAGCGCGCCAATGAAATTTTGGCCGCCACCGGCGTTGATCCATCCATCCGTGTGAAGGATCTGGATGAAGCTGATGTCTCAAAAATGCGTGAATACATTGCTGGGAATTACAAAGTAGAAGGCGATCTGCGCCGCGAAGTTCAAATGAACATCAAGCGCCTGATCGAAATTGGATGTTATCGCGGATTACGCCATCGTCGCGGTCTGCCTGTGCATGGTCAGCGTACGAAGACAAACGCGCGCACACGCAAAGGCCCGAAGAAGACCGTCGCCGGTCGTGGTCGCCGCCGCGGAGCAACAAAGAAATAATCCATAGTTAGCTAGGCCTGCAAGCATTGGGCGGGGTTCCTTTCTCCCCAGCGGCTGCTCAGGCAGAAGGCCAGCTACGATTTAAAGATTGAGTGAGGAAGAATTATGGCCAAACAAGCACGTACGACACGGCGAGCAACCGGTCCACGCAAAGTAAAGCGTCAGCTCTCAGCTGCGCAAGTGCATGTATACGCATCTTTCAACAATACCATTATCACTGTTACAGATAAACAGGGAAATACGGTTTGTTGGGGAAGCTCTGGTTCAGCTGGCTTCAAAGGCTCTCGCAAGAGCACACCCTTTGCCGCCCGCCTGGCAACTGAGCAGACCATGAAGACTGCACAATCCATGGGCATTCAGGAAATTGAACTGATTGTTAAAGGCCCCGGTCCAGGTCGTGAGTCAGCGATTCGTGCCGTCCAGGCATTAGGTATGAAGATTACCTCCATTTCTGATGTCACCCCGGTACCCCATAATGGCTGCCGACCGCCCAAGAAACGCCGCGTGTAATACAAGAGATAATTAAGAGAGGATTTTAATGGCAAGATATACCGATGCGGTTTGTAAATTATGTAGACGCGAAGGCGAAAAGCTCTTCCTAAAGGGAGAACGCTGTTACACGCCGAAGTGCGCCTTTGAAAAACGTGGTTACCCACCAGGCATGCATGGCAAATTCGGCAGCTCACGCCCCGGGCGCGAGTCGGACTACGCCAAGCAATTGCGTGCCAAGCAGAAAGCGCGCCGTATTTACGGTGTGCAGGAACGTCAGTTCCGTCGTTTTTATCGATTAGCTCAAAAGCGCCGCGGCCTGACTGGCTTTAACCTTTTGCAGGCGCTTGAGTCTCGAATTGATAATATTGTTTACCGTCTGGGTTTCGCAGATAGTCGTGCACAAGCCCGTCTATTGGTTGCGCACGGACACTTTACGGTCAATGGTCAAAAGATGAACGTACCCTCTTATGCCGCCAAAGTGGATGATGTCATTGCTGTGCGCGAACAGTCTCGTACAACAACTTACTTCAAGGAACTGCGTGAAGGTGCTGAAGCTAAGACCGTACCCACATGGTTAGCACGAGATTTAAATAATCTCTCCGGCCGGGTTCTTCGTTTACCCGAACGCGGCGAAATTGATGGTAATCTCAACGAACAATTAATTGTTGAGTATTATTCACGCTAATTCGATGATTAGTATTGTGCGAAAGGATGCACAGGGAGGGTAAACCGTGACAGGAATTATGGATATGGTAACGCCTAAAGTAGAACGGGTCGATTTGTCCCGTAATTATGGAAAATTTGCAATTAGCCCACTCGAACGTGGCTTTGGAGTGACGGTTGGTAATGCCTTGCGTCGGGTTCTCCTGTCTTCGTTAGATGGCGTAGCAGTCACCTCGATGCGCATAACCGATGTGCTGCATGAATTCAGCACCATCCCCGGTGTTCGTGAAGATGTTATCCAAGTTATGCTGCAGGTCAAACAACTGCGCATGAAGCTTTTTGACGCGGATACCGCTCATGTACACCTGGATGTCAAAGGCGAGGGTACCGTAACTGCAGCAGATATCGTCTGCCCTTCCGAGGTAGAGATCATCAACCCCGATCTTTATCTCTTTAGTGTGGATGATAAAAATGCCCATGTCGAGATCGACCTGACGGTCGAACGTGGACGCGGTTATTCACCAGCAGGTGAGCGAACTGAACGGCTGCCCATTGGTGAACTACCCGTGGATGCCATTTTCTCGCCGGTCAAGCGTGTGAACTGGTCAGTTGCCAACGCACGCGTTGGTCAAAACACCAATTACGACCGCCTGATTTTGGAAGTTTGGACAGATGGCACCATTTCGCCTGAGCAGGCCATGATTGATAGTGCGCATATCTTAATGCAGCACCTCAGCTTCATCGCCGGTATCAGCGAAGAGACCTTTGTCAAACCGGTTGTGGTGGAAGAAACACAGCCCACCAGCTTTATCAGCAGTGAAGCCGCCGAGACGCCTATTGAAAATTTGGACTTGCCTGTGCGTGTGTTCAATTCACTTAAGCGCACCGGCATCGCCACCGTGGGTGATGTGATCGAACTGCTCGATAAAGGCGAAGACGCCATGCTCTCCATTCGCAATTTTGGTGATAAGAGCTTGTTTGAGCTAAAAGCCAAGATGATCGAAAAGGGCTATATTGAAGAAGATGAAAGTGTGGAGTAAGAAGCAATGCGACATCAAGTAAAAGGATACCGTCTAAACCGCTCTGGTGGTCACCGCACTGCCATGCGCAAGACGATGATTAAACAGCTGTTCGAACACGAACGCATCACAACCACCCTGGCAAAGGCCAAATCAATCCAGGCTGAAGCCGAACGATTGATCACCCTGGCACGCAATAGCGCCGCCGAGGATGACACAACCCAGGTCAATGCCAGGCGCCAGGTCGCCGGGAAACTGGGTAACGCCAGCGCCGACATCGTAAAAAAATTGTTTGATGATATCGCCCCTCGGTTTAAAAATCGACCAGGTGGTTACACCCGCATCCTCAAGTTAGGCCCTCGCCAAGGCGACAACGCCGAGATGGTCCTGATTGAGCTGGTGTCGGAATAACAGCAATTATTTTTTCGGGAAGACGCCTGACGGTCTAAGGCCGGAAAGGCATGGCACATTACAAACTTATCCTCGCTTATGACGGTAGTGCTTACGCTGGCTTCCAACGCCAGGCGCAAAAACCAACCGTCCAGCTAGCGCTTGAACAAGCACTGCGTAAGCTTGGCTGGCAGGGTCGCTCGATCACTGCCGCGGGTAGAACCGATACAGGGGTACATGCCCTTGGCCAGGTAGTCAGTTTTGACTTTAGCTGGCGGCATGATGATCAAACCCTGCTGCGAGCGCTGAATGCGCACCTGCCAAAGGACATTGCTGCCCAAACACTAACGCAAGCGCCAGCAAGTTTTCACCCGCGCTACGATGCCTTGACCCGCCATTACCGCTACCAGCTTTATTGCCAGCCGGAGCGCAACCCGCTTTTAGAGCCCTTTGCCTGGCGGGTGTGGCCACAACCAGACCTAGCACTGATGAACGAAGCAGCCCAAGCCCTGCTTGGTGAACACGACTTCCGTGCCTTTGGTAGAGCCCTCAAAGAAGACGGCACCACCACTAGGCGCATCTTCAACGCGAACTGGCAACAGGCTGAAGAGTATCTCAACTTTGAGATTAGCGGCAACGCCTTTTTGTACCATATGGTACGCCGTATTGTGCATACGCTGGTGCAGGTTGGGCTTGGCAGGGATCCTGTCGAGATTGTTAAGCGAGGTTTGGAAACAGGTGATACCGGTTTGGTACACCTGGCACCTGCCCATGGGTTGACGCTTATGGGTGTGGAATATGAGTAAAAAAAACAGTGGTTAGCCTTCTTCAGTCATGCTGAAGACCAGGCAATCTGATTTAGGAAAATGGAGAAAGTGACAGTGGAAAAAACATACGTTCCAAAAGGTCAGGTGGAAGGTGAATGGTATCTGATCGATGCGGCAGGGGAAACCCTAGGCCGTTTGGCAACCCAAATTGCCGCGCTATTAATTGGCAAACATCGTCCAGATTTCACGCCCGGCGTGGTGATGGGTGATCATGTGGTGGTCATCAACGCATCGCAGATTGCTTTTCATCCAACCCGCCTGGACAGCAAAATTTACTATCGGCATTCCCTTTACCCAGGTGGATTAAAGGAAGTCACATTACGCAAACAGCTGGAAACACACCCAGACCGTGTGATTCGCGCTGCTGTACGTGGTATGCTGCCGAAGAATCGTTTAACTGCAAGGTTTTTAGATAACCTCAAGATTTATGCTGGTTCGGAACACCCCCATCAAGGGCAGGATCCGAAACCACTGGTGTGAAGGAGTAGCGAGGGATTATGGCAAATCAATATTACGAAGCTGTAGGTCGTAGAAAACAAAGCACAGCCAGGGTGCGCATCGTATCTGGCGCTGGTACGTTCATGATTAATGAAAAGAACCTGCCAGATTATTTCACCCGCGAAGGTGATGTTCCCGCCATTTTGGCACCCTTAGAGGCCGTTGGCCAGGCTGCCTCTAATTATGACGTGACAGTCCGCGTAAGCGGCGGCGGCGTCACAGGCCAACGTGATGCGGTCAAACTCGGCTTGGCGCGTGCACTGGTCGCTATGGATGAAGAAAACCGAGACAAGCTGCGCGATCACGACTTGCTGACCCGCGATGCGCGTGTCAAGGAACGCAAGAAACCAGGTTTGAAACGCGCCCGCAAGGCACCTACCTACACCAAGCGTTAAACTGTTAATGACTTGCCCATCCTGAGCATTTAGCGATGGGACTGCACAAACTGTCATTATCTGCTTACACCTTGAACAGTTGTATTAAAATAGAGACGTTGTCTAAGACGTCTCTATCTATTTAAATGAAAGGTCGTACACATATCATGTCAAATAAGGGCATTGTCCTTTTAGGCTTAGGGCCTGGTGATCCGCAATGTCTCACCCGCGAAGCTTGGGATTGGCTTGCGCAAATCGATGAGATATACCTGCGTACGAACCTGCACCCGGCAGTAGTTGCCCTGCCAGTTCAACTGCAGCGTTTATCATTTGATTTCCTATACCAAGAGCAAGCCGAGCTTGAGCAAGTGTTTGAAGAAATCATCAATAAGGTCCTTGAACTGGGGCAGCGCCCTGGGGGCGTCACCTATGCCGTACCGGGGCACCCCTTTGTGGCGGAGGAAACCTGCCCGGAAATTGCCCGCCGTGCCCATGCACACGGCATCCCGCTCAGGGTCATTGAAGGCCTCAGCTTTTTAGAGCCGATCTTCCGCGCGCTCAGCCTGGATCCCTTCCCGCAACTGACCCTCATTGACGCCTTAAAGATTGACCAGCTACAGGTGCCTTCTTTTGCCTGCTCCCAGCCAGTCTTAATTGGGCAGATTTACAACCGCATGCTGGCATCCAACATCAAGCTCACCCTGATGTCCATCTACCCGGATGAACACCCGGTCAGGTTGGTGCATGCTGCTGGCATGCCCGAGCAGCGCATTGAGGATCTACCCCTGCATGCCATTGACCAAAGCCCACACTTAGGCTTCTTCAGCTCGCTATACCTTCCCCCGCTGCCTTATGGGCATGCCTTTGAAGACTTCCAGGAAATCGTGGCGCGCCTGCGCGCGCCTGGCGGCTGCCCCTGGGACCAGGAACAAACGCACGACTCGCTCAAACCTTACCTGCTTGAAGAAGCCTATGAAGCCCTGGAAGCGCTCGACAACCAGGATATGCAGGCGCTGCAGGAAGAACTGGGTGACCTCTTATTGCAAATTGCCCTGCATGCCCAGATTGCTGTGGACGAGTGCGAGTTTAACATGGCTGATGTACTGCAGACCATCTCCCAAAAGCTGATTCGCCGTCATCCGCACGTCTTCGCCGAGGCTAAAGTAGACGGTATCGAAGACATCCTGCATAACTGGGAACAAATTAAGGCCAGCGAACGCAAGGAAAACGGCACACCAGGCAAAAAAGGCATGCTGGACGGCATCCCCTTAGCGCTGCCAGCCCTCACCCAAGCAGATGCCATCCAGCGCCGTGCCCAAAGGGTTGGCTTTGACTGGCCTGAGATTGAAGGTGTCATTAAAAAAGTCTACGAAGAGTTGGATGAACTGCGCGCAGCTAATGATGACGCAGAAAGGCAATCTGAGGCCGGTGATCTGCTATTTGCCGCAGTCAACGTCATCCGCTGGCTGGGCGTGGACCCTGAAGCAGCCCTGCGCGAAACCAACCGCCGCTTTAAGGTGCGCTTTGCTTACATCGAAGCAGCCGCCGAGAAACGCGGCATCAGCCTGGACGAGATGAGCTTTGAAGAAATGGACGCGCTCTGGGAAGAATCCAAAGACAAACTGGCTCAATAAGGCTACAGTCACCGTTCAAAGCCAGAAAACTGGTTATACTTGCAGGTAATGGAAACACAAACCGCCCCGCCAGAAAGCGCTAACCGCCAGATTGCCCGTGCTGCCGGCACGGTTATGGCTGCCTTTATCCTCAGCAACCTGGTTGGCTTGCTGCGCGGCATGGTCATCACTGGCGCCTTTGGCACCAGCGCAGACCTAGACGCCTTCAATGCGGCAAATCGCGTCACCGAGCTGTTGTTCAACTTGGTCGCAGGCGGTGCGCTGGGCTCTGCCTTCATCCCGGTCTTCACCAGCTTCCTGGTCAAAGAACAGCGTCAGGCCGCTTGGAAGCTGGCATCCGGCGTGATTAACCTGCTGCTGTTGGTTTTGTTGGTGGTAGGTTTGTTAATGTTCATCTTTGCCCCCCAAGTGGTGCGTTACGGCTTGTTTATCCTGGTGCCAGAGTCTGATCCCCTGCAAGTAGACCTGACCGTGCGCTTGCTGCGGGTTATGCTGCCCTCGGTGGTCATCTTTGGCGTCAGTGGCATTGTCATGGGCATGCTCAATGCACACCAGGTCTTTCTCATTCCTGCCATCGCGCCAGTCATGTACTCCCTGGGGATGATCTTCGGCACGCTTGTCCTGCCCAAATCCTGGGGTATCACCCGCCTGGCAATCGGCACGCTCATTGGTGCGCTGGGGCACCTGCTGATTCAGCTGCCGCGCCTGCGTCGCCTGCCGATGCGCAGTTACCAATTGGTCTTAGGCCTCAAAGACAGCGCTGTGCGCGAGGTGCTGCGCCTGATGGGTCCGCGTGTCTTAGGCGCCGCGGTGGTGCAGCTTAACTTCGTCGCCAACACCGTCATTGCGCTGGGACAGCCGGAAGGTTCCGTCTCTGCCATCACCCTGGCCTTTGCCCTGATGCTCATGCCCCAGATGGCCATCGCCCAATCAGCTGCTATCGCTTCCCTGCCTACCTTTTCCGCCCAGGTGGCAAAGGGTAAGTTTGACGAGATGCGCGCCTCACTGGCAGCGACTTTACGGGTGGTCTTACTGCTGGCCATCCCGGCCTCGCTGGGGTTGGTCTTACTGCGTGTGCCCCTGGTGCAGGTCTTATATCAGCGCGGCCAGTTCGACAGCCGCTCCACCCAGATGGTGGCCTGGGCGCTGCTGTGGTACGCGGCCGGCCTGGTGGGGCATGCCCTGGTGGAAATCCTCAGCCGTGCCTTCTACGCCCTGCACGACACACGCACGCCTGTCTGCGTGGGCGTGCTCACCATGGGGCTTAATATTGGCCTCAGTATTCTCTTCTCAATCCTTTTTGTACGCTTGGGTTGGATGCCGCATGGCGGCTTAGCGCTGGCAAACTCGCTCTCCACCGCCTTGGAAAGCGCAGCCTTGCTCTTGCTGATGCGCAAACGCCTATCTGGGCTGCAGGGGCGCCAAATTTGGATTGGCGTAGGCCAGGCGCTGCTTGCCACAGGCCTAATGAGCTTGGCCATCCTGCTCTGGCAAGCCCTCATCGGCGGGCGTTCAGCCTTGCTGGTGCTTAGCGGCGGGCTGCTTTTGGGCTTGTTTGTTTACACCCTGCTGCTGTGGCTGCTCAAGGTACCCGAACTGCGCCGCCTCCTGCAAGTGCTCAAAGACAAGATTAAAAAATAAACCCCGCACAATAATCGCGGGGTCTTTTTATTATAGGGAGAAACCATGCGCTACCAGATCGGTTCGCCGCGGTCGCACAGGCCATTCCCATTATTATCCACGTACTTGCGGCACTTGCCGGGGTAAGGGCAGCTATAACGGCACAGCGCCACGCCCGTCTGCACCACGCTGACGCTCGTCGCGGTGGGGGTGGGCAGGGCTTGTGTCGGCATGGCTGTTGGTGCGGTGCCTGTTGTCTGTGTTGGCAGGTTGGTTGATGCCTGCGTTGGTTGCTGGGTCGGTATAGCGGGCGTCGTTGGCGCTGTGTTTGCCTGGCTGCCTGCCGCCACGGGCTTGGAACTGCTCAACAAGGCGCCCACACCCCCTGCCAAAGCTGCCAGTCCCAAACCGGCTAGGCCGGCTTGTTTAAGAAACATACGCCGGGAGAGCTGCTGGGGTGAGAGGCTTTCTAAGCCTTTTGCAGGCTTGAAGGCATTGCGGAGCGTCCCCTTAAGCCACTGCCAGTGCAGCGCGGTCTTTAGCCCCAACATGACCAGGGTAGCGTAAGAGGAGGCAAAGTGCAAGTCGCGCCAGGTCTCGTAGTGTGCCAGGTTCAAATTGAGCAGGGCAGAAATGACCAGGCCAGTAAAGATGATCATCACAAAACCGGTCGCCATCATCACATCCACGATAAAGCGCATGCGGATCTTACGCTGCAGGCAGGCCATCTTCTTGCTAATGGAACATACCCAGCGCCAGTGCTGCACTAAGTGCACCAGCAAGACGGATCCCACCCCCAACCCCACCCACTCGTGCAGGTCATAGCCGGTCAGGGAGGGGTAGAAGGTTAGTGCAAAACCCAGCAGGGCAATAATGTCAATTAAGATAATCTTCTTTTTCATTCCTGCAATTCTAATAGTTTCTGAAAAACAGGTGTTTAGATTTTGTATAGAAGATGTGAAGAAATTGTTAAGGTTTTCAGGCACTGGTTAGTAGATTATGAGCATTGCAGGGCGGCGCTGCCGGCGGCCAACTGATTTTTGAGGGCACGCCTGGAGAGATCATGCAGTGTGAAAGCTCGCATACAGGCAGGAGTTTGCGGGAGTGGGGGTAAGTTTGCCTCATACATGTTTTGGTAAACATAATTCTTAAATTAAGTATGAAAACAACTAAATTTATGTTATATAATTAGTGTAAACAATACCTTAGTCCCATAGCATTTTCTATGATAATTTTTTATAGGGTGGGATTACCTACCAAGGCTGCAAGTGGAGCCTGTCCTCTTTTTTTGTTTAATTAAAAGGAGCTTCCCGAATTATTACAAATGTGGTTTCAAACTTTTAGTGCAACAATATTATTGAAGACCTCGTCTGGCTTATAAAAGTTCAAAGCTTTACGGGGTCTTCCATTTAACTTCCGTTGTACTTCTTTGATCATATCTAGTGGTACTAGCGTGAAATCTGTTCCCTTAGGGAAATATTGTCTTATGAGTCCATTAGTGTTTTCGTTTGTACCACGTTCCCATGGCGAACCAGGATGGGCAAAGTAAACCTGTATGTTTGTATCGATTGTGAATTGTTCGTGGTCACTCATTTCCTTACCCTGGTCGTAAGTCAATGTTTTCTTCAGCTCAGCGGGGACTGTTTTAAAGGCTTCTGCGTAGGCCTTCCTCACGCTGAGGGCATCTTTTTGATTACCTAAGGGAACAAGTATAGTATAGCGGGTAGTGCGCTCCACTAAGGTTCCCAGTGCACTTTGTTTGTATTTTCCCAGGATCAGGTCGCCTTCCCAATGTCCAGGTACCGTTCGATCAGCTACTTCTGCTGGTCGCTCTTCAATGGACAGCATATTGGCAATTT
>Ga0209723_1004014_pt1 | contig 16976 bp, 14 predicted proteins | sample BiotimSIPDNA_2_FD_185750 | JGI IMG/M metagenome (GOLD analysis project Ga0209723, IMG submission 185750) | Anaerobic biogas reactor microbial communites from Washington, USA - Biogas_R2 time_0 SIP DNA (SPAdes) (version 2) | ecosystem: Engineered > Bioreactor > Anaerobic > Unclassified | place... | reverse complement strand
GAAGAGAAGAGGCACCGGTACTCTGAGCTGACAGGAGACGTTGCCTCACCCATAACCCAAGCACTTGGAGTGTCTGTCAAACTGGAGCCACCTCATAGCCAAAGCCGAAGAATGGAGCATCCGACTTCACTTCGAGCATCTCGGTGAAGAGATAGACTCCGACCAAGTACCCGTCTCCGTCTCGATATAGAGTCGCTTGCCCAAACGCCGAAAGGAACTCCCGATAAGAATCTGGCAGTCTCGATCCAACGTCCTTCTCAAGGCCTTTGACGGCTTGGCGGTCAAGCCTCTTGAAGACATGGAACTTGTTCGTGTTGATGCTGCCGATCTCCTCTGATAGCCAATCAAACACCGCACTACTCCTCTGAGGTGGCCAACAACTAGTCGTCGGAGAACTCCGGGATAATCTTCGTACGTATGAATTCCACTCGCTGCAAGAGCAAGTCTGCGTGCACTGAATCCGCGGGTGCCTCTACCGGAAAGACATCTTCAAGGCTCCGTCCGAGTTGGACGGCCTCCGCCCAGTCTGTCATAAGGTCGCAATAGACGTTCAACGCGTCGGTAGGTGTTGGCGCTTCATCCGTAACCAGGTAGGCCGTAGGGACGTCGCCGTTAATAATCCAAAGGTAATCGTCTCCCTCGGAGCTGATAGGCTGCGTGAACTTCAGCAGCCAAACACCGATTATCCCCCCCACCCCGATCCCCATAAACGCCTCGGCGATCTCGGGAGCCCAGGAAAACGAAGCAACGTAGGCCTTGGCCTCTTGAAGCATCGAGTGAAGTTCCAGCGTTTCCTCTGCATCTTCGCCCTCGATATCCTCTTCAGCAGTCAACGGCCTAGTATCCATTGCTACACCTCGATAAGAGAAGGGTTACGGGGTTGTCTTCTGTCTAGCCGCAACTCCACGTGCACCGCATCGCTTGAAATCTCCGTTGTCCTTATGCTCTTGCATGTGCGCAGAATGCTCCATCGGTTTAATGTTGTCCAAGTCATTTGTTCCGCCGTCAGCAAGCGCCTTCTTGTGCGACACATCATAGTTGTGACCATTCTTATCCTTTGGCCATTTCCTGTTGTTCATCTTTTCCCATTCGAGCCGAATCGTCCGGCTGGACTTCCGCTTCGTTGTCGTCGGGGAGCTATGCGGTACTGTCGGGCAAATCCCGCCATTATGCACCAGCACGCCGGCACCGGTCACATGATACACATGCTCCGTCTGCACCTCAAGATTGTAGACCGGTTCCATGCCGGCACGTGGAACGGCCCCAACGAGCCGAGCCGTGCCGTGAAGAGTGCGAACACGCTCTCCAATCTCCAGTTCGTCGGCACGAACAAACTCCTGCCGGTCCTCGCTCCAGAAGGGGTGGTTCGCCGTGGCGCCGATCGACTCGGCAAGGCCCTCCACATGGAGATCGAGAACCCGCGCCGACGCGTGGCGGAACGTGCCAGTGACCACGCGGCCGGGGCCCGGCGGGATCGGCGGGCAGGGACCGATCGCAAGAACCCTGGCATTGCCGTCGATGCCGCACTCCGGCACCGAGATCGAGACGGTGCCGCCCACTTCGGCCTGCTGCTCCTGGAGCCAGGAGACAGAGCGAAGAAGAACGACGTCGGCCCAGGAGCCGTCGGTCTTGGGCGCGCGGAGTTCGAGTCGCCGCCAGGTGGCCGGGTCCGGATCGGGCTCGATGCGCCGCTGGCTGCTATCCAGTTCCGGATTGAGCCCCGGCACACGGAGGCCCACCCGGATCTGCTCGATGGGGATGGTGACCAACTCGGGCGCGGACCGTGCCGAGACGGACTGCACGCCAGGCGGGAAGGGCGACTCGGTGGTTCCGGTGGGGAGGATACCCTTGAACAGGAACAAGGCGGCAAGGAGCGCGCATACGGTCCCCCAGGCCCATGAGGTCCACGGCCCGCGTGGATTGCCGGCGGCCTTTCTCGGCGGACCGTGACTCGACAAGAGGTTGTCGTATGTCAGCGGCCGGGGCGGTCCGGCGTCTCTGGAGTCGATCGGTGTGCGAGGCGGGCCGAGTGCCCGGTCAGTGGCCTCCGCAAGCGGAGCCAACAGCGCCAACCGGTCTGGCTGCTTCTTGCGGTTCGACGCCAACAGCGTCACCTGTGCGGGACGAATTCCGGGAACTGGCTCCGGGGCATGGACGGAAAGCGGTTCGGGGCCCCATTCCCTCTCGCCGCGGGCAAGAAGGGTATCGCAGCCCGTGCGGAAGTCGTCTGCGGAAAGCGCTTCGTCGACGTCGCCCCATGGCTCGGGCGGTTTTGGATCGCCCTGGCGGCGGACGGCACGTTCCTGTCGGAAGAGGGCGTCCAGTGCGCGGAGTCGTTCGTCCTCATCCCGGCGGCGGCGGTGACGTTCGAGGAGTTGGCCGGCGATTCCGCCGATGACGAAGGTGCAGACAAACGGTGCGGGGGCAATTAAACGGGACAGGTCTAATTTGTCCGGCGGGAGGACCGAATCGCACGCCTAAGGGACGAAGCCGCTGGCCAACAGGTTACCGCCGCACTGTCCGGCGCCCATTCCGAGAATGATCTGTCGCTTCATGGTCCGCCCGTCGTGGAGAAGAGTTGCAGGGGGTCTGCCGCCCCGGGAAGATGCTGCCCGTTATACACGATGGGGGCGAGGGAGTCCAATGGGCGCGCGGTGGGCGGAATGACGAATGAGGAGATTCAAATGACGAAGGAATGGTGAAGAGTGGGGTGGTTTCCGGGATTTGAAGCGAGCGATTCTTGATCGGATGGATGGAGTGAGGCTATTCGTGTACGATATCCGGAGTTGACCCCGGATCCCCCCGAATCCGTCGCATCTTGACCCCGCATCCTCTTTCAAAAAACCTGGGTAAGCAATCACCCGGGGCCACCTAGCCCGATCCGAATCGCCCCGATCCCAACCCCCAATCTTTCGCGAAATCACCCATTCCTTGACACGCAAGCAAAGTCTTCGACACGAGTATTGGCACGTCACAGATAACTGCCAACACAAGTGCATCACTCGGACGGACGTCAACAGCGACTGCTTCCCCAGACGTTCTAATCAGCAAGTTCGCGAAGTAGGCTCCCGTGTCTGGGTCATACCTATGAATCGAAACACCGCGTAATGAACCACCAAGCGCAGTAATAATGGAAGCCATCGCATGATGTGTTGGCGGACGAGGGGACGCGGTCTGGCGCAATTCCCGGTCCAAGTGTGAAAACTCAAATGGCCCGGTTCTGATGCGGATTGTGTGATCTCCATTAGTTTCGCTCAATTGGACGTAGCACGTTGCGTCGGCAGAATCATCTTCTAGCTCCCAGAACAGAAAAGCGATATCGAAAACGATGCCGAAATCACTTGCCTGGGAAACTACATCGCGTCTCGCCCTAGGCTGATGCCAATCGAGCAATCGTCTCTTCCCGTGTTCCGTGCACAGGTGCCAGACAGCTACCGGCACGCGGCCATCAATCATTGTGAAATGCCACTTTGCAGGGCGTGAACATTCGGGAAAAGTACACTCTTGGCCGTTCAATCAATCAACCTCCTCGCTGGAGGATACAAAACACCGCTTGTCACGCGTGCGTTGTGCGAATGCTCAAGACGAATCTCGCAGGGCGAATAGAGCACATAGGCATTCCAATTGTGCCAGAATTGTCAACTCGTGTCAATTCAGCGAAGACGGAGGCAGGTAGTCAGGCCCATCCATAAACGGACGAGGCGACGGCGGATTTGAAGGAGGTAACGGCGGGCGGTTAGAAGGCATTGGAGAGGTAATCTCATTGCGTCTGATTTGCCGCAAAAGATCATCGCATTGTCTTATCATGTCGTCGATTTCTAACGCCGACCGAACCTCCTTCATCATTTCTTCACACAACTCCTGGCCCGCCTTTGTAAGTCGTGCCATTTTCGCTTCTGCTGCAGCCTTGAGTTTCGCCAACCACGCTCCAGTCAGTATTTCCACGCCTGTCGCACCGAGAAACTTGCTCCAGCCGTGGGAGTCGGACCAACTACCCGCCTCTCCGGACTCGTGCGTGAGCATGCCACGACTCCAGTCGGGAGAGGGGATATAAGGAACTCGCATGGGGTCATTCGAGTCAAGAATTCCCAATTTGTCCTCCGTCCAGGCGATACCATTGATGGCCATTGCCGGGATGTTGGCAATCGCAATCACTGTGTCCTGTAGGCCGTTTGCGATGTTGAGTACACCTTGACCAATCCCCTTAATACCCTCCCATGCCCACAGTCCGCTCGGATCGACGAGAAGAGTAGGAGAGTTCCCGACATATCGATAGAGATTGGCATCTCCCGCGTTGAAGCCGATCGGGTCCAAGTTGATCCATCGACCAGAGACTGGACCGTACCACCGATTGAGATTGTTCTGAAGGCCCGTGAACTCGTCCGTGGCGCGGCCCGTGAAACCAAACAAGTGATCGACGGCGGCATTTGTTTCGGAGACAAGTCGCCCAAAGGCATCGTAGGTGCGGTGGTTGGCAACCGTGGTAACGCCGGTGGAGTCGTCGTACTCGGCCAGATCGCGGACGGTGCCGAGGTGGTCGGTGAGGGGCCAGAGGACGTCGCCCTCGACCTGGACGTCGTCGACCTGCTCGTCGGCGAGAACCTGGTCGACGGCGTCGCCCCACAGATAGCGGTGGCTGAGTTGGGGGTCGCCCTGGGCGTCGTCATCGAACTGGAGGACGATCTGGCCGATGTTGTCCTCGGTGACGGCGGCACGGTCGGTGAGCGAGACATCTTCGGGCGTGCCGTCGTAGACGAAGTAGGTGTCGTCGAAGCCGTTGGGGCCGGCGCCGTCGGTATCGACGGCGCGGGCGATCCAGCGGTTGAGGTAGTCGTAGGAATGCTCGACGACCTGGGTGGCCGGGCCAAGGGCACGAAGTGCACGGCCAAGCTGCCGGGCGGCAGCCGCACGATCAAAGCGTTGGCCGACGTCTGCCGCGTGGAAGGCTTGCCGGCGCCCGCCAAGCTTTCCGAGGGCGAACGCCGCGTGGTGGAAGAAACCGGCTGTGCTCCGTTTGTGGCTCAGCTCGCCCGGGCACAGATCGTGCCGCGAAGCAGCCGCGGAAGACCGGTTGATGCGTCCCCAGGATCGTGCTCGCCGAGAAGACCCAGATCTCGGAAAACGGCACCCTAAGTTCGAGGGAGTATGAAGCCTCTTCTCTGTTCCGGCTCGCCCGCGGCGCGGGGCCTGGTCGCTGCCCGCCGCGACGGCCGGAGCGGAGGATTGGTTTTCAAGCGGGAGACCAACCATGCCGGGAATCGATTTCGTTCAGGTGCAAGCGATGGTGCCGATGGTGACGGTGCTTCGGATGGTGCGCTTCGTGCCGCGAGGGATTGGCGGAGACCAGCTTCACTGCCCCTGCCCGGTCCACCGCTCGAAGTCGCCGCGGCCGCGATCGACCTGTGTAGGCAAACCGGGGTGGAGGTGCCCTGGATCGAACGATGGTAACGACCGCCCGCTCAAAAGATCCGAGCCGCCCAGTTGACACGGACAGAGGTAGGCGAACTGGGTGACCATCTGCTGGACCCCGGTGCCGCTGTAGGTCTGGATTTCGCGCGTGCGGCGTCCGCCGGCGTCGATGCGGCGGCGGACGAGGCGGTTGCAGAGATTGTATCGCGTACGATGTTCCTGAAATTCCTGGGATTGTCAGGGTATCCGGGGGGGCGTTTCTGAAGCCTTGTTTGTGTGGCGGCACGGAGCCCCGCGGGCGGGTGGTGCGGTGGGTTGCGGTGCGATCGCATTAGGGTTACAATGCAGGATACACCGAAGGTGGTGAGTGTGCCCGTGGTCGGGACGGTCGAGGCAAGGGGGGGCGGCGTGCGGTTTGGCGGCTGGTCTGTTGGGAAGCGGTTTGAGAAAGGCGGAGCAAATGGCAAGCAGGAGCAGAGGCAGGGGACGTCGGAATGCGAAGCGACTGCGGTTGGAGGCGTTGGAACGGCGAACGCTGTTGTCGGCCGGCGGGCCGTGGCTGTTTGCGTCGGAGGATATGACTCAGGTCTCGCTCGAGTTGCCCTACAATCAACCCGATTGGTACGAGCCGCACATTTCGGACGACGGTCGCTACGTTGCCTTTTCGGCCGCAGCAGGCCTGGTGCCAGAGGACGTCAACGACGTGGACGACGTCTATCTGTTGGATCTCGAGACCAGCGAGGTGACGTGGGTGTCGAGGCCGGTTGACGGCGGTCAGCCCGAGGATGGTTCGTGGAAGCCCGAGATCAGCCCGGACGGACGTTATGTGGCGTTCATGTCGCGTGCCAACAATCTGCTGGCCGCGGATCAGGATCCTTCGATCGACCTTTTCGTTTTCGATCGTGAGGCCGGTGCCCTGGATTGCATCACGTTGGACCAGGATGGCGACGCGCTCTCCGCGAGGTTCAGCGGCGACGGGGCGAAGATCGTCTACGAGTTTGAGTTGGATGACGCGGCCCCGTCCGCTCCAAGTGCCGGGACGAAGGACATCATGCTGCTGGACCGTTCGACCGGCGAACGGCGTCTCGTAACGCAGGGGCTGGACGGAGGGGCCGGCAACGGCATTTCCTGGCGGCCGCACATCAGCCATGACGGCGGGTTTGTCGTCTTTCAGTCGACCTCCAGCAACCTTGTTGCGAACGATCTACCCGACACGTGGGATGTATTTCTCTACGACGTGGCTGCCGACACGCTGGAGTGTTTGAGTGTGAACGCGGCGGGCGATCCGGCCGGCGGCGCGAGCCGTTCCGTCCGCATCAGCGGCGACGGGCGATACGTGACGTTCCAGTCGTCGGCGACGGATCTTGCGGCGCCGAACGGGGACGGTATTGAGAACGTGTATCTGCTCGATCGGGCCACGAACGAACTGGTTTCGATTGCCGGCGACGGCTTCCCGAGCGGCGCGGCGGCGGCCGTGCGTCCGGACATCAGCGGCGACGGGCGCTACGTGGTCTATCACGGATCGAGTTCGGCGGATTCGGAAACCGTAGGGGAGACGATCGCCGAAGTCTACGTTTACGATCGTGTGAGCGGCGAAACGCGGTGCGCGACGCTTCAGCCGGACGGTTCCCGATCCGGCGCGACGAGTGCTTACGCCTCGATCAGCGGCGACGGCGGATCGATCGTGTTCTTGTCGGACGCGACGAATCTGGCACCGGGGCCGGAGCCGGATTCGATGGACCTGTTTGTTATGGCGAACCCGTTTGCGGCGGCGAGCGAGTTTGATTTCGGCGACGCGCCGGCGCCCTACGCGACGGACTGGCTCAGCAACGGAGCTCGCCATTTGGCGGTGGGGCCGATGTTGGGCAGCGTGCGGGATTTCGAGTCGGGCGGCGCTGCGTCGACCGGCGCCGACGGCGACGACAACGCGGGCCAGCCGGACGATGAGGACGGCGTGGCATTCGGCACGATTCAGGTGGGCCGGCTGGGTTCGTCGGTGACGGTGACGGTTGCCGATGCCCCGAGCGGGGCGAAGCTGGATGCGTGGATCGATTTCAACGGGGACGGTTCGTGGGGCGGGGCGGGCGAGCGGATTGCGGAAGGGGTTGCCGTTTCTGAGGGCGAGAATACGATCCGGTTCGACGTGCCGAGTTGGGCGGTTCCGGGCGAGACATACGCTCGGTTTCGCCTGAGCACGGACGGGGTGTCGTCGCCGGCGGGGCCGGCGGCCGACGGCGAGGTGGAGGACTACCGGGTCAGCGTCGAGCCGGCGGCGGCCGGGAGCGGGTTCTTTGTGCCGCGGGAGCCGCTGAACGGCCAGATGGCGCCGAATGCGATGATCGCGGCCGACATCGACGGGGACGGCGATACGGATGTCGTCTCCGCTTCACACGACGATCGCAGAATCGCGTGGCACGAGAATGACGGCGGAGGAAGATTTGCCCACCACACTATTGCCACGTCGGCCAGCGGTGCTTCCTCCGTGTTTGCCGCGGACCTGGACGGCGACGGCGACGTGGATTTGGTTTCGGCCTCGGCGATCGACAACCGAATCGTCTGGCACGAGAACGACGGAAACGGGAACTTCGTGGATCGGCCCCTCGCAGACTCAGCGGACGGGGCAGTCTCCGTGTTTGCGGTCGATGTGGACGGCGACGGGGACCTGGACGTTGCAGCAGCGTTTGCCGTGGGGGACCACCGACTGGCGTGGTACGAGAATCGAGGAGAAGAAGGGTTTGCCGTTCACATAGTCGATAGCCCTGCCGCCGTTCAAGCGGACTACGTGTCTGCCGCCGACATGGATCGGGACGGCGACGTGGACCTGCTGGCCACGGGGGCGGGCAGCGGCGAGTTCGCCTGGTACGAGAACAACGGCGACGGAGAATTCACGTTCCGTGCGATCGCCACACCCTCGCAAAGCATCCATTCGCTCGCGGCCGTGGACGTGGACGGCGACGGCGACATGGACATCCTTTCGTCCTCCTGGCACGACGGTCAAGTCGTCTGGTACGAGAACGACGGAAACCAGCAGTTCACTCCCCATGTCATTGCCGCTTCCTACAACAGGTTTGCCCACTCCGTGGTTGCGGCCGACGTGGACGGGGACGGCGATATGGATGTGCTTTCGGTCGTTGAAACGTGGCTGGAAGAGGCTACGGTCCACTGGTATGAGAACGACGGGACAGGAGATTTTGAGACACACACGATCATGACCGGTGGTCCTTGGGGACGCTCGGTTGTCGCCGAGGACGTGGACGGGGACGGTGATCTGGATGTGCTCGGACCCTATGACGGTCGGATCGTATGGTACGAACACACGGACCCCGAGCCCGTTGAATTGGGACAGATCGAGTACCGCAAGGTGCCCGATTTGGACTTATTGGGGGGCGAGGTGGTCTATTCCTTCACCACCGCCCGAGCCGGCGTCCTGAGCGTGGCGGCAAGCTATGATCCGTCGTTGGGTGACGTGATGCTCCGCTTGTATGACGAAGCAGGCAACTTCATCGACGAACAGATTGGTGTCGACGGATACGCGAGAATCGACCTCGTGAATGCCGTTGGCGGCACGGAGTACATCCTCCAGGTGAGCGGGAACCATCCGGAAGTTGATGTGCAGATCTGCAACCTGGTCGAGAGTATTGACGGTATCATCACGGTGCATGACACGGCGTCGGCCGACGAGTTCCGTTACGAGTGGCGCGAGCCGTTGCACTATGGTCCGCTGCATCTGGTGACGATCAACTCAATACCCTACAGCTTCGATCTGGACGACATCCATGAGGTTCGCTTCTACGGCGGCGCCGGGAACGACGACGTGACGCTTTCCGGTTCGCCGGGGGACGAGAATGCGTGGCTGTCGGCCGAGCAGGCATCGATGGTCGATGCGGCGAGCGGGTTCTATGTCACCGTGTCGGGTGGCTCGCATATTGCGATTGACGGTGGAGGCGGGAATGACACGCTGGAGATAACCGATTCCAGCGGCGACGATCAACTGATCGTCACCCCGACGAAGGTCGAGATGACGGGCGCGCCGGTCGGCGGGCGCCCGTATTCGGTCGAGGCGGGCGGTTTTGGAGTCGTGCAGGGTTATGCGAGGGCCGGGGGGAGCGACACGGCGATCATGCGTACCGCCGAGCGCGGGCGGGCCAAGGTCTATCCCGACCATGTGAAGCTGATGGGGGCGGGCTATTACGGGCGAGTCAAGTTCTTTGAGACGACGACAGTCGAGATGTCTTCGGACAAGGATTCGGGGGTTGTGAGCGGCTCGGACGGAGTGGACGTCTTCTGGGCCACGGCAGGCGAGGCCCGGGTGGCCTACGACGTCGCTCCGCCGACGGAGGCGAGTCCGACCGCGGAGGGCACGAGCTATGATGTGGTGATTCTCGGCTGCGAACAACTCATTGCGCGAGCTCGCGGCGGCGACGATTGGGTCGAGTTGCACGACTCGGCGCTCAACGACGTCTTCATTGCCAGGCCGCACAAGGCGGCGATGATGAATGGGCCGAGGGGAGGGGAGGGCGTTGAACGGGGCGAGGAATACGAGATCTGTGCGAGAGGGTTCCGCAACGTGCTGGCGGTCGCCGACCAGGGCGGAGCGGGCGACGTGGCCAAGCTCTACGATTCAGGCGAGGCGGGCGTCGACATCTGGACAGCGGGCTACGATCAAGGAAGGACGCGGTCGACGATGTCGTCGCCAAGCCGGCTCCTGTACGAGGTTCTGGCGTTCGACCAGGTGGGCGGGTACGGATTCAACGGCGGGCTGGGAAGGAACTTTGGGACGAATCGTAAGGAGCACGCCGCGGGGACCGACTTCGTGTTTCAGCAAGGGTACTGGGAGGGCGACGACCAACCGAGCGATCCGGACCCACGCCATCCGCGGCGGTGATGCGACAGGGTATGGGCGGTTATCCGGCCGCGAGACATCGATCGCTCAAACCACCCGATCAAAATCCAGTGCGAACCTGCCTCGCACGAAGAGGACCCCGGCGTCGCCTTCGCTAAGGCGGGAGTAGAGATCGGGGGTCATGAGGGCGAATTCTTTGCGGCTGCCGTCTTCGAATTGGGCGGTGAGGAAGTAGGACGTCGACGCGGAGGAGTTTTCGCCGCCGCCGGAGACCTGGGTGCGTTTGGCGGCGATCAGGGCGGGGTGCGATTCGATGGGGGCGTTGCGGAAGTCATTCAGCGTTCTGCGGTGCTTCCGGAACATGACGACGCCTAATGCGACGAAGCCCGCCGGCACCAGGGCCATCAAGGCCGGGACTAAGGCGATTCCACCTCCCAGCGGCCCGCCCATCCGCATGCCGGCAAAACCGAAGACCCCCGACATAGCGAGGGCCATGAGGGCGATGAAACCTGAAACGGCAATGAATACGGCGAAGAAGAGGAAGGGGGCTACTGCGGCCAACGGGGGCATCTGGGGCAGGCTGACCTGGCGACGGGACGAATCGCGGTTTGCCCACGCGGCCGACCGCCGGATTTCATTGAATACGTCGCCGGAAACACTTCGTGCTGCGACCGCTCTGGGAACGACCCGATCGCAGATCGATCCGCAGTACTCGCAGGTTGTTTGTCCCCGGGGCATCTGGGCCCCACAAGTCTCGCACCGCATCAATTCAATGTCCCATCCAGAGTCCCATCGGAGCTTGCGCCCTTGGAGAGCAAGGGCCGGCAACGGAAGGCCGAGGCCGTGGGGGCATTGCCGGCTCACTCGTTCAGCCCATCGGCAGGCGTCAAGAACAGGCCACCGCAGACGATTATAACCTGCTGAAACCGCTCGGGGGAGGGGACGCAAGGAACCTCCAGGAGAGCTGCAGAGTCCTATTGTGGCAGGAAAAGTAGCACGCACTCTCCGAGCGTCGTCCGCGGGAAATCGGGACTTCTGGCAGTTCTGCGGACGGCACGGCGGAGCGTGCCTGCTACTTTGCAGTTCCCCTGGGGGAGGGGGCCGGTCTTGTTCTCGATAATTTCCTGGGATGTTATGTTGTGGGCGGAATTCCGTTCTTCGTGGATTATTCCTTTTCGGGGGGCGCGGAAATGAACGACCCGAAGCAGGTTGAGACGGTCAAAGGCGAGGACCAACGAACCGCAATGACCGGTGCAGAACATGTTGCGGCTTCAATCGAATCATCGGCCGATGAATGTGCGGCCTTGCGTGAAGAGGTCTGCCGGCTCCGGGCGGATGCGACTCAAAATCAGGCCAGGCTGGCCGAACTTCAGCAAGGCGAAGCGAAGTACCGGGAACTGGTGGAGGAGTCCTGCAGTGTTGTGCTCTGCATGGACAGCGAAGGCAACGTCACCTATGCGAACCGCCACGCCTTGTCGTTCTTCGGCTTCGGTCAAGACGAGCTGTTGGGCAAACACGTGGTGGGTACGATTGTTCCGCTGGTGGAGCGATCGGGACGTGATCTGGCGGAACTGATTCACGACATCTGCGAACATCCGGAGCGCTACCAGGACAACGAGAATGAGAACGTGCAGCAGGACGGCACGCGAAGATGGATGGCATGGACGAACAAGGGGATCCGCGATGCTTCAGGCCGCCCCAAGGAGATTGTCTGCATCGGCAATGATATCACGGATCGGAAAGAAGTCGAGGAAGTGCTTCGCAGCGAACAGGCAAGACTCAGGCATCTGTTGGAGTGGCAGCAATACGAACTGAATCTCGTGGCCTACGAGATTCACGACGGGTTGGCCCAGTTGCTCACCGCGGCAGCCATGCAGCTTCAGGCGTTCGACGCGATGGAAGACGACGACGGTGCCAAGAAGGCTCATCGGCTCGGCCGTGATCTGCTAGACCGGGCCATTGTCGAGACTCGGCGGTTGATTTCGGATCTGCGCCCCCCGGTTCTGGAAGAGTCGGGAATCGTCAGCGCGATCCAGGAACTGATTCGTCAGCGCGATAGTAATACTCCTCCCAAGGTGGAATTCGTTTGCGACACCCGGTTCACCCGCCTTGACCCGTTGCTGGAAAACGGCTTGTTTCGCATGGTGCAGGAAGCTCTGAACAACGCAGCCCGCCACAGCCGGAGCGATCGAGTCCGGATCACCCTGCGGCAGCGAAGCGGGAGGATCAGATTGAGCGTCAGAGACTGGGGCAACGGATTCGAGTTGTCGTCGGTGGGCGACAATCGCTTCGGGTTGGAGGGGATTCGGGAGCGGGCACGAATCCTCGGCGGGGAAGCGAAGATCAAGAGCACGCCCGGACAGGGGACACTCGTCCGAGTTCGGTTGCCCCTGATTTCGGCAAGGCAGACTACATGACCGAGAAGTAGTTCTCGCAGGCCTCGTCGAAGCGTTCGGGCGAGAGGGCCAGGGGGCATTGCTGGTAGGTGCAGTAGTTGTAGACCTGGAGGAGCAGGTCGCGAGGATGGCAGAAGCGGAAGGGGCGGCCTTTGGCCCGGTAGTGAGTTGCGATCAGGTAGTCGACCGCGGCCTCGTCGTGTTCCAGGCCCAGTTTGGGAGTGAACATGCGGAAGAGTTCGCGGAACTCCTCTTCGCTTGGATCGATGGCCTCGATCTTGTAAGGAATGCGCCGCAGGAAGGCTTCGTCGACCAGGTCGCGTGGTTCCAGGTTCGTCGAGAAGACGATCAGTTGATCGAAGGGGACGCAGATCTTCCTTCCGCCGGGAAGGCTGAGGAAGTCGAACCGCTTTTCCAGCGGCACGATCCAGCGATTGAGCAGTTCGTCGACGGGCATCCGTTGCCGGCCGAAGTCGTCGATCACCAGAGTGCCGCAGTTGCTCTTCATCTGCAGGGGCGCTTCGCAGATGCCCGTGGAACGGTTCGTCGTGACTTCGAGGGACGACATAGTCAACTCGCCGCCGGCGATGATCGTGGGGCGCTGGACGCGCACCCAGCGTTTGTCGATCTTGCGATGGTCGAGCAGCCCCGAGTGTTCGCCGACGGGAACCTCGACGTGGCTGATTGGATCGAACACTCGGATGAGCGTTCCTTCCACACCGATGCACCTGGGAATCCAGATGTGTTTTCCGAAGACGGCCGTAACGCGCTCGGCGATGCTCGTCTTGCCGTTGCCCGGGGGGCCGAACAGGAAGAGGCCGCGTCCGGAGTTCACCGCCGGCCCGAGCTTATCGAGCATTTTCTTGTTGAGCAGCAGGTCCTCAAACGCGGCATGGAGGGCTTCGGCCGTAGGACGCTGGCCGGCCAGGGATTGGGCCGTGACGCCGGCGATGTAGTCTTTGAGCGTGACGGGCGCGGAACCGAAATAGCTGCACTGCTCGTAGTAACGTCGTGCTCGCTCGCGGCCCATGTCGCTGAGCTGGTATTGATAGTCGTTCATGAGGGCGGCGCCCTTGTGAACGACGAGTTGGTCGGTCTTCAATTGGCGCAGGATCTCGTCGATCAGGACGAACGGCAGACGGATCTGATCGGCCACTTCGTGGCCCGAGGCGTCGCCCCGCGCCATCAGGTACTTGAGGATCAACGCCTCGACCTCGGTGTCGGTGAGACCGGCTTCTCGCAGCGACTCCGGTTCGATCGGGACGAAGGCGTCCTCGAGGTCGGGTTCTTCCGGTGCGTCGGGGGCCGCCGCGGCGGCGTCCGGAGCAGCCATCTTCTGATTGATCTTGGCCAGCAAAGCGTTGAGCTTCTCGTCTTCCTGCTCTTCGTGCTCCGGTTCCGAGGCAGCAAGAGAGAAGAACGGATCACTCCCGTCGGATTCACCGCGGGCCAGTTTCGCCAGGAGATTCTCGTTGGAAGTGGGGGCCATCGATCGCGTGCACCGTTTGAGTCGTTCGAGGGGGGATCTTCAGAATAAAGCCTAGCTTGCGGGGAGCGTTCAGGTCGGCCGGTCGCAACGGAAGGCCGGAGGATTGTCGCAGTCGGCACCGCCCTGTAAATTGACATAATCCGCGGTTATGTGAGCACCTCCAAGTTCTTTGAACCGGCAACAGAAGTACCTTTTGTGAGTGAGATGCGGGACAATTTGAGAATCGGCGCCGTTCAATACCTGAACTCGAAGCCCCTGATCGAGTGCCTGCCCGACTTGTTTCCGGAGGCCGAGATCGTCACGGATCTGCCCAGTCGTCTGGCCGAGGGATTGTCGGCGGGGCGTTTCGACGTGGCCTTGATTCCGTCGGTGGAGACCTTTCGCCTGGCCGGGGCACGGGTCGTTTCCGACGCTTGCGTCGCCTGCAACGGGCCGGTGCGGAGCGTGAAGCTCTTCGGGCGCGTCGCGCCGGAGCGAATCACGACGTTGGCACTGGACGAAGGTTCGCGTACCAGTGCGGCCCTGGCTCGCATTCTCCTCCAGGAACGTTTCAGCGTGGAGCCGCAACTGCGTCCCCTGCCGATCGGATCGGCGGTTGCCCGGTTCGACGCCGATGCGGCCGTCGTGATCGGCGACCGGGCCATCCCGCCGGTTGACGGCGACTTCGCCTTTGTATGGGATCTGGGGGCCGAATGGGTCGACTGGACCGGATTGTCGTTCGTGTTCGCCATGTGGACGACCGGTCCCCAAGTCGCGGTGGAGGGCCTGCGGGCACGGTTTGCGGAAGCGCGGGATCGCGGCATCGAACGCATCCGGCAAATCGCCTGCCGCGAGGCGCCGGCCGTCGGCATTACCGAAGAGGATTGCCTCTCCTACCTGCAGGAAGCCCTTGTCTTTCGCCTGGGCCCGAGACAGCGCGAAGGATTGCAGCGGTTCGGCCGCCTGGCGATTGCGCACGGTCTGGCCCCCCAGGAGGCACGTTTTGTCTTCGACGATTGACGACCTGTTGAAACGCGCGGCGGACGGCCGGCGTCTTACGCCCGAAGAAGGGCTCTGCCTGCTCCAGTCGCACGACCTGGCGGCCCTGGCCGGTGCGGCCGACGCCGTGACGCGGCGCCTGCATCCTGAGGACTACCGGACCTACAACATCGACAGGAACATCAACTACACGAATATCTGCGTGAGCGGTTGCCGGTTCTGCGCCTTTCACTGCAAGCCGGGCGCCGATAGCGGCTACGTGATCGAGCGGAGCGAGTTGTATCGGAAGATCGAAGAGACCCTCGCACTCGGCGGCGACCAGATTCTGTTGCAGGGCGGCATGCATCCCGACCTGTCGATCGATTGGTATGAGGACCTCGTTCGCGATATCCGCGAGCGCTTTCCCCACGTCAACGTTCACGGCTTCAGCCCGACCGAGATCGACCATATCGCCCAGGTCTCGAAGCTCACGACGCGGACCGTGCTCCAGCGTCTTCAATCGGCGGGGCTCGGGAGCCTGCCGGGCGGGGGAGCCGAGATCCTCGCCGATCGGGTGCGCAACAGCCTGAGCCCCTGCAAGGTCTCGGCCGATGGCTGGCTGGACATCTGCCGCCAATGGCACGAACTGGGGGGGCGCGGCTCGGCGACCATGATGTTCGGCCACATCGAGACCCTGGCCGAGCGGATCGAGCATCTGGAGAGGTTACGACGAGTTCAGGACGACACGGGCGGGTTCACCGCCTTCATTGGCTGGACGTTCCAGCCCGGCAACACCCAGTTGGCCGATCGGCGGAAGGTCGGGGCTTGGGAGTATCTGAAGACGTTGGCGGTGGCGCGATTGTATCTCGACAATTTCGCAAACTTGCAGGCGAGTTGGGTTACGCAGGGTCTGACGGTCGGGCAGATGGCGCTGCATTTCGGGGCCAACGACATGGGAAGCCTGATGATCGAAGAGAACGTGGTGGCGGCGGCCGGCACGTGTTTCCGCACGAATGAGGAGGAGATTCGCCGCACCATCGAAGGGGCCGGTTATCGGGCGCGTCGCCGCAATGTGTTCTATCAGCTCGTTGATGCTCGCCATCTCAGGGCCGAAACCGCTTGATTTCGAGTTGGTCGATCGCTCGGTAGTGCTTGTCGTTGCCTGTAAGAATCGGTTCACCGGCCTCGATCGCGGTGGCGGCGATGAGCGCATCTGCCATGTTGACCGACGATGCCAGCGAGTATTCCTCGATGTAGCCCAGGGCACGGAAACCAACGCTTTCCGTCAGCGGCAGCGTCCGGAACTGAAGTGCTGCAAGGAAGCTCTTGATTGCTTTCATCTCCCGTTTGTCGGCGGCGCCTTGCAGCAATTCCATGTAGGTGACGATAGAAATCCTGCGGGCCGAGATCCGGTCGACGGCCTCGGCCGCCTTGGCATTACCGCGCAAGACCCAGATCAGGACGTCGGTGTCAACGATCATGGAAGCGTCCCCGGCGCAGATTACGGACGTGGGTAACGGGGTCGGTCATCTCTTGGCGATCCCGCCAGATTCCAAAGGCAGCATGGTTGGCAGCCTTGGTTTGGGGCTCAACGCTCCTGTCGGCAACGATCGGCTGCATGACCGCCACAGGCTTGCCGCGGTAGAAGACGGTGACCGATTCGTTGCGTTCCAGAGCCCGAATAATCTCGCTGGATTTCGTGCGCAGTTCGACAAAAGTCGCTTTCATGGCTCATGTCTCCAAATGGACACTCTAAGTTCAAGTTTCGCACATTTTGAGAGGTAAGTTGACGTCAAAATGATGTCGGCCTCCGTGCCTGAATCGGCTACCTTATTGGGTACTTTCATCCGAAGGACAGCCAAACGGCAAGGAGGCCGATCAT
>Ga0209723_1004013_pt1 | contig 16978 bp, 23 predicted proteins | sample BiotimSIPDNA_2_FD_185750 | JGI IMG/M metagenome (GOLD analysis project Ga0209723, IMG submission 185750) | Anaerobic biogas reactor microbial communites from Washington, USA - Biogas_R2 time_0 SIP DNA (SPAdes) (version 2) | ecosystem: Engineered > Bioreactor > Anaerobic > Unclassified | place... | reverse complement strand
AGAAGCGCAAGAGAACGCTTTATTGCCACTAGGTCGAGTTTTCGATTTCGTCTCCTCCACTGAAAAGAATCCACTAGCCATCTGACTAACCTTTCATTTCTAGAACGCCAACATACTCCCAATTATCTCCTATGAACTTGATAGCGTTTTCACCAAGAATGCATTTCTTCAACATCTTGCTAACATCCTTAAGAAGTTCAGGACGAATAGTGAACTTTTTTTCTTCACCTTTATATTTCAGATTCATCTCTTCCTCAAACCACCCTACATCTGATTGTCCTCGCACAATCATCCGTTTTGGTTTAATAGTGATCGTTACCACGTTGCTATCAGCCTCATTAGAAAAGATAGACGCACGATCCAGCACTTCTTCAATAACTTTAGGCAATTCAAAATCTTCACCATGCACATTCATGTATTTCGACACATCCGGAAATGTATCTCCGAAGAACGTGCGGCAAGAATATTCAGTACCTTTTTCCGTCTTGAAATGAATCCACCCGTGCCCTTCTGCTATATGCGTAGGGGTACATCCATTCAATCGCTTCACTGTACTTGCTGGCAGAAGAAAAGTAGATACAGGCATTTTCCCAACCAGCTTGTACGTCATTATCCTATAACTGTCGGATGCTTCTATCGAACCGTTTTCTGTCACATTGACGCAAGTAATGATTGGACGGCTCATATCAGTGGAACAAGCGAAGGAAACGAACTTGAGAGCTTTCATCAATTCTTCAGGTACTTTTTTCCACTTACTCTTTTCTCCAATTGCCTCTAAAGGCATTTTTATCTTTTCCTGAAGAGTGAGTCCTGCTTTCGCTTTTCCTGCTTTCAGGCGAACCTCAGAACCGTTTGCTTCTATTTCCACATCGTTCGTTTTAATCTTGCACAGCACCTGATAAAACTCGTCTGCTTTGATAGCACCTTCCAGTCCGTTCAATCCTTCTACAGGATGGGATACGCTGATCTCATCATTGAACGTCAACACTTTCCCGTCCTTAAATGCGAAACAAGTGGATTGTTCGATGTGTTCCTTAGACGCAAGCCCCGGTTTTACTATCTCAAGTGCTTCCAGAATATCTTCCCGATTCATACCACATCCGCTCCTTTTATCTTATTCCGTTTCGCCTGTTTGTGAATCAGATGCGCGAACTGTCGGAATACGTTTACCATATTGTACCCAACATGCTTCAACTTGCCTTTTTGCACTTCCCATGGAGTGCATATCCGATCTTCTCTGTCCCATCTTGCATCCAGCGTGTACTTCTCAAAAGGAATAAAATCGTAACGGTCTGCCCAATAAGAAGAAAGCGTCCCACTATTTAGAACAAGAACACAAAAATGGATATCGTTCTTACTGCATAGATTATAAAGTTCATGGCAATCCTTGATTGTTTTGGAAAGATGTAGTCTAGGGTAATCACGTAGTTGCGAATATGATTGCCTCACCCAAAACTTTACGGGAATCGTCGTCTTTTCGTTTTTTAATCCTACATCGACAAGCAGCCCGATCCCTGAGAACATCGTCTGCATTTTCCCTGGGAATTCACACCGCAAAGGACTGAAAGGCATGTTCACAAGTTTTTCAACGTAACGAAGCACCATATCATTGTACTTGCCAATATCTTCATGCGGGTTACTTCCTTTAGATTCTGACTCCACTGCGAACATAGGTTTCATTGTGTATTTCCCTCCCTATATTGTGAACAATCCTTTGCTTACTTGGAATTGAATTCCTTTTCGATACTCGTTTACCCACTGCTCTAATCCTAGAATGTATCGGATATTGATTTCACACCGAACATCGAAAGATTGAATTTCATCATACGTGTAACCATCATCTTCGATCTGTTTCAACTTCCTGGGTGTAAGCACGCCTATGTCTTTGCTAGACCGTTGCTTCGATACGCAAAATGTCATAGGCTGCTTTGAATAATCCGGATTCTTGAATCCACCGATAGGGTACATGATAGAACCCCACGCGGCAACTATTCTCCAAGTAGCGGCATCAGCACTAGTAAAAGGTAGCGTTTTCAGCACGGGCAACATCCATACTGCAAATCCGTGTGTTTTAACACGGATTCTATTTCTATGGATATAAGAAAATACTGACCGCATCCAAGATAGCCTAGATTGGACACTCATATCGTTTGCAGGTGACACTCCGATATAGTCAGTAAGTTCCACCATTTTATGCAACCATTCCCAATCTTCCCCTTGATGGAAGACATGAATAGGAGTGATCCCTGCATCTTTCATCCTAAGAAGATTTTCATATCCTTTCGCGGCTGCTGTATTAATAATTTTCTTATTCTCCGCAGTCTTCACTCGATTGAGGTGTGTAGAAGTACCAGGAGAACCGGGGATCACATCAAGGTTGACTACCCTCAACTTTTTATTATCATCCGCCGCTATTTGGATTGCCTCTTTAGCATAACTAATGTAGGCGTCAATGGGAATAGAATGACCTTTAGCCCATGCTGAAAACGCACCTGAATCAAGAATGATGTTTCCATTTAATGCAGGAACTTGTCTGCACCATTCTTTAAGTTGTTTTGGATAGAGATAAGAAACCAGTCTGTTCGTAATCCGCTGATTGAGTTCCTTACCTCGTTCGTTTTTGGGATTAAAGACAGGACCGGCAAAATACAAACGGACTGGTTTCATTATCAGTTACCTTTATCTTCGTATTCTGCGATTACTGAAATGTCTGTTCCACCCCTGCGATTGAAATTAGCCTCTATTCGCATGTGGTACGGTTTGCAAGCGTTCGACAGATCGTCCAGTATTTTGTTCGTAACAGACTCCATGAACGCTCCGTGCTGACGATATGCTCCCATGTATATCTTGAGTGCTTTCGTTTCCAAACAAAAATCCTTTGGAAAGTATCGAATCGTGATAGTGCCGAAATCGGGCTGACCCGTACGCGGACACAGACTGGAAAATTCCGTGAATACGAACTCCGTGGCGTATTGCCTGTCTTTGCACGGATTATCAAATACTTCAAGAAGAGCTGGATCTGGATTATTATACCTGTCGTATGGTACGACTGTTCCGAGGTTTTTCAGATGGTCTACATTCACTTTTCTATCCATTGTTTGCACCCTCCTCATAGAATACTGGGTCGATGAGATTGTTTTCTGCAAAGGCCTCAAGGCGTTCATAACAACTTCCACATTTTCCGCAAGGATTCGGTTGGTTCTTGTAACAAGTTCTTGTAAGGTGATATGGTGCGTTATTTGCAATACCATACTGCACTATCTGGCTTTTAGACATGTGAAGGAACGGTGCAAGTATATTCACATTTCTATCCGTACCAAGATAGATCGCTGTATCCATTGCTTTATGAAATTCTGGGCGACAATCAGGATAAATAGCATGATCGCCTCTATGAATTCCTATAGCAATATTCTCTATACCTTTTGACCACGCCATACCGGCTAGGATCGACAGGAACACTAGATTACGAGCAGGCACCACCGTCTGACTCATATTCGATGATTCATAGTGTCCTTCCGGTATTTCTCCACCGCTTAGAAGCAGACTAGATTCCATTCCAGTAAATGCTCCGGACAGGTCTATAACTTCGTAGGTCAATTCGCAAGGAACGGCAGACGCATAATATTTCAATACTGCATCTGCCGCTCTTCGTTCGTACACATTGTGTTTGCTTCCATACTGGAAATTAACACAATGAACTTTCGTAAATCCCTCACGAATGAGCCAAGCAAGAACTGTTGCAGAATCCAGTCCTCCTGAGAAAGAAAGGACTGCGGAGCTCATCTTACTTCTTCTTTCCAGCCTTCTTGCCAGCTTTCGCTTCCTTTTCAGGAGCAGCCTTCGCAGGCGCCTCCTTCTTCTTAGGAACTCTCACACCACTTTCATGTTTCACGATCGCTTTAGTAATCTTGTTTCCCCTTTCACACTTGATATCCGTGAACTTCACGATGTTGCCATCTTCCTTGTCAATGTAGATAAGCACAGGGAAGCGGCAATATTTAGGATTAGTACCATCAGAAAGAATCGTAGAAAGAGCGGCGATGGTTGCATCAGGGAACTGCTTTGCCGCAAGTTCGATCAGATCCTTTTTGCTGTACCGACCCTCATTGATAAGGTCGATAAAAAATTCGACCCTTGTGACAGTCTTATTGCCACCGAAGATTTGATCTTTTGTTTTCGTAGGCTTGTCTGATTTTGTAGGCTTTTCGGTCTTCGGAGCTTTCGCAGGTTTCTCTTCTTTAGCTTTCCCCTTTCCCTTCTTAGGAGCAGGTTCCGGCTCGTCCTCTTCTACATCGTCAGGCTCTTCGTCATCTTCGTCGTCATCGCTTTCGTCCCCATCTTCCCCTTCCTCGTCTTCCCCTTCAGCGTCTTCGTCTTCATCGCCAGCTTCTTCATCCCCTTCGCTTTCTTCCTCATCATCACCCTCCTCATCGGAATCGGCTGCTTCATCGTCCTCATCTTCATCTTCCGCGTACTTAGCCTGAATCTGAGCAAGGACATTCATTGTTTCGTCGGAGAGGCCGTCCTCTTCACTGACTGCTTCCGATGCTTCAAGCAGTTCTGCTTCCAGTTCTTCAACTCCCATCTTCGTGTCAATGGGCGGTTCGATGATTTTGTTAACCTCTTTTGCTGCCTTCACGAGTTCACTTTTTTTCATACGATGTTCCCTCCTAAATTATTTTGTGGAGCGTATCGGGTTCGCTGCTCTCTGATATATAATAACACAAAAATCGTATCCGTTCAGATTGTACAAAAGATAAACTTATTCAAAAATAGCTTCCGATGAAGGGTCGCCCACGCTGCAAGCATTGAAGCACTTTCACTTGCCTTGTCCTGTCAAATTCTGATTCCCTTACAACTAATTCTCCTATGCGCATAATACCAATTTTCTTTTCCTCGTCTGTTTGATTCAAACTATATGTAGCCGTTGTGTGGGCATACTTTCGTTTGTCTTCCGAGAAGTCTGACAAAGATAAGGTTTCTTTGTCGTAACTTGACGCTGCCGCTTGCGTAGCCGTAATCAATAAACAATGTTTCTCCTGACTCAACTTTCGCATCCGTTGCCAAATCTTGTTTATCTGCCCCCTCCCGTCTAACCTGCTACAGTCATAATCTGGAGCTAAAATATCTGCATAATCTATCAGAACTACATCAGGTACGAACCCATCCTGTCGCTCCCACAACGTAAGCAGATTGCTAATTTCCTGCATAGTAAGAGTTTCATTTGGATATGTGGCTAACTTAAATTTCTTATTATGTTTCTTCTGCCATGCTTTCATAATCTTGTATGCGTCCTTCCATGTAAGTGTTTTGACAGAAGGACTGTACTCTAGCCAAACAGCACCTCGTATTTTATCACAATTCCTGCATGGTTTATACTCTGGATAATCTTGTTTTGCTTCCATCAGCATGTCAAAGGTAATCTTCTTTTGTTCCATATCTGGATCAAACAGACGAATACCATATTGTTCTCTTGCTGATAGTTCACAATCATCCGTTTGGTTATACCAGCAATCTACGCAAGGTATTTGTCGTTCTCCGCAATATCGCTCCCTATCACTTCTTTTCGCAAGGTACACAGCCATCCTTCTCAACTGTTGTTTTTCTGTCATATCGCCTGCTTGAAAGAATACGACATTATTTCCATTCATCATCGCCCGCATAGCAAATTCAAGGAGTATCTGCGATTTTCCGCGCTTTTCTGGGCCAGTAATCGCTATGAAAGCGCCTCTAGTAAGTTGGTCGTTCCAGAACTGTCCTAATGCTTTAGGAAATCGTATCAATGATTCGCTTTGTTCTGTGAAGGCTTGCTTTATCAACAACGGATTCGAGAATGGATCTATTACATGAGAAGATTCATCATCTCCTGACGGGACAAAAGACAAGGCTTCTTTCTCCGCTGAAACAATATCTCCTTCTTCCACATAATTCATTATGGATTCAGCATATTGTTTCAACCGTTGGGTGCTGAAATACTGCTTAGTCTGGTCTATAAGATAATCAGAATTGAAATTACCCGCATCCTCGTATTCTTCGTTCAAGGATTCTAGGATTTCGCTGATGTATTCTACGTCATCCTTCTGCATACCTTTCTTTATCTTCTCCGTGAATATGCCTTCAATATCACGGAACGGCGCTTTATTATATTTTTTGAAGTAATCCACACACCAGCTGGACAATATTTTAGCAGTGGATGCTACCATATAGTGCATCGACCATATCGGTGCTATCGCACGTATGAAATCATCGGATACAATCAAGCCAATAAGGATTTTTCGTTCTATGAATTTATCTGACTTTTCCATGCAGGCACCTCTACTCGTTATTGTAATGGTACTTTATGATTTGTGAGCACATCCGTCCAATTCTAGATGGGATTCTAGCATCATCCATCATTTCAGACAAACCCTCTACGGATACGTTGCTTGTGAATATGGTTGGACGTAAGTATTCGTACCGAGTATTTATCAACTTGTATATTTTCTCGTAGTTGGCTGGATTGAATATTCCTTTCTCTACTCCGAAATCATCCAGCACTAATAACGGAATCTGAGATGCGATCTCTATCGGAGACGCCAGAATCCAGTCACGATGCTTGCTTTCTTTATCCAACAAATCTGCCATAGAAGTGAAGATAAAATTCCTAGATGTATTCTGGATATATGCTCTTTTCATTATTTCCACATATATGAACATGGCCAGTACAGTTTTGCCTGACCTGGGTTGATTATGCCATATATACACCCCGCTACCTTCAGTAGCCATCATGGCATCCACAATCTTACTAACCTTTTGCTTGATAGATTTGGATGAATACGTTTCCAATTCTTTTAGCATTCTAGGAGTAAAATGCCCTCGCAAATGCATTTCAATAGGATGATTGTCCCATACACTTTCCCTTGCACAAAACTCGCATACTGTAAACTTATATTCTCTTCCGCATTTGTTGCACATACTCATAGGTATCCCTCCTTACAGGATTATTCTGACTGAATTACATTACCCAACGCATCGTAAAACACTATCTTTTCATCCACATGGAGTTTATTCTTTCCATTATGTCTTCGTATCCTATTACGGAATTCTTCTATCATCCTATATTTTTTTACGAATTCTTCCATATCTCGTACTACGGGCATATAATCCATAGTTTTGTTATGAATATGCCATGACAGCAAAGTAGACAAAATGGCGGGCGGAACCTCCTCAGACATACTGAATCGGTACAAAGAATTTGCCCATTTCAGTATTGGAGGATTCTTGGTTTTCAATGATTCTGCTAATTCTCTAGCCATTTCGACGAACGCCGGAGGCGTATTGTCGAGGGCTAATGAATAATAAAACCAGCTGAAAGCTGTTTTAGTACCATCTTTATCTCTGGATGCAAACTCATTCCAAAGCAAGTTTGGAAGAGATACTTTTCCGGTTTCTTTAGATTTATTCCTACTTGTAACTGCTGTAAGCAGGAGATTCTTAATCTCTTCCGTTGACCACTGTTTTCTCAGGTAAACCTGGTCGATCTTAAAAGTTTGGAAGAATTCTCGTAATTCTTTTCTTGGTTGATTGTTTTTTATGCTGATTATCGGCATTCCCTGCAACAATGCTGAAAGCATCTTGCAGGCGGATTGTATCGTTTTACTCTTTGGATCAAGATTATGCTTTGTCACATTTGGAAGGGTATTCCAATAAGAAATTATGTCTGAATTAATATCAGATAAAACACTGGCGGACACGCATGTGTCCGATAAAGTTTTTATTCTTGTATCTTCTTTAGAAGATACAGGAAGAATAACTTTAGTTATTCTTTTGTATTTGTTTATATGTTTATTAGGTTTATATTGTGCCTCGGTGTTAGGCGTAATGTTAGCATTGATGTTAGGAGTAATGCTGTGAGTGTCATTTTCGATACTCTGGGCGAAAGCTGTTCGTACAACTGAATCGGTACGTTCATTGACCTTTTCTACGGGTTCTGTAGAAGGTGTAAATAGTTCTATCAGCTTCAACGGGTTTATTTTGTACCATTCTTTTGCAGGTAAACCTCTGAATTCTGATTGCATTACACCTTTTTGAATAAGGATCTTTTTTGCGTATATCACAAATTGTCCAGAAAGGTGCCCTTTTTCATACAGGTCCTTCTTGGTATAGTAAAACCATCCTTTATGATTAGGGTACTTCCGCATGTTATACATACACATTTCAATATACATGGATACAAGTCCAGCAAACATCCATCCGTACTTTTTGACCAATTCTTTGTTAACGGTATAATAGCTGATTTTACATACCAGGCTATTCATTATTTCGCATTCCTGTTCGTAAGTCAATTCTTTACATTTACCATATTTCTTTTGTAAAGATTCAATGGTTATTTTTTTATCTTTTTTTATTTTTTCCATGGCAATATATCTCCCGCTTTCCATGCACAATAATACAACATACTTGTACAAGATGCCGTAGGAATGTAATACCATGTAACAGATTTTTTGAATCGTTTTTCCTTTTCAATCTTGATAAAGTTAATGGATTGTAGAAATTTAATAATCTCCCGTATCTTTTTAAGCGGGAATCGCGTTCTCTCTTGCATTTTTCGTAAAGGGTACGTAAACCAGATATTTCCTTGTTTATCTTCATGGTACTTATCTATCTCATCTAATTTTCGTTCTGCTGGATGTAAATAGTAATGATCATACCCGGAATTTCCGTATGTGTCTTCCGCTATTTGTTTGGCTTCTATCATTAGTGAAATGATTACTGCCGTTTCAGTACCCATTATTTTAAGGATATTTGAGTCAATCACAATCCTATCCATTCCACATAGATTCCATGCTATTTTTTCATGAATATCGGAAGTTATTTCCTTTTCATATACTTTCATAAATGTTTCCATATTCGGTAAACTTTCCATTTATGTACCTCCTTCCGAAAAACCTTCAGGCCCTCCATTGTTAAAAAAGAGCGGAGGTTTGTAAAATTTCCCAACCTCCGCTCTCTTCCAATCGTATCTTGTGTGTGTTTTTGTCATTGTGTTTCGTTGGACATATTTGCTTTATCTACTCTGAACCATGGTTCAAGAATGACTGTTTCTGTTTGTCAGGTAAATTAGAATCGTCATCATTCTATTTCCTGACTAGGATCGTAACAAGGTTTTAGAATGTTTGTTATGCTGCACCTGAATCAGTTTCAAGATTTGTGGTGAGAACAATCTATCCCCTAATTGCAACCCAAACAGGCGTGTTCATTCTTTTGGAACAACTACAGCCTCCTTTCGTGTTTTTCAAGGTGTGAAGCAATTCTCGTGTGATCGAGAATGCATATTATAATACAAGAAAACTTCATCCTAGTAAAGTTGTCGAAATTGTGAAGACAATAATTGTTTCCTGTATGTGTGCCTGTGCTGTACATGCATAGCGGAGAAACTGGCGGCGGAGAAACGGAGAAACTCCGCTCCTAAATCTCGATCTGGATGACCGGAGCACCTTCTGGCGTACGGAACGCGGTAATTCTTTTAGCCTCGAAGGTGTTTCCTGTCCTAGAATCGGATACCTGTAAACGGTGCTGAAACAGAGGTATAGCCAGATTAAGAAGCCGTACCGCGTCTTCCAATTCCATCTTTATTCACCTTCCTTTCCTTGTTTGGTAGATTGTACATATGGTACCTACGGTAATCAGGAGTATCTGTTGGATATTTTGAACCTTTCCAATTTGGGATGGATTTAAACTAACCTCGTTTTCACTCCTTCCTGTGTATTGCGTAAAATCGACTGCGAACTATATACGCTACCTCCACGGATCATGCGTTTCCTTGGTTGGTACGCTATGTATTTTGTTTAGCCGGTATAAATTTGTCGTCTTTTTTTAAATCGACGAATACCATGCGTTTTTACGCCGGTTTTATACAGCATGTCAACATCTACCCACTATATAATACACAGGTGTTTCTTTTCCTTTACGTGGATTGTATAATTTCTTTCCCTTATACGTATCCTAGTAATTCTTTTTTTAAGGCATCCGCATCTGTCTGTACCATGTCACCAGGGTCGCCTTCAATCCTGATAGAATAAGCATCTACACCACGAAGAACAAGTTCCGCAGCCAATTTCTCAGATTGTTTCACTGCCTGTGGATCATCGTCGAATACCACAAAAACTCTTTTGAACCTTTTGCTTATTTCCCGTACCTGATATTTAGTGTATTTTATCCCAAACGTAGCAATAGCACCGTACCCAAATCTCCAAGCATCCGTCACTCCCTCTACACAAATACACGCTTTTTCATCCTTGATTGGTATCGCTTGGTAAAAGATGTGCTTGTGTTTTACTATCTCTCGTTGTTCTGGACATGAAATATAGCGAAGGAAATGCTTGGCAGTAATGTCCCTAGTCTGAAACGATACTACGCGATTCTCCCAGTAAATTGGAATTACAAGGCGATGAGAAAAAGAGATATTGTCCATAATGCTTATAGGACCTGTGCCTCTAACATCCCATATTTTTTCGATCACCTCTGGATCGAAGTTGCGTTTTACAAGGTACCTTTTATGTCGATCATTCATTGGTGCAGTAGATGGAGGCAGTCTGAACTTTTTCTGTCCGACTCGTACTGTTGTTGTAGATTTTACATAGCTTTTACCGCCATATTTCCTTGCTATTTCCTTAGCTTCTTGCTCTGTGATACGTAGTAATAATGCTATCGCTTTATTTGTCGCTTTCCAACCGCATCTCCAACAGACATAGTAATTATCTGTCAGATGGTACCCTAAATGCATTCCTGGATTCCCAGTACAAAAAGGGCAGGTCGTATTGACCCACCCTTCCCGACAATGTTTATGTCCCTCTGTGGCGAATGGGACATTGAAGTCCTTATATAGTTGGATGATGTTCACGGCATTCTCCTAAAATATCGCCTTCAGTTCGTCGTAAGCATCCCATATCTTTTTGTGGGTCCATCCCTTTTCTCTTAGCACCTGCCGCAGTTTTCCCCTTACTGCTCTACCAGGCATACTGCCATATTCATCTTGCGAGGCAAGGATAATATCGCATATTTGCCTAGCGGCAGGTCCGATTTTATTTATCCTAGAATCCCAATCTTCTTGTGGGGTAACCGCGTCTGGAGCGGGTATCATATCTTCGATTTCCTCGTCAAAAAAGGTGCACGGTACTTTTTTCTGATGATACAGGTAATTGTTCAGTTTGGATTTTACGCACAACGCTATCCAATTTATCAGTGGTACTTTCTTCTCCTCGTTATACGTATTGATTGCGACCGTGTATCCGACGGTAGCTTCTGAGAAAAGTTCCTCGAAATCCACCCCGGAGGATTTGTTGTACGACCAAGCTAATTTCCTCAGAAAGTTCTGGTACTTCTTGTAGGTAGCGGTGTCAGACACAATATATTCCTCCCTTAGTAGTATTTTCGGTTGTACTTATGATGGTGCGGGCAATAACAACGACGGTCAGCGCGAAGTACGAGCCATCCGCTTTCTACTGCGCAGGCAGTGCATTCGGCGAATGTTTCACCATAGAATGTATCCTTGCGTTTATATTTATGGGAAGAGCATTGTTTACAATCGCATACCATTTCCATGTAAACTACATCTCCCCATGTTACGCCGACTGTTATCATAATACCTACTCCGCGTAGGAGTTCAGCATCGCGGTAAGCATTGAACTGTCCGGTACATCCTCACCGTCGAGTATCGCAGTAATCACCTTCCGTTTATCGTCAATCATCTCTGCCAGTCTTTCCTCTATTGTGTCTCTGGGAAGAAGATACCAGATATTGACGGCGTTTTTCTGACCGATACGATTGCACCTGTCCTCAGCTTGATCTAGGAGTCCGGGTGTCCAGGGCAGTTCAAGGAAAGCTACATTATGGGAAGCAGTAAGTGTGATACCTACTCCCGCAGCTTTGATGTTGCCTACGAACAATCTTACGGAAGGGTCATTCTGAAATCTATCCACAATTTCTGACCTTTTCTGTGCTGATACAGACCCGTCTATCTTTACCGCAATATCTGTTCCAAACTCGTCCATAAGGGCAGATATGATTTCCTTGTGGACAGCGAACACCACAAGTTTGTGGGAAGTATCGTTCAGGAAATCTTTAATCCATTCAATCGCACCCTTTAATGCACCCTTAGCCGCCATAAACCTAAGAGCAGAAATCTGGGCAAGTGCTTCCGCATTAGAAGCCTTTGCCGCTGCCAACGCACCTTTATTTTCAGTAACCCAACCAATAAAATCTCTTTCTACCTTTCGATATTCCTTCTCATTAGACAAGGCTACAGGGATGACTGCTCTCTGCTTAGGCGGCAATTCTGTCAGGACTTCTTCTTTCCTTCTACGGATCATGATTCCTTGAAGTTTTTCGTATAGTTCTTCAAGATTAGATGCACCATTGTAATCCCAACCGAATCCATTGTGCTTGGCATCGCAGTACCGATTGGCAAAGTGTATGAAATTAGGAAAGAGATTAGGTTCTACCATGCGGATAGCATTGTATAGCTCCCTAGGACGATTGATTACGGGTGTTCCTGACATAGGAATAATATGAGGGATCCTTTTTGCCAATGCTTTTACAGCTTTGGTACGGATAGTGGCATTATTCATAATTGCCTGACATTCATCCAGTACCAGCACCTTAGGACTAAGGCTTGCAAGGTATTCTTGCCACCCTGCCACTATATCATAATTAAGGATGATTATGTCAGGGTTGTCTAATTGATACGCCTTCTTACCTTCAAGTACAACTGCCTTTCTATCATCAGAAAGGCATCCTTTCACTTCTTTCAGCCAATTATATTTTACCACTGCTGGTGAAATGACAATAGTAGGCTTCAGTTCAGGATGGGCATGAATGTAGGCAAGGGCTTGAATAGTTTTACCTAGCCCCATATCGTCACCTATGATTGCTTTACCATTACGATGTTCCAAAAAAGCGACTCCCTGTGCTTGGAAAGGGTACAGCTTTTTATTCAACCCTTCCACATTAGCTTCCTTCATATCATGGACAGATTTCTCTATCCTTGACATGATGTTCACCAGCCCTTCATCAATAGAGAAACCCCATTCTTTTACCTGTTTGATAGAGGCAGGCGAAGCAGAAGCAACCCAGTATTTCTCGGATTCCTTGCTGACAAATGACCTGTTGGGAAGAGATTTCACCTTACCAAGCAAATCTCCCGTAGGTTCAAAAGTAAGTTTCATCATATCGCCAGCAACTAGTGTGGCGACACTTTTCTGAGGTTCCCGCTTGCCTTCGTAGGATTTGTGAGTAGAAGGCACTTGAACAGTTCCCGCGTCCTCGTATGCTATTAGCACCGATTTAGGGAACCAAGAATCAACTACCTTGCTTCTCGTAACACCTTTTGCCATTTCGATTTGTTCTGGCGTAAGGAATTCAAGAACAAGGTCACGCAAGCCCCAGTCCTTAAGACACTCAGGGCCAATCCCAATGAGTTTAGAACCGGGATGGGTAAGTGCTCTTCCACATTTGGAACAACGAACTTCTGGATCAATCTCACCATATCCATATAGGTAAACTGCTCTTGCAGTTTCCCTAAGGATTGCGGCTTTGAAGTATATTGGTACACCTTTTTCTCTTGCTACGATGGGTCTGGTTCGATAGAACTTTGCAGGCAGCTCCATGAATGCCATGGTTTAATGCCCTCCTTTGGATTTTAGATTTTCTGGTTCCTATTAAGCATTCCCTTGAGTTCGTATTCCTTCTTCAACTTGTGGTAGTACGGATGCCAATCTGGAAGTGGATTCATGTGCAGTTTCCCATCGCTTGATTCTGAAATGTACCATACCGCAAATCCTAGCTTTCCTGAATACCTAACGAGGAACAGGTCCCCGTTCTCATTCGTCCTCACCGCGTAACTCCACCTTATTGTTTCTCCTCTGGCTTTCATATTGCGCATGGAAAAATGCTGATCGCCTTGTGATATAAAGGCCCTACGAAGTTCGTTTACCGTGTACTTTTTCATTACTTTACCTCCTTTCCTTAAAAATAGTAATCTGGCCGAAAGGCGCACCATTCGGCTGATTAACGTAAATGGTGCGATTATCTGCCTCGAAATTTTCTTCCGTAACTACGTTAGATCGAAAAAACTCCTTGAGGCAATATTTGATTACCTCTTCCTCATCCACTTCCTGAATTTCTGCCTTATGGATAACGAAGGAGTCATTTACGACCCATCCTTCGCTTTCGTTTCTCCAGACGTCATAATGCCTTACTTCAAATTTCATTTTATTCCCTCCTTTATTCCGTATCTTTTTACTACCTCAAGTCTGCCACAAGGTATGCCACCTATTTCAAATTCTACATAATCCTCTCCATTTGCCATAAATGTGATATTGGACAATCTTACGGTAGGTTTCAACAGGTATTTCTTTATAACCTTTTTAAGTAGTTTATCCGTAGTCCATGTTTCCTCGTCCATTGTTATAGGGGAATCGTGTTCCCATTGATTATTGACTTCATACCCCTCTTTTTTGTTGCCCCATACATCATACAGCCATATCTGAACATCCATATACTTTTGTTCCATCTTTAGTCCCCCTTTCATATTGTTAAGGTACAAGAGCAAGGTATGATACTATTTTATTGCATAGTGTAATAATATCATGTCCTATTTGATATGTCAAGCGCCATGTAATCAGCGTGGCGCTTGACATTAAAGCGTACCATCATCGGATTTCCAGATGCCCGATGTAGTTCCCGTGACTGTCGAAAACATCACCATACGATTCGAGCAGGTTGACCAGGTTCTTTTCATCGGATATATCATCGAACTCCATCTCCATCTTGCAGTAAACAAATCTGGAGAGTTGCGTAACCCATGACAGGAAATTGCTCCTGAGGTACTCTAACACCGATCTGATCTGGTCGAGGTCGATCTGATCCAGGTCGTCTGATTCTAGATCATGGATGGAATCTACCGCGATCGTTTTGTCGTGGTAGTAATGGTGCATGAACGGGTACGTCCATACTTTGAAATCTTCCACTTTCAGCATCCGGACCAGTTCGAGGAAAGAAGCAGAAGGTGGATTAAGCCCTTCTACATAATTCCAGAAGGAAACCTGAGAACGGAACATCGGGCAATTCTTCGCAACAATCTCCATGAACTCTTCCGAAGGGACAACCTTTTGCGGAACATCCTCTTTAGTGAATGAGCAGATGATGGAAGCGCCGTCACCCTGATTGTAGAACCCGCTCCATCTCAGGTCGAGAAAGTCCATCCCTTGCAGTTCAAGGAATGTTCGTAGCTGGCATTCTATCTCTTTCTGCCACCGGGTATCTACAGTGGTGCGGAACTCGCGCTCCTTACTGATAGCCATAGCCTTCGCCGTGTCGTCCAGATCATTGAACCCGTACATCCGTACCATTTTGACTGTTGCCATTTTATTCTTCCTCCCATCTGTCTTCCTCCTTGTTTCCAAGGAGTATGTTCATGGAACGCTTGAATGCCTGCGCTCTACCTCTCCACAGCATCATCTTCGCAAGGTCCGCCAATAGGTCGTTGAACTTGATCATTGGAGGTGGGTTGCCACAAATAGCCGACCATTTCCTCTCCATGTCGTATGCGTGGAAATAATACGCCTTGATCACTTCGAGGGTTTCATCTTCGTCCATTGCTACCTCCGCTTTTTTGCATTCAGGCAAACGGCAGATGCACCGGTCACTGTCGATAGGCAACGCCTTGTTGAATATGTCGCAATAGACGAACCTGTCCGTATCAGGTGTATTTTCTATCCGAAGCATACCCGCCATTTCTCTATCTGCCAAGTGCCCTTTGAAACAGTCTCCGCAATGATTATCCGTAGTTGGGTTGATCGTGTATTCCTTGCATACCATAATCTTCTTCTCCATTTTTATGACCTCCTTCGCTTTCTGGATCAGATCGAGGGCTTCCTCGATGCTCTTGCAGAGGTAAGCCCTCCCTCCGATATTCACCTTATGAATCATTTGGAGTACGCTGCGAAGACCTTAGCTTGGTCTCCGTGAGGGTTGATATGAAGCAGGTATGCCATGAAGTAAGTCATGCTGGCAGCACCGTGGATCTCTGTACCGCAAAGAGCCGAGGCGTCTTTGTACCCGAGCGGGCTTACTATGAACTCGCCCATCCATATTCTCTGATTCCTGAAACGGACGTAAGGCTCGTCCTCCCCTGTATCCTTGTTGTGGGCATATTTGATTTCCTGGTACTTCCCGCTTCCGACTATGGTTTCCTTATCGTTCTCCCACTGTTTCATACCCGCACCATCCTTTCTAGAATAGGAATCTCCTTCTCCAATGTTTTCAGGGCAGTGTACACATGGTCGTCGTTATATTTTTGGTACAAGTGTGTGCACAAGGTAAAATCGCTTTTTCTATTGGCAAACGCGAAGATGTCGAATAAAATCCTTCTTCTGAAATCCTTATACTTTCCTTGTGCCTTTACGTCCTTGGCATAGGAAAGGAGTTGTTCTTCTTTACATGAATCCACCAGGTCAACTACGCACTGTTTCAGATACTGGAAATCCTCAGTAGTTATTTTCATACCGTTACCTGTCGAACGCGCGGTTGAAAACTACGGTACCACGATCATCATATACCGCAATCTGAAGGAGGTCGTCGTGCAACGGGGTGCAGGTTATAGTAAGAGCGATTTTCGATTTACCATTTTCTCGCACCATTATATCAGTGCGCAACCCGCCGCCCTTGCTTTTAGGACCTCCCTCCAGCTTCGTTTTTCTACCGTCGATTATTGTGCTTATCCAGAAATTCCTTAAATTCTTGATTGCCATTACCTTGCCCTCCTTCTTGAAAAGTAACCTACCCCGGTACGGTCGTTTACGCCATTTCGTATATCTTCCTCGATTTCGAGCATGAGCGCCAGTTCCTCGTGCAATTGCTGGACTGCGGTGAAATCTAGTACCATAAAACAAGCTCGATGGTCGTTCGTAATAGAGATGGCGAATCTGGAATCTTTTGT
>Ga0209723_1004006_pt1 | contig 17015 bp, 14 predicted proteins | sample BiotimSIPDNA_2_FD_185750 | JGI IMG/M metagenome (GOLD analysis project Ga0209723, IMG submission 185750) | Anaerobic biogas reactor microbial communites from Washington, USA - Biogas_R2 time_0 SIP DNA (SPAdes) (version 2) | ecosystem: Engineered > Bioreactor > Anaerobic > Unclassified | place... | reverse complement strand
AAAAAGGAACCGGTGGGTTATGCCTGGAATAGCAGGAATCTTTTCAAAAAGAAATACCGGGCTGGAACTTAAAAGAATCAAGAAAATGCTGGAATGTACACTTCATGAAAAATTCTATGTATCAGGTGTGTATTCCAACAGAGATATAAACTGCTATATCGGATACTGCACTATTGAGAATTCTTTCGCTTATCCTCAGCCGGAAGTGAGCAGCGACGGATCTGTTCTCATGTTTTTTACTGGAGAATGTTATTCTGTAAACGATTCACCTTGCAGTAATATGAAAAAAATGATGGAGGCATATTGCAATAATAAAACATCATTCCTTGAATCGCTTAACGGGTGTTACAATGGTTTGTTAATTGATCTGAATGAAAAAAAAGTAACTCTTTTTAACGACCGCTTCGGGATCAGAAGAATCTATTACTATGAAAATGAAGATGCGTTTTATTTTTCATCAGAGGCAAAATCTATCCTCACCGTAATACCGGAATGCAGACAACTGAATCCTCATTCAGTTGCCGAGTATCTATTGTATGACTGCGCTCTTGAGAACAAAACTTTCTTCGAAAAAATATTTCTTTTACCTGCAGGATCAGCCTGGGTGTTTGATGGAAAAGAGATCAACAGAAAAGCCTATTTTTCTCCGGAAAAGTGGGAATCACTTCCCTTGCTTTCAGAAAATGAATTTTCCAGGAAACTGGATCATACCTTCAGAGAAATAGTACCCAGGTATTTTCAGGGTGACAAGGTTGGTTTTTCTCTTACTGGTGGACTTGACACCAGAATGATTCTCTCATATCTGAATCCACAACCCAACTCCGTACCTTGCTATACATTTGGCGGATCGTTCAAGGATATCCTTGATGTACGGCTGGCGCCGGCTGTAGCCAGGGCCTGTGGCCAGCAGCATTTTCATCTTAAAATTGATGATGCGGAAATACTCCAGAATTATGAAAAGTATTTAAATGAATCGATTTATATGACCGACGGTGTAATGGGTGTTGATAAAATCGATTCCATCCCGTTCAATCGTATGGCAAGGGAAATTGCTCCAATCCGTGTAACTGGAAAATATGGCAGTCAGGTGATGAAACATGTTCTGGGTTTTCAAGAGAGAGCTATTGAGCTTGATTTAGTCAATATGGATTTTAAAAAGTTTATTTATACGGGGAGAGAAACATTAAAATCTATGCAGATCAAGCATCCGTTCTCATTTCTTCTTTTCAAAGAAATTCCATGGTGGTGGAACGGGTTTGTGATTGCTGAATCATCACAAGTTGCGGTCCGAAGTCCTTTTCTTGATAATAATCTCGTTGAGCTTCTCTATCAGGCACCTCAGGAACAAACCAAAAAATCCGGTGAATTGTATCAACTCTCTATGATAGGTAAAAACAGCCCTTCACTTCTCTCCCTCCCATCAACATCCCACGGTGGTACAAATCCTTTCAGCTTTTTAACTTTGAAAGCATTTCATATTGCCGGCCTGGTTGATAAGTTAGTGACCCGTGAAAAATGTCCTTATAATTTAACTGACAAAATCGGCATGGTCGATGCAATACTTTCTAAAGTTAATTTGAATAAAGTGTATTCCGGTTACAGCTATTTCAGACGGTATCGCAGCTGGTATAGAGATGAACTCTCAGGGTTTATAAGGGATACACTTTTAAGTTTTAAAACCCTATCCCGTCCCTATTGGGTTGGAAATGTCCTCAAAAAAATAGTTGCTGACCATATCAGCGGACGGCGGGTTTTCTACAGGGAAATCAGAAAAGTATTGCAGATAGAGATGATTCAGCGTGTACTGATTGAAGAGATTGAAAAGAGCAGTAAAATAAATTCTGAGGATTTTTAACTGGTTCTATCTGGGTGTGTGGGGGGCAGGGTATGCACGAAAACACAGGTAATAATATTCAAATAGGACTATAATGATTCACTGGAATAGGGGGCTCCTAATACAAGTATTAACAAGAATTAAAGCCTAAAAACATTTTGGAAGAGAGTGTCCCCAATACAAGTAGTAATTATTAATCAAGATCTTTTGGAAGAGGGTGCCCCCAATACAAATATAAGCAAGAATTGAAGATAAAGAGTTTCTGGAAGAGGGTGCCCCCTCTTTCGCTCCAGCCTGTCGAAGACGCCAGTCTTGCGCTATCTCCCCTTGTTGTCCACCAGTTGTGAAGGCAGGTATGGCTATCACATTTGCAAACGCCTTTGCAGCGCACAGACGAACTGGTGGTAGATTAAAACTTATTGTAGCCTGTAAGAATTCAAGCATGCTGAATTTAGATAAATAAGGAAGAAAGTATTATTAAACAAAATTATTGTAAACGGGATCTGTGTGCCACGGTCACCCTCGACCGTTTCTTTTGCCAGGTACCCCCAATTTGTCTCAAAAAGCCCTTAAAAGATGCTATTAAAGGATAAGATTCCTGACCAGCCTGAAAGGCTGACCTATTTCAGCGAAGGGCGACGCCCTGGTGATTAAAACGGATTGTAGCCTGGAAGAATTCAAGCATGTAAGGGAAAGTCACTAGTCGCAAGTAGCAAGTCACAAATCAGGAATTTCAAAGGGCGCTTTTGTGGTTTTGTAAGAAAGTTACCAGTCCAAATGTCCGTTTGCAAAGCCCCTCTCCAGCGCTCCAGCTGGAGAGGGGTGCCGACAGGCGGGGTGAGGCAAGTAAAACTAACAAAAGGCAATATCATTAATATTAAGCGTCTTTATCTTAAAAACTACAATAAATTTTAATCTACCACCAGTTCGCCAGTGCGCTTTCAAATGCGTTTGCAAATGTGATGAATTTACCTGCCTTTGCAACTGGTGGACAACACAGGGGGATAGCGCAAGACCGGCGTCTTCGACGGGCTGGAGCGCAAGGGGGGATGCCCCCTCCCAAAAATAACTCCTGTTTCTAAAGAATTCTTTATATTGGGGACGCCCTCTTCCAAAAAAACATCTTTATTCTTAAGAATTACTCATATCGTCTTCGACGGGCTGGAGCGCAAGGGGGGACGCCCCCTCCCAAAAAAACTCCTGTTTCTAAAGAATTCTTTATCAAGGATTAGGTGCAGATAAAAAACAGCCGCCACAGGAAGTATTCCGGAAGCGGCAATGTTTTTTTTATGGAATGCACTAAATACCAAATCCCAGTGCCAGGTTAATAGTGAAATATTTCATTATGTCGTTGTCTTCCAGAAACACCAGATTAAAAAGAGGGTAGATATCTACGGAGATAAAGTCCGGGTTTCCGAAGGTGAGTCCGCCTCCTATAGCGGCTCCAAAGAGTGCCCTGGCGTTTCTGCCGAAGGTTCTTTCGACTACGGTATCTGTGGTGTCGGTGCCGCTTACTGTCACCTCTGAATTTACAATATAGAGACCCGCTCCCGCCTGGGCAAAGAGGTTAATCATGCTCATGGGGAAGTTTGTAGTGAGGCGGGCAAATGGAACAAGCTCAAATGTCCAGGTGTTGCCGCTTACCTGCCCGTCAAGAAGGTTCCCGACACTCTCAATAAACTGCGAATCGTTTGGGGTCCACCTCAGGTATGCGGCTCTGGCTCCCAGAAGCAGATTGTCATCGAGATAGAAAAACATATTGCCGCCTGCTGCAAAGCCCCAGTTAAAACGGTCGAAATTCTCACCCGCCTCTTTTGCAACTGCACCGATAAGGCTGAGGCGCAGCTGCTGGGCGTTAATTGAAAACGCAATCAGCAAAACAAGAAAAGCAATTTTCTTCATGGGAAATCTCCTTTACTTTGTTGAAGAGCGGCAATCTTCTTCCCGACTCTTTAGCGGCCCCAAAAAAACACCTGCCTGGGGTTCTTTTTGATTCCTCTGAAAATTTTATGAATCATCTCTGAAAGCTTTTCACTAAGACTCATCTTCTTTCTGCACATAAATCTTATCTTCCCCTTTTTCATCATCTTTTTCTTCACTCCAAGAACCGCTGCCGTCAAGAGTGAAAAGAGTGTCACTTTCTTAACCATACCCATTTTTTTACCCCTTCGAAAAGTTTATTTCCAGACTTCAGACATGTGGTGGTTTCCGGGCCAGACCAATTATAAGAGTTACCGCAAACAGCCCCAGAAACCCGATAAAAAGAACCTGAATCAATACCGAAGAGACAACCGCGGTCCCGCTCAGTAAAAGGCCCGCAGAGATCAGTGAGAGAATCAGAAACGCCAGTGCCCATGCCAACATCGTCCTTCTGCTCCGCTAAAAGAGTGAAGATCTGCAATCAAGATCCCGGTTGACTGTTTCTGAGCTTAAAGTCTGCAATTATTGTACCACCTGACTTCTGTACCAGGATCAGGGTCGAATTGCACTTATCCCTTGTGCATAAAGGCTTTTACAAATCGCAGATGTAGCACCAGTGTGGTGCACCTGCGATTAGTTCAAACCATTCTGTTACAAGGTCTAAACGCACTTCGCCCTTCCTGGATGCAGAAGTTTGGTACCACTTAAACCCTTGCGGCACTCTGGGATGGTAAAAGAGGCTTTTTGCGTCTGCGGGCATACACTTTTGTAAATTCCGCACCGAGAAAGAGTATCTGTGCGGAGAAGTAGATCCAGATCAGAAGTACTATAAGTGACGAGGCGGCCCCGTAGGTGGAGCGGTAAACACTTCTCCCAAGATATAACCCCAGAACCGATTTTCCCAGATTAAAAAAAATTGAGGTGAAAAGTGACCCCAGAAGCAGCGGCTCAAAGCGGATTAGTGCATCGGGAATGAATTTAAAGATGAATGCAAAGAGAAGTGTGGTAAAGAGAAATGAGAGGAAAAAATTTGCGGTCTGGAATAATCCCGGTAAAATAGTGTCAAAATAGCCCCCAGCCCACTCCAGTACCGCACCGGCCAGAAGAGAGATGAGAAGAAAGACTCCGGATGAGAAAACCATGAGAATAAAAATCAGTTTCGTCTTTATCCAGAACACTATTCCACTCCCGGCCTGCCGGATTCTCCAGATCCGGTTTAAAGAGATGTTAAGGTGGTTAAAGACATGCGATGCCCCGTATAGGGAGAGCAGAAATCCAATAATAGTGGCAGGAACACTTGATGATGGACGGGAGGCAGAGAGCAGGAGCTGCTGAACCAAAAGAGCGGCTCTGGTACCGATTGTGCCCTGAAGCTCCTCAACAATCAGCCCCTGTGCAGCCTCTCTGCCAAAGACATACCCGGCTATGGCTATGGCGATTATTAGAAGCGGTGCAAGAGAAAAGAGAGTATAATAGGCTAATGCCGCAGCCAGCCTGGGGGCATCATCACCGCCGTACTCTCTATAAATCTCTTTTATAAAGCCAAACACATCTTCTCAGCTACTGGTTGGTGTCACCGGGAAGAGCTTTCTTAAGTGTGTCAGTGGCCTCCTTGCCCGCCTCTCCTGCCTTCTTTGTGGCCTCATCCACCTTTTCCCCAGCCTTCTCTGCTGAGCCATTTCCATTGCACCCGTTTAAACTGAAACCCCCCAGGGTTAGAAAGAGACTTAGAGCAGCAAGTTTGATGAGCTTCACAGTGATCTCCTTTTGTAAATGGTTGCGGAAAAACACGGGAATAGAAACTGCAATTTCCATGCCACGAAGTTTCTTCTCCGGGCACCTCTTTTGCACTCACTGGCTTCTGAGCCCGTTTCCTTGCCGGAAGTACTTCTATGACTGTAAAACCCGAAAAAGTGTGGCCCGGAAAACCCTTCCCCCTGGGTGCGACCTGGGATGGGGCGGGGGTGAATTTTGCACTCTACTCCAGAAACGCAAGCGCTGTTGAGCTCTGTATTTTCGGTGCTGATGGAAGCGATAAAGAGATAAGCCGTATAAAATTTACCGAACACACCGATCTTACGTGGCACCTGTATCTCCCCGAGGCCCGTCCCGGACTTCGCTACGGTTATCGGGTCTACGGACCCTACGCTCCCTCAGAGGGACACCGTTTCAACCCCAACAAGCTTCTTCTGGACCCCTATGCCCTGGCAATCGACGGCACATTAAAGTGGGATGATTCACTTTTTGGTTACCGTATCGCTGACCCTGCAGCGGATCTGTCTTTCGATGAGCGGGACAGCGCCCCCTTCATGCCCAAGGCCGTAGTGGTGGATCCGGCCTTCTCATGGGGAAACGACCTCTCCCCTCAGACCCCCTGGCACAAGACCGTAATCTATGAGGTGCATGTAAAGGGATTTACTGCTTTACATCCGGAAGTGCCTCCCGAGATGCGCTCTACCTATGCGGGCCTCAGTAATCCTGCAATCATCGCATATCTTCATTCCCTGGGCATCACTGCACTTGAGCTTATGCCGGTGCATCAGTCGATCTCCGAAAGGGACCTGGTCAATAAGGGGCTCTCAAACTACTGGGGGTATAACTCTATCGGTTTCTTTGCTCCCGAGGTCCGCTACTGCTCAAGCGGGGCCTACGGCCAGCAGGTAAACGAGTTCAAGACCATGGTCAAAACCCTTCACAGAGAGGGAATCGAGGTAATTCTCGATGTCGTTTACAATCACACTGCAGAGGGAAACCATCTGGGACCCACTCTATCCTTCAGAGGCATAGATAACCTCAGTTACTACAATGTAAATCCGGAAAACCGGCGATTCTATCTTGACTACACCGGATGCGGCAATACCCCAAACATGATTGACCCGCATGTGCTTCAGATGATCATGGACAGCCTCAGGTACTGGGTGACAGAGATGCACGTTGACGGGTTCAGATTTGATCTGGCTGCAAGCCTGGCAAGGGAGCTTCACGATGTAAACCGGCTCAGTGCCTTTTTCGATCTTATCCATCAGGACCCCGTGGTATCAAGAGTAAAGCTTATCGCTGAGCCCTGGGATCTTGGACCGGGGGGATACCTTGTGGGAAACTTCCCTGTGCTGTGGGCCGAATGGAATGGAAAATTCCGCGATACGGTACGAAGGTTCTGGAGAGGCGATGAGGGGCAGGTGGGGGATCTTGCATACCGGCTTACCGGAAGCAGTGATCTTTATGAGCGGGGAGGACGGCGGCCCTATGCAAGCATAAACTTCGTTACCGCCCACGATGGCTTTACACTTAATGACCTTGTTGCCTTCAGTCAAAAGCACAATGAGGGAAATAAAGAGGAAAACCGTGACGGCACAAATGAAAACCTGAGCTGGAATTGCGGAATTGAGGGGCCTACCGATGACCCGCTTATCAATAAGCTGCGTGAGAGGCAGAAAAGAAACTTCCTGGCAACCCTGATTCTGGCCCAGGGGGTACCCATGCTTCTAAGCGGTGATGAATCGGGGAGAACTCAGCTTGGTAACAATAACGCCTACTGCCAGGACAGTAAAATCTCATGGGTCGACTGGATGATTGATAACAGGGAAAAAGATCTCCTTGAATTCACAAGATTTCTCATCTCCACCTTTCATCGTCATCCCGTTCTCCAGAGAAGAAACTTCTTCAGCGGCCGTGATACCCGTAAAAAAGGGGAAAAAGATCTGACGTGGCTTCATCCGGACGGTCGTGAGATGAACGAAAAAGACTGGAGCAACCCCAGGGTACTTTACCTGGGGCTCAAGCTTTCCGGTGATGCCATAGAGGACGTGGACGAACACGGGGAACCGATTTTCGATGACACCCTGCTTATACTGCTCAATGCCCATTACGAATCGGTTACATTCAAGCTGCCGCCCTGTTCTGAAGAAGAGAGATGGGAGCTTGTCTTCGATACCAGAGATTCTGTTCCCTTAAGCACGCCGCCGCTTTACGAGTGCTCGGCAGGATATGAACTTGAGACAAGGTCCCTTGCTCTTCTGAGGCTTCCAAGAAATGCCCCTCCGGTAAGGAAATTGGAAATAGAACTGGGTGAGGATTTGTTACTGGAGCTGGGGAGATCAAAAACACCAGCATTCCGCAGAAGTAATCGGGGTTAAAGAGATGCGCGTTAATAATTCTGCCGTCTCAGCGATCTTTGATGACATGGCGGATCTTCTGGAGATCGAAGGAGAAAACCCCTTCAGGGTACGTGCCTACCGAACCGCATCGAGGACCATAAGCGGGCTCTCTCAGGATGTTTCGGAGCTGATCGCAGACACTCAGGATCTCACAAAACTCCCCGGGATAGGGAAAGATCTTGCCGCGAAGATTTATGAGATTGTCACAACCGGCCATCTTTCTGCTCTTGACGAAATAAAAAAGAGGGTAAACCCCCGGCTGATAGAGTACATGCGTATAGCGGGTCTGGGCGGAAAAAGAGTTTCTGCTTTAAACTCAAAACTGGGAATCTTTAATCTTAAGCAGCTTGAGACGGCGGCCAGGAACCATAAAATATGTAAACTGCCGGGTTTCGGTGAAAAAGTGGAGCGATCGATTCTTCAGGGGATAAAGCGGGCTCGTGATTACGGAAAGAGGATAATGCTTCCTGAGGCAGAGGAGATTGCCGAAAGTGTGATAAGGCATCTGAGAGAATCAAAAGGGATAGGGAAAGTGGTGGTTGCGGGCTCTTTCAGGCGACGCAGGGAAACGGTCCGTGATCTTGACATCATGGTAACAGCCGGTAACAGCTCAGATGTTTCCGGAAGGTTTCTCTCCTTTCCGCAGATTTCGCGGGTGATCTCCAGGGGAGAAACGCGTACCACGGTTATTCTCAACTCGGGCATTCAGGTTGACATAAGGGTTGTACCTGAGGAAAGCTACGGCTCTGCTCTGCACTATTTCACCGGGTCAAAGTCGCACAATATCGGGGTGCGTAAACTGGGTGTGAAAGCCGGGTTGAAAATAAACGAATACGGGGTGTTCAAGGGGCAGAGGCGGATATGCGGCCAGAGCGAAGAAGAGGTGTATGAATCAGTAGGGCTTCCCTTCATAGAACCGGAGCTCAGGGAGGACACAGGAGAGCTGGAAGCCGCCCGGAATGGGCTGCTTCCGAACCTTATCGAGCTCACAGATATTAAAGGGGACCTTCACTCGCATACTTCCCGTACCGACGGGCATGCCACAATAGAGGAGATGGTGAGTGCCGCGCGGGCTAAAGGCTATGAGTACCTGGCGATAACAGATCATTCAAAGCATCTGGCGATGACTCATGGACTGAAGGAGAGTGACCTTGAAGGGCAGATCGAGCACATTGACAGGCTCAATGAGACTCTTGAGGGATTTACTGTTTTAAAGGGGATAGAGGTGGATATCATGGAAGATGGTTCACTGGATCTTTCCGATTCTGTTCTCAAGAGACTTGACGTAGTTGTCTGTTCGGTTCACTACAAATTCAATCTATCAAGAGACAAGCAGACAAAAAGGGTTCTTAAAGCCATGGATAACCAATACTTTAACATTCTGGCTCATCCCACCGGGCGGCTGATAAATAAAAGGGAACCCTTTGAAATTGATATTGAGGCAATTATCAGGGGTGCAAAAGAGCGTGGATGTATTCTGGAATTGAACAGCTACCCTGAGAGACTGGACCTCAACGAGACCCACTGCAGGCTTGCAAAAGAGATGAAAGTAAAGATTTCAATCGACACAGATTCTCACAGCACGGGGGATCTGGATTTTATGCGCTTCGGGGTGGGGCAGGCCAGACGGGGTTGGCTGGAAAAGGATGATGTAATTAACACAAGGAGTTTGAGTGACGTGCGGAAACTGCTGAAGAGAAAATGATGAGTGAATTTTACGGGTTGTCTGATCTCGACTTATATTGAAAGGAAAGCATCTGTTCAGGTACAGTCAGTATACCAGGTCTATAATGAAAAGAAAAAACAAGGAGAACGCCAATGCCGGATATTACTTCTCTTAAACCGGAACTACTCTGGAAGCATTTTGCTGCATTATGCAAAATTCCCAGGCCCTCAAAGCATGAGATGGCGGCTGCCCGTTATGTTCAGGAGGTAGCATCGGGACTGGGTCTTTCGTATAAATGCGATGATGTCGGCAATGTGGTGGTAAGTAAAGCCGCAACTGCGGGAAGAGAGAAGAGCCCGACTGTAGTTCTTCAGAGTCATCTTGACATGGTGCCACAGAAAAATGCAGGTGTAGAGCACGATTTTTACAAAGACCCCATAATTCCTGTTATAGACGGGGAATGGGTGAGGGCAGAGAAGACGACTCTGGGAGCGGATAACGGTATAGGTGCCGCAGCGATGCTTGCGGTTCTTGAGGATCAGGGGCTTCGGCACGGGCCGATAGAGGCTCTGTTTACAGTTGATGAAGAATCGGGAATGGGAGGGGTGCTGGGGCTCAAGCCGGGTTTTATCACCGGAAGGATGCTTATTAATCTTGACAGTGAGGATGAGGGCAGAATTTGTATCGGTTGTGCAGGAGGGCTTGACTGTAATGCGGAGATAATAAGCCCAGTAGAGAAGACATCAAGCGGCAGAATAGCTTTCAGTGTTGCCCTGACCGGGCTCAGAGGCGGCCACTCAGGAATCGATATTCACCTTGGAAGGGGAAATGCCATAAAGCTTCTGAACCGTGTTCTCTTCAACTCTCTTCAGGAGCTTGACATAAGATTAAGCGGTTTTTACGGCGGATCTGTCCGCAATGCGATTCCCAGGGAGGCATTTGCAACCGTTGTGGTTCCGGATGTCTACAAAGATGAGTTCAGAACGTTCTTGACTGTGCAGGAGAATTTCCTCAAAAAGGAATATTCTCTTTCAGATCCTGATCTCAGGATTGTTTTTGAGGAGGTTGAACTGCCGGAGCAGGTGCTTACCGAACCGGCACAGGGCAACCTGCTCAGGGTGATTTACGCCTGTCCAAACGGGGTTATGAGAATGAGTGACAGTGCCCCTGGTGTTGTTGAGACATCCAATAATCTTGCGGTGCTCAAATGTGAAAATGGAAAGACCCATATTCAGTGTCTGTTGCGGAGTTCAAGTGACAGCGCAAAGGATGATCTGGCCAATGCGGTTCTCAGCTCTCTTTCTCTGGCCGGGGCACATGTGGAATTTGCCAGTGGTTATCCCGGCTGGACACCAGATCCCTCATCAAAACTTCTTGAACTGATGTTGTCTGTTCATGAAAATCTCTTCAGGCGTAAAGCTGAAGTGGAAGTGATACACGCAGGGCTTGAATGCGGAATTATCGGTTCTAAATACAGCGGAATGGATATGGTTTCCTGCGGTCCGACCCTCTGTCATCCCCACTCTCCCGATGAGAGAGTCAATATCGGATCGGTAGAGAGGTTCTGGACATATTTAAAAGGGGTGGTAGAGAGGGTGTAGCGTTCAGGGTTCAGGGGTTCAGCGTTCAGAGGTTCAGGGTTCAGAGGTTCAGAGGTTCAGAGGTTCAGGGGTTCAGGGGTTCAGGGGTTCAGGGGTTCAGGGGTTCAGAGGGTTCAGAGGGTTCAGGGGTTCAGAGGGTTCAGAGGGTTCAGAGGGTTCAGGGGACTACGTTACCTATATGGTATAGAGGATTCATTCTTGGCGAACGCTGAACGCTGAACGTTGAACGTTGAACGCTGAACGTTGAAAACGTGCAAATGCCGGAACTCCCGTTCAGGTGTAAATTGAACAGAACCGGTTAAACGCCGGACGTAGCAAACCCCCGATGCTGCAAAAGCTTTTCTAAAAAGAGAGTAGCGGAGATTCTTTTTGTTAACTATTTTATTTTTCTGTGCCTGTTTACATGATAACAAAAATAAATTGTGACAGTACCTTAAGTAGGGCATGCCGCAATACGGCATGCTGTCATGGAAGCTTGCACACTGCAATACAGTGTGCAAGGAGTTGTTTGCAATTGCCGGCTGGGCGGAAATAAGACCCGCGCGGAATAAGAAGCAGAAATAAAATAAATTAAGGTAACCATATAGCTTCATTAGTCAATCTGACTTTGGGAGAGGATAAAATGAATAAGAACATTAAAATATTAAATAATAAGATTTCTATTCGAAGTGCAGGTTTTGATGAATATTGGCTTCAATCAAAAATTTGTGAAGACCCTTCAATATTAACTTTGGGCAATCTTGTCCAAGTATCAAGAGAAAAAAGACAATCAAGTGGTGGTAAATTAGATATCCTATTAATGGAACCTCAATATAAAAACATGTACGAAGTTGAGGTTATGTTAGGTGAAACAGATCCATCGCATATTATAAGATCAATTGAATATTGGGATATTGAAAAAAGGAAGTACCCACAAAGACAACACTTCTCGGTTTTAGTAGCAGAATCATTTGATCGAAGATATTTTAATGTGATTCAGATTTTAAGCCTGAATGTCCCTATGATCGCCATCCAAGCTGAATTGTATGAAATGGAAAATGATTACTTTTTAAATTTTAGAACATTATTAAATGTTTATGAAGAACCCGAAGAAGAAGAGCCTGTTGAACCTGCTAGTGAGTCTACTTGGAAAGAAAATGCAAATTGGACTTTAAAAACTGCAAACAAATTAATATCTATCCTTTCTGAAATAGACAAGGATATTACTCCTGGCTTTACTCAAAGCTATATTAAAATAATCAAAAACGGCAAACTGGTTTATTCTTTATCGAAAAAAGCCGAACCTAAGTCATATTATGTATTTAGAGAAAAAATTGAAGCTAACATTGATCAAATAAAGTCATTGCTAGATTCTCAAAACATTTCATACACTTATGATAAATATTACAATTTTGTACTTACAATCGATGAATCTTTTATTGAAAAAAACAAAAAAGCCTTTCAAGATATTCATAAAATCAGAATGAGTAAAGATGAAACTGATGAAATAGACGTTTAATAATTTTCCAACCACTTAGTTTTTATATATTTACAAATAATCAACAGAAGAGGTGTTATATGTTAAACATTAAAGGAATAAAAGACTGTATTACTGCGACAAGCACTGAATTAAACAAACTAATATCAGAACATAAAGACGACTTATTGGCTGGTTCATATGTAGTTGCAATATTATCTGATGATACTGAGAAAATTATTTTTGATAATAATATTGCAAATAAATGGAAGGAATTAAAGCAATTGCTTGAATCAAAAGAATAGCAATAAAAATAACAGATAACAAGATATGTGACTATTTAAGAAATAAAGTTAATAATTGAAAAGAATAAGAGCGCGGGGGAAAAAAGACATAAGAGCCCAGCCGGCAACAGACAAACAACCCGCCAAGGCCACAATGCCGCCAGTAAAGCACTGAGTACAGTGCATTACTGGCAGCACTGCGGCCGTTGGCCAACGTTATTTGCAATATCCAGCCAGCCCATTTTTTGAAAATGACTAAAGAAAGGATTAAAAATAATGATTAACAAGATTACAATTCTAACAATCTCTATATTTACATATTTAATAATTTTTAATTGTGCATCAACAAAAAATTACGAAGTTACAAATTTAATTTCTGTGAATAACTTAGATACCTGCAACGGGAATTACAATGATGCGATTGAACTAATTCAAAATAAAAGTATAGAAGAAATCACATTGAATGAAATTGCACAATTAAGGTGCTTAAAATACCAGACAGAACCTGTGGTGAATAATGAAATTACTGAAAACTATAAAAAAGCTATTGCAGATTCTAATTTTGAAAAAATAATTATTTACGGTAAAGAATTATTGAAAAATGATTTTGCTAATCCATATTTACACAATGCTGTTGCACATGCTGCAAAAGCTTTAGGTAACACTGTAGAATTGGATTACCATAGTAATTATATTTTAAAACATTTTCAATCTTTTTCTGCTTTAGGGAACGGTAACTCGATAGAATCGCCATTGCAAGCTTTTTCAATTGGTGAAGAATACGACTGGTTATCTGCAATGGGTTATAAGAGGGGTAACCAATCCAAAGTTGTAAATAATGGTAGACATTTTGACGTTCACAAAGTGAAAAATAAAGATGGAAAAAGTTCTTCTGTTTATTTTGACATTACAGGGTATTGGTTTAATTTTCATAAAATGTTTACTGATACTACAAATAATAAAAAAACAATTATTTTTAGATAAGAAAAAAATGGGCTGGCTGGCTACAGACAAATAACACGGCAAGGTTGACATGCTCAAAGCAGCACGGTCAACCGTTGCCGAACCCGTTAGTGGCCATGTGCCTACCGTTTGGGAGCGCTCATCGTGAGCGCGGAATGAGAATATGAAATTTTGAGTTAGGGAATTATTTTAAGAATAATCTGGATTATAAGGCTCAGAAAATAAATTAATTTTTGAAAAATAAAAACCTACAATCGACAGCAAACCTTGATTATAATTAATAGTATTTAAAACGCGAATCGATTTGTAAGTTTGCATTATGTAAGGAGTAGAGATACAGAAAACCGATTATTCTGCGAGATTTGAATAAAGTACAGCAAGCTTTGAGTTTGGAATGAGAATTTTCGATAATTGATTATTTAGGTTTCCAATCTTTAAAGGAATTTGGAATTTAACAGTTTTATAGACACTAACTTATTGTGCGGGCGGTTCTGTTAACAAAGACATATTTATAGGATATATTAGGAGATATCAGATTAATTATATATTCAAAATGTAAATTGACTTAAGATATCTCATAACATTTTTTATAGAAACAGATATAAACATTTTACTTCCTATTTACAACAATAACAAGACGTAAACAATGAAGGGTCATTTATATGCTCGATAAAGAAATTGCAAATAATATTGATTATTTAATAAATTCAATGCTAATTCAAATAGAGGCAAACGATACCTACACAAACAACCTTGGCCCGCTTTCGAACAAAAGAAAAAGATGTTCAAATAGATCAGAATATATTCAAGTCCTTGCCACAAATGTTGCATATGAACAATTATTATATGAGAGGATGCTTGCGGCATTTAATGTAAGCACAGAATCGTTTACTGATCCTGTAAGTGCATCGAATGCATTAATTGCAGGGATTAAAATTGTGGAAAACAATTTACGTGGTTCAAATGAAGTTAAATTAGTATCACAAAATCTGGAATTATTAAAATCTTTAAACGAACCATCGCAACAGATTTACGCATTAGAAATGAATTACATATATTCAACTACTATAAACCTTTTGCTTCAAAACATCCTTCCAAAGATATTTTATGGTCAAATGTTTCTAGTGCTTAAAAGTAATGCTCAGGCATCTGTTGATGTAGCTAAGTATATTGGTAATGCTGTTATGATAGGTGTTGTAGACAAATTAGAGCCAATAGTACGTAGAAATTTATCATGTCCAACACCTCGAGATAATTTTATCAATCAAGACGTATTAAACAAAGTAACATCAACAACCGAACCTCCAAAGGCACAGTCGAATTCATCTGAAGGATGTTTCATTGCTACAGCAGTATTTGGAAATTATGAGCACCCAGTTGTCCGCGAATTTCGGTTTTTTAGAGATACAACATTATCAAAATATAAGATCGGCAAGTCTGCAATAGCTGCTTATTACCGAATTTCACCTTCATTAGTTCCTATAATCTCTTCAAAGCCATTTGCATCTGTTAAATTTTTGTTGAAAGGATTACTAATGTGTTTTTATTTCGCACTTAAGCGCTTCCGGTAAATTTATTAACAGCGCTGTTTACTCATTAATAATGATTCAGAAAAAATAAAGATGAGAATACCGGAAAAATACAGATCAGGAATATTTTAAGACTGGAATTATTGGGATCAGGAATTATTAGGAGCGCATCCATGCGCAGGAAAACAGAAGCTTCGGGAATAATGCGGATTCCGACGAAATTACATTTGAAAAATCAAAACAATTCATAATAAAAAGAGTAAACCACATTTATGTTCCTTTTGGTGATTTTATTTCATTAGTTCAAAAGAGGAGAAATGCCATTCACGCTTTCAAAGATAAAGAAATCGGGACAATTAAAGAATTTGTCGACAATATTAATACATATAAAGGTTTCCTATTCTTTTTGGACGAGCATTTTTACCCATAACAAAATTGAAAAAATTAATCTCTTGGATTAAATAAAAATAATGACAAAAAGACTTAACTTTTCAAATTCATCAAAAGCACTAATATTTAAGAGAGACCATGGAATATGTTCTTTTACAGGAAAATCACTTTGGATTTTAGATTATGGTGCAGATCCTGATTATGAAATTGATTGGGTAGATCACATTGTCCCTGCTTCTGAAGGTGGAGGTAATGATCTTGATAATGGAGCATTAGCCGGATGGTCTGCAAACTATGATGTTAAAAATATTCTGTTTAAGAAATATATTTGCAGAGAGGGAAAATTAACCGCTAAAACGGATCTTAGCAAAAAGAGAATACAAGAAATAAATTCTACTTTAAAAAGATTTTCTAATCTAATTATTGCTGACTGGTATTTAAATAGAGCTTTGTGGCATATATGGATTGCAGGCCTATATGATTTTGATATAAGGAATGGTTTAAAGAGAACAAGGGATAAAGAATATTGGTTAGGGTCTTCAAAAAGTAAAATGGTAAAGTGGCTGAAATTAACCGGAAAAGATGGATTTACGGACCTGGAAAATCGAGGACTTATACCAGATAACCCTACAGAAGATCAGAAAGAACTTATGAATTCTATTGGAGAAATTCATAACTTCAAACATCAAGAAAAATTTATTAGAATGCTTCAAGATAAATTGTGTTTACTGGATTGATGATGAGAAATAAAAGGATTAAACGGAAAAACCAGAAAATTAAGAGCGCATCCATGCGCAGTAAGACAAACGGTAGTCAAACGAGCCACTAACACGCCCAAGCCAAAATGTGGTAGTAAACCGGCGAGTACACCGCTTTACTACCACACTTCGGCTGTGGGCGGACCCGTTATGCGCAAGCCTGTACCCAGCGGAAACGCGAGTACGCGGGAGCAAATTGGGGAGCCAGCCGTCATGGCTGGCCGAACTATGACAGAGAAATAAACTTAAAGAGTAAAGAGAGATGTTAAATTTTCCAAATCCATAATTTCTATTGAATCAGGTCCTTTGGATGATTTAATTTTATGTAAATAACCGGGAATACGTTTCTGGTTTTTTACTTAAGGGAACCTCTAAAAATATGCTACAAAGACCAATTTTACTCAGATCTTGACAATTGATCGATAAAATTCACTTATACTTTGCTTTTCAAAGGAAA
>Ga0209723_1004004_pt1 | contig 17022 bp, 13 predicted proteins | sample BiotimSIPDNA_2_FD_185750 | JGI IMG/M metagenome (GOLD analysis project Ga0209723, IMG submission 185750) | Anaerobic biogas reactor microbial communites from Washington, USA - Biogas_R2 time_0 SIP DNA (SPAdes) (version 2) | ecosystem: Engineered > Bioreactor > Anaerobic > Unclassified | place... | reverse complement strand
ATCTTGTAATGCTATAGTTATCTTTGTCATCGTGTTTCTCCTTTCTTTTTTGGTTTCTGATACCTTCAAGAAAGCACACGATGACTTTTTTGTCAATCCTTTTTACACCACTTTATGAGACATTATCATTTTCATCCGGATAAATTTTTTGTTTGATTATAATAAAGAATACTTGAGACGGAGAACCTGAAATGAAAACTTATTATCTAGACCCACGAAAATTTCCCAAGCAAAAGAAAAACTTGATCCTTCTTTACGGTTCTACCGGTATTTTTTTGGTTATTGCTGCAATCATAATGAATAGAAGCGGGCAGCTTGTAGGCACACAGCTATTTGTACTCCCGTTGATGTTACTATTTATTGCCTATTCAACTTACAGGGCTATTAAACAGCGCAAGCAATTTTGGGATGGGTACAAGCTTGAGTTGGGTGACAACATATTAATTCAGAATCAACCTCGCTATCCAGAATTACGCATCAATCCTGAGGACATTACCTCAATCGTAGAGAAAAAATTTGGCTTAGTCATTTCCACTAGCAAATATAACAACTTGCTGGGGATCACAAAAGACCTGTCAGATGCGGATTACCAGGAGGTTAAAGAGATTCTTTCCGGTTGGTTAGCTCAGAATGCAAACGTGGAAAGTTAGTTCCGGATTCCAAGTTGTGGTGATTTTGGTTACAATTCAGTCGTAGTATGCCCTTACCAAATTACTTCAATAGTTTTAACATTTGCCAGGCAGGCTCCCTGACGGATTGCCACACGCCATCGTGATCTTGATAATTCCAAATGCCAGGGTCACTGCCAATAATGCGGTACCCGAGCGTTTTGTATAGATGAAGCGCCTCTAAATTCTCTTTAGCCACATTTAAGCGGATTTCTGAGTATCCCCGATTCAGCAAATTATCTTCTGTGAACTTCATGATCGAGGTACCCAAACCGATTTTCCTGTATTGGGGCTTGACGCGAAATGAAAATATATATGCCCGTTTGATCCCATCTGCAATGCTTTTTTCACGGCTGTAAAGTAAAACAAACACTTGTCCAGCCAGGTGTCCCGTCTCTGTTTCTGCAATAAAAATCAGGGTGCTTCCCGAGCAGCTGTTCTGAAAATGTTGTCTATATAATTTGCGGAAGTGTTTAAATTCCCCGTCCCATTCTAATCGTGGCAAATCAGTCTCAACCAGGGGCCTAATTAAGAATCTTCCCCCATTTAAATTAACGTCAGTTGCAACATCTGCCTGGCTTGTCATAATCTTCAGCTCAGCAATTTATCTAAAAGCGCTAACTCTTCATCGAAAGAGCTGATTTTTCCATCCAGCCAGGCATCTCTTAATATGCCAAGGATCTCACCGTATTTTTCAGATGGTGGAAGGCCGCGTTTTCGTAAGGTAGAACCAGTAGACTGCGGGCGCACCTTTGAGTACTTTTCAACGTATTGAGATAGGCAGTCCTTAGCCAAATCATTAACGTTGCTGTTATAGACAGCAAAAATGGCTAACTGAGGAATGTTCTCCAGCCTGTGATATACCTGGCTGGGTGACATACTGCATACCCCTTCTACGTCCGCCTTTAATGATTTTGAAAGATAGACCAGGTTAACTAATTTTGCATTGATCCGTAAATGAGATGTAACATCATTTATTTGATCTTTATCCAAACCCCATAACCAATAGATGATCCTGAGAGTTTGTTTTAAGCTTAGTTTTTCTACCTGTGTGGGGATTGACCAATTGCTTGGCACTTCAATTACGTTTGTGCCTTCAATATCATTGGCAATTTCGGTCGTCCAGGGCAAGTCATGATGAATTGCCTCAAGGATACCCAGGTAAGTGAGTCTCTCCATCATCTTGATGGCTAAAGGCTCAGCCATAATCAATTCAATTTCATGTCGCAAACGCGAACCGGTAATTTCATGTAGTAATGGCAAACTTTCCTGCATCAAGGCCAAGGTACGTTCTTCAATGTTGAAGCCAAACCTTTGCTCAAATCTTACAGCCCTAAGTAACCTTGTTGGGTCGTCCACGAAGGATAGGGCATGCAGCACGCGAATTTTCTTATCTTCTAAATCTGCCAATCCACCCCAATAGTCAAATATTTTGCCAAAATGGTCTCCATCCAACCTTAAAGCCAAGGTGTTAATTGTAAAATCTCGCCGGTGAAGGTCCATTTTGATGCTGCTGCTCTCCACAGTTGGCAGGGCAGAAGGCTTTTCATAAAACTCTGTGCGCGCAGTGATCAGGTCTAAGTGACTTGGCAGTTCGTTTGGGTCCAGTAAGCCTTCTAAACTCAACTTGGCTGCAATTTTTTCTAAATCATCCGCAAGGTACCACTTAGCAGTCCCAAAGCGATTGTGGCTTATTGACCTGCCGCCGTAATTCTTGACTAAGTTTCGAACAAAGTAAATCGCATCCCCCTCGGTGACAATATCAAAATCGAGGCTGGGTCGGTTTAGTAATAGATCCCGCACAAAACCGCCAACGATGTAAATAGGGATATTTTGCCTTTCTGCTTCTTTGGCTAAAGCGTGCAGCAGCGCTAAGCGCGCACCTGGAATTGCCTGTTTTAGCCGCTTGGCCATGTTGCTTTGGCTTGGCTGCAGCTTTTGAGGAGATTTGGTTTTTATCAAATCAGTCCGCGTAACAATGCCAACAATATCGCCACTTTGCGGGTCGACAACTGGGATCTGTCCCCAGCCACTGGATGCCATTAGCTTTTGCAGGTGATCTAAAGAATCATTTGGACTGACGCTGATATCGCCTGCGTCCATCAGGCTGGAAGCGGTGAGGGACATCTTGTGGCTAATCGCACGATCCACAACGCGTCGATTCAGTAACCCTACAATGCGGCTGTTATCCACAACTGGGTAGCCCTCAAAGCCGTAGCGCTGCATCAACCGTGCGACTTCGTCAACAGCTGTTTCAGGCGTCAAGATGAGTGGGTTTTTAGACATGATATGCCGCACGCTTAATAAAGGACGTACATATTTTGCAAGATTTGCAAGCAGCTCTTGATAGGTTTTGTTTAACAAATCTTCGTAATCATCTGGTTTGAGTTTACCTTCTGGGCGGATCAGGGCAGAAGCTGCTCTTGCATGGCCGCCTCCGCCAAACAAACTCGCAATTTTTGAGACGTCTAAAGCATCTGTCGTTGCCCGCGCCACCAAACGCACGCCTTGTTTGGTTGAGACAAGCAGTAATAATGCATCTGGGTCCAAGAAATCCCGCATCTTATGGGCTACACTGGAAATCTCATCGCTGATATCCATGCCATTTGCTTTTGCTGTAATGATGGTTTGGTTTTCAATGCGCTGTGATTCAATGCCTTGCATCAGCCTATCGTACAATTGCTGCTGCGCATTTGAAAGGGGCGGATTAAGATAATCAGATATGGTTCTTAAATCAGCTTCCTGTTCTAACAAATACGCTGCTGCGATTAAATCCCTGGAAGTAGTCGTGGAATAACTCAAAGAACCTGTATCTTCATAAATGCCCATTAAAAGCATGGTAGCCTGGATAGATGTCAGTTTTATGCCTTGTTCCCTGATCTTTTCCACGATCAAGGTGGTACAAGCGCCGGTGAAGCTGATATTTATCTGCCATTCAGGGTTTACGCCCTCTTTGCGGGGATGATGATCGATGACGGAAATTTCTGTTTCTGAGTGCAGCCCTTTAAAAGTGATTAACGATTGAGTGTCGACCAGGGTAATATGTGAAATTTGTTCGCGCGGCAAATCATTGTAATGCGTCAAGCCTAATTCTGCCTGGTGCCGCTCGATGAATTTTAGTGCATTGCGGTTGATATTTCTAGGCAAGACCGCATAAGCTTCCTGGTCAATAAGATGTGCACCCAATAAGGAAGCCAGGGCATCGAAATCAGCTTGTTCATGTGTAAGTATTAGTTTCATAATTATATTGAGGTGACCTATCCTACTGGCAACCAATAAACATCAGGATCACTCCTCAATCCACCAATATGCCTGATTTTCTATGTTAAAAGCATTATAAATCGTTTGAGAGAGCTTTGCAAAAAGCCAGTTCCCTTCAGAAAATAATAACTGGTCAGGTTTATGCATAAAAATGACCAACACGTAATCCCCACCTGGCGAAGTAACTATGCCGACGTCGCTCATTGTGCGCAGAGTGCCGTCCAGATCTTGCGTCCAGCCGTGCTTATGTGCCACACTGGCTTGAGGCGGTAAGCCGCTTTCAATCAATAACCCGATTTTGTTATTGCGCAATAGCTCAATCATGCCTTGGCATTCATTACTTGATACAGCGCCTTGAAAAACCTGGCTTATTTTACTGGCTGTAAGCCCAGGATTTGCGCAGTAATAAACTTGGGTTAGAAGGTCTCCAATCTCGGAGGGGACAGTCTGGTTATAAACATCTGGATCTAAGTAAACATCGGTGCGGGTATTCGCTGGGGTTTTGAATAATTCTAAAACAGGTGCACCGACGTAAAAAAAGCCTGCCAGGAAGCTATTCTGGTAACCGAGCATCTGCAAGTCCTGCGTAACTGATAAGGGACCGCGTACAGGGTCAATATAATTAGCCATCAAGTCATCTGTAGGCGGGTTTTCGGAATAAACAATCATCCTCTCCATCAGGAATTGTGCATTTTCAGGTGTGGGTTCGCCCAGGCGATTGAAAGTTGAGAGCATAATCGGTATTTTGATGGTGCTGGCAGCTGAATAAGCAATATCTGGAACGACTTCCTGGTTATCAAAATAGGCGAAATGTAAATTATTAGTGTTTTGAAGGTCGTTAATATAAATCTCTACTAAGCCATCAAAACCTTCAAGCAAAACCGTTTGTTTCAGGAATGTTTTTAAATTCTCCCAGTCCAAGGGCTTTGCAGATGATTCGCTGATGGGTAAATCGACAATGCGACTAGAAGGAGATAAAAGGGCTGCTTTGACCAGCGAAATGCTCGAATCGATATCCAACTCGAAGCCTGGAACGCCTGCCTCAAAATTAGTTGTATAAATTATTGGAGCATGAGCGGTAGCGGGCTGATCATATCTCGGCAAAATAGTTGAGGCCAAAAATTCACGTAAAATGCTTTCATTGGTCTCAGCTGTCAGCGGAATTTCAACAGGTGATGTTGACGCCTTTCCCCAGAGATGAGACCAATAGCCACTTTTGTTTGTTTCCTTTTCCAGCATCGCCAGGGATTGATCGATATTTAGTGTCAATCCTAAATCGACAGGGTTCAAGTGCATGCGGGCGCCGTTGTAGCGAAGTTCCACCGGCTGCGTGAACACAAATTCAAGGCGCTCATAGGCTTCATCATGATTTAAACCGCCCAGGGGTACGCCGCTTATGCTTGAGCCGATGGGATAAGCAAGGTTAGCCTGTTTATAAGATCGCAGGTCAACGAAAAGCATGAACAAGCTTAATATTAAAAAAATCAGCCCAAAAGAACCTATTAAGAGTCTAAATTTATTAGAATTTAACACTGGGTCACTTAACTTCCTTGCTTAGTATTCTACCAGAATGAGCAACCGGAAAAACCTGATGTATTGGATTAGTCAAACAGTTTTCAATTATAATGTTTATAGATTATCAATATTCGTAGCATGGCATTTGAACATTGGAGGTGCGTAAATGGCTAAGAAAAAAAAGAGCCCTCTTTCAGCATTGTTTTGGAGCATTGGATCGCTGATAAGCAGTTTGCTCCTTTTAGCTTTTGGATGGGTTTTATACAGCAGGCGCTACATTGATCACAGTGTGGCTATTGGTGACATGCTGGATGCGGAAAGGAACGAATATAATTCGCCTCATGCTGGGCGTTTGAGTTACTACGTAGATAAATTTGGAAAAGGAAAGCCTGTACTAATCCTGCATGGCATTCATCCAGTGGCAGGCGTTCATGAAGTTAGCCCCCTTTTCTATGGCTTGCGTAATAATCGGCCTGTTTATGTCTTAGATTTACCTGGCTTTGGGCATTCAGAGCGCGGTCCGCGGGCTTACTGCTCAGAGCTTTACCAAGCAGCTATTCAAGAATTCATTCAAAATGTAATCGGCGAAGCTACAGATGTAATTGCTTACTCTTTAACCTGTGAGTTTGCCGCAGAGGTAGCTGTAAAGCACCCAGAATTAATCAGCTCTTTGGTGATGATTTCTCCGCTTGGATTCAGTTTGTCGCATCAAACCAAAATTCAGGAAAGAGCTGAAGCGAGCAAGTTTCAAAACCTGGTATATGCATTAATGGCAGTGCCGTTATGGAGCCGGGCAATATTTGATGTATTTGCCAGCCGGCCAAAAATAGCTTCCTTTTATGAAAAGCGTTTTATGCACACTTTTCCATCCAATTTTATTGAAACAGCTTATGCCAGTGCACACCAACCTGGGGCACACCTGGCGCCAATTTATTATTTGAGTGGAAAATTAAGCAATCGCTATGTTCGCAAGCAGGTGTATGAACAAGTAAAAGTGCCTGTCCTAGTTCTTTTTGACCAAGATCCGGGTACGAATTTTGAGATGTTGTCATTGACGGTTCGTGAGAAGTCGAATTGGAAAGCAGTTCGTATACGCCCGTCGCGAGGATTGCCCCATTTTGATCGACCTGGCGAGACCTTTTTTGCCATGGATGACTTTTGGAAGTCTGTTAAGTAATTAGATTGATGGTTCTGATTTAATAAGAAGGCAAATCAAGCTCAATTCTAATAATCGAAAAGATGTTTTTTGGGCCAGGATGTTTGACAGAGTCTATTTGCTAAGGTATACTTATTGTTTGTGAAAATTAATGTTTGGGAGATGTGTAAATGGATAGTTTAACTAACCCAGTGGATTCATCCACTGATCAAATAGAAGTAAAACAAAAATTCGAAGGAAAAGTACTTAAGACCACTTTACAGGGTGCTTTAGTCGATATTGGCAGTAAGTTACCCGCGTTTATACATATTTCCCAAGTTGTTAAGGATAACGATCCTAGAATTACTATAAACAGTATTGAAGAAGTACTTAAAGAGGGCGAGGCTGTTCAAGTCTGGGTTAAACGCGTCAAAAAAGACCGCATTGAGTTAACCATGATCGAACCTTTGGCTTACGAATGGCGAGAATTGAAACCTGATATGGTACTGACGGGCAAAGTAATCCGTCTCGAGACATTCGGCGTATTTGTCGAAATTGGCGCAGAACGGCCAGGCTTGGTCCATATCAGTGAATTAGCCCATAACTATATTCGCACGCCCTCAGAAGTCGTCCGTGAAGGTGACGAAGTAGATGTAAAAATTCTGGAAGTTGATCGCCGCAAAAAGCAGATAAAGCTGAGTGTCAAAGCAACCCAGGAAATCCCTGAGGAACCAGTTTTTGAAAAACCAAAAAAATCAGGAAAAAAACAGAAGGCTAAGAAAGAAGAAGTGGTTGATGAAGAAGTCATACCTGATCCTACCTTCATGGAAATAGCCCTGCGCCAGGCAATGGATCGTGCCCAGCAAAAAGCACCCCAGGTTGAGAGCCGGATTAGACGGATTAAGGAAATCAACACCGAGCAAGACGAAATTATAGAAAGAACCCTGAAATCGAAAGTTGACCAAGATTGATTCACTGTAATCAAAAAACTCTTCCACTCGATATTACTTGAGTAAATCTGGGAGGCGCCGGATAATAATTGGCCCTCCCTTTTTATATTAACAAACCCTGGAAGAAAATTCATAGGAGGCTAGATGACAACAAAATACATTTTCCTAACAGGTGGTGTGTTAAGTTCCATTGGCAAAGGGGTTACAGCTGCGGCTATTGGGCGTTTATTAAAAGCGCGCGGTTTCAACATCACTGTTCAAAAATTAGATCCCTACCTCAATGTCGATCCAGGCACGCTCAGTCCTTACCAACATGGAGAAGTATTTGTTTTAGATGATGGCTCTGAAACAGATCTTGATTTAGGTCACTACGAACGTTTCTGTGATCTCAGGTTGAGCAAGGTCGCCACGGTAACGACTGGCCAGGTTTATGAAGAAGTGATCGCTCGTGAAAGAAGGGGAGATTACTTGGGCGGTACAATCCAGGTCATTCCTCATATCACCAATGAAATTAAACGCAGGGTTATCTTGGCAGGCAAGGCAACTGAAGCAGAAATTGTAATTGTTGAAGTAGGCGGCACAGTTGGCGATATTGAAGGTCAGCCATTTTTGGAGGCGATTCGAGAGATGCGCAGCAGCCTTGGTAAGGAAAACACGGCTTATGTGCACCTGACCTGGCTGCCTTACCTCAAAGCTACCAATGAACTCAAAACAAAACCCACACAGCACTCTGTACGGGAGTTGCGTTCCATCGGCATATTGGCAGATATGATTATAGCTCGCTCTGACGTTCCTGTGGAACAAGAGTTGTGTGACAAAATAGCCGCTTTTTGTGATGTTGATAAAAAAGCTGTTATCCCCCTGGTGACTGCAGAAATCTTATATCAAATTCCCTTACTTTTGGAAGAAGCTAACGTAGCTGAGATATTAATGAATCGATTAAATCTCACGCCGAAGCACGAACCAGATTGGTCAAAGTGGTATTGGATTGTTGATCAAATAAAACACGAAAAACCCCAAATTAATATTGCGCTGGTTGGAAAATATGTTGAACTACATGATGCCTATATCAGTGTGCGTGAATCGCTCAACCATGCAGCCTTACATCAAGGCGTTGAAGTAAAGGTTGAATACCTTTCTTCGGCGGATTTGGAAAAGGGCAAGGGCTTTGATATCCTTGAAAAAGCGGATGGCATTATTGTCCCGGGTGGGTTTGGCTCTCGAGGTGTGGAAGGTAAGATCATAGCAGCACATTATGCCCGTAAAAACAAAGTGCCCTATTTAGGTCTTTGTTTGGGTATGCAGGTCATGGTGATTGACTTTGCCAGGGAAGTATTCCAAGATGAAAAAGCCAATTCTTCTGAGTTTGATAAGCTGACTAGCTACCCTGTCATTGACCTGATGCCCGATCAACAAAATTTAAAGAACATGGGCGGCACTATGCGCTTGGGCTTGTATCCTTGCAAATTAGCACCAGGCTCGCTCTCCCAGGCCCTTTACAATACTGAGGAAATCTCAGAGCGACATCGGCATCGTTATGAATTAAATAATGAATATAGAGATGAGCTTGAAGCAAACGGCTTGAGAATGGCTGGTGTATATCCTGAGGGTGACCTGGTTGAAATTACGGAAGTGATTGACCATCCCTACATGGTTGGTTGCCAATTTCATCCGGAATTTCTTTCAAGACCAAATCGACCGCATCCATTATTTTCAGGTTTTATCAAAGCGATCCGTGAACGAGTCGGGCTTTAAGTAATTATTGACTCTATACTATAATAGAAGATAATCATCAAGTTCAAAATATATAATATTGAAATTATTAATTTACGAAAGGACATTAAAAATGGACACAACAATTGAGTATGTAAATGGTTTGGAGATTTTAGACTCTCGCGGAAACCCAACCCTTGAGGTTGAGGTGATCCTAGGAGATGGTAGTTACGGAAGGGCAGCTGTCCCATCAGGTGCTTCAACTGGCATTCACGAAGCCTTAGAGCTGCGCGATGGTGACAAGAAACGCTATGGCGGGAAGGGCACCCTGAAAGCTGTTGATCATGTCAACGACGAAATTGCTGATGAGCTGATTGGCTGGGATGCAACCGAACAAAAAGCCATCGATCAAATGCTCCTCGAACTTGACGGCACGCCCAATAAATCAAAATTAGGCGCCAATGCCATCCTCGGCACCAGCCTTGCAATCGCTAAAGCCGCTGCCACCGCGGTTGGCTTACCCTTGTACCGCTACCTAGGTGGGGTCTACGCACACGTTCTGCCCACCCCAATGATGAATATCCTCAATGGCGGCGCGCACACGGGCTGGCAGTCTACCGATGCGCAGGAGTTTATGGTTATGCCCTTAGGCGCTGAGACCTTTGCCGAAGGCTTGCGCTGGGGTTCTGAAATATATCAATCATTGAAAGGTGTTTTGAAAGCTAAGGGCTATGCAACCTTGGTAGGCGATGAAGGTGGATTTGCACCAGCATTAAAAGCCAATGAAGAAGCTGTTGAATTGATTCTGGAAGCCATTGAAAAGGCAGGTTACAAAGCAGGCGAAGAAGTTGCCATTGCATTAGACCCTGCAGCCTCAGAGTTTTATGAAGAAGATACCAAGCTGTATAATTTGCGTAAAGAGAACCGCAAGCTAACCAGTGATGAAATGGTTGCGTTTTGGATTGACTGGATCAATAAATATCCTATTGTTTCATTAGAAGATGGTTTTGCCCAGGATGACTGGGAGGGTTGGAAGAATTTTACAGCCCAAGTTGGCGACAGGGTACAAATCGTAGGTGATGACCTCCTGGTGACAAATCCCAAGCGTGTTGCGCGGGCAATTGAAGAAAAAGCCTGTAATGCCTTGTTGGTGAAGGTTAACCAAATTGGCTCCCTAACCGAAACCATGGAAGCTGTTACGATGTGCCAGACCAACGGTTGGCGCGCTGTAGCTTCCCATCGTTCAGGCGAAACTGAAGATACTACCATTGCTGATTTATCGGTGGCGATGAACATGGGCCAGATTAAGACTGGTGCGCCAGCACGCTCCGATCGGGTCTCCAAATACAATCAACTCCTGCGAATTGAGGCAGAACTAGAAGAAACTGCCAAATACGCTGGCTGGTCTGCACTAAAGCGCAAATAAGATTATTTGTCACTTTTTAGGCCACGGCAACGTGGCCTTTAATTTTAATCTCTTCACATTAAAGCAACTGATTTATGGAGAAAAGATATGCCTGCTGCTTTAGTTGAAATTGAAAATGAGCTGATCCTATGCACGCGCTGCCCCCGGCTTGTGTCTTGGAGAGAAGAATTGGCGCGGGTTAAGCGGCGCGCTTACCTGGATCAAGCATACTGGGGCAAACCTGTACCAGGTTTTGGCGATCCCCAAGCTAAAATCATGATTGTTGGGCTTGCTCCAGGAGCACATGGTTCTAACCGTACAGGCAGGATTTTCACCGGTGATGCGTCAGGCGATTTTCTCTACCCCGCCTTATTTCGAGCTGGTTTTGCCAACCAGGCAAAAGCAACATCCAAGCATGATAATCTGCAGCTCAAAGATGTGTACATCAGTGCAATATGCCGCTGTGTGCCGCCAGGCAATAAACCTACTCGAAACGAGATTGATAACTGCTTACCTTGGTTAGAAAGAGAAATTGAGTCCTTACCAAACCTGCAGGGCTTTATTGCGCTAGGCAGGGTTGCGTTTGAAGGATTGTTAAGAATTTATAAGCCCTCAAGCATGCTTGAGACCAAGCCAAAATTTTCACATTTAGCTTACCTTGCGCTTGGCGATGGGCTGCCGTGGATCCTTTGTTCCTATCATCCAAGCCGCCAAAATACCCAAACAGGAAAACTCACCCAAGAGATGTTTGACCAGGTCTGGGATATTGCAAATCAAAAAATTACTAATTAGACATAATCTACATTAAAAAGTTAAATACTAACTTGCAGAAAACCTCGATTTGTTGGCTGGTACCTCAATTTGCCATATAATTACCCTATTGATTAAAGAGAGGAGCTTAAATGCAATACCCACTGGCTAATCGTAAGGTAATCGAAAATGCAAAGCAAATCTTAGCCCTTGATCCAATTTTCCTTGATACTGAAACGACCGGAACCGGACCAAATGATGTCGTGATAGAAATGGGCATTGTGGATGCCAAAGGTGCTATTCTGTGCGACTGCTTGATCAACCCGGGTTTTCCCATTCCTCAAGAATCAAGCGCAATCAACCAAATATCCGATGAGATGGTGAAAGACTCACCTGCCTGGGCTGAAGCTTGGCCTGAAATTGAAAAAATAGTTCGCAGCCGGCCGGTTGGTATTTACAATGCTGAATTTGACTTGCGCTTAATGAAACAAAGCCATCACAAACAGGGTCTGTTTTGGAATATTAATGAAAAGCGCTGGTTTTGCGTGATGAAGCTCTATGCTGCTTTTTACGGTGAATGGAACAGCGCCCGCAATGGTTTTCGTTTTCACAAGCTGGAATCTGCCGGTCGCATGAGTGGTATTGACTTGCCAAACTCACACCATGCTGCAGACGACGCCAAATTAACCGCAGCATTATTAACATTTATCGCAAATTATCGCTAATTCTTAAACCTGCATTGAAAGGAACATCATGAAACTAAGTTATCCCCCCGCTCATCTTTTGGACTTGGTCGAAACATTACATGGAGTGGAAATCCCAGATCCCTATCGCTGGATGGAAGATATCGATTCTGCTGAAGTACGTGCCTGGGTTGAGGAACAAAATCAACTTACCCAAAATTACTTAGCGACACTTCCAAACCGCGAAGCCATAAAAAACCGCATGACCGAGTTATGGAATTATGAAAAGTTTGGTGTCCCCAGCAAACACGCTGCTCGCTACTTCTATTCGTACAATGACGGCCTGGCAAACCAAGATAGGCTCTATTGGCAGGAAAGCTTAGAAAGCCAACCTGTTTGCCTGCTTGACCCGAACGAACTCTCAGAAGACGGTACCATTGCGCTTTCTGGTGGGGCAGTCAGCAATAACGGCCGCTACTTGGCTTATGGTCTTTCTGAAGCAGGGTCCGACTGGCAGGAATGGTATGTGCGTGAAGTGGATAGCGGCAAGGACCTCACAGACCACATCCGCTGGGTTAAGTTTTCTGGTGCTTCTTGGGATAAGGAAGATCAAGGTTTCTACTATAGCCGTTACGCGCAGCCAAGCGAAGAGGAAAGACTGAGCAAAGCCAATTACGACCAAAAGCTGTATTACCATAAGTTAGGCACTATCCAGGAAGAGGATGAGTTGGTTTATGAACGGCCAGACCACAAAGAGTGGGGTTTTTATGGCCAAGTGACTGAAGATGGACACTACCTGGTTATCACCGTTTCGGTTGGCACCCAAGATGAAGTAGCCATATTTTATAATGACCTTTCTAATCCTGAAAGCCAAGTTATAGAACTTTTGCCAAATTTTGATGCAGAATATTTGTTTATTGGAAATGAAGGATCACGCTTCTATTTCTTAACTACCAATACCGCATCAAAACGCCGTGTGATAGCCATTGACATTATTAATCCTCACCCAGAAGATTGGCAAGAGATCATCCCACAAAGTGAGCATACCTTGGAATCAGCCACCTTGGTGGGTTATCGGTTTATCGGCACATATCTTGTTGATGCAGTACATGCTGTGAAGCTGTTTGACTTGCAGGGTAATCATTTGGCAGATGTTTACCTGCCTGGTTTGGGGACGGTAATAGGCTTTGAAGGTGAAAAATCACAAACCGAAACATTTTTCAACTACACAGATATCACCACGCCACCTTGCGTTTATCGATTTGATGTTTTGGGCAATGAAGTCACCCTCTTAAAGCAGCCCGCCTTAAAATTTGACCCTGGCGTATACACGACCAAACAAGTTTTTATCACCAGCAAAGATGGCACGCATGTGCCCATGTTTCTCAGCTACAAAAAAGATTTGGAAATTAATGGCGACGCGCCAACCTATTTATTTGGATATGGCGGTTTTAACATCTCCATACCCGTTATGTTTAAAGTCCCCAATTTACTATGGATGGAGCTGGGCGGGATCTACGCCCAGGTGCAGCTGCGCGGGGGTGGGGAATATGGAGAAGCTTGGCACCAGGCTGGCATGAAAGCAAATAAGCAAAATGTCTTTGACGATTTCATTGCAGCTGCAGAGTGGTTAATTCAGGAAGGCTATACCAATACCAAGAAACTTGCAATTGGTGGCCGTTCAAATGGCGGCTTGTTGATCGGCGCTGTAATGACCCAACGCCCAGATTTGTTTGGGGTTTGTATGCCCACTGTCGGCGTATTAGACATGCTGCGCTTTCACAAATTCACCATCGGTTGGGCATGGGTGTCTGATTACGGTTCCCCAGATGATCCCGAAGATTTCAAGTACCTATTAGCTTACTCACCCTATCATAATATCAAACTTGGCACGAGCTATCCGCCAACCATGATCACCACGGGTGATCATGACGACAGGGTGTTTCCTGCGCATAGCTATAAATTTGCTGCAGCCATGCAAGCAGCACAGGCAGGCAGCACACCCATCCTAATCAGGATTGATACGCGGGCAGGGCATGGGGTTGGCAAACCAACCGCCAAGCTGATCGAGGAATTTGCTGACCTCTGGGCGTTTACCTTGGCACACCTGGAATAGAGACTCATAATTATTGCTTAAAAATGCTTTGTCGTTTAGTTTGCTATAAATTATTATTGCGTGTATAATATGAGTAATTGATCATATAATCATATATTGAGGATAGTAATGAAAGCAAACAAACCGGAAAATAAACAAAATCAGCTTGTTGAAACCCCTGCAATTCTTTCTGCATCGGATGCAGAAAAGATGTCGCGCACCTTTAAAGCGCTGGCAGATCCCACCCGTCTGCGTTTACTATCCGTGCTTTTACAGGATGAAGCCTGTGTCAATGAACTAGCTGATCGTTTAGGTATGTCTCAGAGTGCGATTTCTCACCAGTTACGACTGCTGCGTAATATGAATTTCGTTTCATTCCGCCGTGAAGGACAGCAGGTTATTTATCAAATAGATGATGAACACATTGGTGATTTGTTCCAGCGCAGCCTTGAACACAGTCAGCATATTGATTGACTTAATTTTGGGGATCAACAAAAATGACAGAGAAGACATACATCATTGAAGGTTTAGATTGCCCCTCTTGTGCTTCAGGCTTAGAGGAGACTATTCGCCAAATGCCAGGTGTGGAATCAGCACGCCTTGATTTTTTCTCAGGAAAGTTATCAATCTGGGGTGAGGTTAGGGAGCAAGATATTGAAGACATTATTTTAAAGTCAGGCTATTTGTTAGGTAAAGGGGTTGAAGTTGCTCAAAAGCGTATCTCAACTTTTAGTTTCAAGGCTTTATTAAAATATTTTTGGTCAGATAAACATTTTAAATTAGTCATATTTGGGGTTATTATCCTTTCTCTGACTTATCTTTTATCATCTCTTGCTGTGCCTGCTTGGTTCATCTTGGCGTTGAGGCTGTTTGCTTTAGGTACAGCGGGTTATCCAATTTTCCTCAGCGGTCTGCGTGCATTGTTTATTAACCGCTCGATCAACATCAATTTGTTGATGACCATTGCTGCTATAGGCGCAGTGGTCATAGGCGAAGAAGTAGAAGCTATAATGCTGATTACCCTTTTTTCAATATCGGAAATTTTGGAAAGTTATACTAATGACCGTGCTAGGGCGATATTGGGTGAATTTGTCGAGCTTGCGCCTAAAACAGCGCTGATTGAAAGCGAATCTGCTGAGAAAACAGTATCGATCGAATCACTGGTATTAGGGGATATTGTCATTGTAAAAGCTGGAGAACGCATTCCTGTTGATGGTCAGGTGGTTGCTGGGCAAAGTGATGTAAACCAGGCTCCTTTAACTGGTGAAAGCAGGCTGATTTCGAAATCAGCTGGTGATGAGGTGCTGAGCGGCTCTATCAACGGCCAAGGTGTTCTCAAAGTACGGGTTACGCGTAAGGTCGAAGATAACACCATCCAGCGCATCATTAAACTGGTCACAGAAGCACAGTTAAACAAAGCGCAAAAGCAAAAATTTATTGATACCTTTGCGTCATACTACACGCCTATCATGGTTGGCTTGACGATCATCATGGCAATTGTGCCGCCATTATTTTTTGGAGAGCCTTTTTGGAATAATGGCATAGAGAGAGGTTGGTTGCATCGATCCTTGTCGTTGTTGGTTATTGGCTGCCCTTGTGCGCTGGTGATCAGCACGCCTGTAACGATGATCAGCAGCTTGATTAGGGCTGCTAAGGCCGGTATCTTATTCAAAGGGGGCATATTTATTGAAAAGCTGAGCCAGGTAAAACTGATTGCTTTCGATAAAACCGGCACACTCACCAAAGGCATGCCTGTTATTTCGGAATTCAAATCGGTGAATTGTTCTGGAGAAGCTTTTTGTGAGGCTTGTGATGATTTGCTTGCAATTGCCTGTGCATTGGAAAAACACAGTAATCATCCCCTCCGAAATGCTGTTTTAAAGGCTGGCGTTGATAGGGGTGTGGCTGACCGGTACGCACCCGCCAGCAATTTGCAGGTGCGCAGCGGTTTGGGTATTTCTGGGAGTCTGAATGGGCAGATTGCTACGATTGGAAATTTTTCACTCTTTGAGGCAGAGCATAACACCCCGCAAGAACTAAAGGAATGGGTTTTCACAGCAGAAGAGAATGGCCAGACGGCCATGTTAGTGTGCGATGGGAATTCGGTAAGGGGATATCTGAGCGTAGCGGATGAAATTCGCGAGAATTCCAAAGGAGTTATTCAGGGTTTAAAGGATCTGGATATTACATCCGTCATGTTAACCGGGGATAACCCGCAAGTTGCTCAAGAAGTGAGTCAACATCTTGGCTTGCACCACACTTACGCATCTTTGCTGCCAGAGGATAAATTAAAGGTCATCAAAGAATTGAGCAACAAAGAAGAGCTTGTGGCAATGGTGGGTGATGGCATTAATGATGCGCCAGCGTTGGCAATTGCGGATATTGGCATTGCCATGGGCGGCAGCGGCAGCGCCCAGGTCCTTGAAACTGCTGATGTGGTTCTAATGGGAGATGATCTTTGTAAGGTACCCTTTGCTGTACGGCTTTCAAGGTTCACCAATCGTTTGATTCAGCAAAATATTGTCTTTAGTTTGGGGGTTAAATTCCTGGCAGCGGTTCTTGCCTTATTGGGGCTGACACCTCTTTGGCTGGCTGTTTTGGCTGATATGGGCGTCTCCCTTTTGGTCACGCTTAATGGCATGCGCGCTTTACGCTTTGAGAAGGCACAAACATTCAATTGAGAATATTATTAAGGCAGGTCAAAGAGGAAATCCCACTCTCCCAGTTGAACCCGTTCAGTTAGCGTATGGTTGCCAGCTAAAACGATCCAGCTTTGGCCAGGTTTTAAGGGCATGGGGGCACCATCTAATGTTTCAAATACCAATGGTTTTTTATCGCTAGGTGCTC